>MTKW01009665.1_pt1 | contig 24240 bp, 28 predicted proteins | sample 1042761 | NCBI WGS metagenome assembly MTKW01 (sample SAMN06205366, study PRJNA360243) | anaerobic digester metagenome | biome: Wastewater treatment plant; feature: Anaerobic digester sludge; material: sludge; isolation source: anaerobic digester fed with sludge from wastewater treatment plant ...
TAAGTTTAGGGAAACTCTTACAGAGTTTTATAACCGTTCTCGACCTTTCCACCCCGGATGAATCCGGGGGTTATTCACGTGTTTGTCTTACGGACAATTTTTTAGTTGGCCAACAGTAAGTACCTCGAAACTCGGAACACATGCACTTCCCCACTCATACGGTAGCACTGCCGGGAATGATAAATACGCTTTTGGAAAAATATTTGGTTCTTTACTTGTTTAATAAACAAAAGTTTATTACGTTTGTAGCGTCAAAGAGAAAAAACAACTAAACCTAAAACTTAATGAAAAAGTACATTTCAAAGCAACGACGTGAAGTGGAAAAAGAATTGTTGATGTATTTACGAAACTACCGATTTTTCCGTTCACGTTTTACTAAAACAGATGAACTTGATAAATTGATCAACGACATCGTAGAAGAATTAAAATCAGATATTTGATAAAACAAGCGCCCGCGGAAGGGCATGTTAAAAAACTACCAACGATGACAACGCAAGAAAAATTTGAACAGTTAAAAAATCGTGAAATGAATGCCGGTACAGAATCCGAATACCGGGAGATTCAAGTTGCCATGGAGAAACTTGCCGATGCGGATCCCGAAGGATTTGAGCAAGCTGTATTGGCAAGCATGCGACGCACCCGCCAAAAAGCTCAAAATTTGAGAATAAAGGAGCAAATGGAAGCAGTTTCCGAAATCATATCCATGTCATATATAGCCAAAACGTATTTTAATAAAACCAAATCGTGGCTTAGTCAACGTATCAATGAACTTAACGTTAATGGTAAGCCGGCTTCATTTACAGATGAAGAAATCGAAACACTTAATTATGCCTTTAAAGACATATCAAAAAAAATTGGTGCATTTAGTGTTTCTCGTTAAATTTTTTTGGCTCACCAGGCAAGGTCGGTTTGCGTCCTGCAACTAATCAAGTACATTTATAGGAGATAGCATTTATTGGAGTGAGAATTCATATCATTGTACGAAATAAATAAAATCTTTACCTTTGCGTTGGAACACTAAGTTTTAAATAAAATGAGAACATTAAATATATCCATATCGGAACTCGAATTTAACAAGTTTGGATTGACAGATGACACATTGAGTTTCAGTGAGCTTTTGGAGATAATCAATAAAGAGCTGATCAAACAGAACCTTAGAAAATCTGTTTATTTCGCGGAAAAATACAAGTTGTCGAAAATGACAATGAGTGAAATTACGGACGAAGTTAAAGCCGTGAGACGAGATGCAAAAGGTAATTCTTGATACAAATGTTGTCGTATCGGCTTTAATTCAAAAGAATTATCCGTTTCTTATCATTGATGAGTTGTTTATTGAGGATAAATTTCAACTTTGTATCTCTGATGATTTGTTGAAAGAGTATTTTGATATACTTGCAAGACCTAAATTTAATAAATTCCCCAATTTTGCAACAAAAGCAAAAGAAGTGTTAACCGAAATAGTTTTAAAAGCTCGTTTCTATTATCCCACAGTTAAATTAGACATACTTTCAGACAAAGACGACAACGTAATTTTGGAACTTGCCTATGAAAGTAAAGCCGATTACATTATTACAGGAAATACAAACGATTTTACTTTGTCGGAATTTAAAGGTACCAAAATAATTAGTCCGAAAGATTATTGGGAAATGTATAATCCGAATAAATTTTAAATAGGAACATTCGGATTTTGCCCCCGCTATCCAAAGTAACGTGGTTACTGAGAGTTTTATAACCATTCTCGACCTTTCCACCCCGGAACTTGCACCCCAAATAAAGATTTTGATATTAAAACTAATATCATTAGCTTTGTGTCGTTAATCAATCTAATAAAAGAAATATGAAATACAGCGAGCTACACAGGCTGTTGCAAAAAGCCGGTTGCTATCAAACAGGCGAGCAGCGAGTCGGACATCCGGGGCGGTACAGTCCGATAACGGGTAAAAAATTTACAACAAGCAATCATCTCTCGCGAGAGGTAGCAACAGGAACATTAAAATCAATTAAGCGGGATGCCGGGATTTAATCCCCACTTTTTGAAGTAAGAATTAAAAAAACGAAATAGCAATGAAAAAAGTAAAAGTATTTATAGAACGTGCATCAGATGGCTATTATAGTGCTTATATGCCCGATTCTCCGTTAAATTTCGGTGCTACAGGTGAAGGTAGTACGGCAACTGAAGCTCAGGAAGATTTTTTAAACGTGGTAAATGATTACGTGAAAAACGGCGAAACATTACCGGAAGGAGCTGAGTTTGAATTCAACTACGATGTAGCCTCGTTTTTAGAGTATTACCGCACCCGCTTAACACTTGCCGGATTATCACGCATCACAGGCGTATCACAAGGACAATTAAGTCATTATGTAACAGGGCATCGTAAGCCAAGTGCACGTACAGTAGAAAAAATACAGCAATCATTACACAGATTTGCTGAAGATTTACAGCAGATCCATTTTATTTGATTGATTGACACCGAATAATAATTGGACTCTGTCAATTGCGATTTGCGTTAATCTGCGAGTCACCAACCTCGTCGTGATCCCGCACCCCGCACCGCGGAACTCGGAACACGGAGACACGCCACCCCATTATCCTGAAAAAAGGCTTTTTAATCAGTATATTTGCATATATAACAAAAACGTTATATATTTGTGCCGTAATCTAAAAGCTATGAAATGAAATGGAATGAATTAAGAAGGATAGCCGAAAAGAACGGCTGGTATCTTTACCGAAACGGTAGCAGGCACGATATCTACCGACATCTGGAAAAAGATTACCCCATCCAAATCGGGCGGCATGGTTCCGAGGAAATAAAAACCGGCACATTTAACAAACTAAAAAAGCAGATAGGGTTTTAATCCATTCTAAAAATAATGATCAACATGAGAACAACTGCACTAATAGAAAAAGGAAAAGACGGTACTTTCGGTATATTTACGCCGGATATAGAAACTACCATTATAGGTGAAGGTACCACCGTAGCCGAAGCAAAAGCAGACTTTGAAAACTCCGTGCAGGAAATAATCAGTGCATATCGTGAAGCCGGCGATGAGTTGCCTGCAGAGTTGAAAAACATCAAGTTCGTATATAAGTACGATATAGCATCTTTATTTGATTACTATTCTTTTATCAATGTTTCTAAATTTGCACAGGTAGCCGGTATAAACGCATCTTTAATGCGTCAATATCGTATGGGTCAATATATCAGCGAAAATCAGATGAGAAAAATAGAAACAACGCTTCATAACGTAGGTAAAGAGCTTTCGTCTATTAAACTCGTATAAAAACAATCGGCTTCGCAATGTATCCATCTCATAAGAGTTAGTACTTCATTTTCCCCTGAAAATGCTTTTTATAAGTTTCTATTACTTTATTGGCTTTGGGACCGGTATATCCATGAAATAGCGCACGCGTAACGGTTTTGCGACTGCAATTACACATTTTCGCCAGTTTGGTAATGTATCCGTGACGGGGAATAGAGAAAGGATTGTCAGTTTCGTTTTTCATCTCAATTTGGTTAAGTTGTTTGTACGTAAACACGATAAATATTCGATAAATATTTCATACATTTGCGGGTAAATGTCCCATTTGGGGCATAAAGTTCGTTGCCGCTTACAAAGATAGTAGCTTATTTTCTATTGCGCAATTTTTCGATGTTTTTTTAAGTTGTTTATGTCAAATCTTTCTTCAATTCGTGATAGAGTCTCAGAATATCTTCTTTTAAAAGGGATATCTAAATATCGCTTTTATCAGGAGACAGGTTTGTCAAACGGATTTTTAGATAAGGCGGGTTCGATCACCAGTGATAATTGTGAGAAAATATGCTATGCTTATTCGGATTTGGATCCGGAGTGGTTGCTGACAGGAAGAGGCAATATGTTGAGAACTTACGACAAGATCGATGAGGAGAATGACAGAAAATCCGCTTCTGTTGAGGTGTTGGTACAAAAAATAGTGGAATTGTCCTCCGAGAACACCTTACTTAAAAAAGAAAACGAAAACCTGAAGAAGAAAATAGTTGGTTATAAACCCCTTAGTGAGGACGATTTGAAAGATAATATTGCAGCAGAACCAGGAATATAGCTACAAGACAATATTTTAATGTACCTTTGCAGCCGATTCCGGTGGCTGTTGTGTGATTACCGGAACGTGTGCTTGATAAACCACGTAAAAAACAAGAAAAATGAAAAAACAAGTATCGCCTACCTTTATGGTGGCAGGACTGCTCTTCACAGCTTGTCTGATTGTTGCCAACATTGTCGCTCAAAAGACCATTACCATCTTCGGACTCAGTGCTACGGCTGCGTTGTTGGTATTCCCAATCTCGTACATCGTAAACGACCTGATTGCTGAGGTGTGGGGTTATCGAAAAGCCCGCTTTATCATTTGGTTTGGCTTTTTGATGAACTTTTTCGTAGTATTGATCTTTCAACTGAGCATCCTCATTCCACCCAATCAGTTTTACCCACATCAGGATGCTTTCAGTCAGGTATTAGGCTCTTCCTTACGCCTGACCTTTGCAAGTTTTATTTCTTTTTTGTTGGGGTCGTTCGTGAATGCTTATATCATGAGCAAAATGAAAATCTTACAAAAAGGCAAGGGCTTCTCTGTTCGTGCCATCGTTTCCACTTTTGCCGGAGAAGTCATTGATTCTATGTTCTTTTTCTTCATCGCTTTTGTCGGCTTGATGCCGCTGAAGAATATTTTCGAACTGACTGTACACATTGCTTTACTTAAAACAGCTTATGAGATTTTGGTCCTGCCGCTGACAATTTATTTGGTCAAGAAAATCAAGGAAAAGGAGGGTGTGGACGTTTTTGATGAGGATGTAAATTATAATCCTTTCAGAATTAAAGAAATATAAAAAAGATATATGTAATTTGTAAAATAGTGCTCAAAAAGTAAATTTGTACTTTTTACATATACTGGTTGGATGCAAACCGACCTCGTCCGGTGAGCCGAAAAATAAGTGAGAATAGGGTAAAAATATCGAAATTGTCCGTAGGACAAACACGTGAATAACCCCCGGATTCATCCGGGGTGGAAAGGTCGAGAATGGTAAATAAAACTCTGTAAGAGTTTCCCTAAACTTAGTTTGTTAAACGCCTACAGCGTTTAGATGGTCGTGGGTTCAGTTGCCCCCAATTAAAATTGGGGGTTATGCACGTGGAACTTCTACGAAGTTCACATAGCGACCTCGAAAGAGTAGCACACGGATGATGCAGATTGAGCGAAGCAGGCACAGTCTTGATTTTTTTTTGCTTCATTTTTTTGTATCAAGACAAAAAAATGAAGTAGGGTTTGGGGCAAAGCCTCAAGTTCAATAAATTTAAACGTATGAAATTTAAACGTATGAAATACATTTTATCTTTACTTTTGATCTCGTCAACTTTATTAATCAATGCCCAGGTAAAAGTCGCCGCCCACAGAGGTGCCTCGGCTTATGTATTAGAAAATAGTTTGGAAGCTTTTAAGCTTGGCTTTGAAATGGAAGCGGATGCCATAGAAATGGATATTTGGAAAACCACGGATGATTCTTTGGTGATCATGCATGACAGAACTACCGGAAGGACAAGCAATGAAAATCTTGTAGTTCCGGAATCCGATTCAAAACAATTGAGGGCACTCAGACTGCATAACGGAGAAAAAATACCTTTTGTTTATGAGGCATTAGCGTTAGTTCCTGAAGGAAAACAGGTTGTTATCGAAATCAAATGCTATGACGAAGCAGGGGAGGCAGCCCACGTTTTTCCCATGTTGAGTGATCTGTTAATAAGAACCGGTAGAGCCAAAGATGCCATCATCATATCATTCGGAAAGATGCCATTGATTGAGTCGAAAAAGTATTTGCCGCAAACACCTTGTTATTATTTGTCGGCAGAAGAGCATATCGAGGATGAATTGATAGCACTTTGTAAAAAATATGGTTTCGAAGGATTGAATTTACACAAGAAGTTGATTACAAAGGAACTGGCGGATAAGGTCAAACAGGAAAATCTTGATTTAATGGTGTGGACAGTTGATGATCCCGCAGAAGTGTTGCAGCTGATGGATAAAGTATCGTGCATTACAACCAATAAACCTGATATTGTGAGAAATTTATTGCTGCAGAATAATTGGTAGTATCCCCAAGAGTGTGTAATTTCTACCTTTATTTCTTGCAAATTCAAAATACACCTTGTGTAAATTCAAAATATTCTTTGTGCAAATTTAAAATATTTCTTGTGTAAATTTAAAATGATGATTATATTTGCATCCTAAATAAATTCAAATATATAATCATGTTAGTTCATCGTGAAGTGGTAAGTGCAATAAGACAGATGGTTGATAAGTTTCCTGTCATTGCTCTTACAGGACCAAGACAATCCGGTAAAACAACTTTGTTGAGGACAATGTTTTCTGACTACAGGTATGTGAGTCTTGAAGATCCCGACACACGAAGTTTCGCAGAAAATGATCCGCGTGGTTTTTTAAAACAATACGATAAGCACATTATTTTCGATGAAGTACAACGAGTGCCACATCTCTTTTCATACATACAATCTGTTGTGGATGATAGCGGAATAATGGGGCAATTTATTTTTTCAGGCTCGCAAAACTTTCATTTGATGCACAATATTACACAAAGTTTGGCGGGTAGAACTGCCATTTTCAGATTGTTTCCGTTCGATTTTCAAGAATTAAAAAGTGCCGGATTGCTTCAAAATGACTATACAGCACATTTGCTTAAAGGATTTTATCCGGCAATTTACAATCGAAATATTAGACCTGTAGATTTCTATCCTAATTATATTGAAACTTATATTCAGCGAGACGTGAGTGAGCTACTTGCTATTCAAGATATGAGTTTGTTTAGAAAGTTTTTAGCCTTATCTGCCACCAGAGCCGGACAAGTATTAAACATGAGCAGTCTGGCAAAGGAAGTGGGTATGTCGATGCCAACGGTAAAGGCATGGTTGTCTGCTTTGGAAAATAGCTATGTTGTTTTTCTGTTGCAGCCTTATTACAACAATTTCAGCAAACGTGTTATAAAGTCGCCTAAACTCTATTTTTTTGATACAGGCTTGCTTTGTAATTTGCTTAGAATAAGTGATGTGTCTCAAATTGATAATCAAGCCATCAAGGGAGCATTATTTGAAAATATGATAGTTTCTGAGTATGTGAAGAAAAAATACCACAGAAATAAGAGACAAACAGACTTGTGGTTTTGGCGTGATTCTCATGGCAATGAGGTGGATTTGTTGATTGATAAGCCGCAGGAAACTGAGATTGTGGAAATAAAAGCCACTCAAACCCTTATGCCCGAATTATTTAAGGGATTAAACTATTACGCTGCACTTGAAACAAAAGTAAAACTGACTAAGACCTTGGTTTATGGAGGCAGCGAACGTCAGGAACGAAGCATAGCACAGGTGTTACCTTGGAGTGAAGTGGATATTTAAGATTGAAATGATATGATCCTTATTAAACCCTACTCTAGCGTTCCTCCGACGATATCCAACAACTCACTGGTGATGGCTTGCTGACGAAGCTTGTTGTAATGCAATTTGATCTCTTCGAGTAATTCATCGGCGTTGTCGGTGGCGGTTTGCATAGCAAGCATACGAGCTGTATGTTCAGATATACTTGAATCTAACAATGCTAAATACAGGCGCATGTTGATGATCCAGGGAACCAGATCATGCAATAAGTTTTCCCTGTCCGGCTCGATGATAAAGTCATCTTCATAGACACGTTTTCTGACGACGGGTTTTTCTATCACATCCCTTTCTTTCAAATCTAAGGGAAGTAGTGTGCGCGAATCCAAAATTTGTGAGCCTTTGCTTTTAGCGTGATGGTAGATAAGCTCAACTTTGTCAACCTCACAGCCAAGATACAGCTGTTTCAGTTGATTGGCCAATTCCAGTACGGCGTTCACATCGGGTTTGTCTATGATGAAATCCAAATTTTCAAAACCGGGAGGAATTTTATATCCCATTTTCATAGTTTCCCGGGCTATCTTTTTGCCGATTGGAATAACCAGGATTCTGTCATGGCCTAAAGCAGTATAATTCTGAACTTCTACATTCAGTCTTTTGGTAATATTGCTGTTGAAGCTGCCACAAAGACTGGAGTTGGAAGAAAATATAACCAAGGCAATGCGTTTCAATTCCCGCGCTTCAGAAAACTCTGTCTGATAGTCTTTACCGTCTTCCAAAATCACTTTTAATATATCATGTAAATGATGATAAAATGAGTGAATGCTGCCTATTATCCTCTCTGTCTTGTTAAGCTTCGCCATGGAGACCATCTTCATAGCAGAAGTGATCTTCCGCGTAGATTGCACGGAATGAATGCGGTTTTTTATTTCTTTCAGAGAGGACATTATTCAGAAAGACTCAGGATTACATCTGCTGCAAGCTGTTCGATAACAGCAATAATTTCATCATTAAAAATACCCTTGCGAATGGGGTTTAACACATTTTCCCTATGGAGAGATTCTAGCCTGGCCAAAAATTCTTTTTTGAAGGCATCTACTTTTTCCAAAGCAAGATCTTTCAATAAGCCTTTGGTGCCACAGTACAAGATGGCGATTTGCTTTTCAACTTCGAGGGGGGAGTGGACAGGTTGCACCAATAAACGTTCGTTTTTTCGACCTTTGTCTATGATCATGGCAGTGACTGCATCTAACTCACTACCGAACTGAGAGAAAGCCTCCAGTTCCCTGTATTGAGCCTGATCAATTTTCAGGGTACCGGCAATTTGTTTCATGGTTTTGATTTGTGCGTTACCACCGACGCGTGACACGGAAATTCCCACATTAATAGCCGGTCGGTTACCACTGATAAAGGCATCCACATCCAGGAAAATCTGACCGTCTGTAATGGAAATCACATTGGTGGGGATATAAGCTGAAATATCGCCGGCTTGTGTTTCGATGATGGGGAGGGCAGTCAGCGAGCCGCCGCCTTTAATCTTTCCCTTCAGACTTTCAGGTACATCATTCATTTGTTCAGCTACTTCCTGCTGATTGATGATCTTGGCCGCCCGTTCCAGGAGGCGCGAGTGCAGGTAGAAAATATCTCCCGGATAGGCTTCTCTTCCGGACGGACGTCGCAATATCAGTGAAACTTCACGGTATGCAACGGCTTGTTTTGACAGGTCATCGTAAACTACCAGAGCATGTCTGCCGGTATCACGGAAAAATTCACCTATGGCTGCACCTGCAAAAGGAGCATAGTATTGCATGGCCGCGGGGTCGGAAGCATTGGCTGCCACAATGATGGTGTATTCCAATGCCTTGTGTTTGCGGAGGGTCTCTACGATGGAGGCTACGGTTGAACCTTTTTGCCCGATAGCCACATAGATGCAATATACGGGGTCACCTTCTTCGAAATTGCGGCGTTGATTGATGATGGTGTCTATGGCAATGCTGGTTTTACCGGTTTGCCGGTCACCGATGATCAGTTCCCGCTGCCCGCGTCCGATAGGGATCATGGCATCAATGGCTGTAAGTCCGGTCTGCAAAGGTTGATTCACAGGTTGCCTGTAGATCACGCCCGGTGCTTTGCGCTCAAAAGGCATTTCATAAAGTTCGCCTCTTATCTTTCCTTTTCCGTCTATGGCTTCACCCAAGGGGTTGATAACCCTGCCCAACATTTCATCGCCTACCATGATGGAAGCAACTCTTTTGGTACGCATGGCGGTATCTCCCTCTTTAATCTCGGAAGACGATCCCAACAGTACGGCACCCACATTATCATCTTCCAGGTTCATGACGATGGCATGCATGCCGTTTTCAAACTGAAGCAGTTCACTTGCTTCCGCATTATGTAAACCGTACAAGCGTATCACACCATCGCCGACCTGCAATACCGTTCCGATTTCATCAAACTTAGGGTCGGTATCCATACCGGCTAATTGCTTGCGCAATACCTGTGAGACTTCGCTTACATTTATTTTGTTAACCATATTATTTTTCGTTTCCGTTCAACATATCTTTTCTCATTTGTTCCAATTGTCCCGATAATGTGGCATCCCATCGCAAATGATTCACCTCGATTTGAAAACCCCCTAATATTTCAGGACGGATATGTTTTTCCAGTTCAACCGTTCCGCCTACTTGAGCTTCAATCAATTTGATAAGGCGTTGTTCCGTTTCTGCATCTATCGGAGCTGCCGTTGTCAATTTGGTATGGTTGATTTTGTTGTCTTCGCGGTAAAAATCTATATACTTCAACATTACCTGCTTAAGTAAGGATTCACGATTGTTCTCCAACAACAGGTCCATAAAACGCTTTAAGGTGTCGCTCAACTCTTTTCCGGTCAGTTTCAGCATCAACTCACGCTTGTCTTCAATAGGCAATTTCGGATTTCTCAGAGCCGGATTGACTTCCTTTGTTTTGTTTAAAACCAACACAATTACCTTGGCTTCTTCATATACCGCCTCTGCGCTGTAGTTTTCGTTAGCAAACTCCAGTAAAGCTTTTGCATATCTTGCCGGTATCAATCCGATGCTCATGAGTGTTGAAAAATGTTTATGATTTATGGATGTTCATTTCGTCAATCAGTTGATTGATGACAGCTTCTTGTTCTGCCTGTTGATCTAAATTTTTGCGTAACAGTTTTTCGGCTATGTCAAAGGAGAGGTTGACCACTTCTTTTCTAATATCCCGAATAGCATCATCTTTTTCTGCTTCTATCTGTTTGCGGGCAAGATCAATCATTACATTGGCTTCTTTCCGGGCTTTATCCATCGCGTCGCGAATGATGGTTTCGCGGGATTCAACAGCTTCAGCTAAAATTTTAGCCTGTTCTTTTTTAGCCTGTTCGAGTATTTTTTCTCCGTCTGCTTTTACATTTTTGAGATCTTCCCGGGCTTGCCTGGCTGCTTCCAGGGACTCATTGATGTACTTATTCCTGTCTTCTACCCCTTTGATGATAGGGGGGAAAGCAAATTTAGTCAGGATAAGGATGACTATTCCGAATGCGATCGACATCCAGAAAACCAATCCCAGATCAGGTGTAAGTAACGACATGGCGAATGATTATAAAATAAATCCGGCAACAACGATGGCGAAGAGTGCAACACCTTCAATCAATGCAGCAGCGATAATCATGCTGATACGGATATCACCACCTGCTTCAGGCTGGCGGGCAATGCCTTCCATAGCGGAAGATCCGATTTTACTGATGCCGAATCCGGCTGCTAAAACTGTTACAGCAATAGTAAGAGCTTTTCCTATAATACCGATGTCGGTAGCAACTTGTAATAAAATACTTAGTAACATAATTGTTTTTTATTTATTTGTTAGTAATTCCTTGAATTCAGTATTTATGTTGATTCGAGAGATTTTTCGGTTTTTGGTGGTTTGACCCTTGCTCCATTGATGAATATGGCCGTGAAAATCGTAAACACATAAGCCTGGATATACGCCACCAGCATTTCTATGAAATAGATGAATATGATCAATACCACTGAAAAACCTGTCATGGATGAACTGAGGGCAGCCCCCATATGTGCCGTTATAAAAATCAAACTTACCAAACCTAGCACGATGGCATGTCCCGCCATAATGTTGGCAAAAAGACGGATCATCAGCGCAAAAGGTTTGGTGATTAAACCTACCAGCTCAATGATAATCATCAGGGGGAAGGGAAATTTCAACCAAACCGGCACATCGGGCCAAAAAATTCCTTTGTAATATTCCCTGGTTCCCGTTAGGTTTACAATTAAAAAAGTGGACAAAGCCAATGTAAGTGTAACGGCTATATTTCCGGTGACGTTTGCCCCTCCCGGAAAAATAGGCACCAACCCCAAAATATTATTGAAAAAAATAAAGAAAAACAGGGTTAGCAAATAATACCTGTACTTCTTATAATCTTCTCCCACAACCGGTTTGATGACATCGTCATAAACGGATAATATAAAAACCTCCATAGCTCCAACCAGGCCTTTTTTAGGTTTGACGGGTTCGTTTTTGTAGGCGCGGGCAATGAACAGCATGAGGATAATTAACAAAAAAGAACCGATGAGCAGGGAAAGGGCGTTCTTGGTCAACGAAAGATCAATCGGTCGGATTTCGTTACCGCTTGCGTCTGTCTCCACTACTTTTCCCTTGTACTTCCCGGTTTTGCTGATGTAAAAACCTTTGTAACAACCGTTGTTTTGGTCAAACTTAGCAGAAGAGAAAAGCTGTGCTCCCGAGTTTTTACTGTACAATATGATGGGTAGAGGGATGCTGATCTTTTTATTCTTATAGGTGGCTATATGCCACTCGTAATCGTCTTTTAAGTGCTCAAGTATCAGTTCTTTAGCATCCAGTGGTGCTGCTTCCGGATTGGAACCTTCAGCTTGTGGAACAACTTCAGCCGACAAAGAGGTGCTCATTGCCAGGAACATCCATACGGATAAAAAATATTTAAGAGTTTTGTTGAACATTGTTCTTAATTTTTTTCTCTACCTGTATAAAACTCCACGTTTCGAAAGCAAGGTATGTCAGATAAAATACGACAAAAGTCAGGGCGAAGCCTTTTATGTCTTCGGGCTTAACTATATACCAATACAACAGAAAGAAGGCACCTCCCAGGAAAATTTTGATAACGCGCACCAACATGTATTTGTTAGCCCTCTTCCTGCCGTTATTTTTATGTGTGATCCCGTTTTTAGTAATCGTCAGAATAGACATTATACCGACAAACAAGAAGAATACAGGAATAGAGACATAACAAGTTGTGATGTCGTGTTTATACACAGCAACCACTAAAAAACACAAGATACCACCAACACCGGCTAAAGTGGCGGTCAGACAGAGCTTGAGTTTTTTTCTGAGTTGTATCATCACGAACGTTCGGAAGAAGTTAAACAAATGGTGATCACATCGAGATTCACCTTAATAAATCCACCGGAAATTTTCAATTTGTTTTCAGCTTGATTGTTTTTGTATTTAACAGTACCCTTTGTCAGGCTCGATACTATGGGAGCGTGATTTTTCAGGATGGTAAACGGTCCCTTAGTTCCCGGAACTGTCACAGATTCGACATCTCCGGAAAACAAAGTCTGTTCTACTGTTATAATTTCAAGATACATAAAATTCCTGTTGAAATTTTTGAGATATTATTGATCCGTTTGCCTTAGTAAATCCTTGCCTTTCTCGATGGCTTCATCTATGGTTCCAACATTTAAAAATGCCATTTCCGGATATTCGTCCAACTCTCCATCCAATATCATTTTAAAACCGCGTATGGTTTCTTTGATGGGTACCATCGCTCCGGGCACGCCCGTAAACTGTTCAGCCATAAAGAACGGTTGCGACAGAAACCTCTGTACTTTCCGGGCACGTCTGACTATGGTCTTATCCTCATCTGACAGTTCTTCCATGCCTAAGATGGAGATAATATCCTGTAACTCCTTGTTTCTTTGTAGTATTTGTTTGACACGTTGAGCCGTTTGGTAGTGTTCTTCTCCCAAAATCTCGGGACTCAAGATGCGGGATGATGATTCCAGGGGATCAACCGAAGGGAAAATACCTAATTCAAATATTTTACGGCTCAGGACAGTGGTTGCATCCAGGTGTGAGAACGTGGTTGCCGGTGCCGGGTCTGTCAAGTCGTCAGCAGGCACATAAATGGCCTGTACTGAAGTGATAGAACCGTATTTGGTAGAGGTGATGCGTTCCTGCATAGCTCCCATTTCTGTGGAAAGGGTAGGCTGATAACCTACAGCAGAAGGCATACGCCCCAACAGGGCAGAAACCTCTGAACCCGCCTGTGTAAAGCGGAAAATATTATCGATAAAGAAAAGGATGTCGTTTCCGCCTCTTTTGTTTTTGTCTGTTCCGTCCCGGAACGATTCGGCAACCGTCAAGCCCGAAAGAGCGGCTGAAGCCCTGGCTCCGGGAGGCTCATTCATCTGTCCGAACAATAGAGTAGCCTGTGATTTCTTCAGCTCCTCATAATCTACTTTCGACAGATCCCAGTTACCCTCTTCCATGCTTTTTTTGAATTCATCACCATAACGAATGACACCGGATTGGATCATCTCTCTGAGCAAATCATTGCCTTCCCGGGTACGTTCTCCCACACCGGCAAAAACCGAATAGCCACTGTGTGCCTTGGCTACGTTGTTGATCAGTTCCTGGATTAGTACTGTTTTTCCAACTCCGGCGCCACCGAAAAGTCCAATTTTTCCACCTTTGGCGTAGGGACCCAGCAAGTCGATGACTTTAATGCCGGTAAAGAAAACTTCCGTAACTGTGGATAGATCTTCAAACTTAGGGGCTTCCCTGTGGATGGAATATGCACCTTCACGACTCAGATCTTGCATGCCGTCTATGGGGTCTCCGGTAACATTCATCAGTCTGCCTTTAACCTGTTCGCCTACGGGTACTGTGATAGTCCCGCCATATGTACGTACAATCATGCCTCTTCGTAAACCGTCAGTTGAATCCATAGCGACTGTCCGCACTGTGTTTTCTCCTATATGCTGTTGGACTTCAGCGTATAAAATTTGACCGTTTTTGCGCTTTATCAGTAAAGCATCATGAATAGCCGGCAGTTCCTCTTGTTTACTTGCATCCAGGTCAAAATAAACGTCCACTACCGGTCCAATAATTTGTGAAATAGTTCCTATTGATTTAATCATACTCAAACTGAGTTCTATATGAGTGAGCAATAATTCGCAAAAATACAAAAAAAAGAAGAGAGATTTGGAATAATACTAATAAAAAATACGATTCCTTATTTGGAATCGTATTTTATAGTATTTTCTCTGGGGCTGTCTCAAAAGCAACGCAGCAGTTGGACACTTCTAAGACACCGCCATAAATTAATTTACACGGAAACGCTCCTCACCGGTTTTTAAGTACCGAACGATTTGGTTGGCTGCAGCAATTCCTGCATTGATATTTGCTTCTGCTGTTTGTGCACCCATTTTCTTCGGGGTAGAGAAATATCTTCCGGGGAATTTTTTACACATTTCCTCATGATTGTCAGGTTTGATGTCAGTCAGATATTTAATATCGGTGCGTTCTTGCATAAATTGCAGCATTTCTTCTTCATTGACAATTTCCTTCCTTGCGGTATTAACTACTATCGCACCTTTTGGAAGTAAATTCAATAGATCTCTGTTCACGGATCTTCTTGTTTCCGGTGTTGAAGGAACGTTGAGGGATAAAATCTCGGCTTTTTCATAAAGTTCCTTGATGGAGTGCAAGGGCACCACATCATCTGCCGCAATTAATTCGTCACTACAAAGAGTGTCGTATGCATATATTTCCATGCCTATGCCTTTGGCTATACGAGCCACATTCCGGCCAATATTGCCGTATGCCTGTATTCCCAATTTTTTGCCTTTTAGCTCAATTCCAAAACTTCCGTCGTAAAAATTACGTGCTCCATAAATGAGTAACCCAAAAACCAATTCGGCAACTGCATTGGAGTTTTGTCCCGGCGTGTTCATGACACATACATCTGCAGCAGTTGCTGCTTTCAAATCGATGTTGTCATAACCTGCACCTGCGCGAACAACGATTTTTAAATTTTTTGCAGCAGCAATTATTTCCGCATCAATGATATCACTACGTACAATGATAGCTACGACATCAGATACAAGGTCAAGTATTTGTTTTTTTTCAGTGTAGTTTTCAAGTAAAACCAACTCGAAACCGGCAGCATCAAATACTTTTCTGATACCATCTATCGCTGTCTTTCCAAATGGTTTATCGGTAGCAACTAAAACTTTCATAAAAATTATTTATTAAAAGATTGTAAGTCGTCAATATAAGATTATTTTTTCAGAGTTTCAAACGCTTGCATGCAATCCACTAAAGCCTGTACGCTTTCGATGGGGAGTGCATTGTAAATAGATGCTCTGAAACCACCAACTGAGCGGTGTCCCTTAATGCCAACCATGCCGTGTTCAGAGGTGAACTTCAAAAATTCATCTTCTAAATGAGCATATTCGGGTTTCATTACAAAACATACGTTCATACGTGAACGGTCCTCTTTGACAGCTGTTCCTGTAAACAATGAGTTACGGTCAATTTCATCGTACAAAAGTGTAGCCTTTCGGATGTTTCGCTTTTCCATTTCCTTCAATCCTCCAATGGACTTAATCCAGTGCAAGGTCTCTAAAGCACTGTAAACAGGCAATACCGGCGGTGTGTTGAACATAGAGCCGTTATCGATATGGATCTTGTAATTCAACATGGAAGGAATATGACGCGTTACTTTGCCAAGTACTTCTTCTTTCACAATTACGAAAGCAAGGCCTGCAGGAGCGAGGTTTTTTTGTGCTCCTCCATAAATCAGTGCATATTTGGACACATCTATCGGTCGCGAAAAGATGTCAGATGACATATCAGCTACCAAAGGAACAGGAGAGTCAATGTCCTTTAATATTTCAGTTCCGAAAATGGTGTTGTTGGTGGTGATGTGAAAATAATCAGCATCAGCGGGAATCACGTAATCCTTGGGGATATAATTAAAGTTAGCTGCTTTTGAAGATGCTACTTCGACAACCTCACCAAAGCCTTTCGCTTCTTTTAAGGCTTTGCTTGCCCAGGTACCTGTATTCAGGTAAGCTGCTTTTGATTCCATTAAGTTGTACGGCACCATGCAAAATTGCATGCTGGCACCTCCTCCGAGGAATAAAACCGAATAACCTTCAGGAATGGACAAAATCTCTTTGAAGAGAGAAATTGCTTCATCTACCACTGCCTGAAAATCTTTGGAGCGGTGAGATATTTCTAATACCGATAACCCTGAGTCGTTAAAATTTAATACAGCCTGTGCTGTTTTTTCAATCACCTCGCGTGGCAAAATAGAAGGACCCGCATTAAAATTATGTTTTTTCATTTACAAAAAAATTACATTGAATTTTAGTTGAATCTTTACATTTTCGGGATAGTCAAGCACACAGATTAAGGCAGCTCCGACCTTTTTCGAGAGCAGATATTCCGACTAAATAGAGATTTTTTCTTTTTTATTGCTTTAGGGCACAAATGTAATACTTTTTTTGTTTTTCACCTTGAAATCTTACATATTTCTTTTTTTCTTGTGAAAAAACTGCAAAATAATTAAGTTCATCCTGAAAATTGGAATGGCGGCTTCTCATAAGTGCCCAACTGTTTTCGGGTTCCGTGGTCCGTGGTTCGGGTTCACGGAGTCAAAGTGTTGCAGGGTTAAATTGACCTTGACTGATGAGCAGAGCTTATTCAGACGGAAATTTTTTCCTTTTTTCTCTTGTCCAACCAATAAAATTTCTTACTTTTGCGTCTGCAAATTTGAAAAAATCTTTTGAAATGGACGAAGGCCCGTATCATAGTCAGCAAAATTTATTAATCCCCCTGTAAGGAGACGGATGTTTCCTTATAGTGTTAAATTGTAAGGAGACATCATCATGGTTGAACTCAAAACCGACTTTCAACATCTTATTGAAAATAAGGATTGGAAGGCATTAAAAGGAGCCCTGAATGCTTATGATTCCATCCAGATAGCCGAGTTGATCGAGGATTGCTCGGAAGGCGAAGAAATTATCTATTTCAGACTGCTCGGCCGAATGCAGGCTAAGGACGTGTTTCAACTGTTATCGCACGATATTCAGGAGCAAATCATTGAGGGCCTGGCCAATAATGTACAAACGCTTTCCAATTTGTTGAACGACATTGAACCTGACGACAGGACGGCTTTCTTTGAAGAACTTCCCGGAACGGTAACACAACGTCTCATGCAGTTGTTGTCGCCGGAAGAACGCAATATCACCACACAACTTTTAGGATATCCGGAAGATAGTATCGGCCGTTTGATGACTCCGGAATATGTGGCTGTGAAACCCCATTTCACCATTGAGCAAACTTTCAATCATATCCGAAAATTCGGCAGAGATTCTGAAACGCTGAATGTGATTTATGTTGTGAGTGATGACTGGAAGTTGGTCGATGATCTCAGGATCAAAGAAATTATCCTGGCTTATCCCACTAGAAAGATTGAAGATTTGACAGACAATCGCTTTGTAGCACTGAATGTGCTGGATGATCAGGAGACTGCCATCAGGGCTTTTAGCGATTACGACAGGGTGGCATTACCCGTTGTCGATGACGAGGGTATACTCCTGGGAATAGTGACGGTGGACGATATTATGGATGTGGTGGAAGAAGAATCAACCGAGGACTTCCACAAATTCGGGTCGTTCCAGTCGGCCATTACCAATCCTCTGAAAGAGAGGGTGATTGATCTGTACAAGAATCGCATTGTGTGGTTGGTAGCATTGGTCTTTGTCAATATTTTTTCGGGTGCTGCCATTGCAAGTTTTGGGGATACGATTTCTGCATATGTCTCTTTAGTTTTTTTCTTACCATTGCTGATCGATAGCGGCGGAAACGCAGGCTCTCAATCTGCAACCTTGATGATCCGTTCGCTGGCAACGGGGGATGTTGAGCTTTCGGACTGGTATAAATTAATAGGCAAAGAATTGTTGGTGTCGCTTTTATTAGGTGTGACCATGGCTGTGGGGGTAGCCCTTATCGCCAGTATCCGGTCTCCGGAAATTATTTGGGTGGCGTCGCTGACTATGGTTTTGATCGTGGTGACCGGTAGCTTGATTGGTATGTTGCTGCCGTTTATTTTCACCACATTGAAACTTGACCCTGCCACAGCAAGTGCACCGCTGATCACATCCATTACGGATATATGCGGAGTGGTTATTTATTTTTCCGTCGCTTCCTGGTTGTTGTTTTAACGAATATCCCTAATTAATGAACACCCCTAACTTCTTTAACTTCCTAACTACCAACTACTATCTACTAGCTACCAACTACTTAACTTCAATAATCAGTTCTTTGTTCTCAGTTCAACAATTCAACAAAATTAAACATTGAACACTAAACATTAAACAAATTTGTCTTTATTCTTTTGTCTTTACTCCTTGCTCTATCTCACCACCACCTTTTCAGCACCATTATTTACCTTAACCACATAGAAACCGTTTGCCAACGGTATTTGGTGGTTTCCTGCCGATAATGTTTTACCAAAAACTTCTACTCCTGCAAGCGTATAAACCGATACGGATGCTTGATGCGGAAGCACAACTTCTACACTGTTTTTACCTGCCACCAGTTCGATGCCTTGCTCTGCAAGCGATGCTGATATGCCTGTACTTCCATCCGGAATTATAGATATAGCTGTTTCTACCAACGCATCATCAAGTGCTACACCGTGAAGCGTTTCACTAAATGCCGCACCTGCAGGAGTAGCAATCTTACACCCTGTTAGCGTGAGGGATGCTAAATTATAAATTCCGTGTTTAGCAACATTTACTGTACTGTTTATAATGTTTAAATGCTGACTGTAGTCACCTCCTCTTATACCAAAATCGGTATTTATGGTACACCCGCCGGTAATGGTCAGTGTCATGTTTGGAAGTTGTAAAGCAATAGAAGCGTGAGTGTTCTTTTTTATGCTAAGCGTACCTGTGCCCTGTATGGTGGTGTTACTATATAGATCAATCCCTTGATAACTACTATTTTCTATCGTATTTGTTCCTTTCAGTTCAATAATCAATCCGTTAATGTTAGATTGAATTCCACGTCCAAAAGAACCGGCGGTATTATCTATCACGGCATTGTCTAACGTCAGTGTGAAAGACTCGGGGTTGTAGGTAATAGTACCGCTTTGGCACGGCAGGTTGTCCTTGTTGGTTGCTGTTACCTGCTCACCACGCACCCATAAACCGTAAGTTTGTGCCATAACACTTGTTGTTATTGCCAAGAGCGTAACGGCAATGGATAAAAGTAAAATTTTTTGTTTCATAATTCTGTTTTTTTAAAGTTAATAATTCAAAGGATTTAAAATAGATATCTCCGCACCTGTATGGCACGGGGTAATAGGTAAAACGCGAATCTGTTAATGATTGTTAATGGGGGGGGGTGAAACCGCTACTGCCATTTCACAGTAAGGCACGGCACGGATACTTCCGCAACAGTAATGTGTGTATGTGTGGTTTTTCGGGTTCATTTTGAAAGTCAGACGACCCCTCAACATATGCCCATCAATTCAAGGGGATGTCTCAAAAGTAAACATTTAACCACTTATAAGACACCGCCTATCCTACGTAAAAATAAAGTATAACTACTCCACAAACTTATTGATGATGACGTGGACTAAAATGCCGACAATCATCAAGACAGCAGATACAATCAACAAGGTGTTTTCAGGTGTTGTATTAAAATAATACACTACCAGCAAAGCAGTACCAATCAATAAAATAATGGGACCCAAGTATTTCAGGAGGGTTTTCAGGATTTTCATTGGAATCTGTATTTAATTTTTTTTCTTTGCAAATTAAGTGATTTTTTGTCGGGTAATAAAATTTTCAAAGAAATTCTTTTAAATTTGCATGGGAGAAAAAAGATTGGTATAATAAACAGACTCATTTTTTGGGTACACCAACAGTAACTGCCAACAATATTGAAGCATACAACATGTCTAAAGAAATTGCCACAACCCCTTTGATGAAACAGTATTTCGATATTAAGTCGAAACACCCGGATGCCATTTTGTTGTTTCGTTGTGGTGATTTTTATGAAACATTTTCCGAAGATGCCATCATTGCTTCCGAGATTTTAGGCATTACTTTAACACGCCGGGCCAACGGTGCCGCAAAATCTGTAGAATTGGCAGGATTCCCTCACCACGCCCTGGACACTTATCTGCCCAAATTGGTGCGTGCCGGCAAGCGAGTAGCCATTTGCGAACAACTGGAAGATCCTAAGCTGACCAAAAAGCTGGTTAAAAGAGGCGTTACGGAACTGGTTACCCCTGGCGTATCTTATAGTGACACCACCTTAAACCACAAAGAAAATAATTTCCTGGCTTCGGTATATTTCGATAAAAAAATGGTAGGTGTAGCCTTTTTGGACATCTCCACCGGAGAATTTCTGGTTGCTGAAGGAACAGCTGAATATGTGGACAAATTGCTGAATAATTTCGGTCCGAAAGAAGTTTTATACGACAGAAACAAAAAACATTTGTTCACCGAAAGTTTCGGTACTAATTTTTACACCTATGGCCTGGAGGACTGGGTGTTCACGCCGGTAACTGCTGAAGAAAGGCTGCTCAAGCAATTTGAAACCCACACGCTGAAAGGCTTTGGCGTTGAAAATTTACCTTTTGCCATAGTAGCTGCTGGTGCAATTCTGCATTATTTAGACATTACGCTGCATCAGCAAACCGGACACATCACGCACTTGTCGCGCATAGAAGAAGAACGTTATGTGTGGTTAGACCGCTTTAGTGTCAAAAACTTAGAGCTTTTTAGTTCCATACATGAGGGTGCTAAAACTCTGGTGCAGGTATTGGATAAAACCATTTCTCCCATGGGTGCCCGCATGATGAAACGCTGGATTGCATTTCCGCTTAAGGATGTGCAACCTGTACAAGAACGGTTGGGTGTGGTTGAGTATTTTTTCAAACATCCTGAAATTAAAGATGCTTTGGTGCAAAATATATCCTTGATCGGTGACTTGGAAAGGATCATTTCCAAAGTAGCGGTTGAAAGGATCAATCCGCGGGAAGTGGTGCAGCTTAAAGTAGCCTTAAAAGCCATAGAGCCTATTAAACAACTGTGTTCTCAGGCCGACAATCCTGCCTTGAACCGGATAGCAGATCAATTGAATCCTTGTCAGGTTATTTCTGAAAAAATCGAACGGGAAATTCATGCTGATCCGCCAACAATGATCAACCGGGGGAATGTTATTCGGGAAGGTGTTGATGCCGAATTGGATGAATTGAGGGATTTAGCCCATTCAGGAAAAGAATATCTGCAAAAAATTCAGGAAAGAGAAAGTAAGCTTACCGGTATTCCAAGTTTAAAGGTCAACTTTAACAATGTGTTCGGTTATTATATTGAAGTCAGGAATACCCATAAGGACAAGGTCCCTGCTGACTGGATACGCAAGCAGACTTTGGTGAGTGCGGAGCGGTACATCACCCGGGAATTAAAAGAATACGAAGAGAAAATCCTGGGAGCTGAAGAAAAAATCCTGCAAATTGAAACCAGGTTGTTCAATGAACTGGTGTTGAGCCTGGTTGATTACATCACAGCCATTCAGTTGAATGCCATTTTAATTTCTCAGTTAGACTGCCTGCTTTCTTTTGCAAAAGTATCAGCAGAGAACAAATACATCCGCCCGGATATTAACGACAGCGATGTGATTGACATCAAACAGGGAAGGCATCCTGTGATTGAGCAGCAGTTGCCTGTGGGTGAGTCATATATTGCCAACGATGTACATCTTGACAGCAGCAGTCAGCAAATTATTATCGTTACCGGTCCGAATATGTCGGGGAAATCCGCCTTGCTGCGCCAAACGGCCCTGATAACCCTGATGGCTCAGATTGGCTGCTTTGTTCCGGCAGAGAGTGCAAGCATCGGACTTGTGGATAAGATTTTTACACGTGTAGGCGCCAGTGACAACATCTCTCAGGGCGAATCTACTTTTATGGTAGAAATGAACGAGGCTGCCAGTATTTTAAATAATCTCTCGGACAGAAGTCTGATACTTTTTGATGAATTGGGCAGGGGTACCTCCACCTACGATGGTATTTCCATTGCCTGGGCAATTGTGGAACATATCCACGAACATCCGCAAGCTAAGGCGAAAACCCTCTTTGCCACTCATTATCACGAACTGAATGAGATGGAAAAATCCTTTAGCCGCATCAAAAACTACAATGTGTCGGTGAAAGAAATTGATAAGAAAATCATTTTCCTGAGGAAATTGGAGCGTGGCGGAAGCGAACACAGCTTCGGTATCCATGTGGCCAAGATGGCGGGTATGCCACAAAGCATTGTCAAGAGAGCCGACCAGATACTCAAGCAGTTAGAAGCGGATAACAGACAAGGCGAAATTGCTAAGCCGATAGGGGAAATTGCCGGTCAGCGCGAAGGAATACAACTCAGCTTCTTTCAATTAGACGATCCCGTTTTGGAGCAAATCCGCGATGAAATTAAAAACCTGGACATCGATAACCTGACTCCCGTTGAAGCCTTAAATAAGTTGAATGAGATTAAGCGCATCATCAAAGCTAAATAGAGATATTCGTTTCATCCAATTAAAAGCAGAATTGATAAATATGTTGGAGCTATCTTATTTTAAATCCATTTAATAACTAACAAAAAAATGAAAATCATGAAAAGAAAAATTACATTATTTATCCTTGCTGCCCTTGTACTGTGGACGGCAAGTGCGGTACAGGCACAGGTATCGGTATCGGTAAGTACTTACGCCGGTAGTACGGCCGGATATACAGACGGCAACTTATTGGACGCTCAGTTCAACCAACCGCAAGCTCTCCTTTTTGACGAAAGCGGTAATCTCTATGTGGCAGAATACAACAACGAAGCTGTACGGAAAATAACCCCCGAAGGCACGGTAAGTACCCTTGCAACTGAAATTTATTGGCCCCATCAAATGACATTGGCAGACGGTAAACTCTATGTAATGGAACGTTGGGCTTCACCTAATGCTTCTCGAATACAGCAGATTGATATGACAACAGGTGCAGTAACAGCCACGAGCTATGGTAAGTATAATTATAGTTTTGGTTTATGCAGCGATGCAGCAGGAAATTTATATGTAAGTGATTACCATTCAATATATAAAGTGCCAACCGATACCAGGCAAAAAACATTGCTTGCGGGCGGTGGTTCTGAAAGCGGCTTTACAAATGGAACAGGTAGCGAAGCTCGGTTTAATTATCCCGGACATATAGCGATAGATGCCTCCGGTAATATCTATGTAGCAGATTCAGAAAACCATGCCATTCGGAAAATAACCCCTGCCGGTGTAGTAACCACTATAGCAGGTGGTACCGAAGGGAGTGCAGACGGCACGGGAACGGCAGCAAGTTTCAATGGTCCCATGGGGATAGCTATTGGTCCCGACGGACATTTATATATCGGTGAATGGGGTAATCATACCATACGTAAAATAACCTTGTCGGACGGTGTGGTTACCACCATTGCCGGCATAGCGGGGACAAGCGGTAAAGCCAACGGCAGCGGAGCAAGTGCTACATTTTATCGGCCCATTGGATTGGCGTTTGATGCATCCGGTAATCTGTATGTAGCTGATCATAGCAATCACCAGATCCGTAAGATAACGTTTACTATTACCGGCGTAGCAGATGCTGCCGCGGATAAAGAATATAACCTTACAGCAAGAAAAGGGGAGATAGCTATTAGCTCGCCAGGTAAGATAAAT
>MTKW01003435.1_pt1 | contig 24189 bp, 20 predicted proteins | sample 1042761 | NCBI WGS metagenome assembly MTKW01 (sample SAMN06205366, study PRJNA360243) | anaerobic digester metagenome | biome: Wastewater treatment plant; feature: Anaerobic digester sludge; material: sludge; isolation source: anaerobic digester fed with sludge from wastewater treatment plant ...
GGCCACCCTTGAGGGTCACGTTCGCCTGGCTTACCTCCATAGGCTCATTGTCCACTATGAACTTGCCTGTCACAGTGTACACGCCTTCAGCCGCCGAAAGTCTCAAAACTTCCCCGGCTTTGGCTTTCACCTCGACCGCCACAGGCTTACCTGATGAATCAAGGACTTGAATATCAGTTTGGGCTGTGACATTCTTCCCGTCAGCCCAGGCTTCCACCTCGAGGGATGGCGCAGCAACCACTTCAACCATGATGGACTTCAGCGCATCACTGAGGCTTGCCTTGTCTTTTGCGGAGAAGTAATTACCGATACATCTCACTTTTTCTTCAGCCGCAGCAGAAAGGGCAAATCCTACCACATACGGCTTCAGGATGATCCCGTCTTTCTGCAACTGCTGCGAAATAGCGCATGGGTTTGCCATGCAGCTTTCCTCTCCGTCTGTAACGAGGACAATGACGTTCCTGCTATCTTTCCCTTTCGGAAAGTCCTTTGCCGCTTCCTTCAGCGAGTACCCTATCGGCGTCATCCCTTTCGGGCTCAAAGACTCAACGATCTGCAAGATCGAAGAGCGCACCTTGCCTACGGGACCGAAACCTTGCATGAGTCCTGAGTCCTCACATGAGCTCTTCCCCGGCAATTGAAAACCATATACTCGCAAGGCAATCTCGAGCATCGGGTCATCATCTAAGCCTTCCACAAGCTCCTTCAGGACTTCCTTAGCCACATCCATGCGGGATTGATTTCCTTCCACTTTTTCCCTCATGCTGCCGGATGCGTCGATAATAAACTCGATATACGTCTTCTCGCCCGATCCGCCGGCATAGACAGAGTTTGCTGTCGCTAGCAAGACCCCGACCAATACCAGGAAGATTATCTTAAAGCAAACGTTTCTCCGAGAAAACCTCATCATTAAATTCGCCCCCTTGTCATGATCCGTCATCAACAAAAACCAATAAAGCGTTGCTGATATCACGTCCCGTGCGGGTAATGTAATTGTCCCTATAGACCAGGCCGCTTGAAGCCCCACCGTCCAGGTTCATGGCCTCTACTGCGCCAAGTGATTTCATCACCTCCGCAAGCTCAGCCATGTTTGCGCCGGGCACTGTAACCATGAGCAGCTCGCCTGACTCAGTTATGCCCAGTGCTGAACGGGCATTAGACTCCGAAAGGATCTTCGCTTCCGTAAAGCCTTCGGCTTTAGCCTCTTCAACACTGAAAACAATACGACCATCCCTGATTAATCTGGGTCCTGCGCCGATACCCTCTGCAACATCTGCCCAGAACTCAAGCGATGAGTCCCCATCCTCCATATCGAAACGGCAATAGGCCCACGCGCCAACATAAAAACGCTCCGCTAGAGACTCTTCGCTGCCTCTGAAATTGATAACGAAACCATATTCGGGAATCTCCTGTTCACCCGGACCGATATAAGTTACCTTCATACCGTCGACTACCACGGATATTCCGTCGCTCACACCGGTGGTCTCACCGCGCCAGCGGGTATAGACTATGACGCTGTTTGCAGAAGTAGGTGCTCGATTAATGAAGTAGGCGTACCAATTGTTGGGCCACTCTTCAGAACCGTCGATCCCGCCGACAATCTTGAGCCTTAACGGTTCCATTGTTGTTTCCTTATCCCAAGTTATCGCGAAAACAGTGCCTGTATTGCCTTTGTGGACAAGCTCACCGTCGGTAAAAATTGTGCCGACAGGATCCTTACCCGGGCCTTTCTCATAAGCGTTAAAGAAAGTCCCATTGATGGCAGCCACAGCGCCTTTTCTCCGGGCAAGGGTTAAGAGGTCCTCTGTAGCTCCTACCCTATCCTGCCCCAGGCCCACGCCTACCCAGACTCTGGGATCGCTAAAATCGACTCTGACCACATTACAAGTGACAGTCCGGTTCTTTAACTTGACTTCTATCGCTTCGCTGACTACAGGCTCCCGGACTCCTTCAGCCTCCGCAAAGCATACTGAGTTGACACAAGTAGATCCCACAAGTAGACCATGTACACACAAAAGGCCTACGAATACCGGTAACAGTAGACCCCAAACCCTGGTAAACCTCGAATTCGTTATGAAACTTCCAGCCATGTATCTCCCCTCACCCCTATCCCGAGGCACATCAGGCCCAGCCATTACTCCTTGGCTTTTGCCGATTGAGCATCATGATTAACCAATTGCCTGAACCAATGCTTGTCCTTCATTGTCCGCGTATTATCCGCGTATTGTCCGCGTATTACGAGTACTGATGTTTGGCCCGTCATGCCAACCCTTCTGCGCTGTCTGTTGCTTCGTTATGCTAAGCCGGATGAGTGCTGATTTATCTACAAAATAATTCTACAATCACTACCTGACCAAAACATGACCAAAATATGTCCACCAGATGTTGGCGAACGGTAGGAAAACGACATTGCACGTAGAAGGTTATTTCCATAGCAATAGTCCGATGAGTCAAGGATGGTGCCTCTGTTGGCAGGAGTAATAGAAACCAAACTCATACCACCTGAACTCAGGCCTGGGCTGATTGAGAGGCCGCGCCTCCTCGAAGCTTTCTCTCAGCTTAGGAATAGGAAAGCAACGTTTCTCGTAGCGCCGGCAGGCTACGGGAAGACTACTCTATTGCTCCAGGCTCTTGATACTAACAAGATGCCTATGGTTTGGTATAGATTAGACACTCATGACAACAATCTTTCGCTTTTTGTCAAACACTTAAATGCGGGTCTTAGGAAACACCTTAGGCACTCAGGCCAGGAAATACCAGGCCTGCTAAAGCCGGAACCTGCTGCAGCTCAATCACACGAACGTTCCTTAGTGAGCTCACTGGTAAATCATCTTGCAGCCAGAGTCGGTGATGGGTTAGTCATAGTTTTGGATGACTGGCATGTGGTGACGGAGCCATCAATTCATAGTCTCATCAAGGCTCTTTTCTTTCACATCCCCCCTGGAATTCACATAGTCATTTCAAGCCGCACCTCCCTTCCAACCTCATTCTTTCCATTGCTTATCACCGGACAAGCTGTTGTTTTGAGGGCGGAGGAACTACGCTTCAACACGGAAGAAATCAAAGCCTTCGTTAGCCGAAACCTCAAAAGCCGGCATCCTCGTGTATCTCGCCAAGCCATCCTGGATTTTGAACACATGACAGGCGGCTGGCCTGCAGCTTTAACGCTTCTTGAGGATAGGAGCCTTCGCAGCTCTACTCATTCAAACTTCTTTCTCCCGGACTCCCGTCACCTGGACAGCAAAACCCGTGCAATCTATGAGTATCTCGAAACTGAGGTCCTCAATGAGCAGCCTGATGATGTCAGAAGGTTTCTCCTTGCTACCTCGGTGTTGAATTCAATAACCCCTGCAAACTGTGACAGCCTGCTGGGGATAACTTATTCCAGCCGGCTCCTGGATTATTTGAACCTTGAGCAACTATTCGTGGTTCCTATTGAAGGACGCAAGAAGGCATACCGTTATCACGAACTCTTTCGCAGGTTCCTCCTGAATCGATTGGGCCCGGAACGTAGGAGCATGTTAGTAAAGGCAGGGCAAAAGGCAAGGCAGGCCGGACAGTTTGAAGAGGCAGCAGAGTATTTCTCTTTAGCGGAGGCAAAGGAGGATACGCTTTCAGTTATCAAGGACATGATCAGGCGAGATATCCGTGCAGGCCGTTGGCAAGCAGCTAAAGAACGGTCAAGACGCATTTCCGCCGTGGACTTAGCCTCTGACCCCTGGTTATCCTTGTACAAGGCACATGTAGAAGCCTCCAGGGGGAAACTGACTGATGCCGAGACCTGGGTAGTTAGAGCTAACGAGATGTTCGAGAGCACCGGTGAACGTCTGGGCCTTTCTGAAGGACAAGTGCTCATGGCGCGCATCCTGCGCTCTCGCGGCCGCTGCCACGAGAGCATGGCATTCTTGGATCAAGCTTGCAGAAACCTAACCAAGCAAGAGATAAGTCAACGTTTTCAAATTGCGCTTGAACGAGCACTGAATCTATTTATGACAGGTGAACCGCATCAGGCAAAGACCTTGTTGATTAACGCTTTCCGGCAAGCTCAGGAACAAAACGACGGTCTCGCTCTATCATACATAGCCGAAACTCTGGGCAACCTGAACTACATTCAAGGAGAATGTCAAGAAGCGTTACGCATATTTGAACTGGGTGTTGAGGCATTCCCCGAATCCAGGTTGCCAGGCTACTGGCTCGAGGAAGGCCGTTGCTGGATCTACTTAGGATGGGGTCAACTGGATCAGGCGCTTGAGCATGCCAAAAAGAACCTTGAAGCAAGGAAAAAGTTTGACCCTACCGGGACTCTTCCTGCAGCATATGGTTACGTAGGTTGTGTTTACACTGAGCTGGGAGAATTGAGACTTGCGGAGGAGCATTACAGAAAAGCCCTTCAAATGGGAGAAGATCCTTTTGCTCATGCTCTGAGTAAAGCTCACCTAGCAAGGTGCCTGAGTCTTCAAGGGCGCTGGGCAGAAGCATTAGGTGCAGCAAAGGAAGTCCTTGACGAAGTGGAAAATGAATCGATTCTACAAGCGATATGCAAAGTTGTTGTATCGACCGTCTTTATCCGCGTAGGGGATCTTCTTCGAGCCCAATCCCTACTTCAAGAGGCAATCAGGTTCATGGATGGATGTGGCATGTCAGGCTGGCCATTATGCAATGCATACGGCCTGCTAAGCGGGATTTTGTTCTCCCTGGAGGGCGTGTCAGACGCCCACGCCTTAGCAGCTAAGGATTACGCCAGGCGTCACATTGCCCTTGCGGCCCGAATGAATTACGTCCAGAACTTGCTCATGAAGGCCAATGACCTATACGACCCAATCCTAGGCGAATGTTTGGAAAGCGGGTTTGAAGTTGGCTTCTGTCAAAGGGTTTTTGTTAAGAGGGGTGAGCGCTCCCTAGGACTCCTTGCTAAGCTGGCAGCGAACAATGATCCAGACGTCCGCATGCGAACGGTAGTACCGCTGGCAGACATTGGCGGAGAGCAAGCAGGAGATGTCGTGAAATCCTTGACTGAAGACCCCACCCCTCAAGTACGTCAGAGAGCGATGGCCGCTGCCAGACGGTTCAGTGAAGTAAGCGCCACAAGAGACCGGTTTGAAGATACTCCGGCTTTCGAGGTTCTCACCTTGGGGCCTCTCCGGGTTATTGTAAAAGGACAGGAAGTTACGGCGTTGCGCTGGCGCACTACCAAAGCCCGAGATCTACTGGCTTATCTGGCCCACCGAACTGAACCGGCAAGTCCGGAGCGAATCCTGGAAGCTCTCTGGCCGGGAGTTGAAAGAAAAAAGGCATCAACCTCGTTTCACAGCACTATGTATCGCTTGAGACAAGCGCTTCGTCATGTATATCCCGGGGATTTCATCCTGCACAGCGGGAAACTTTATCAATTAGCTGAAGGCCTTGTGTCCACTGACCGCCAACGCTTTGAGAGACTTGCCGCCCGTGTCCTGAAAGAAGACGCATCTCCCGAAGCAGTTCCTTATCTGGAAGAGATGATCTCTCTTTACCGTGGTGAATATCTTATGGAGCTTGATTACGTATGGGTCGTCCAAGACCGGGAGCACCTCAAGCAACTCTACAGCGACGCAAGTATGAAGCTTGGGTGCTATTATTTGAAGGAAGGCCAATATTCTCAAGCTACGAAGCATCTCCGCCCGCTCATCGCTATTAACCCTGTTTCTGAAGAATTGTGCTGCCTATTAATGAAGGCTTATTCAGGACTCGGGGACAAACTGGCAATCACAAAACAGTTTCTGGCCCTGAAAACAGCACTGGCAGATGAATTAGGGCTTATCCCCTCTGCTGCAACCAGGGATCTATACTACAGCCTTTGTGGAGATGACACCCTTTAGTCGGATCTCGTCAACCAGCTTCTGCACGTCTTCCTCATCTTTGAACCCTGCGGCTTGGGTAGCACCGGCAAATGCCTGTTGTGCCTCTATAATCGCAGTTACAGATGCATTGTCTATCATGTCGCTCATGTTCTATAGTCCTGGCACATTCTGTCGGCGACGTTTTCCGCAGAGACGACTTCCCCGGCGGTCAGATCAGCCAAACCTTTTTCGAGCTCAGCATTGAATTGCTCCTCGGTAAGCGTACCCATTGACAGAGGTTTACTTTGCGGGAGCTTTAATTCAAAAGGAATACCTCGCTGAAGCACGACCTGCCTGAGGAAAAGTCTGATTGCATTTGACATTGGGATACCAAGCTGCTCCAAAACAAGCTCTGCCTGCTCTTTGACTTCTGGCTCAACACGGGCAAATATATTTGATGTTCTTGCCATAANNCTCCTATTCTGATACTATTATGCCCAATTGTATTGCGGAATGCAATCGTTTAGCTGAAATGCCTATCTCATCGGTGCTTTTCTCTTTATCTGGCTTAGTGTTTCCAGCCGGTCAGAGGGTCTTCGGCTTTTTGGCACACCTCATAGCAGACACTGTTCACGTTATCGCCCGCTTCGCGTAAGCATCAAATAGTCCCCACCTAGGATCACTCCGGTTAACACGAACATGGTCGATTCTCAACCACCTAAAATGTGGCTTGGCAAAATGCGGTGGTAAAGCACACAATAAGGAGACATCTTACCAGAGGCTCTGTTGAAGGCGGCGTTTGACACCGCAGGCTACACAGTCTAATGACCCTACTGGATAATTGACATCATACCATTATTGCTCTATTATTATTATAACACCAGATACAGTTCGAGTCGTTGCTGTAGTACGTAGACGCATAGGCTTGTCGCAAGGAGGGATCTGTATGGAACGCAGCCGCAAGCAGGTTTACCTATCGCCCGACCAAGACGAAGAGCTCTCAAAGCTTGCGTTAGCTACCGGACGTTCAAAATCATCCATAGTCAGGGAGGCCCTCAGTGAATACTTGACCAAGGCTCGCAAGAAAGCCGATGCGAGCCCTAATCCCCTGTCAAAGCTCCTTGAGCTCAAGGTGGAGACTGAAACGGTTGACGGCAGTGAACAGCATGACCGGGATCTGTATACAGCACCTGGCACGGTCCCAGGAGAAGGCTTGTCATGAAAATCCTTGCAGATACTTCAGCGTGGATTGCCTTGCTTGTCCCAAAGGACAGGCATCATTTAAGGGCCCAGCAGATCTTTGAAAGCGTCCTGCAGCGACATACGCTTGTCGTAACGTCCAATTACATAATCGATGAGACAGTGACTTGGCTGCGGTATCGTGACAGTCACACTTCTGCTGTAGACTTCCGCGACATCATTATGGAAGCGTGTTGCGCCAACAGGTTACACTTGCAATGGATTACCCAAAGCATTGAAGGCAAAGCATGGGAATTATTTGCAAAAAGAGCGGATTTGACCCTCTCGCTCACTGACTGCACAAGTGCGATTATTTGCATGGATCTTAAACTTGACATCTGGACTTATGACTCTGATTTCGCCGCATTAGGCCTTGCAACATTAGGTGATATTGACCTTTAACAGCAGCGAAAGAGAGGCAACGAGATAACCGCCTAATGAGCGCTTAACCCGACCGAGAGAAGCAGCAATCATTGGAGGCTACACTTCCCATTTTGCGATACACTAGCATCAACCTTTGGTTAGCGACAGGTCCATGTCACCACTTATTGGCGTATTACACGGAAAATCACCGGTATCAGGAGGGAATCGGGAATGCCTGTTAGAAAGATTGTAAAAATCGATGAAGGAAAATGCAACGGGTGTGGGCTATGCGTAATTCCCTGCGCAGAAGGGGCCATCGAGCTTGTGGACGGGAAGGCGAAAGTCGTTCGAGAAGAACTCTGTGATGGAGCAGGCTTCTGCCTAGGCGTATGTCCTACCGGCGCGCTCACTATAGAAGAGCGGGAAGCGCCTGCGTTTTCCAAGGAAGCCGTGGCAGAAGTTGCCGGGAACCGGCAGGAATCCTACATAGTGCAAAAGTGCTTCTCTTGCGATTCAGGAGAGGACCAGATAGCGCTCTTCCCATGTCGTCTTAAGGGCGAAAGCCTATGGGTGTGCGCCAAGTGCCTGCCAAAGCTCATACATGGCTAAAGAATATCAATAGGACCGGGTTACATGTAGGCCTGTATTAGGGAGACCCCGGTACCGGTACATAGATTTTCGAGTGATGACCCTTTGCCCCTGACTCTTGTTACACTAAAGGACGAATCTCCAACTGCAGACCCTTACCGGAGTGGTTGTGTCACACGGGCTATTTGCTCACAGTCTCGGGATTGATTCTATAGGGCTTAGGAAGCAGAATATGGACAGAGTTCCTGTACATAGTGATAGCGCCGCCCTAACCAAGACGAAAGAGTTCGTCCGCTCTGACGTGATAGACGTGATGCTACTATCCCTGTGTATCATTGCCAGAACTCAGCTTGATTCTCTCTAACGGGTCGATTAATACTGTAATAATCTCTCCTAGCATAGAAAACCCAAAAATCGTAAGTGCCATGAATAACCCCGGAAAGAACGATGGCCACCATTGACCTGTAATCATCGTGGTCCCGCCGCTGGCAATCATTGAACCCCACTCAGGTGTAGGCACTCTTACTCCGGCTCCCACAAAACTCAAGCCTGCCGTTAGCAAAATGCCAAAACCCATCACAACGGACAGCAAAGCGATAACCGGTGTAATTGCATTAGGCAGTATATGATGAAATGCAATTCTCAATTCGGAGTTTCCAACAGCACGTGCTGATTCCACAAACTCTTTTTCTCTTAGAGAGATTGCTTCGGATCTCGCCAACCTCAGATTACCAGGAATATTTGCAACAGCGATCATGAATATCAGATTCTGAGGACTTGGGCCAAAAGCTGCTACAAGAAGCAAACCCAAAACGAAAACAGGGAAAGCTTGAATAACGTCCATTATTCTCAAAATCACTAAGCTGACAGACCCCCAAAATCCACTCTTCCCGTCAAAATATCCTGCTATAATACCTAATGGGGCTCCGATAAATAAGGCCATTAAGGCTCCGACCACCGCGATAACTAAGTCTGTTCTATACGCAGCTATTGTTCTGGAAAAAATACACATGCCATTTACATCTGTTCCAAACCAATATTCGTGTGATGGCGGCAATAAGTGTTTACCCGGCACACCTAGAGTAGGTGAATGTGGGACAATATGTGGGCCGATTATAGCCAGTATTATAGATATTATCGAAACGGCAAACCCAAACGCCTGTAGGGGATGGGACTTCAGATATAAGACTAGATGACTGTCTCTAATTTGTGAGGTAGTTGTTGAAAACATGACTTGCCTCCTGCTTAACTTCTTGTTATTTGTTCTGGGAGCATTATCATTTATCCAAGATTCTTTATTCTGGGGTCAACCATGTAGTAAATAATGTCGACAAATATGTAAATAACCAAGTTAAGGATTGCCGAGAATAGAACAACTCCTTGAATAGCAGCGAAGTCAGAATTAACAACAGACTGAACTGCGTACTGACCGAATCCTCCCCAACTAAAGACAGACTCCACAAGAACAGCTCCGCCGATGAGAAAACCGAAAATCACTGCAGTAAAAGTGGCTACGGAAGGATAAGAAGCTTTTGAGATATAACGTTGAATGTCTTTCTCCGGCAAACCACAAATTGTAGCGTAATTAATGTAATCCGACTTTTTAACTTCATTTGCCGAAACCATAGCTACTTTGAGAATGCCTCCTCCGTACACAAAAGCCAAAACAAACACTGGCAATATTAAGTGTGAGCAAATAGACTTTAAAGCATCCCAATTGCCGGTCAGTAGACTATCGGCAATATAAAAGCCAGTTAAGCGGTGTGGAGGTACTACAGCTATGTCAAATGCGCCTATTGGCGATGGCACCCATCCTAAAACAACATAAAACACAAATATTAATATCAATGCCAGCCAAAAATCCGGAAATGCCCCTGCAGCCATTCCATACAGAGTCAGCAGTTTATTGGCAAGTCTATTCAGAAACCCGCCTTTTGAAAATGTCGCTCTAATTGCCAGCGGCACCATGATGGCTAGGCTTACTATCAAGGCTAGTATGATTAATTCTAAGGTTGCTGGTAACCTTAAAAGAATATCCTCAAGAACAGGATTTCCTGTTACCCATGATCTTCCCAAATCACCCTGAAAGATATTTTTTATATAATACAAGAGCTGTACAGGTAACGGTTCCGTTAAACCCATCCTTTCTCGAATCAACTCAACCCCCGCTTCATTAACAAGAGAACCTGCGATTATTCTTGCGGGATCCCCCGGAATCATTCTTACAATAAGGAAAGTAATTAAGGTAACTCCCAGTATCTGCGGTATTATAAATATCATACGTCTTCTAAGGTACCGCCATAACTTCATTTCCTGAACCTCCTCACAAGTTGCAGGCACAATCGCTCTCCAATTTAGGTGTTCGATTCTTGCTCATGACATGCCGAATAGTGGTCTTCCCCCACAATCCTGAGCTTAGGCGGCGATTCAAAGCAAAGAGCCCTTGCCGACGGGCAACGCGAAGCGAAACTACATTGGTTATTCTGCAGATTAACCGGACTTGGTACCTCCCCTTTGAGAGCAAAACCGGTTCGCCTCTGATCAGGATCAGGGAACAAAGTCGCCGCTAGCAAAGCCTGTGTGTATGGATGGTTGGGAGTCTCAAAGACAGTATCAGGCGGCCCTTCTTCCACGACTCTCCCGAGATACATAACTGCTATCCTGTGACTAATCTGGTATACCACATTCAGGTCGTGAGAAATGAATATATAAGAACATCCTGTTTCTCTTTGAAGCCTTTTTAGCAGAAGAACAATTTCCCCTCTAAAACGAACATCTAACAGCGAAGTGGGTTCATCGAGCACAACAAGTTGGGGATTAGTGATAAATGCGCGAGCAATGCTCACTCTCTGCTGCTCTCCTTGCGTCAGCTGAATGGGATACTTCCCCAAATAGCTATTATCCAATTCGATCATCGCCAGTATTTCAGCAACGCGTCTTAACCGCTGGTCCTTGGCATTAACTCCATTGACAATAAGCGGTTCCTCCAATATTTGCCTAACCAGTTTCCTTGGGTTCAACGAACCATACGGGTCTTGAAAGACTATTTGAATCTCTTTTCGTAGATTCTTTAAACCCGGTTTGGAGAGTCTAGATATGTCCTTGCCCCTGAAAAGGATTTCCCCCTCAGTTGGTTCAAGCAAGTGACAAACGCATCTTCCTACAGTTGTTTTGCCACAACCGCTTTCTCCGACCAATCCAAGGGTTTGGCCCTGCTCCACTGTAAAATCAACCCCATTTACAGCATAGACAGAACGACCTTTCTTGATAGGGAATCTTTTGTGCAGGTTTTTCACTTCAAGTATTTGCATTATTCAACGCCCCTATGACATTTTACATAGTGGTATTCACTGGTCTTGATTCTCTGCGGAGCCTCTGTCCAGCATCTTTCTTGAGATATCCGGCAACTATCAGCAAAAAAGCATCCTCGGTTATGCCTGCGATATGTCTCTTTTGCAGCTAAGTTTATCTCCACATCCTCTTCGTCGATTCTTTGATTAGACGCAAATGCTATTTGCAGTAGGTATTTGCTATATGGGTGCCTTGGTCTCTTGAAAAAGTCTTGAACGGAAGCAAGCTCAACTATTTCTCCTTTGAACATTACAGCAACCATCTTGCAATAATGAGCTACTATTCCCAGGTCCCGTGTGGCCAGAACTATCGACGAATTCTGATCATAAAAGAGAGAGGACATCAAATCTAACACCTGTCTCTGAACTGTAACATCCAAACCCATGGTCGGTTCATCAGCCAATAAGAGTGTTGGTGACATTGACAGAGCAATCGCTATTGCAACTCTCTGAACCATCCCCCCACTAAGCTCATGGGGATAATTGTTGAAATTCTGTTGTGGATCAGGCATCTGAACCAATTTGAACATCTCAATAACTCTTTCATAAGCCTCTTTATGTGATACCTGGAAGTTGGCTCTAATGACATTGCTAAACTGCTCTCCAACAGTCATCAGCGGGTGAAACCTACTCCTTGTATTTGACAGAATGAAAGAGATGTTTCTCCCCCATATCTCTCCCATCTGTTCTTCATTCGCATCCAACAGATTTATTAGTTGATCTTTGTGACGGAAGAGCAATTGCCCCCCTGTAAGTCTCAATTTGGAATCCAAGTTCTTTCCAATCGTATTTATTAATAGTGATTTGCCCGCCCCGGTTTCCCCAACAAGCCCCAATATTTCTTTGGGTCCTAGGCTAAAACTGATATTTCGTAAGAGAGTAGGACCTTTCTCGTCAAACGCATTAAGCGCATATAAGTTCAAGTCTTCCACAACCAGAATATCTTTGCTTTTCATTATTATTAACCTCGTTTAATTGATATACAGCAAGACGTTGGGAGACCGGCACAAGCGGGATACGCCGGTTACCGGTCCCCCGAAAATCCAAGATATTCTTATTACTTAATGCTCATCAGGTGGAACCAAGTTCCTTGGCTGGCAAAATTCCAGTTGAAGTTCTCAACATTATCACGAACACCGGCTGTATAGTAAGATTCAACTAACCATCCCATCGGAGCGTCTTCCATAATCGTTCTTTGCGCCTTATCGGCTATCTTGTACTGCTCCGATAATGGCCAGGTTCTGACTCCCTTCAGCAATAAGTCATCTAGAACAGGGCTGTCATAATAGCCAAAAGCACCATAGGCTCCCCCTGCACGCTTGCTCAAATAGTACAATGAACTGCTGAAGAAAGGATTGGGTATAGCAGGGTATTCATGAAGAATGGCAAAAGGCGCTTCATATGAACGAACAAGAGTATCAAACGAGCCTGTTGGGGTCTTTCTCAAGTCAACGTTCACTCCGATTTTCTCCAGACTGTCTTTTACCATGACAGCTGCTGTTTCATGCGCCGGCCACCCCGCAGAATAATACAATTCAACACTGAATCCATCACCATAACCGGCCTCTTCAAGCAGTTTCTTTGCTTTATTCAAGTCGTAATTGTATTTCCACTCTTTCTCATTCATGGTTCCAGGTATCATTGAAGGGATCACTGCATGCCACGGTTTGGCCTGGCCGTAGTAAGCCGTCTCGACAATCGCGTCTTGTGGAATTGCATAGTTAATAGCCTGTCTTACGCGCTTGTCCGCGAATGGCTTCACCAACTTCTGATTTAGGACAAGGAAATCGTTTGTATTCGCGGGAATGCTGACGATTTTCACCCCGGGTGCTCCCTTCAAGGAATCGACCTCTCTAGGCGCAAGCTCAGTAGCTACATCAATCTCGCCCCTCTTGAGCATAGCTACACGGTTCGAGCTTTCCGGAATTACCTTGAAGATCACCGTACTGATTTTGGGCTTTCCTTGCCAGTAATTTGGGTTAGCTTTAAGGATAACATGCTGACCTGCAACCCAATCTGCAACATAATACGCGCCAAATCCTCCGCCATGTCTTGATATCCAATCTTGCGCCCAAGGATCATCAGGTGTGGCGTGTTTTCTTGCCTCGGTAGAATCCCATATGGTATCGTACAGATTTGTGGAGACTAATTCTTGTAAGGTATTTGGGCCCGTTGATTCTGTAACATAAGTATAATCATCTATAATCCTTATGTTTTCGGTACCATAGATGTCTGTTACAGCCATTACGAAGCGACCTACCGCACCCAGAGCAAAATGCCTCTCATATTTCCATAGCACGTCTTTGGTTGTCAGTTCATTTCCATAGGCGCTCTTGACACCTTTTCTCAAATGAAAAGTTGCAGTCTTTCGGTCGGGGGATACTTCCCAGCTTTCGTACAACTGAGGCTGTAAGTTTGTGAGATCGCTTAGATCCGGAACCAGTACATGATCCATTCCGGGTTCTTTCGATCTTACTAATGGAAACATGGCTCCGGGAGCCATAACGTTATCCAGGATCATGTACTGGGATGCCATCCCAGCGCCCACTTCGTGATCAATGGTGGGTGGGGTATTTGCGACTCCAATAATCAGTGTATCTTTAGATTTTCCATAACTTACAAAAGGACTAGTAACTACTGTGAGCGACAACAACAGACTTAGGACTAAACACAGACTGATCTTCTTGTTCATTAATCTCATACTCCTTCTCTCGGATTATCGTTTCGGTATTTTCTTAGTCCGATCAGGCTAATGAACTCAAATATGATGTTTGCTACCAGTACGGCAGTGATATTCCCCACGTCATGAGAAGGATTGAACTCTGCGGTATCAAAGCCAACAAAGTCAATTCCTTCTAAACGTCTAAGTATACGAAAGACTTCACTGGACATCAATCCGCCTGGCTCAGGTCTGGCAGTACCGGGGGCGAAGGCAGGATCCAACACATCAGTATCAAAACTCAGAAATACCTTCTTACCTTCCAGCCTGTTGATGATTTTAGAGACTACTTTCTCTATGCCGACTTCTTGAACTTCTTCTGCAGTGGTTACCTGGAAACCAAGCTCCTCGGAGACTTTGTAATCATTTTCTGAATAGAGTGTTCCCCGCAAACCAACTTGAACCGAAATCCCAGGCTCAATTAGTTTTTCCTCAACAGCCCTGCGAAAAACGCTACCACTTGTGAACCTTTGATCGCCGAAATAGCTGTCATGCGTATCAGTATGAGCGTCAAATTGGAGCAGAGCTAATTCTGGATATACTTTATTTATGGCCTTAAGTTCCGCATATGTTATTGAGTGATCGCCTCCTACACAAATGGGAACAACTCCTGCTTCAACAATCTCAGTCACTTCTTCTTCAATGTTATCGAAGGTCTTCTCATATTGTGATGGATAAGCTGTAACATCTCCATAATCGACAATCTTCAGTGCGGAGGTATCATATAGATGGTAGCTATTTGTCGATCTTACCAACCAAGATACATTGCGAACAGCTCGAGGCGCATGAATATTTCCCGGTGCAGAACCCATCTCAAATGGTATTCCAAGAATTGCAATATCTACTCCGGTCAATTCTTTTGTATGTGGTTTGTTAAAAAACGTTGGGATGCCGCAATATCTTGGTGTGTCTTTCAGGCTCTTGGATTGTCTCAATACTTTCACTCCTTAATGCATATCCAAATCAAGAACAGTGATTTGCCATCCCTCCCATCTGCAAGCTAGCTCTTTGGAGAGACTTACCGATATCACCCCCTGAATAATGGATACTCCCCAGATAATCGAACCAATTCAGGTCATAGTAGACTCCTATGTGCTAAATATCCAGTTTTGAAGAAATGGAATTAAATAGACCATAGTAATCTTCGTATTGTTTAACCTTAGTGTTGTCAGGCGTACACTCCACGCCTTTTCTGACCATGTTGTTGCAGCCCTCTTCTACCGTACTAAAAATGCCGACCCCGACTCCCGCTAAGATAGCAGCTCCTAATGAAGTCTCTTCATCTGTCGCAACAGTCCAGATCGGCTGTCCCAAAATGTCACTCACAATTTGCAGCCATGTCTCATTGGTTACCCCTTTTCCCGCACACCTAATTTCATCAACCTCTGTTCTCTGACGTAGGACATCCATGCATTGACGTATACAGAAACCAACTCCTTCCATAGCGGCCTTAATCAAGTGTTCGTTCTTGTGAGTGCCACTCATGCCGTAGAAGACTCCTGTCGCTTTGGGATTTCTATTCGGACTGCCTTTACCTTGCAAATAGGGAAGGAAAACCAGTCCCTCGCTACCCGGAGGTATCAAAGCAAGATTCTTCTCGATTTTGCTCAACCATTCTGAAGAACGTAACTGTTGATTGGGTTCTAAGTCAGCGTTTCTTTCCTGGAGTAGTCTATTGGCTAACCATTGAAGGGAAAAGCCGGCTGATTGTATCAAACCTATTAGGTACCATTTATCAGGTATTGAATTGCAGAACAGGTCAAGCCTTGCTTCAGGGTCTCCCTTGGGCTCATCCACTTGAGATAGGACAATACCTGCTGTCCCAATGATAATCAAAGCTGTTCCTTTCCTGCAAATACCACTGCCAATTGCAGCACAAGAATTATCACCGCCGCCTGCCACTACAGGTGTCCCTTCTTGTAATCCTGTATGTGCAGCTGCGTAAGGTCCGATCTTGCCGATAACCTCCTGCGACTCATATAAGGGAGGAAACCATTCTCGTGGCAACTCTAGTTTTGTCAATAGTTGCTCAGACCAATTTCTCTTCTTAGCATCCATCAGCAAGGAACCGGACTGATCCGAAACATCACCGGCAAACACGTTGGTAAGCTTGTGGATCACAAATTCTTTGGGTGTACATATGTACGAGATCTTTTCGTATTGATGTGGATGGTTATTTCTTAACCAGATTATCTGAGGTGCGGAGAAAGTCGTGGCAGCTTTATTACCGGTTATGCAAATTAGCTCATCTCCCACTTTTTCATTGAGCCAACGACATTCTGCCTCAGTTCTTGTATCTGACCATACGATGCCATTTCGAATAGGATTGAAGTCTCTATCAAGAACAGCCGCGCTGCGTACGTGTCCGGACAATCCAATAGCTCGGATTCTCTTCGGTTCAATTCCTGCCGTGATTATTAGTCGGGATATGGTTCTGGCTGTCGCGCTCCACCAATGGTTCGGATCTTGCTCGACCCATCCGGGAAATGGGCGATAAGTTGGATAGCCTTCATTTACCATGCAAACGCGATTACCGCGAGTATCAAACAATGCTGCCTTTACATTAGTAGTGCCGATGTCAACCCCTAATAAGTAAACCACTTTGCATCCTCTCTTTGTCACGTTATCTTCTCTAATCACTGAAAGCCGGAGCGAGGCCAACTCCCTCGCTATATGGACGCAATGTGTCCATATGTTCCAAAAGCGTCCCGCTTCCGAAAAAATATATTATCTCTTTCGTTCAGGCCTTATATTCCGTGTTAAGCAACCTCAACATTTCTTTGGCAGCCGATGAATCTGTTATCAGCATGTGTTGTTTTTTGCTTTCCAGAACAGCTAAAATGGCTTTTGCCTTTTCTGCTCCTCCGGCAATCGCGATTATTGTTCCAATATTATCCAAATCATCCAGATCTATTCCTATGCTCCGATTATGGACTATCCTTCCGCTAATATCGAAGAAACAACCCAAGGCTTCTCCCACTGCTTTCTTGCTGATTAGATTCTGAACTTCTTCATCGCTAAATCTGCGCCGTTTAGCCATTTGATAAGCGTCACCGATACCCTTAACCAAAACATCTGCTCTCTTAATAAGGGCTATTGTTTCCCTAATCATCGGTTGCTGTTCCATTATTAAGGCCATGGACTTTCGTTCAAGATCATCAGAAACATGTAACAGGCGATACTTCGCGCCTAGTCTCTCTGCTATGGTGGCTGCCAGAGTATTAGCTTGAATATCTACTTTCTCCCCCAGACCTCCCTGTGCAGGGACTACCAATACTCTTCTTTTGTAGTTTCCCAAGAAAGGAGTCAATTGAGATAAGGTTGTCCCACCGGTAACAGCAAGAATATCTCCGTCTTTCAAAGTCCCATTCAGGATTTTCCCTAATATTTTCCCCATGGACATAAACACAAGTTCGTCATGCTCGCAGTCCCCGGGTATAATAATGACCCTGTCTAAGCCCAGTCTTCTTTCTAGCTCAACTTGATAATTCGGCAGCTTCTGAAGGCTAGATATGAACTCCTGTAGAGCCCACATGACCTCCTCTCCTACTTGAGTAACAATAACGCCTTGTGGTTCAATTCTCACCAGGCCAGAATCGCGTAAGAAATACACTTCTTTTCGCACAATCCTCTCGCCTGTTTCTACGTATTCAGATATAGAACGGCGGCCAATCGGTTGGCGAAAACAGATTGTTTGAAGGATTTTATACCTAAGTAGCAATACCTCAAGCAAATCCGGAACTATTTTCTGTTGAAGAGAGATAATCTCGTTGATGGCTATGGACATATTCTGCCCCCCGCTTTGATTCCTGTCCCACTGTCTTTTTCTACATTGATTGAAAAAGTCCTTCTAGGACTTTTCATTTTTCTCTCTGGACCTACTACATTGTGAACACCAACCGCAAGATAGGAAAGGTGGATATGGAAGGTAGCGTTCAAACTGCCTCAGTATTCCTGAGGCATCTCCATTAGTTGCCTCAACGTAAATACCGGGCCGTGGCGGCACACGTATTTGCTGCCGATATTACATCTCCCACACATACCTATTCCGCATTTCATGCGCATTTCAAGTGTGGTTACAATTCTGTCCGGCGAAAAACCCAGGTCAGACAAGACCGGAAGGACATACTTAATCATTATAGGTGGACCGCATGTAACAGCAATTGTGTTTTCAGGACACGGAGCGACTTCCTTGAGAACAGCAGGCACAAAACCTGTGCGCCCGTCCCACCCGTCCTCAGGACGGTCAATTGTGACTACGAGGTCTACGTCGTCCCTCTTTCCCCAAGTTGCAAGTTCGTACTTGAACACCAAGTCGCCGGAACTTCGCGCGCCATAGATGATCCTTACGTCTTGAAACTCCTCTCTATGCTCGCAAGACAGCACGTAAGTAATGAGCGAGCGAAGCGGCGCAAGGCCTATTCCCCCTCCGATGAAAAGGACGTTCTTCCCTCGCATTTCATCTATGGGAAACGTATTCCCGTAAGGCCCTCTGACACCTATTACAGCCCCCTCATTAGCATAGTGCAAGGCTGTGGTGACCTGGCCGACCTTTTTGACGCTGAACTCCAGGTAGCCCTTTTGGGTAGGGGAGGAAGTGATGGATATAGGTGCCTCGCCGGCACCGAAGATCGAAACTTCGGCAAACTGGCCTGGGTCATAGCGGAAACTTTCCCACGCTGACAGGTCACAAAATTCCACGCGAAAAGTCTTCACATCATTTGCTTCAGTCTCTTGTGTAATACCGGTGATCTTGGCAAGCTCAGGGACATATGGATTCTTCATGTCCCGCAGAGTCTCCTGAACCATGTTCCGCCCCCCTTACAGCATCTACGCAAACGCACACTCGCCGGCATCTGACAACACTCACGAGCCTCTGCCGGAGGTCCTCACAGGATCCACAAGCAACTACGCCAACTCCTGCCTTGCAAACGTCGTCAAAACCTGCCGAATATCAAGATTCACAGGACAGTTTTCAACACAGCGGCCGCAGCCTACACACGCCATACAGTCGTTGTTCTCCACAAAGTAGTTGAACTTATGCATTACCCTCTGCCTGAATCGTTCTTTTCTTGAAGGACGCGGATTGTGCCCTGACGCATGTAGCGTAAAGAGAGGAAACATACATGAATCCCAGTTGCGGATGCGTTCGCCTGAGGCGCCTGTCACCTCGTCTCCTATGTCGAAGCAGTGGCACGTAGGACACAAATAGGTGCAGACTGCACACCCAAGGCATTTCTTATAGACTTCTTCCCAAGCCGAGTCACTGAACGCGTCAACATGTCCCAACATGGCCACAGCAGTCTCTATAGGGACACCTGCATTTGCCGGCAACTCCCCTCTTGCCCTGGCTTCCATGGCAGCCTGAATATCTTCATCACCAGCCTCGTGAAGGATACACGAGCGTTCCGGAGAACCCCGTTCAAGCAGTGGAAAGACCTCCTGCAACAACCCCTTGCCCTTCTCCGAGACGGCTTTTACGAGATATGAACCGGCAACTTCCACGAACAATACATCAGACCCGGTCTCATCATAAGGCCCACCGCCGGTGGATTCGCAAAAGCATGCGACACCCGGTAAAGGGCAGGCAAACGTTATGATAACAGTCTTTTCTCTGCGGAGCATATAGTATGGATCCCTGTAGTCGTCGGACGCAAAGACATTATCCAAAAGGACAAGGGCCCGCGCATCACAGGGCCTGACACCTAAGGCTACACGCGGAGAAATACCGTCAGACGCCAATACCTCGGACGTGTCGACACTCGCATCCGGCGTTCCGCTGCGATCAAAGGAAAGAAGAGACTCGTCCTGAGGGAAAAACAGCTCTTTCAACGGTCTTGTGGTAAGACGAGGGAGCTTAATCTTCTCCCCGCCGACTACACCGAATTTCGTTGCCTCTCCTTCTTCAATCGGACCCAAAACCACATATGAGGCCTTTACAAGCGCATCGACAAAGGCATTCAAGTCCGTCTTGGCCATTTTAAGCGATCCTGTGTGACTCCTCTCTCCCACGCCTAACTCACCTCAAATGCGCGCTTCGTAATCCGGTTCCACAAGAAACCGGACTCTACAGAATGAAATCATCCGGATCCTCTCGTCTATAGGTGGCAAGGAGAGGCAGTCCACCTATGTCCAGCCCGGACTCGTAATCGAACAAGTCTTTTGCGACTTTCTCCATGTTCTTCGTAAGCAAGCGAAGGTCTATCCCTACAGGGCATGCCCGTCCACAAGCGCCGCAATCTACGCACCTGCCGGCTACATGCAGAACGCGCCCCAGGTGGAACAGGATCTTATCAGAAAGACCCCTCCACCTGCTAATCCACTTAGGACTCTGCCTGTCAACAAAGCACTCAGGGCAGTAACACAATGGACATGCCTGCCTGCACGCATAACACTGGATACATCTTTCGATTTCTTGCGCAAAGAAGGAAAACCGCGCATCAGGTTCGAGCTCCGCGAATTGCTCTACCTCAAGATAACCTGCTTCAGGATCCTTCCCGTCCCTTGCCATGGATTCGTTGCCTACCAGCACATCATATAACACCGGCACGGGATACCTGCATACCTCACAAGACGGTGCAAGCACATCTTGGATTTCCATCTCAACTTCGAAGCCGTCGCCCTCCAGCATAAGGCTGCGCCAAGTTGCTTTCGCATTCCTTATGATTCTATCCGTCCCCAGCGCCTCCCCTACCCTGTCTCGGTCAATGATCCCTTTGCACGGAACACCGACTATCTTCACCTTGTCCCGGGATATTTGATTCTCGAGAATCAGGTTGACCAGTGTACGGACGTCACAACCTTTGACTACGACACCTGCCGTTCCCTGGAATTTCGGCAGATAGCAAGTGAGATTGTTCTCACACATAGGACTCCATACCAGTCTCTCGGCATCCTCAGGACAAGTGATGAACACAGGTGTAGTCCGGAGCGGAAGAGTCCCGTCTTCATACCCGATGAAAACATCAATTTCTCCGGATTCAAGCATCCTGGCTGCGCAGTTTCTGATGCCTTCTTGTATGGCGCCTATTGTGTCTTCTCCCATAGAGCTCCCGGCCATCTTGTTCATCCCAGTTCATCCCCACCAGTCTGTCGTCTAAATATGAGTTCATCAATTCTCGCTCGTTTTCCAAGGTCTTGGGTGGCCCCGCACGGTACGTACGTTTTCTGAGGCCGGTGATTCCTTTGTCAAGGCAACCCCGCACGGTACGTATACTTTCTAGAACCAGCGATCACTTATGGTGATCTATTTAGTATCACCGGACAAGCTTCGTAGGCTCGCCCAATGCCTTCACAGTCTCTGTCACCTGCTTCACAACGTCTGCAAATTTTTCTCCTTCTGCAGCGGACACCCATGAGAAGTGAACCCTTCCTTTTTCGATCCCTGCGAAATCAAGCAATTCATCGAGAAGGGCAAACTTCCGCCTGGCAAGGTAGTTCCCGGCAATATAGTGACAATCGCCTGGATGGCACCCTGACACCAACACTCCGTCCGCCCCACGCTGAAGGCATTTTAGGATCATCAGTGGATCCACCCTGCCTGAGCACGGCACACGGATGACCCTCACATTCGGAGGGTACTGAATGCGCCCTGTACCGGCAAGATCCGCGCCTGCATATGAGCACCAGTTACAGAGGAACGCAACGATCTTCGGCTCCCGATTTAGCATAATAGCGCGTCCACCTCCGCCAGGATTTCCTCTTCCGTGAATCCTTTGAGTGTAATCGCGCCACACCTGCAAGTCGCAGCGCACAGGCCGCATCCCTTGCAGAGCGCTTTATTGACAACTGCCACATCATCCTTATCATCTAGCTCTACGGCGTTATACTGGCACACCTCAATGCATAACCCGCACCCTCTGCACCTGCTCTTCGCAACCTCGGATTTGACCCCTTCAGCCATAATGACGCCTTTGGCAAGGACTGTCGACGCCCTCCCTGCAGCTGCATGTGCCTGCGCAATTGTCTCATCCATTGTCTTCGGTGAATGAGCAAGCCCTGCCACGAATACACCTTCGGTGGCAAAATCCACAGGCCGCAACTTCATATGTGCCTCCAGGAAGAAACCGTCTTCATCCAGGGGGACTTTGAGCATCTGCGCAATTGCTTTATTCCGTTCCTCAGGGACTATTCCGGTGCTCAGGACCACCAAGCCTGCAGGGATGGAGAGCTTCTCACCAAGAAGGGTATCAGTAACCTCTACCATTACCGGCCCCGGGAAGTAGTCCTCATCCGGGCCACCGTTTTCCCACCGGCTCCCCCATTCGTGCTCCCCCTGGTTCTCTCTGCAGTTTCGCGCCTGGTTTGATTCCGGGCTTGATGTCGGGTCTAATCCTTGGTTTGGCCCTTGGCCGATCCCTTTGCCCACCCCGACATGTCCGTCGCTCATCAATACCGGACTCCATACTCTCGGCACCTCGCTGTCGGGATATCTAATGAACACGACCCCCAAATCACGCGCTTCCTCAAAATAGACCTCCCTGGTTCCATACGTGCGAACATCCCGATACAGGATAAACACGTCCCTCTCGGGGTCGGCCCTCTTTGCGCGAATTGCGTTCTTCACAGCTTCACTGCAGCACACTCTACTGCAATAGCCCCGCTCGTCATCTCTTGACCCGACACATTGAATCATCACTACCGGACCGCCATCGCTCTCGCCGTTTGTGAAGGCTCCCGAAGCAAGGACTTCTTCAAATTCCGCCTGTGTAACCACTAAAGGATGCCTGCGGTAAAGAAAGCCCCCATTACTCGGCACATGCTCCTTACCTCCGGTTGCCACCACGACGACCCCATGCTCGACCTCAAACTTCACCCCTTGACCGGCCTCGCCATTAGTCTTGCTGCGATCTTTTATGGAGGATTTGAAGTTTCCCACATACCCTGTGATATCCTCAACCTCAGATGATAGGTGGACATCTATGTGCGAGTGGGACATAACCCGGCAAGACAACTCATTCAAGTAGGCCTGGATATCGTCTCCCGATAAGGTGAAATAGAGCTTCCTCAAGTGACCGCCAAGGTTAGGCGAGGCCTCCACCAGATCAACGTGGAATCCCTGACAAGCTATGTCAAGGGCTGCAACCATCCCTGCAAGCCCCCCGCCTATCACAAGAGCCGACTGTTTTACCTCGATGGGAACCCGCTCAAGAGGCTCAAGCAATGAAGCCTTGGCACAAGCAGCTTTGACCAAGTCCTTTGCCTTCTCCGTGGCCTCCGCAGGGTTTCGCATATGCACCCAGGAACACTGGTCACGGATATTCGCCATTTGAAACAAGTAATAATTCAGTCCTGCCTCCCTGCACGTCTCCTGGAAAAGAGGCTCATGTGTCCTGGGAGTGCACGACGCCACGACCACGCGAGTAAGTCCGTACTCTTCGATTTTCTCTTGAATGCGCCTTTGAGTGTCCTGGGAGCAAGTATAGAGATTCTCCTCAGCGTACACCACGTTCGGGAGGGTTTTTGCATACTCGGCCACAGCGGGGACATCCACGACCCCGCCGATATTGATACCACAATGGCAAACAAACACGCCGATTTTGGGGCCAATCCCGCGGACGTCCTTTTCTTTTGGATAAGTCTTTGTCCGCGTCAGCTCACCGCGGCCGGCTTCCAATATTGCACCTGTGGCAGAAGCTGCTCCGCTTGCTTGAGTCACAGTCTCAGGAATATCCTTAGGCCCCTGCATCGCTCCGCAAGCAAACACCCCGGGCCTTGTCGTGGCGAGAGGATCCAGCGGCCGTGTCTCGGCAAAGCCGTGCACATCAAGGCCGATTCCAAGGGCTTCCGCAAGGCGCCCTGCATCACGAGGCGGCCTTAGCCCTACAGAAAGGACGACAAGGTCGAATTCCTCTTTTACAACTACTCCCTCTTCAGTCTCATACGACAGGACAAGGTTTCCTGTGTCAGGTTCTTCTCGGACCTCACCTACTCTTGTGCGCCGGAACCTGACACCGTATTCCTCCTTCGCCCTCTCAATATAAGCCTCAAACCCCTTCCCGTACGACCGCATATCCATGAAAAATACAGTGGCCTCAACACCGGGCGCATGTTCTTTTGCAATAACAGCTTCCTTTGTCGCATACATACAACACACAGATGAGCAGTACCCGTT
>MTKW01002478.1_pt1 | contig 24084 bp, 27 predicted proteins | sample 1042761 | NCBI WGS metagenome assembly MTKW01 (sample SAMN06205366, study PRJNA360243) | anaerobic digester metagenome | biome: Wastewater treatment plant; feature: Anaerobic digester sludge; material: sludge; isolation source: anaerobic digester fed with sludge from wastewater treatment plant ...
AGGAAGGATGAAGAATGCTAAAGAAAGAAAATATACTTATCGGACGGACAGAGATTAATTTAAAAGTACAGCAGATTGCCAGGGTCATCAATGAGGATTATCGGGGGAAAGAGGTTCTGTTTATTGGCGTGCTGAAAGGCGCGGTAGTCTTTCTTGCAGATCTGATCAGGTTCATTGAGATCCCCGCGGAGATAGACTTTATCGCTGTATCCAGCTATGGGGATTCAACCAGAACTTCGGGGGTGGTGCGGATTATCAAGGATCTGGACAGGAGTATTGAAGGCCTGGATATCGTTGTCGTGGAAGATATAGTTGATACCGGATTGACACTGCAGTTCATCGCCAATAACCTTAAGCAGCGTCTGCCCCGATCGATCAGGATCGTTACGCTTCTGGACAAGCCCGAGAAACGGCGTATCGATATCGAGGCGGATTACCGGGGTTTTATTATTCCGGATTATTTTGTGGTTGGTTATGGTTTGGATCATAATGAAAAATACCGTCAATTGCCGGACATCTATTTTATTTAGCAGAGGCCCTTTTGTTCAAGAAAAGATCATTCAGAGTTTGCATGGGCATGTTTATATGTTAGAATAAAACAGATTTTAAATATCTAAGATGCACACATTGAGGAGGGCATTATTTGAATCCGTTTATGCGCCACGCCACATTTTATCTTCTTATCGCCATTGTGGTCATTGCCCTGATAAGCTTTTTCCAGGGTCGTGAGGAAGTTCAGCGTATAGATTACATCCCCAATTTTATCAACATGGTTGAACAAAAAAAGATAAAGAGGGTTGTGCTCGAGGGGATGGAGATTGAAGCAGAACTTGAGAAAGCGGAAAAAATCCGCGGCAAAATGGTAAAAAAAATAAAGACGACCAAACCCGAAGATGATAATTTGACCGAACGGCTGGAGGCCAACAATATCCGTTTCGAAGCTCGCGAAATAAGCACGCCCTGGTGGAGTACCCTGACCTATATGATCCCCTTCCTCCTTCTGATCGGACTCTTCTTTTTCTTTATGCAGCAGACTCAAGGCGGCGGTACTCGGGTCATGAATTTTGGCAAGAGTAAAGCGCGGTTGCACGATGCCGACCGCAAACAGGTGACTTTTGAAGAGGTTGCCGGTGCCGATGAAGAAAAAGCCGAACTCGAAGAGATTGTGGGCTTCCTGAAGGATCCGAAGAAATATATCGCCATCGGGGCCAGGATCCCCAAAGGCGTTCTGTTGGTCGGTCCCCCGGGAACGGGGAAAACGTTGCTGGCACGTGCAGTTGCCGGTGAGGCCGATGTCCCCTTCTTCAGTATCAGCGGTTCTGATTTTGTGGAGATGTTTGTGGGTGTGGGGGCCTCGAGGGTCCGGGATCTGTTTGAAAATGCCCGGAAGAATTTTCCCTGTATTGTCTTTATTGATGAGATTGACGCCGTTGGCAGGCAGAGGGGTGCGGGTTTGGGGGGCGGTCATGATGAAAGGGAGCAGACCCTCAATCAGCTTCTTGTGGAGATGGATGGATTTGATGGAAACGAAGGCATTATCATTATCGCGGCTACAAACCGTCCGGATATTCTTGATCCGGCTCTGTTACGGCCGGGCCGTTTCGATCGGCAGATCACCGTTAATTATCCCGATGTAAGAGGGCGCGAAGAGATATTGAAGGTTCATAGCCGTAAAAAACCGTTGGATAAAACGGTAGACTTGAAAGTCATCGCCCGGCGAACTCCCGGTTTTACCGGCGCCGATCTCGAGAACGTCATGAATGAGGCCGCCCTGCTTACGGCACGAAACGATAAACAGCATATCGGTATGGAGGAACTTGAGGCGGCGATTGACCGTGTGGTTGCGGGGACAGAGAAGAGAAGCCGGGTCATCAGTGATTTTGAAAAGAAACTGGTTGCTTTTCATGAGAGCGGACATGCTTTGGTCGGCTATCTTCTGCCCAATACGGACCCGGTGCACAAGGTTTCGATTATCCCCCGTGGCCGCGCGGGCGGTTTTACGTTGATGCTTCCCGAAGAAGATCGTTATTACATGACCCGTTCAGAACTTCTGGATCGGGTCAGCACCCTGTTGGCAGGCAGGGTGGCCGAGGAACTGGTACTCAATGAGATCAGCACCGGAGCGCAGAACGACCTGGAACGGGCCACGGCCATCGTGCGCCAGATGATCATGGAGTATGGCATGAGCGATAAACTGGGCCCCATTACTTTGGGCAAAAAATATGATCAGGTATTTCTGGGGCGGGATTTTGCCCGTGATCGTAACTTCAGTGAAGACATTGCCAAAGCAATCGATACGGAGATACGTTCAACCGTTGATCGTTGCTATCACCATGCCAAGGATATCATTGAAAAAAACCGGGATAAGCTGGATGCACTTGCCACCGCATTAATCGAGAAAGAAACGCTGGGATCTGACGAGATCGCCGCGATCATAGAAGAGAAAACAATTGAGGAGATAGAGGCGGAAAGAGAAGCAAGGGAGAAAGATGATCCCCATAATATCAAGAGCGCCACGAGGAGGAGTAAAAGGGAAATAGATCAGGACCCTCCGGCTGAAAGTACGGCTGACCAAACTGAAAACGGAGTTCATCCGCCTGCTGATCCCGAGGAATAATGCGTTTCGTTTTTTAACATCGAGTATACCTTTCAAATAACCCTTTATCGTGTGCGATTAAGGGTTTATTTGTCTGAGACCGCCAATAATATGCAACAAAATATCGAAAGTATCACATTCGTTAGCAGGAATATTAATAATTATGAAGAAAATAGGATATGTTCACTCTATCCACACTTGATGGAAAATATAGATATTTGGGACAAATTTCCGAAAGGAGGCGTTCAGTAAGATAAGAAAGACTGATAACCTACAAAGATCGACAAAATCTATGCTTAATAAAGGAGGAAATTAAATGTCACTAGATCCTACCAAGCATGCTGACTGGGAAATTGCTGAAGAAGCAGAATCGCGGATGAAGACGGTTTACCAACTGGCCGATGAACTGGGGTTGGAAAAAGAAGAACTGCTTCCGCATGGTCACTATGTGGCCAAAATAGATTTTAAAAAAGTTCTTGACCGGTTGGCGGATCGGCCTGATGGCAAATACATAGATGTGACCGCTATCACCCCTACCCCCCTTGGGGAAGGGAAATCTACTTCCACGATGGGTTTAACGCAGGGCATGGGCAAACGGGGGAAGACAGCCATTGCCACGATTCGTCAGCCTTCGGGCGGGCCGACCATGAACGTCAAGGGGTCTGCCGCCGGGGGAGGTTTGGCCCAATGTATCCCCCTGACTCCTTTTTCCCTCGGTTTAACCGGGGACATTAACGCCATTATGAATGCCCATAATCTTGCCATGGTTGCCCTTACCTCACGGATCCAGCATGAGTTCAATTCTTCGGATGCATTTCTGGAACGCAGCGGATTGAAGAGATTAAATATCGACCCGCGCAACGTGGAGATGAAATGGATCATCGATTTTTGTGCCCAGGCTTTACGCAACATCACCATTGGCCTGGGGACCAGACGGGACGGCTTCATGATGAATTCCGGTTTTGCCATCGCCGTCTCTTCCGAGGTCATGGCCATCCTTTCGGTAGCCCGGGACCTGAAAGATATGCGGGAGCGTATGGGTAAAATCGTGGTGGCCTATGATAAACGGGGAAACCCGGTTACCACGGGAGACCTGGAGGTCGATGGAGCAATGACCGCCTGGATGGTCGAGGCGCTTAATCCCAATCTGTTGCAGACGCTTGAAGGCCAGCCGACATTTGTTCATGCCGGCCCGTTTGCCAACATTGCTATCGGGCAGTCCTCGATTATTGCGGATCGTGTCGCTCTTAAACTGGGTGAATATGTGATTACAGAATCCGGCTTTGCCGCCGATATCGGATTTGAGAAGTTCTGGAACCTTAAATGTCGCATGTCGGGGCTGAAGCCCAACTGTGCCGTTGTTGTGGCTACGATTCGTGCACTCAAGGCCCATGGGGGTGCTCCTCTGCCGCTTCCGGGCCAGCCGCTGGACCCTGCTTACACTTCGGAACAGCTTGACTGGGTGGAGAAGGGGTGCGAAAACCTGATTCATCATGTCCGGACCATCAAGAAGGCCGGGATCAACCCGGTGGTGTGTATCAACGCTTTCCATACCGATACTGATAATGAGATCAAACTGGTGCGCCGTATGGCAGAGGAAGCCGGAGCCAGAGTCGCTCTCTCCAGGCATTGGCAGTATGGCGGAGAAGGCGCCCTTGAGTTCGCCGATTCCGTTATCGATGCCTGCAATGAACCCAACGATTTCAAGTTTCTTTATGAGTTGGATACGCCGCTTCGCAAGCGCATTGAGCTCATTGCCACAGAGGTTTATGGTGCCGACGGTGTTGAGTACTCATCCGAGGCTCTGGAAAAGGTAAAGCGGATGGAGAAAGATCCCGAGATTCAGAAACTGGGTACCTGCATGGTTAAAACCCACCTTAGCCTTACTGATAACCCGATGTTAAAAGGTGTGCCCAAGGGCTGGAAACTTTATGTGCGGGATATCCTTACCTATGGCGGAGCGGGATTTGTGGTTCCTGTGGCGGGAACGATCTCCCTGATGCCCGGAACTGCAGCCAACCCTGCTTTTCGCCGTGTGGATGTTGATGTGGAGACGGGCAAGGTGAAGGGCTTGTTCTAAAACCGTATTTCAAAAATAAATAAAATGTTGGAAGGACGCTAGCGGCCGGGATGCGAATCGGCAAGGGCGTCCTTCTGCTTTTTGGGAGGGTTGAAGGTGCTGTTGATAATCGATAATTATGATTCTTTTACTTATATCCTGGCCGATTATATTTTACAACAGGGGTGCAAGGTGCGGATAGTTCGTCCCGCCAATATAACCATAAATGAGATTGTAAAATTGGCGCCCCGGGCTGCAGTAATCTCTTCGGGATCGGGATATCATGGCCATGCGGGCATCGTGGTCCCATTAATCAAAGGCTTGGTGGGATCAATCCCGTTACTGGGCATCGGTTCGGGGTATCTGGCACTGGCAGAGGTTTTTGGCGGAAATATAGTGAAGGCGGATCGCCCCAGGCATGGGAAGACGGCGGAGATATATCATCACGGGGAAGGATTGTTTTTGGGTCTGCCCTTGCCGTTCAGAGCCGCATGCTATCATTCTCTGGTTGTGGATTCCCGCGTTTTTCCTTCCGTTCTGGAGATAGCGGCCTTTAGTGCCACAGGAGAAATGATGGCCCTGAAACATCGTCATTATCCGGTCTACGGCGTTCAATTTCATCCTGCATCAATCTTGACCGAGTACGGAGAGCGCATCCTGAAAAATTTTATAAGCATGGCCGGCGAATTCAAGCTCCTTTTGAGGGAGGAAGGAGGAACAGAAGATGGAGCCTATCGTTGAGGTATGGCCGGGAAACCCCCGGTTGGATGAATTATATGATATTTTTAAAGATGAACCCTATGCCTTCCTGCTGGAAAGCGGCATTGAACATCAGAAATTGGGCCGCTATTCCTTTGTGGGAGGGGATCCTTTCCTCGTATTCAGTTCATGGGGCAACCGCTGTAACATCCGTTACGCCAAAGGGTTCAATGTTTATGCAAAGGAGGACCCCTTTACATGTTTGGAGGAGTTGATCGCCGATTATTCAGGTTCTTCCATGCACAAACTGCCCATGGTGGGCGGTGGGGCGGTGGGCTATCTCGCTTACGATATGGGGCGTTGTCTGGAGAAGCTGCCGCGGCATGCCCCGGACGATCTGGGGCTTCCGGAGTGCATGATGGCCTTTTATGATCGGGGCATTGTCGTGGACCATCTGAAGCGTGAAACCTATATATTTTCAACAGGACTGCCTTTTAAAGATCCTGCGGCGCAGCTTGATCATCGCGATCGGCGCTTCCGGGAACTGCGCCGTAAAATAAACAAGATACATGGCCGGAGAGTTCCCCGGATCGTTGGAATAAAGGGAAGCGGCCTCCACAGTAACTTTTCCCGGGAAGAATATCTTGTAATGGTGGAGAAAGCCCTTGATTATATCGGCTGCGGGGAGATCTATCAGGTTAACCTGTCCCAGCGTTTTGAAGCTCGTCTGGAGAGCGCTCCATGGGCACTCTACCGCCAGCTCCGGCTGATCAATCCCGCTCCTTTTGCCTCCTTTCTGAGTTTCCCCGAGGTAAAGATTGTCTCGTCATCACCGGAAAGATTTCTTAAACTCGATGGTCTTGATCTGGAAACGCGACCCATTAAAGGGACACGTCCCCGGGGATCTACGGCGGAAGAGGATCGGGCTCTGAGCCGGGAGCTCCTGCAAAGCGAGAAAGACAGGGCCGAGTTGGCCATGATCGTGGATCTGGAACGGAATGATCTCAGCAGGGTGTGCCGGGTCGGCACGGTAAAAGTCCCGGCCTTAGCGGCGCTGGAGGAATACGCCACCGTATATCATCTGGTGGCTACGGTAACGGGGAAACTTCCGGAGGGGAAGGGTATAATCGAAGTATTGAAAGGATCATTTCCGGGAGGATCGATTACCGGAGCACCGAAGATAAGGTCCATGGAAATTATAGAAGAACTGGAGCCGGTCAGGCGCGGTATCTATACAGGATCGATCGGATATATCGATTTTGCCGGAAAATCGGACTTGAATATCGTCATCCGTACCTTTATCATTAAGGGCAATCGGGCTTACTTTCAGGTCGGCGGCGGCATCGTGGCCGATTCATCTCCGGAAGCAGAATACCGGGAAACGCTGGATAAAGCCAGGGCGTTGCTTGCGGCTTTGGGTATTTAAAAGTGGGGAGGCTGTATTGATTGCGACTTTACTGTTTCCTGAACGGAGAAATTATCCCCGCCGAGCAGGCGGAGGTCTCCATATTTGATCGGGGAATATTTTATGGAGATGGCCTGTTTGAGACGGTAAGAGTATATAAGGGCAAACCCTTTCTTATCGACAACCATTTACAGAGGCTTATCCGGGGAGCCATCACCCTCGGTTTAAAGGTGCCCGGCAAAAAAATAAACCTGCTCCGGGCTGTGGAGAAAATCATTGATACCAACTCTCTTCATGAGGGGGCGCTCCGTCTGACCCTTACCCGGGGCCTCTCCGAGCGTGGGCTCTGGCCCTGCTCAAAGTTTGGCGCATCAACCTTTTTTATTACACCGCATGATGGGATACCTTATGCGCCGGAGCAATATCGGAAGGGATTCCGCGGGGCGCTTATCAGCTTCCCCCTGAATGAGTATTCACCGCTCTCAGGCCTTAAAACATTGAACTATCTTGATCACATCCTGGGAAGACGGGAAGCCCTGAACCGGGGCTATGATGAGGGCATCTTTTTAAACCAGAAACGCTATCTGGCCGAAGGTACGGTAAGCAACCTGTTTCTGGTTAAAGGCAGGACTGTATATACTCCTCCGATTGAAGCCGGTATCCTTCCGGGTATTACCCGTGCTCTGGTTATCAGGCTGGCCCGGAAAAAATTCAAAGTTCATGAACAGAACATCTCTCCGCTTTTCCTGAAAGAAGCCGATGAAGCTTTTCTGACGAATTCACTGCTGGAGATAATGCCTCTGGTCGAGATCGAGGAAAAACCGATCGGCGAGGGCGGGCCCGGCCCGGTGACGGCCGATTTGCAACAGCTTTATCAGGAGTTTTTAAAGAAAAATCTATGCGGCTCAATATAGTGTGAGATGATATTCAAGGGGTGGAAGGCCTATAAAATTCTGTTGTTTCCGGTCATCAGATGATTGAACTTACCCCAGGGATCCACTCCCTCAAGCCGGTCAATGCCTTCCGGAGGGCCAAGATCATGCAGAAGGGCAGTGACATCCTTGGTGTAGCCCGGAGGAACAAGTTTCGGTGCAATCTCTACCAGGGGAACGAGAACAAACCAGCGTCTGTCCAGCAATGGATGAGGCAGTTTGAGTGTCGGCGTCCTTATCACTACATCCGGGTAAACCAGGATATCAATATCGATAAAGCGAGCCTCCCAATGACCTTTTCGTCTGCGTCCGAGGGCATATTCTATTTTTTTGGTAACTTCAAGAAGAGCGGCAGGCGCTAAAGATGTATCTACCGCACATACGGCGTTAAGATATCTGCCCTGCAGCGGCCCTCCCACCGGGTCGGTCTCGTAAACGGAGGAGAGACTCGTGACTTCAGTATTCTGAAGCTTATCCAGCTCCTCGACGGCACGATTGAGAAAGGCCAGCCTTTCTTTAAGATTTGATCCCAGACCGATGTATACCGTTTGCATCTTTGTCACCTGTTTGCCAAGTCCGAATATTTATCGCGGGGAAACCCCTGCGGAGAGCATGTTTACTTTGAACGGCAGACGGTTGCCGATACCCCACCGTTTATAACAGGCAGCGGCGGTCGGGGCTTCTCTACCGTAACGGTCACGTGGTTTACCCTCTCTATTTTGATCAGTTCCCCGGCCAGCCTGTCCGCAACCGACTCGATTAAATCATATCTTTCTTTCTGCATGATCTCCTTGATCGACAAGGAAATATTTACGTAGTCTATGGTATCCTTCAGGTTATCAACCCGGCTGATCCCTTTTAAATCAGTATCCAATTCAACGCTTACCAGAAATTCCTGCCCGCGTTCTTTCTCCTCCGGCAGAACACCGTGGTAGGCATAAAAAGACAATTTATTTAATCTTATCTTCCCCATAGAACTCTCAACCTTTCCAACGTCTCACGATCGCATCGGCCATCGCCGCTACCCGATACATCTCCTTGACATCATGAACCCTGATAATATCAACTCCGGCAGTAATTCCACAGGCTACGCTGGCCGCGGTTCCCTCCAGTCGGTCCTCCACGGGTAGATTCAGGGTTTTGCCGATCATGGATTTCCGTGAAGTTCCCAGCAGAACGGGAAATCCCATCGTTTTTAACTCATGCAGATGATGCATAACTTCCAGATTATGATCGAGGGTTTTCCCGAATCCGATGCCCGGGTCGATGATAATATTATTCTCTTTTACCCCCGCCGCGATCGCCAGATCGATACTTTCCTGTAAATCAGAGATAATATCGGAGATAAGATCACGATAGACAGCCTCTTTCCGGTTATGCATCAGGCATAACGGGACCCCTGCCGCGGCGACCACCGCGGCCATCCTCCTGTCCGCCTTCAGCCCCCAGATATCGTTGACCATATGAGCACCTTCGTGCAGAGCCTCGGCCGCAATTTCTGATTTGTATGTATCTATGGAGATAGGAAGATCGACTTCTTTTTGAAGAGCCCGGATAACCGGGATAACCCTGCCCAGCTCCTCCTCCGTGGAGATAGGANNTGATTCTCCCCCCACATCAATGATATCCGCTCCTTCTTCAGCCATGCGCTGTGCCTGTGCGATGGCTTTATCTATCCGGTTGTAGCGGCCTCCGTCCGAAAAAGAGTCGGGGGTGACGTTAAGGATCCCCATGATCAGTGTTCTTTTTCCCAGAGGGAAGTTGTACGGTCCAAGCTGTAAATAAGCGGTCATCATTGCTACCTCCATGGCATCGTTGTTCTATTGAATTTTATCTTTTGAGCATGAATCTGTCTATTTGTCTTTATCCTTTTATCAGGACGAAAGCTTCCTCTCTGGAAACCGGGCTGTGGCGGAAAAGGCCCCTTACCGCCGAAGTAACAGTGATCGAGCCCGGCTTTTTTACTCCGCGGATGGTCATGCAGAGGTGTTCGGCTTCTACCACCACGACCACTCCTTTGGGAGTCAGCTTCTCCATAACCACATCGGCGACCTGACTGGTTAGCCTCTCTTGCAATTGTGGGCGTCGGGCAAAAACTTCGATCAACTTAACCAATTTACTTAAACCTACGATGCGGCCATCGGCGGGGATGTAAGCGATATGAGCCTTGCCGTAAAAAGGAAGGAGGTGATGTTCGCACATGGAATAGAAAGAAATATCCTTGATCAGAACCATCTCTTCATGGTTGTCGGTAACAAAAAATTTATGCAGGATGTCACATGGGTCCTGGCTTAAACCGCTAAAAACCTCTTTGTACATCTTGGCCACTCGCTTTGGCGTTTCACGCAGTCCTTCCCGTTCAAGGTCTTCCCCGATCGCTTCCAATATCATTTTTACAGCTTCCTGTATTTTTTGTTCATCCACCATTTTTTTCTCCTTTAATCTCCTATAATAAAATTTTTTAAAAAAAATGATGTTATCTAGCTTTCATGCGGCCGTATTTAGCAAGATTCTACTATTTTGTCGTTATTCCTGCAATAATGTAAATTTTGTGTCTGATAAATCGACAATCTGGATTGAATAAATACATCCACTCTGTTATTATATTGAAGGATGAGGGGGAGAAGCAGAAGAATGTTACTGGCCATCGATGTAGGCAACTCCTATATTATGCTGGGAGTGTTTGAGAACAATAAAATTAAAGTCTGCTGGCGCATGGCTACAAAACATGAGCGCACCGAAGATGAACTCGGCATTATGATTAAAAATCTTTTTTTGCATAGCAATCTTGAGTGGGAAGAGGTTACGGGGATAGCCATCTCGTCTGTTGTACCACCTTTGATGCATACGCTGGAGAAGATGTCACGAAAATATTTCAACCTGCATCCTTTGATCGTGGGCCCGGGGGTAAAGACCGGTTTAAATATCCTGATGGATGATCCCCGCGAAGTTGGCGCGGACAGAGTGGTTAACGCCGTGGCTGCCTATTCCCTCTATGGGGGGCCGACAATTATCGTCGATTTTGGGACGGCTACCACTTTCTGCGTCATAAATGAAAAAGGTGATTATCTGGGCGGAGCTATCGCCCCGGGGATCGGCATCTCCACTGAAGCCCTTTTTACCAAGGCCGCCAAACTTCCTCGGGTGGAGCTGGTCAAACCCAAACGGGTCATTGGCAAGAACACGATTAGCAGCATGCAGTCGGGGATTATTTATGGTTTGGTGGGTCAGGTGGACGGTATCGTGCAACGTATCTGCAGGGAACTTTCCGTCAAACCGTTTATTGTGGCCACGGGCGGCTATGCGGAATTTCTGGCTAGTGAATCGGAAACCATTGAAGAAGTAAATAACAATTTGACCCTGGAAGGGTTAAAAATTATTTATAATCGACAGAAAGAGAAAGATTTTACCGCCAAACTTTAAACAATATTTAAAAAATATTTTATATTATTTTTATTTTCAGCAGGAATTAATTAAAACAATATAGAATNNTTGGTATTTGTAATGATGTATGGGTTATATGTAATTTTCCACGGCCACCTCTCTCCCGGTGGAGGATTTGCAGGTGGCACGGTTCTCGGCCTCGGAGTTCTGCTTTTTTTCCTCATTTTTGGCCCGGAATGGAGAGAACGTCTGGGTAATATACCTCTCGATGTAGCCGTTGTTTTAATCACTGTAGGAAGCCTCATGGAAGGCATCAAGTATCTTCTTCCTGTACACAGGGGACCGGTTGGCGAGGTGGGCAGTCTCTTCAGCGTCGGCATTATCTCCGTGGTGAACCTTGGAATTGGATTGCTGGTAGCCAGCACCATTATCAGCATTTATTATCTGTTATCTAGGGAGGATTAGCCTGTGAACTGGGACGTATTGATGATTAATTATCCCTATTTTATCTCCGTAATTATATTTATTGTGGGGTTGCTGATCGTATTAACCCAGCCCAACCTGATCAAAAAAGTATTTGGCCTGAATATTATCAGCAATGCCACCTTTCTTTTTTTCATATCGATAGGCAGCATCATCGGCGGTGAAGTGCCCATTGTTGAAGTCGGTGCGCCTGCAGATATAGTGTACATCAACCCGCTTCCCTCGGCTCTGGTTTTAACGGGGATTGTGGTCGGATTCAGCACGACGTCTTTTGCCATGGCCTTGATTGCAAAATTATATTCGCTTTACGGCACGGTTTATGCTCCTAATTTTATGAAGATGAGATGAGGTGAACGGATTTGGTTTATGGGCAGAACAACCTTCCTTTTATTTTAATTATAGGTAGTTTAATATCCGCTTTTGCGATGCCCTTGCTGGCGCGGTGGAAAAGAGAATGGTGTGCCCCGCTGGCGATTGTAACCACGGCCGGTGCCTTTATCCTTTCTTTGATCTTTGTTATCCAGGTTTCTCAGGGGTATACCGTTGACTACTATGTTGCCGCTTGGGAGCCTCCATGGGGAATCGAGATCGTCATCGATCCGGTCACCAGTCTCATGGCCGCGCTGGTAACGGGAATTTATTTTTTGATCTCCGTTTACAGTCTGCGAGCTTTGCCCGCGGAGATCGGCGAGGAAATGAGCGGCTGGTATTACGTTGAGTACATGCTATGCATGACCGCGATGTTAGGCCTGATCGTGACCAGAGATATTTTTAATATGTATGTTTTTATCGAGGTGGTGGGTATAAGTGCCTGTGCCCTGGTTGTTGGTAAAGGGACGCGTATTGCCACGGAAGCAACCCTTAAATATCTTCTTTTGGCCACGATCGGCTCCGGCTTTATTCTGTTGGGGATAGGATTTGTCTACATGATGACCGGATATTTGAACATGGTCTTTGCCGGTGATGCTCTTCAACAGGTGGCGGCCCAATACCCTCATCTGATCTGGGTAACCATGGCTTTTTTTGTGGTAGGTTTTGGGATCAAATCGGCGTTGTTCCCTCTTCATCTATGGTTGCCGGATGCCCACTCATCTGCGCCTTCACCATCGAGTGCCATCCTTTCCGGCCTGGTAGTCAAGGCGTATATAGTCAGCTTGTTCAAAGTTTTTACAATCGTCTTCGGTATAGAATTATTTTTGGAGACCACTAACATACGTGCCCTGATCCTGATTATGGCCACCGCAGCGATATTGGCCGGATCATTTTTTGCCTTTGTACAACTGGAGCTTAAACGGCGCCTGGCTTATTCAACTGTTGCTCAGGTGGGCTATGTTTTTCTGGGAATCGGACTGGGAACGCCGGAGGGGATTATGGCGGCCTTCTTCCATATCGTCGTCCATGCCGTAATGAAGACGGTACTCTTTTTATGTGCCGGGGCTATCTACCAGCAGACCGGCAAGAAGAAGGTTACGGAACTTGCGGGTATAGGTTACAAAATGCCGGTTACGATGGGGGCTTTCCTGGTGGCCAGTTTTTCCATGGTGGGGATACCCGCCACCGGTGGTTTTATCTCCAAATTATATCTGGGTCTGGGAAGTCTTACGGCCGGGCAACCCTTCTTTATCGTTCTCATTGTAATTAGCGGGTTGCTCAATGCCGCGTATTATTTCCCCATTCTCTGGCAGGCATATTTCGTACATGAAGGCAGGGACGATAACCCTCGCAAGGCGCCTTCTTTCCGGATGGACAAGGTGCCGGTGACGATGTTGGCTCCGATCACCATCCTGGCGGCTGTGATTATCGCTTTGGGTTTTCTGTTTAACTACTGCTTTGATTTCCTGGAGCTGATTGTATCAAGATATCTCTTATAGTTTAACGGGAGGTAAGTGTTTTGACCGGTAAAGATAGAGGATTGGATATCAAGGGTCTGATTTTCATGTTTATATTACTCATGGGGTTTTGGCTGCTGATGTCTCTTAGCTATGACTGGCAGCATCTTCTGGTTGGATCCCTGCTGAGTGTTTTCCTCGTTGCTTTTTGGAATAAACTGAACCGGGAAGATGCTCCGCATACGGGGTTTAATATCAAACAATTGGGATTGGTTATCGTCTATATCGTCTGTCTGATATACGAGATCATCAAGGCAAATATCAGCGTGGCGCTTATTGTGCTCAATCCCAGATTGCCGATTTCACCGGGAGTGATTGTTCTGCGGGAAGATTTAAACCGAGATCTGCCCAAAGTATTTTATGCAAACTCAATTACGCTCACCCCCGGTACAATTACCGTTAAACTGGAAGATGATCGCCTCATGGTTCATGCGATTACCCGTGATGCGGCTGAGGGTGTCGAGGATTGGTACCTTCACCGGCTTATGAAGAAGATAGAAGGGGGCGGCTAGAATGCTGGAGAAGTATCTTGCCGGATTGGTAATTTTCCTGGTTGCGGTTGCCGTTTTAGCTCTTATTCGTGCATTTTGGGGGCCTTCGGCTGTGGATCGTATTATCGCCATGAATATTATTACCACGGAGATCATCATGATCATCCTTATCTATGCCCATCTTCATCATAACATTAATTATATCGATGTAGGGCTGGTGTTTTCGCTTGGTTCATTTATTGCCACACTAAGTATGTTGAAATTGTTGAACAAGGATAGGCTTGAAAAAAAGCCATAGAGGAGGCATAGCCGGGTGGTTCTTGTTGAAGTATTGGGGATGATATGTTTTGCAGGCGGAGCATTCTTTCTTTTAGCGGGGGTGATCGGGTTTTTGCGCCTTCCTGATGTATATACAAGGATGCATGCTGTCGGTAAATGTGATACGCTCGGTTCCGGCTTGATTATTCTGGGCCTGATATTGATTGCGGATAATTATCTGGTAATTATGAAGCTGGTGGTCGTCTTATTATTGATTGCCGTGATTAACCCCGTAGTCACCCATCTTATTGCCAAGGTTTCCTATGAACGTGGCGTAGAGATGGTAAAGGGAAGTTTTGTTCTTGATCTGTATACCGATCCCAAAGATGAGCAGGATGAAGAGATGAAACTTAAGGAGGGATCCTGATGCAGGAACCGATTCTATTTTTTCTTTTTCTGGTGCTGTTGGTGAGCACCCTAGCCATATTTCTTTTTGAAGACCTCCTTTATATTGTAATTATTTTTGGTGCATTCAGCATGGCCATGGCTTTAATCTGGCAGCAGCTTAACACGCCTGATATAGCGATTACAGAGGCCGCTGTCGGTATCGCGGTTACCTTTATATCGGTTACGATAGTGACGAAGATCGGGAGGAGACCTTCATGAACCGTAAACATCGTCTTGTATTTATAATTTTAGGTCTGGCTGTAGCCGGTATGGTTTTTTATATGTTATTGCAGGCGGTAGCCGAGATGCCCCCTTACGGGCAGCCTGATAATCCCACCATCAACGAGGTGGTGGAGAGGTATGTTGAAAAAGGGGTCGAGGAGAGCGGAGGCCTAAATTTAATTACCAATATTATTCTTGATTACCGTGGTTATGACACCTTACTTGAAACAACGGTGTTATTTACGGCCGTAATGGCTATTATCCTGGTACTGAGTACCAAGGGTGAGTCTACGGAATGAGCAGAGGTTACAAATCTGTTAAGGAGAGACGATTATGCCGGATGCATCTCAGTTAATTGTTTGGTCCGTCTTTTTTCCAATTGTTGGTGCCATATTGTTAAGTCTGATCTCTGAGAAATCTGACCGACTGAGAAACACAATGTCTTTTTTTATCAGCATCGTTACGGCCGCCAGCGTAATATTTATTCTTCTGGCCGTTCTTAATGGCCGGACTCCGGAGTTTTCCGTTCTGACGTTTGCTCCGGGGTTGGAACTGGCCTTCAAAGTAGATCCTTTTTCCATACTATTTGGGACCATTGCCTCGGTATTATGGGTTTTTGCGACGCTGTATTCGTTTGGCTATATGGCCCATGAACACAAGCGCAGACGCTACTTTGTTTTCTTTATGATGTCTCTGGGCATAACGGTGGGCATTGCTTTTGCCGCCAACCTGATTACTCTTTATCTCTTCTATGAATTTTTGACAATCTGTACTTATCCTCTGGTTATCCACTCCGAGAACGAGGAATCCCAGGCCGCCGGCTTAAAATATCTGGTATACAGTTTTATCGGAGCCGCCTTTGTTCTTCTGGCCATGGTCATGACTTATTTCCATACCGGAACCCTTACCTTTACTCAGGGAGGTATTATTACTGCAACCCCGGACAATACCGTTTTATGGCAGGCCATTTTTGTCTGTTTCGTACTGGGATTCGGCATCAAAGCCGCCATCATGCCGTTGCATGCGTGGCTGCCTGCGGCCATGGCCGCACCTACCCCCGTGAGCGCCCTGCTGCATGCCGTGGCGGTTGTAAAGTCGGGGGTATTCTGTCTGATCAGGGTGATGTATTCCGTCTATGGCACCGAAACTTTAGCCCACCTTGATCTCGGTATATTTTTGGCCATCATCGTATGTATTACCATTATTATCGCTTCTATCATCGCCTTGAAGCAGGATGTTCTGAAAAAGCGCCTGGCATATTCCACGATCAGTCAGCTGGGCTATATTACTCTTGGTGGTGCTCTGTTAACCTCCATGGGGTTGACCGGGGGGTTGCTGCACATGATTAATCACGCCCTCCTCAAGATCACCCTCTTCTTCTGTGCCGGGGCAATTATCACCGTCACCGGCAAGAAAAGAATCAGCGAGCTGCGCGGAGTAGGGAAACGAATGCCGTTGACCATGTTAGCCTTTGCCGTAGGAAGTATCGGTATGATTGGAATTTTACCGGTCAACGGTTTTATTTCCAAATGGTACCTGATCATCGGGAGCCTTGATGTACGTTACTATCTGGTGGTAATAGTATTGTTGGCCAGTGCTCTACTCAATGCAGCATACTTTGCGCCTATTGTTATCTCTGCATTTTTCCGCAAAGGAGATTTTGAGAGTGCACCGGGTGCAGAGGCTCCTTTGAGTATGTTGGTTCCCATTGTTATTCTTGCTGTTACCTGTATTGTATTTGGTATTCAGATAAACTTTTATGTTCCTTTTGTAGAGAAGATAGCGGCTTACTTATTATAATTAAGAGCAGGACCTTGATGGGAGGATGGGTCAATGAGCGGGCAGGAAGTATTAACCTCAATGTTGCCGGTATGGGTGGTAATAATACCACTGCTTACTACACTATTACTTATTGTTTTTTCGCGTCTGGCCTGGGTGCGACATGGTATTGCCCTGGTAGGAACGGCGCTTACAATGGGTGCCGTAGTCAGTATGTATCCTCAGATCATCGACAGGCAACAGATCCTGGCTTATGAGATACCGTTTTTTATTTCACCGCTTAACCTCACCTTCAAGGTGGATGCGCTGGGCTTTATCGTGGCCCTCATCGCTTCATTGGTCTGGTTGGCCGCCACGATTTATGCCATCAGCTATATGGATCATGAGAAGAACCAGGGAAGATTTTTTGTGTTTCTGGCGTTGACCCTCGTTGGCACCATCGGCATCCCATTGGCCGGCGACTTGTTGACGCTATTGGTGTTTTTTGAAATCATGACCCTGGCTTCATATGTTCTGGTGGTGCACAATCAATCCGATGAGGCGGTAAGTGCCGGCAATCTGTACCTCTATATGGGGATCTTTGGCGGTCTTTCGCTCCTGATGGGAATCGGGATAATCTTTCATATTTCCGGTTCGGTTGTAATCGCGCCGATGATGGAACCTTTCAGTGAGTTCTCCACCTTCCACCTTGTAGCCATGGTGTTGTTGATATTGGGTTTTGGCATCAAAGCAGGGATGGCCCCGCTGCATATCTGGCTGCCGAGAGCACACCCCATCGCTCCCTCTCCGGCCAGTGCGCTTCTTTCGGGAATTATGATAAAGACCGGGGCTTACGGAATTATTCGTACGGTAAACATGCTCTTTACCCCTCAGGCCGATCGTTTTCAATTGGTGCAGATGGCCGATCAGTTTGCGGCACTCTGGACGGACCTTGCCCGTATCGGCCAGGTCATGATCTGGATTGGGATCGTAACCATGTTTTTCGGGGCGGTTTCCGCCATGTTACAAGATAACATCAAGAGGATGCTGGCCTGTAGCAGTATCAGTCAGATGGGGTATATTATCATGGGGGTCGGGGCCGCAGCATATATCGGTTATAACGGGGCCATGGGGTTGGCGGGTTCCTCTTTCCATATACTCAATCATGCTCTCTTCAAGTCAGCCCTGTTCCTTGTAGCCGGAGTAATCGTCTATGCATTGGGGGAGCTGGATATGCGCGAGCTGGGAGGGTTGGCGCGCAAGATGCCGTTTAGCATGGCCATTGCGCTGATTGCTTCTTTTGGTATTGTCGGCATACCTTTCTTCAACGGTTATTCCAGCAAGACCCTCCTGCATCATGCCATTGTAAAAGCACAGCATCTTGAGCAGCTTCCTTCTTTGCAGGTGGCGGAATGGATATTTATCCTTACCAGCGCCTGCACGGTCTGCTATTTTATCAAATTTCTCTATTATACATTTTTCCGCAAGAGCGGCCGGATCTATGCCGGATTAAAGGCCGAGCCTCCATTGATGAAGGTAGGGATGGGGATACTGGGTATAGCGATGTTGGCGTTTGGGTTTTTCCCCAACCTGGTTCTCGATAAGTTTATCTTGCCGGCCTTGAATAATTTTATGTTTGATCCGGCCAACATCGAACAATACCTTGCAGGGATAAACTTCTGGGTTCTTGAAGATATCTGGTCCATAGTGATAACCTTGGGATTGGGGATTATTATCTACGGGCTGGCGGCAAAGACGAATTTCTTCCGCATCAAGGTCCCGCAATGGTTAACCCAGGAATACATTGGCTATTATATCGGCCGCGGAGCGGTAATATTATGGGGATTTGTGACGATGGTGGTTAATTTTATCCTGAATATCTTTGCCTGGTTCTTTGGTGTTATCTTCAGAGCAACGTTCAGGCTGCATCAGGGGCTTGATTATAAACCCCACTCGCCGATTTACCGTGCTGTTAATTTTGGAAATATCGATTTTGATATTTTCCTGGTTTTAACCGTTCTGGGAGCAATCCTCTTTTGTCTGTTTTATCTGCAGTTCGGGATCTGATTCTCTTTAACTGATAGCGACCGGTTCTGTCAATTATGGGCACTCGCAAGGTGCCCATAAGTATAATAAGGTGGCCTGGATACTCAAGATCAGAGTTTTTGTGTCACCATTTTTTTACAATTAAAGAGGTAAACCGTCAGCCCTTGCAGAAAAATAAGTGGTGGTGAATATAATTATGTCCGGAGGAGGTGTTGGTTTGGGCATGATCAACGTAGAGACAACTCCCGTGAAAAAATCGGAAAGGGTACTGCAAACTTTGAAGATGATACAGGAAAGAAACGGTATCAAAGCCAAGGAGATTGCCCGGGAGTTACAGGTTGGGGTCCGCACGGTTTACCGTTACATAGAAGATTTACGCAAGATGGGCATTAAAATCGAATCATCAAGCGGAGCGGCCGGAGGCTATATCTCAAGGGGCCAGCTGGCTTTAAAAGTGTTGACTTTCTCCGGGCTGGAGGCGACGGCTGTCTTGCTTGCCTCTCACGTACTTACCAAAACTGATGGTCTTCCTTTAAAAAAAGATCTGGAAAATGCACTGGTGAAGATTACCGGAGCCACAAGGCCGGAAGACAAGGAATATTTGCGCCTTTTAAAGCCCAAAATCAGTATTCTTATGGATTACATAAAGGATTATAACCCTTGGGAAAAGACTTTCTCACTGCTCAATAAGTCGATGATGTATCAACAGACCATTGTCATTAATTATTATTCTTATTCTTCCCGGAAGTTATCGGAGCGGGAGATAAATCCTTATCATATATTTTTCCGTGATGGGGCATGGTATATTATCGCTTACTGTTTCCAGCGGCAGGAGTTACGTACTTTTCGTCTGGATCGGATCCATGGAGCCGAGCTGACCGAAAAGACCTTTAAGATAGATAAAGAATTTGATATTAACAAATATCTCAAGCATTCATGGAGGCTGTCAAAAGGTGATACCAAAAACATCAAAATAAAAATATATCCTCCCGTCAGCTTTCTTATTCTGGAGTCTGAATGGCATCCCACACAGAAAATCGAGCAACTTGATGATGATAGCCTGATATTTGAGGTAAAGGTAGAAGGTACTTGGGAGATAAAAAAATGGATTATGGGGTGGGGAGAATATGCGGTGGTCCTGGAGCCCCGGGAATTGAGAGAGGAGATAGAAGCCGAATTGCAGAATATGGTTAAAAACTATGAAAAGAAAGATGGTTAATACGGTTCCAAAGAAACATTTACTTATCTTGAAACGATGCTTTATTGGAGGAGAAGACGATGGAATTAAAAGAAGTAATTAAAAAAAGGAGAAGCATCAGGCACTATAAAGAAGACTCCGTACCTCAGGCCGTAATTGAAGATTTGCTGACGGCGGCACAGATGGCCCCCTCGGCCACAAATCGTCAACCATGGCGTTTTATTGTCGTTAGAGATGCAGATCTGAAGAACCATCTGGGCGAAGCCATCACTCAGCCTTTTGTAACCAAGGCTCCGGTGATTCTGATATGCTGTATTGACCGCGCATCTTTTACCCGTAATATGCTCCAAAAAAGAGTGGAGGAGTTGGTTTCTGCCGGAATCATGGAGCGTGAGGTGGCCGATATGTTATATCAGCGCAAGATGCCGGAAACGGCTGAAGAAGCCGGTATTCCGATCTCTGCTTATATCGATATGGGTATTGCCGTAGAACATATTGTGCTGATGGCTGCCGATATGGGGCTAGGGAGTTGCTGGGTGCGTATGTTCAATGCCGAAAGGTTGTCCACCATCCTGAATTTATCGCCTCAGCTCACGCCCGTGGCGGTTCTTCCGCTTGGCTATCCGGACGAAAATCCACCCGTGCGGCCGCGCCTTCCTTTGTACGAAATCGTTCTGGAAGAGGGATACAAAGGGGATATGCCGGATTAATTTACACGGATATCCCCTGCCGGAACCTGTTATGCTTAACTTATCTTGCATGTCCAATCGTTTCCGTTGTTATTATCCCAGTTATCGGCGCTATCCTTGAAACAGAAGTTCATCTCCCGGTTACCCTGGATTTTAGCATCACATGCAAACGCTCCATGAACAGATCGGTTCATGGGGATATCCATCGCATTTTTCCATCCGTCAAAGCCGCAATGCATCCATACGCTATCAGCACCGCTTTGCATGAGAAGCCCTTGATATTCAACGCTTACTTTCTGACCACGACGGGGGTTACCCGGTTCCAAAGAAATACGATCATCCAAGTGCACTGTTAAATTACACCTCCTTTTTTATTAGTACATCTTTATTTTTCCTAAGCTGACCCAAATTATTAATATAACTTATTTGTGTTGACAATTTAACAAGTTATGTAAGGTAATTGTAGGTTTTTAGGGGCATTTGTTTAATAGTAGAAGAAGAGGAACTTCACTTAGAAAAGGTTGAGGTTCCCCCCCTTTTTTAAAGGGGGGCAGGGGGGATTTGATTTGATTGCCCCCCCCTTTGGAAAGGGGGGCCAGGGGGGTTTCACGGTTCCCCCCTTTGGAAAGGGGGGCCAGGGGGGTTTCACGGTTCCCCCCTTTGGAAAGGGGGGCCAGGGGGGATTTAATTTGATCCCGGGGTTCCTCGTGGAAATAGTCCGCAAATAGAAAGAAAAAGTTCTTTTGGATCGAAAAAAATATTAGAAGTGTTGAAAGGGTCTCCGGACAGAAATATGGATAAACTTTTGCAAAGCTTAAAATTTGCCGAAAAACCGCAAGGCAGAAAAGGATAAATAATACCATAGTTAAGTCTGTTGGCGGCAAACCGGATTTTGCTGTAAAATAAATTTGAGAGAAAAAACAAAGGATTCGGCGTGGGAGGGAGAGGGAGGCAACCCGGTGAACGAGATATTGATCGTCGAAGATGACAAAACCATTGCCATGGGTATCGAGTATGCCCTGACCCGCGAAGGCTTCTCCACCCATGCCTGTTACGACTTTCTCAGCGCCAAAGAGTGCATCCTTAACCGGGATTATTTACTGATCATCCTCGATGTAAATCTTCCCGACGGTAACGGCTTTGATCTATGCAGGCTGGTCAGGTCAAGAGGGGAGACGCCGGTTATCTTTCTTACCGTTTGTGATGACGAGGTCAATACGATCATGGGGCTGGACCTGGGAGCGGACGACTATATCGCCAAGCCGTTCCGGGTCCGGGAGCTGATCTCGCGGATCAACAGCGTGTTGCGCCGGTATAACCGGCAACCTGAACAGAAAGCAGAGATTATCATCGGGAATATCAGAATTAACCCGGCCGAAGCGAAGGTTTACAGGAACAATCAACCGGTCTGGTTAACCGCTCTGGAATATAAGCTGATGCTGACCCTGGCTCGCCACAAGGGGCAGGTCCTGAACAGGAACCAGATTCTAAGAGAGATCTGGGACCTGGCCGGCGAATTCGTAAACGACAACACCCTCACCGTTTATATCAAGCGGCTGCGCGAAAAGATCGAAGATGACCCCCGGGAGCCGAAAATTATCAAGACCGTCCGCGGTTTGGGCTACAGGGCGGGTGATTAAAATAAAAATCTCCGGAAATCCCGAAGTAAACAGGTTGCTGTCCGTATTTGCATTACTGCTGTCCGGTTTGCTCATCGCCACCCTCCTGCTCGGCCTGGCTGGCCGACACCATTTAAAACAGGCCCTCATCGAGAGCCATGCCTCGGTCGTCGGCGCGATCACGGGAAAATATTCGGAGGCGGAGCAGGATCTGATTAACCTGATCATGCATCCGGATAAAGAGGCCGCTTCCAGAGGAAAGAATATCCTTTCAAGATATGGCATCGACAGCGGCGACCTGCAGCCGGAGACCCCCTTGATGCAAAATTTATTTCGCTACAACTTAACCGTCTATCTGTTGCTGCCCGTTCTCGCCGGCGGCGTCTTCGCCGTAGCGGTCTTGTTCTTTCTACGGAAACAGTACGGCCAGATCCGGGAGATCACCCGTTATGCCGGGAAGATCAACCGGGGGGACTACTCTTTCGATATCCGGGATAACCGTGAGGGTGATCTCAGTATCCTCAAAAATGAGATCTATAAAATTACCATGCTGCTTAAAGAACAGGCCGGAGCGCTGCAGCAGGACAGGGATCTCCTGGCTGATTCTCTTGCCGATATCTCGCACCAGCTGAAAACCCCGCTGACCTCTCTCTCGGTTTTAAATGATCTCCTGTCCGAGAGCCCTGCAGAAGAAAAGAGAGCCCTCTTTCTTGAGCGGATGAGGGCGCAACTGAAGCGGATCGAGTGGCTGGTGAGCTCTCTGCTAAAACTTTCCAGACTGGACGCGGGAGCCGTGACCTTGAAAAAGGAGGAGGTCCGGGTAGACACCCTCGTGGAGAAGGCCCTGGCTTCGCTGGGTATCCCGCTGGAGATCAAAATGCTGCAGGTCTGCCTGGAAGGCGATGAAGATGTCAGCTTTACCGGCGATTTTGAGTGGAGCTGCGAAGCGCTGATTAATATTATCAAAAACTGCATCGAGCACACCCCGGAGAGGGGGCGCCTGAAGATCTCTTTTGACCGGAACCCGCTTTATACCGTGATCACGGTTGCGGACAGCGGCGCCGGGATCGCGCCGGAAGATCTCCCTCATATCTTCAACCGTTTCTACAAGGGCAAAAACGCCGCCGCCGACCAGGTCGGCATCGGCCTGGCCATGGCCAGGGCCATTGTAGAGAAGCAGGGCGGGGATATTACCGTGAAAAGTGAGCCGGGCTGCGGTTCGGAATTCACGATCAAATTTTACCGGGAAATCCCCCTAAATCCCCCTTTNNAAGGAAGACAGTGGAGATCTGATGGTTCCCCCCTTTTCCAAAGGGGGGCCAAGGGGGGATTTATAAATGTCTCGCTTGCATTACAATGGAAGACTCAAGCCCTTTTCCAGGCATCTTCGCTCGAACATGACTGAAGCTGAGAGGTTGCTATGGTCCAGAATCCGCCGAAAACAGCTAAAAGAGCGGCAGTTTTTCCGGCAGCGGATCATCGGACGTTATATCGTGGATTTTTTCTGCCCCAAAGATAAGCTTGTAATTGAACTGGACGGGGGCCAACATTATACCGATGAGGGTAGGTTGAAAGACCGGGCCAGAGACGATTTCTTGAAAAGCAAGGGCCTAACGGTGTTAAGGTTTTCGGACAGGGAGGTTTTTGAGAATCTTGAAGGGGTACTCGAGGTAGTTTTTAAGCATTTGAAATCCCCCTAAATTAAATCCCCCTAAATCCCCCTTTAAAAAAGGGGGACTTTTTGAGTTCCCCCCCCCTTGTAAAAGAAAACTTTTTAATTGTTCCCCCCTTTGTAAAAGGGGGGCCAGGGGGGATTTGATGATTGTTCTCCCCCCCTTTGGTAAGGAAAGGAATTTTTGAGTTTCCCCCCTTTGGTAAGGAAAGGAAATTTTGAGTTTCCCCCCTTTGG
>MTKW01002651.1_pt1 | contig 24076 bp, 23 predicted proteins | sample 1042761 | NCBI WGS metagenome assembly MTKW01 (sample SAMN06205366, study PRJNA360243) | anaerobic digester metagenome | biome: Wastewater treatment plant; feature: Anaerobic digester sludge; material: sludge; isolation source: anaerobic digester fed with sludge from wastewater treatment plant ...
TGCACTATCGACTCCTGCGATCCACTGACCGGATGCACCTATGAGGACGTGGACTGCGATGACGGCGATCCATGCACTGAGGATTCATGCGATCCTGCTATAGGATGCATCCACATCCCAATAATTCCGGAGGCAGTTGATGACTCGTACGGCGCGATCTATGGCAAGACCCTGACCGTTTCTGCTGGCGAGGGAGTTCTGGTGAACGATGTGTACGATGGCAGCGGCACGATGACCGCCACTTTAGTGACCGGCCCAAGCTCAGGCACTCTATCCCTTAATGCCGACGGCTCTTTCACCTACAAGCCCAAGACCGGCTTCGTGGGCACAGTCACCTTTACCTATGAAGCCTGTGACGGCAACTGCTGCTCCGATCCAGCAACAGTGACCATCATCGTCGCCAAATGCCCGTGGACCCTCAGGAACGATATGTATTCTGCAAAATGCGGAGAGGACAAGGTTGTTCCAGCCAGCCAGGGAATCCTGGCGAATGATCCCACTGCAATCGCTGTCATAGACCCAGAATCCATCACCATAGACCCGGTCTATGGCACCATAGAAGTGAATGAGGACGGATCCTTCGTCTACCATGCAGCAGAGGTGATCTCCTCAGGCACCTATGTGCAGTTTACGTACACGGCAACCAATGGTGTCTGCCCGGCCTCTAATTTGGCAACCGCCAAGATACAGATAATCTGCCCGTGCAGATAGAGAGGACTCCTCATCCTCTCTTTTTTTTTATGAGGACATTCTCCCGAGAATGAGGCTGACATGACGCCTCGAATTCAGTCTGAGATCTCCTTTTTCGCCTGAGGGGCATCGATCTGGAGGATGGAATTTATCTCATTGAGCTCCTTTAGCATCTCTTCCCCTGCAGGGGTGAGCTTATAGAGCCTATCCGCCCTCTCCAAGTATCCCTTCTCAGTCAGCCATTTGAGATACGCGCCAGCATTCTTGAAGTTGAGGTTGACCTGGTAGACTATGCGCGTCTTGCTCGATCCCTCCCCTCTGCAGATCCCCAGAATGCTGCCCAGCACCTCCAACCTGGTTCGGCGTGCCATATACCTTCCTCTTAAAAAATATTTAAGAGTACTTGTTTTTCGGTGCTGATAAATCTTTCGTAAAATAAAACCATTTGTCAGGTCAATGGCGCAATGAAGCAGAAATCCTGCCGTCCAGAGCCTCTGCCTCCTCTCGCAGCCCGAGGTCCTCAGTTCCCATTATTTTTGCCAGATCTCTGCGCAGAGGGCCAAGGGCCAGATGGGCCTCTGCCCCTCCACCGGCGGCAGATGCCATCTCCACCAACCCCTCCAGACGCTTCAACCTCTGCATCATGCCATCCGGTCTGGTCAAGAGGTCGGAAAGCTCCTTCAGTGCTCTGGCCACCTCCCTTCCCCTGTCGGTCAGCTCCAGGTATCTGATCCTTCCCTCCGGCCGGGAGACGATCAGCCCCTGCTCCTCCAGCTCGCCCAGGATGCTGGAGGTATGGGGAAAGGTGGAGTCTATGTGCTTGGCGATCTGGGCGGCATAGACCGGCTCCATCTCCCTCAATGCCAGAAGGGCCAAGGACGGCTTCTCCCTGAGGAAGAGCCGCTGCAATGGGTCCCTCATGCTCTGGTTCTTGATCGAGTTCTCAGTCGGCAATGCTGTTGGCTTCCAGTGCTGTTATTGAGATCCCAGTGCTGTTATTGAGATCCCAGTGCTGTTATTGAGATCTCAGCACTGTTATCGGCTCTCCTTATCTTTACCCCTGCGAGCTGTCCTCTGCCCGGATCTGTATCGGCCGGATAACTGGAGCCTCAAGGGCCTCCGCCGGCGGAGCGATGCCCACCTGCTTGTCGAAGTCGTAGTACACATCACTCGTCTCTATGCGGACATCGATCGCTCCCATCCCTATCGATTCATTGAACATGGTCATCTGGCTGGTATTGATATCCAGAGCGCCCACAATAGACGGGGTCACAGTGAAGCTCATCAGACTATGATACTTAACCGGAAGATATGTGCTCTTGGAGATCCAGATGCTCTTCTCTATCTTGCCGGTCTCATTCAGCTCCGCTCTATCGATTTGTGGCATAAACATGGGATAAGAGACCATATTTGCGGCCAGGTTGAAGGCGGTATTGTAAAGGGCCTCATCATCTGATTCTCCCGTTATGATCCGCAGCTTATAGGCATCTGTATCATCGATCTTCTCCGAGCCTGCCATCTCCACCGGCGAGAGATTGAAGGTCTCGGCCATGGCCTTCACCTGGTTGTTATTGCCCCCACCCCAGATCTCCTCTGTCGTCCTCGGATCCTGCAGGTGGGTCCAGTTGCCGCTCTCATCCATTATATATGTCGAGTTGCCCATCTGATAGACATCTGCTTTAGTGGTTGTGGTGTTGCTGTCCAGTCCCGGCTGCTTTGCCTCAATGGAAGTTGATCCCTTGGCATGAGCCTTATGCTCGACCAGGCTGACAATGGCGGTGGTCTCGGCGCTCTCTGTGATGGTAGTGGCATTCTCAGAAGTGGCATTCTCCCCAGCGGCATTGAGCGTCCTGACGCGGGTCATAGTGCTCTGCAGGCTGTAGCCGGTAAGGTTATCTGCTGCAGAGAGGGAGAGGGTCTTAAGCTCATCTATGCTCTTTTCCGTCTTATCCTGACTTTCCGTGCAGCCGGATATGAGCAGGGCTGCCAGTATCAGAATTATCATCAGCAATCTCTTCATATCATCACCTCGTCTCAAATTACGGCAAATCAGATCTCATCTTATAGGCTTGAACTTTTCTCCTGTGATCATCTCAAAGAGCTTGATGTAGATCCGGCTGGTCTCTTCCACCACATCGTCTGGAAGAGAAGGTATTGCAGGCTCTGCCCTCCCCTCTTCTCTGGCCTGATAGAGGCGGTCTTTGTAGCCGGTCTGGCGGTAGTACTGGCGCACATACTCCTTTGACAGATCCACCAGCTCTCCTTCATCATAGCTCTTCTTATCCCAGAATCGATCCTCATCTGCTGTTCCGTAGACGTCGACTACCATTATCTCCCTATCGGCATCGAAGGCCAGCTCCTTTTTGCCATCCACATGGATCAGGCCGCGGCTGGAAACGCTGCGGTTGATATCCTCGTCGATCCTGAGAACGATCTCCCGCGCCTGCTCGTACTCCTGGGGGGAGAGGCCGGATATCGCTAAAGCCTCCTCTTTCTTCAGCAGCCGATCGGTGCTCTCCAGCTTGGTGGAGACCTCCAGGAAGGGCTCAGGCAGAATCTCCCCCGCGCGGATGGAATGCCCGCTGGGGAAGCCCAGATCGCGGGCGGTGATCTCACCCGATCTCACCCGATCCAGAAGGGAGCCTGCCACATACCAGCGGCAGATCCACTCCAGGGGGATGAGATAGTCCCTCGACTGGGGGGTGATTTTGGTAGATGGTATTATCTTCACCCTTTTGCAGAGCATTCCCGTTGGGGGCAGATACTCCAGAAAGTGGCTCTTAATTCCCATCCGGCCCGCCCTCTCAAACCAGTAGACCCCCTCCCGGCAGAGGGTCTCGCCTTTGAAGGGGATGGTGCTGGGGATTATCTTATCAAAGACGGAGATGTTGTCTGTGAACTGGAACTCCAGTCGGTCTCCAAGGTCGTATGCCTCTTTGACCTTGCCTTTCATCAGAAGCTTGCGTTCCATCGCAGTAGATGAGTTCAACAAGAAGATAACACTTTTGCCTTTATGTCTGGCAATGGGGAAAAAAGGATGATGGGAGAGATCTATTCGAAGTCCTCTCCTCCCATTCCGCCGGGCATTCCTCCCGGTCCGCCCGCCGGCCCACCGGCCTTGGAGGCGATGACATCATCGATCCTCAGGATCATGACTGCCGCCTCTGCAGCAGAGTTGATGGCCTGGGTCTTGACCCTCAGGGGCTCGACCACGCCCAGCGTCATCATGTCCACAGGAACGCCGGTGTCCATGTCCAGTCCAGAGCTCTTGATACCCTTCTCATGCTGGCTGCGCAGGGCAACCAGGGAGTCTATCTGATCCAGACCGGCGTTCTCGGCCAGGGTCTTGGGTATGGCCTCCATGGAGTCGGCGAAGGCCTCAATGGCCAGCTGCTCTCTGCCTCCGACTGTTGCTGCATACTCCCGGAGGCGGAGGGCCAGCTCTACCTCGGGGGCGCCGCCGCCGGGAACGAGCATCTTGTCCTCTACTACCACCGCCACTACCCGCAGGGCATCCTCCATCGCCCGGTTCAGCTCATCCACCACATGCTCAGTTCCGCCTCTGAGGATGATGGAGACCGACTTGGGGTTCTCGCACTCCTCAACGAAGGTCATCTTCTCGTCGCCTATCTTTCTCTCCTCCACCAGGCCTGCCTTCCCCAGATCCTTCTCAGTCAGGTCGTGGATGCTGGTGACAACCCTGCCCCCAGTGGCGCGGGCCAGCTTCTCCATGTCGCTCTTCTTCACCCGGCGCACAGTGTAGATCCCCTCTTTGGCCAGGAAGTGCTGTGCCAGATCGTCGATGCCCTTCTGGCAGAATACGACATTGGCGCCGGTCTTGATGATATTGTCCACCATGCCCTTGAGCATGCTCTCCTCCTGATCGAGGAAGGCCTGCAACTGATCGGGCGATGTGATCTCTATCTTGGCATCGACCTCGGTCTTCTCTATCTCTATGGCGGCATTGAGCAGGGCGATCTTGGCCCCGGTCACCTTCTTTGGCATATTGGGGTGGAGTCGATCCTTGTCGATGACCATTCCATGTACCAGCTCGGAGTCGGTTATCCCTCCTCCTACCTTCTTCTCCACAGTGATGTTGTCTGTGTCCACTGAGCCATCCTCATCCACCACCGACTTCACTGCTTGCACCGCCAAGGCCGCCAGGCTCTCTCTCGCTGTTCCCGAGCCCTTGCCGGTCATGGAGGTGACGGCGATCTTCTTCAAAAATTCAGCATCATCGACTGAGACGCTGGTGGAGATGGTCTTCAGGATCTCCATGGATTTGTCTGCTGCCGCCCTGTATCCGGCAGTGATGACTGTGGGATGGATCTCCTGGTCCAGCAGGCCCTCTGCCTGCTTGAGAAGCTCTCCTGCCAGGACCACAGCAGTGGTTGTGCCATCCCCGACCTCGGCATCCTGGGTCTTGGCGATCTCCACCATCATCTTGGCGGCGGGGTGCTCGATGTCCATCTCTTTGAGGATAGTGACACCGTCATTGGTTATTACCACATCCCCCAGGTTATCGACCATCATCTTATCCATGCCTTTGGGTCCCAGGGTGGTTCTCACAGCACCCGCGACTGCCTTGGCGGCCATGATGTTCGACCTCTGTGCCTCACGACCAGCCGTTCTCTGGCTGCCCTCTTTGAGAATAATTATGGGCTGTCCGCCCAGTTGTCCTGCTGCCATTTAATCTCCTCCGTTGCATTAGATCAAAGCGTGATATTCCGTGTTTAAACTTCTATATGAAGGTTGCGATAAACAGGGCTTTGCATAAAAGCCCCTAAAATGAGGGACTTCCTTTGCAGCTTTCAGACTTAATTTGCAGGAACTCAGGTTGTATCCCATTTTCGTACATTTCATGGATTACCACGGTTAAGTTGTACGCAATTATTTTAGCAAGTAGCTCGTTTACCTGGGCGGTTGGATTCTTGGATTTTAATGTCTCACCAAACTTCCTCTTTATGGCTGCATTGGTTGCCTCGACATTGCTCCTCTTATGGTAGTGCTCCATGAAATCATCGCGGTTAAGCTGGAAGTAGTGATACATCTTGTTCCACAGGGTTGAACCTCTTGCCCGTCCAGTTGCATTTTTCTTGAAAGGGATGTAAGCCTTCCCGCCAGTGTTTGCGACTAACTGAAGATTGAGGCGTGAGGAGTAAGCTAAACCAGCAGACACCTCATTGATGGTGAATCCTTGGGCGGTCTTTTTGACCAGAGGACCGAATTGAGGAGAATCATTACTGAAGGCATCGGTTATGGCAACAGCGGCCACCACATTTGTTTTGACACCTGCGCAGAGATGTGCCCGAAGCCCGTTGAATCTACAGCAAAATCAACCTCGATTCCAGCAACGGGAAGGGCTGAGAGCGTAACTAACTCATGTAGTATGGGTGTTATGTCTGGATTCCTAAAGAGGATCGATGGCTGATTGAAGTTGGGAGCATGCCCGATTTGCCCTTTTTCGGTCGCGTTCTAGAACAAGCCATGCACGCGACGGCTGGAAAGCTGCGAATAGACCTTCTGGATCGCGCAGAATAAGGACTCTTGGAGGGATAGGCGCGGCCTGCCCATAGTCTGCTCCGGCTCTGGGATAGTCTTTACCAGGTCTTTCAGCAGCTCATCAAATAAGCTTTACTTCTGCTTTCTGCGCGTCGTTGTAGGCATCCCATGCTTGTTTATAGGTTAGGTGGACCTTTTCAGTAACGACGCCCTGGGGTATATCCTTCTCAATTTCGAGGTAATAGCGAGTCGCCTGTATGTGCTTGCACTTTCCGCCGCGATAGACGAAATCAGGACAGGTACAAGTCATTCCATCTTTGGTTGATTTAACTTTGTAAGTACCGTTTCCTGATTGTGATTTTACCCTGAAGGTGACATTGCCGGAAGATGCGCGAGCATTCTTGGAGCAAGAAGCCGAAGAAACGGGAGTTCCATTAAGCAATTTGATTAGTTATACAGCAGTGAATTACGTGAGAGAGGAAAAAAAGAAAAAGGTTTCAACCACAGCAAGTGCTGGATCTACCTAGATTCGGTACTATAATAATATTCTTGTTCGAATAGATCATTGACCTCAGTTACCTCTACTAATCGCACATAGGGCAAAGATGCTTCATCTATCGGTGCATATCGTCCCTCTTTTGTCTTGGTCAAAAAATTTAATAATTTCACACCCGCCTCAGACGTTTCAGCCATATTATTTACCTCCTCTTCATATTATAAATTTTTTTCCCGTTCTAGCTTCCATCTCATTCCTAAATCCACTTAGATCTATCTCGTACCCACATTCACACATCAACTTATCGGTTTTAGGATACGGATCAAATCCTTTTTCAGCAAATTGTTTATCGATATCTGGATCGGGATCAAGTTTTGCATAGATCTTATGAACCTCCCCACATTTCTGACATTTTGCTTCAACCGTTAAAGCATTGGCAAGGAGGTTCGGCGGCAATTTAGGGGCCTCTCCAGTTGATACAGCTTGCCTTATTACATTATCAGAGTCGGTAGCTATGATTTTGTAAATTGTCGTATTCAGGAACAACAATCTAATTAAGGTCTGCATCCTATAAACAATATCTGCCAACTCTGGATCTTTATCAATCGTCACGACCTGTAATCCGATGCTCTCTAAATCAGAGATCTTTATAGATCGACCATGACTTCTCCATCTCGCGTGATTCAATAACTCCAATGCGATCTCATTTGCCCTTTCCTGTCTCATTTCGGGCGTAACTTCAATCCCTCTTTTTTCTGTTGTTACCCAATTTTTAAATTTATATTTAGGTAACCAATCTTTAACCAAGTCTTCCGAGAATTTTTGTGCATGAAAAACATGATTTAGTTCGCCAGGAGATATTTGAGCCACTATGACCGCATCAAACGGGTTCAATTTGCCCATTCTTTCGGCCTCTTCCCGTTTCGAATCCACCCATTCTAAATAATCATGAGCCGATACTGTAGATCTTCCAATCTTTAATTGAGCATCGATTGGCCCTAGGCTCCCACTGTTTGTCATCAAGATTTCATCGCCCGACAGTGCAAGAACCGTGCCCGCGCTTTTCGCCTCGCCAGAAATCACGAAGTTGACTCTTTCGAACTTCTCTCTTGTAAACCTGACAATCTCTTCCGCCGCGTCACCTCGTCCCCCTGGCGTTTCAATGTAGAAATCCAATTCTTTTGAATTTTTTTCACTTAATAGATCTCTAATAACGTAACAATCGTCCATGCACAAAGCACTATCAGGTATTGGCTTTTCAACCGCCGCTGCATATACTAGCAAATAGGTTTTTCTGAACCCATTATATTTTTTAATAAGCTGATTTAGTTCCTTCAGCAGTTCGTTTGGTCCCCAGCGTTTGCTTGTGTATTCATTCATCAAGCCCATCCAAAATCCTCCACCTTTGTTTTGAAGAGGATGCGATTGCTAATACAAATTTGTTTCGATATACATGTATTATTAATAATATTAATATTTCCCATGAATAATGACCCTTTGACCGTTTAGGTTTTATAGAACTCTATATGAATTAGCAGGATGTTTAGAGTATATGTGTCCCGCCTGATATATTCAATATATTGCATATATTGTCACTTTCTTTGCAGGCATGCGACTAAATTTGCAGGATCGAGTTTACATGCAAAGCCGATAAATAGCACTGCTGTGCAATCCCTATACTGCAGAGAATCCGTGCCTTGGTCTCTCTGTGGTGATGCCCGTGCATTCTGATCTCACCACAGAGGGCCGCGGGCACAGGGAGGAGAGGAGCAGCCGTCCCAGATGGGAAACGGCCCCTTCAGGGAGGGATCAGCTTGAATATCTTTGCCGTCCCATTCGCCGGCCCCATCTCACTGGAAGTGAGGACATAGATCTCGCCCTCATCATCCTGCCCGAAGCCGCGGATGAAGGCGCCGATCCGGCCGCCGGGGCGGCCAGCTACCACCAGCTCTTCCCACATCCACAGTCCCTCTGCTGAGGGGGTGGCCACGAGCAGTGTCCCATTTCCCTTCCCAAAGTCATTGGACCAGTCAGCGAAGATATACTCCCCTTCCAGTTCGGGCATGGCTGTGCCGCGGTAGATATAACCCCCAACCACCACTGTGCCCAGGTCATGCCCATACTCGATGACCGGATCGATCAGCGGCTCGCCCCGAGGCCCTTTCTCCGGGCAGCTGGAGGGCGATTCAGCAGGGCTCTGGGGATCAAAGCAATGAGTGCCCTCACGGATGCGCCAGCCATAATTGCCCCCCCGGACTACAAGATCAACCTCCTCCCAGAGGTCCTGCCCGGCATCAGAGACGAACAAATCATGCTCCCCTCCTCTGTCGAAGCTCATCGCCCAGGGATTCCTGAATCCCAATGCCCAGATCTCAGGGAGAGTATCCTCATCCTCCCGGAATGGATTGTCTGATGGAATACCATAAGGCAGGCCGTCATCCTGGTGGTCCACATCTATGCGCAGGATCTTGCCCAGGAAGGTCTGGGTATTCTGGCCATTGCCCCCAGGTGCATGCCCCATTCCCGTATCGTCTGCTCCGCCGCCATCGCCCAGGGGTATATAGAGATACCCATCCGGGCCGAAGACAATGCCGCCCCCGTTGTGGTTCCCTTGAGGCTTATCAACCTCAATCAGGACCCTCTCGGAGCTCATGTCCACCTTATCTGGGTCCTCCTGGGAGACTCTGAACTCGGATATGCGATTGGTGCAATCCCAGCCCTCCGGTGCACTCTCTCTTGGGGGTGCACTGTACATGACAAAGAGCCGTCCATTTTCAGAGAATTGAGGGTGGAAGGAGAGGCCCAGAAGGCCGCGTTCATCATATCTGGAGGAGATTGGAACCATTCTGCCGCCAATGTCAAAAAAGGGCTCCTTGAGAATTGTGCCATCGGCCTGCATCACCCATATCAGGCCGGTCTGCTCAACGATGAACATCCTCCCATCTCCTGCGCTCACAAATCCCATAGGCGCCACCAGTCCCTCTGCTATCAGCTCCAGGCCGACCACTGGCTTAAGAGAGGACTCCCCCGCCTCCACCGTTCTATCCGTTGTATCTATGTCTGCTGATAATCCCGCGGGCAATAACAGGATCATTGCCATGATGATCAGCCTGAATTTATCGATCATATATCTCACATCCTCAGGGATCGCCTCATGCCCCCTGTGAAAGCCCTCCTGATTTAGATCTCACACCCCCTTACAGGGCTGCTAACACAGATAAGGCGGAGCAGTTGGGCCAGGCCTTTGGAGGCTATTTCCCCTCTCTATTCAGCCCCTTCAGCCCCCTCCGCATCTGCGACGCTGATCACATAATCGATGTCAATCAGATATCGCACTCCTCCCTTCTGCTCGATCATCAGAGTGGAATCATTGAAATCAGCAAGTTTTCCAGCTATTGGATGAAACCCGCCTCCCTCCACGAGCACCCTTATCTCTTTTCCTTTCCTGCCTTCAAGAAAATTTCTCACTATATCACAGCATTCCATATCTATCGTCCTCCTGAAAGAGTTCATGCCTACGATCTATTGCCCATCAGCATCAGGCCCTCTTAACGCTCAGCCTTCTGATCAATTCCTCAACCCCTCAACCCTATCCGGGCTCTTGTCCTGAGAGGATGCCCATCTATCACCGGGTCCTCCCGCCGCCTGTTGACTGCTGCATCACTGGCTCGGTATCAAAGCCATGCCTTTTGATGTAGTCCTCTCTTTTCATCTCCTGCATGCTTTCATCCACATGCAGCTTTGTGGCTTGATCAGCCAGCAGCCTCTCTCCAGTGGGCATGACAGCAGGGTTGATACATACATCCTCGCAGCAGACAGACCATCCGCCCTCCGCTTCCTCTATTTTGAAAGGTTTTCCACATCCCAGACAGATTCCAATCGCCCTCTTGCCCCTGTTCCGTTATGTCCTCGATCGTCATGTCCTCGATCGTCATGTCCTCGATCGTCATGTCCCCGATCGTCATGTCCCCGATCGTCATGTCCCCGATCGTCATGTCCCCGATCGTCGTATAGTTCTGCAGCCAAAGCTAGTCGATCTTCACCTTTACCCCGGGCTGAAATGGCTTTTTATACGGCACATTGACTGTAAGAAGTCCATTCGCATAACTGGCGATGGCCTTCTCGGGCTCTACTGGGAAGATCAGAGAGTAAGAGGCCATGTATTTGGTGCCCTCCCCCCTGGCCACCACATAGAATCCGTCTTCATAGAAATGCAGATTGATGTTCTCCTTATCCACGCCTGGAATCTCGATCTGGATGTTCATCGTCTCAAGATTCTCATCACTGAAGAGACAAACCTGTGGAGCTATTACCTTCTCGGTCATGAATTCGCCCTCTCAATAAATGCTCAATCGATTTTCACTTCTTTGCCGGTTCTCTTTAATTTTTTATCCAGTTCTATTGTCAGAATTCCATTTTTATAGGATGCTTTGGTGCTGTCTACGTCAACCGTCTCATCAAGATCGATAAATTTGTAGAACTTTTTTTCATCATTGGTCTGGATCTCAATGCTATCCTCTGCCACATTCAGCTTAACCTCATCCTTATCCACACCGGGCAGCTCAACAAATATCTTAAACTTGTCCTTCTCAGACATCACATCCACCAATGGCTCTCGCCCCTGGCTGGGCAGGATTCCCCGGCTGGAAGGGCGGATGTTGCCGAACTCCTGAAATACAGGCTCCTTTCCCGGCTCGGCGGTATAGCTGAATCCATAGACAAAGGGACCGTACCTGCGGATTGTACCGGTCGGTGTCTCCTCCTCTCGAACCAGATCTTTGAACTCAGAGGGCGTAGACTCCTCAAACCTCTTGATCATGGCCTTGAATGGATCCTGCAGCCAGTCCTCTGGGTCTCTGTCCCATCCAAATGGGTTGCCTTTCAAAAAATTCTCAAATATATCAAATATCGATGGTCGTCTTGTTGGCATATCTATCTCACCTTTCTAAATTGATGCTGCGCAATGGCGGCCTTCAAAGACGGTTTTATCCAGCCAAGAACGGCCCCTAGCCCTCAGGGCCTTATAGGCCGTCTATGGCCTCCGTCCTATTTGAATTGATATGGCACAAGCCGGGAAATGACTGGAACAAAGCGTGAATTCTGGATTCAACTGAAAGCCCTGGCCACATAGAGAGCTATATGCTGGGGACAAGAATATCTATCTTTAGATGCTATCAAATTGATGGTGATGATAGCATGGACGAGACTGATCGGACGAGAATCAGCGATGCTGCCCTGTCCATGGATCAGGGCGAGAGGATCCTGCTCTACGAGGTGATGAAAAAGAAGGTTGGCCTGATCACCCTCATCAGCATCTTCATCCCCGGTGGCGGTCAGATATATCAAGGGTCATATTTAAAAGGCATCCTGATCCTGCTCCTCGCCTGGCTCATCCTTCCCTGGCTGTATGGCATATACGATGCCCATACGGGAGCGAGCAGATTCAACCGGGAGCTTCTGAAGCTGATCTATCCTGAGAGCATGCCAACCAGGGCAGATTCATTGAGGGTTGCTGTGGGGGAGTAGGTCCGGCGGCAGCGGATATTCCCCTTTTATCCATCCACCCGCTTGAAGTCGATGAACCCGAGGCTCACATCCACTGAGACCAGCTCCACAGTGATCTCATCTCCCACATCGATCCCCTTTCTTCCGCTCTTCAGCATCCCTTCCACTGGAATCTCCAGCAGCCGCACCCAGGTGCCCTTCTCTGCTGAGCCGGTGACCATGGCAGAGAACCTCTCTCCGATCCGGGGCTCCAGCAGAAGGGCGGCAGCGGACTTGCTCACCTGCCTCTCCACCTTGACCACAGTATCCTCTTTTCTGGTGCAGTGATCGGCCAGGCGGTCCAGCTCATCCATCTTGTAGGGCAGGGGCCTCCTCTCAATGGCCGCCTTGAGCAGCCTCTGGGTGATAAGATCGGGGTAGCGGCGGTTGGGGGCGGTGGAATGGGCATAGTCCTTGACCGCCAGGCCGAAGTGGCCGATGGGCTCCTCTCCGGGCCGTTCAGCCACGTACTCACCATTTCCCAGCAGCTTGATTATCGCCAAGGAGAGATCGGGAAATCTGAGGGGATCCTTCTTTTTCATCATCTTCAGGAATATCTCCAGCTTTCTGGAGCTGGGGTTAGGGGGGAGCTTGAAGGCGTTCTGGGCGGCGATCTGGACGATCCTGTCCCACCTCTTCGGGACCCGCACCACTCTGCGAATGGAGGGGAAGTCTCGTTCAGTCAGGTAGCGGACGGTCACTCCATTGGCAGCGATCATGAAGTCCTCGATGATCTGTTTGGCCCGGTTGGTCTCCTCCACCAGAAGGTCGCAGATCCTCTCCCCCTTGAAGACCGGCCGGGCCTCAATGGTCTCCAGGCTGAGGGCTCCCCCCTCATGGCGGAGGCTCTTCATGCTCTGGGCCACCCTATCCTGAAGGAGCAGGTTCTCGGCCAGCCCGGCCACTGCGCCCACTGCATCCGGCATGGGCCCCGATCCCTCCAGCCAGGCGGCCACGCTGTTGTAGGCCAGCTTGGCGTGGTTGTGCACCACTGCCCGGTAGACGTCCGAGTCCACCAGAGAGCCATCTGGGGCGATGCTCATGTCCACCACCACTGCCAGGCGGTCCTGGCCGGGGTTCAGGGAGGTGAGGTTGGTGGAGAGCTTCAGGGGGAGCATGGGGAAGATCTGGGCGGCGGTGTAGACGGTGGTGGTGTTGGCCTGGGCGTCCCGGTCGATGGCCGAGCCCTTATGGACCAGGCTGTCCACATCAGCCACAGCCACTCTGATCCTGGCCTTCCCCTCGGGGAGGGGCTCGGCCACAGTGAGTTGATCCAGATCCTCAGAGTCATCATTATCTATGGAGGCCCAAAGCAGGCCTCTCAGGTCGCGGATATGGGAGGCGCCGTCAATTGAGGCCGGGCCCTTGATCCGGGCCAGCTCAGAGAGGCATTCGGGCGAGAAGTCGGTCTGAAGGCCTCGCATGAGCATTATTCCTCTGGCCACCTTCTGCAGGACGGTCCTGTTCTGAGCCTCAGGCCTCTTCCCTGGGGCGTTCATGAATTATCCTCCTCTTCACCGGATCTCATGATCCTTCTCAGAGGGACTAATGATATAAATGATTCCTGCTCGATTGCCGTTGCCATCCCGCTGCAGATTCGCCGGCCTTCAGGGTCGGCTGTATATCGAGCAACAGCCCGATCCTCTGCATATATCCCTCCCTCTCCCCGCCTCACACTCCGCCCAGGTCACATTCTGCACAATTGCTCCATGATCGCCAGCCTGCAGCACAGGAGCTATACCCGGACCTCATCCGATGGGAGATTTAGGTGGATTCGAGCTGCTCACTCCTCTGGATGGGCCAGCCTGCTGCGAGGCTCAAAGGAGGCGGGCATGGTGGATAGTGCCCTTGGGAATGGAAAATACAGATTATTGATTATGATTTAATGTTCGACTTGATTGCTTTTCAGCCTTCAACAGACCGGAAGAGCTTTGCATAACCGAGAGATCTGTGATGCAGATAACCTGTTCAAATGTAAGTTTTAACCAAATTCTACATTCTTTTAGGTTGAAACACCCTAGATATATGGTTTTGCGGCGGCCATTAGAAGAGCTCTTGCTTTTCACGACAATATCGCTCAAGTGCGCTCCATTCAAATGAGGATTCTCTGAACTGAGCTTATCAAAAGGTTAATTCGCCAACACAGGTCTTGAAGGCTCTCAACCAGGTGCCGCTTTCGTGTGCCTTTCTCTGAGGGCTGCGCTCATGCTACATCTAAGAATCAAGGCTTTGAACCTCGTTTGTCGGTTACTAAATTTCATATTGTATATATAAATAATCATATAAATAATATCTTATAACAAGTTTTAATCGAAAAATTTGAGAAGATGATCGAACATTTTTTGATCCGGAAAATTTATCAAGCTTAATTGGATCTCTGTTATGATAAGCCTCACAGGGCACACGTGTATCATAATATAAATGCGCTGTGACGAGATGTGCCCTATCGACATCACGTAATATGGAATAGCATCTTGTGGAGATGACAAGGGGGCGTGCGATGCGATTATGGGTGGAAAGCACATGAGAGATGCACACTATGAGTGGAGATGTAAAGCAATAACGCCCATCTGGACTGGGGATGCCTACCAGAAGAATGGTCGTATGATACCTAGCGGACTACTCGGTTCAGTTAGGTGGTGGTTCGAGGTGCTGGTGCGTGGCATGGGTGGCCCGGCTTGTGACCCTACTGACCCTGACAGTCGATGCCCGGATAAGCATGGGAATCGGTGTGTTGTTTGCGAACTTTTTGGGTGCACAGGATGGGCGCGGAGGTTGCAGTTCAAAATAGTGGACAGTAATGGTCAGCCAGTTCAAGCTGCAATAGTGAAAGACCAAGAATTCGTATTTCATTTCACACCCTTGCGACCCATCCTAGATGAAGAGTGGGCGTTACTCGATCTTACGCTTAGACTTATAGCCGATTATGGTGCTATCGGCGGACGAACTGTATTCAAGCCTTCTGATGAAAGACGCAGGGAGAACATGCCACAACATAAGGACTATGGCCTAATTGAGATCACGAGTTGGCCAGACATAAAGGTCGAAGAAAGACAACTTCGTTCCTACCTCAAACAGAGCCATTGGCGCAATATGGACCATGGGGACTATGCCTGGGCGTCGCTAGATAATTTTTGGTGCGCAAATGGAAAGCATCTTGCACGTCAGAATAAAGATGATAGCAACTTCAACAGAGTGCTTGGGCGCGATGAGCGCAAGACCTGCAAAATTTGTGGAGACATTCATGATCCTCCGAATAAGTGCCCAAAAAACAATAGATATCCCCATCGACACAGTGAAAACCTAATAAATAAAAATCGAACTAATCAATGGATTGCTGGTGACAAGCAGGAGAGCAAGAAGGTCTTCAGTTTTAGGCATCCGCAGCGTACCTTTGGTTTTGTCAACCCAGAGGTCATCGATTTCAGTGAGATGAAAAAACGGTTGAGGAAGGCATGGCCTGACCTCAAAGACGATGAATTCCATCAGGGTTCTGATTTATTAAATGACCTTATCCGATCGCCAGGAGGTGCCCCATGAAGTTCGATTATTATGCAGAGCTTTCCTTTCTGCCAGCTTGCCCTACGGATCTAAAATCGCCTACAGGTCTTATCTCGGGCGGTGGGTACACTACATGGGCAGCACGGGGCGATGACGAAAAAAACCAAGCTCGGCAGTGCTACATAAAAAATGCAAAACAGCTTTCTGCGCCCCAACTTCCTGAAGAACTCAAGCTTGATGTATGTTTATCCTCTCTGCCTGATTCAATGTGGATTGGATTCCAGATCGGCTTTGAACTCCAATATCCTTGGTATTCTAAGGATGACAAACCGTTTCACGTCCTCGATAATCCTGTGCGCAAAGACCGAGTCTTCGGCGTGCCATATATGTCAGCAGCGAGCTGGAAGGGGCTCTTGCGTTGGGCTTGTCGCATGCGGTCAGGATTGATTGGACATCTTAAGGATCATAGTGGCAAGATGGATGGTTGGCGCGACGATCCGTGGATCGTATACCTTTTCGGTAATGAGAAGATAGAAAAAAGAGAGTTTCAGCAGGGTGCAGTTGCATTCTATCCAACATGGTTTAAAAAGATCGGTTTTGAGGTGATCAATCCCCATAGCCGTGCTAGGCGTGCCGGAACGCAGCCTATCTACTACGAAGTTGTTCCTGCTAAAACCAAGGCCCTCCTTAATCTGCTCTATGCACCTCTCCCTGGCGCAGCCGCACGTGATGAAGTGGATTCCAGCAAGGGGTTATGCAACCTTCTCGACGCTACAGAAACGCTGCTAACATCCTACGGTATCTCTGCAAAACGAACCACAAGCTGGGGCACAGCGAAGATCGAAAGCTGGCAGGCTTTTAGCAAAGGTCGGACCCCAATTAAAGAAAGCTCACTTCTCAATTTCAAAGATAAAGTTCAGTCTTGGATGACTTCCGAGGTGAAGGCCCATGAGTAAATTTGAGCCTGCTGAAAAACTTCGTAATCATCGGCCGCTTCTTTTGGCCGTTGAAGCCATAGGATGGCTGCATATGGCAGGAAAGGCCAAGGCAGATTTCCTTCGAGGACAGGGGGGACAGTCCAATGGATACAGATACGAAACCTGGTTCGAGTATGAGAACCCGCCATTTCCCTGGTCAGATCTGCTTGGATGGGTGAATAGCCAGTATCCTCGTTATAACGAGGCTTGGCCCAACTTCGTGACTAAACATGCTGCATCCTCTGGTCTAGGCATCTTAGGGCTTCTGCAGGCCGGACATGCTATGGCCTCTGGCATCGAGAAAAATCTACCAAAAGCCACCTCTGAATATCTCAAACAAGACATAACCCATACATGGCTGTCCTCTGCATTTGGCTATCCCGTGCGAAACCTACTTTTTGACCCACCGACAGTCTTAACGGACACTGGCTGGGGAGAACTCGTAGCGGAGATCCACAAAATTTTGGATGATCTCAGGAATCTTGGCACAGCCAACACTAAGGAGAAAGATAGCTGGTGGCAGTGGCGAGAACAAGCAATCGGTCAGAGGAGCCTCCTCCGTCAAGCTTTCACGTCGACTGTTGCTGAGACGCGACTGCCAAACAACGATGTGACGTTGTGGGATCAGTCCTATGTTGCAGCAGCACTGTTCAAGAGTGCCATGGCTGGTGCAATACTTGACGACAACTTTAATTGGACAGACAATAAAGTCAAACAGAACACACGCTGGCGACTGCTTACCGTCGGGATTGGCACCGAGCATTATGAGTCGCGCGCGGTGAAGATCGGTGATTGGAAAGGGGCTCAGCAGACGTTCGAGGATTTCTTCTTGGTGATTAGAAAGCTAGTGGAGGTCGATTTAGCCTGTGGCTCGCTCCTTTACAGGGATAGAGAGGTCGCAGTGTTCTCATTTCCTGGAGAGCAGGAAGGAGCAGGAACAGATCCCTCGATGCAATCATGGATCGATTACTTCACAGAGCAGGCTACTGAAATTGCACGGGATTTAAAGCTAGAGACTCCTCCGTATTGCAGAATAAGCAAACCAAGCCGATCCTTGATCCTGCTAACGAGTGAATCCGAAGAAGCCCGTCAGATTCTGGAGGTTCCTATTCACCGATTCTGGGAAATTCCGGGCGAGGAGAGCACAGGTGGGCATGTTTGTCCTGTGTGTTTTGTTCGACTAAACGAAGGATACCGTGACAAGCAGAAGCCATGCTCTGTATGTTACGAACGCAGGCGTCACCGCCTCGATGCTTGGCTTAAGGGGAATTTAGAGAACGATAGTATCTGGATCGATGAGATCGTGGATACCAACGATCGGGCTGCTCTCCTCACATTCAGCCTCGATATTAAGCCCTGGCTGAATGGAACACGGATAGATTCATTTCGTACACAGTCCATCCAGGAATGGCGGCGGCACAACCCTAAGCTAAAAAGTATGATCAATCCGATTGATCTTCTTGATCCATATAACAGCCTATTTGGATATGTCCGTGGAAAGCTTGACCGACCTGATCGGTATGAAAAAGATGACTTGGTGCTTAGCAGTCTGCAAGAGGGCTTCAAATATGAGCCAGACTGGTCTTCATTCTTCAGAAAGATAGTTGAGGACCGTGCCGATGCACCGTCATGGGACAAGCTCGACAAGCTTCCGCGTGAGCGTGCTAGTTGGCTTGTCCACCAGCTCTTTCGTAAGTTGGCATCACCAGGGCGAGTCTATCGTTTCTGGCGTCAGACGGAGGAGTTCTTCCAAGGTCGCCTGCAAGATTTCTGTGAGATCTGCTCTAGCGATCCCAACCGCTGGCGTGTGCGGCGGTTGAAACTCAAGCCGGATCTATCCACCTCCTCAGGCTGGGAAAAACATGAAACCTATAGTGCACGCTGGCGAGATGCTCCGTTGGAGTTGCTCTATGACAAAGAAGAATTCCTTACGATCTGTAACCTCGCTCGCTTGCTTGGTCCAGAAGAGACGAAGGACGTGCTTAAGGACGAGGACCTCAAACTGCGAGACGAAAAAGGACATGAACGATCTCTGAAGATCATAGATGTGATGGATGACGTTGGCGCTCTTGGTATCTACTATCCGATCATCCCTCTGGAACTTTCGCCCTTTCGATTTCGAGTTTTAGTGCCGCTGGAAGCGGTATCGGAATGTGTAAAATGCACCATCGAGGCATGGGAAGAAGAATTTGGCAGCGTTTGGGACAGGCTGCCATTACGCATAGGCATCGTGGCCTTTCCTCGCATGATGCCGTTTCAGGCCATCATTGAGGCTGCGAGAAAACTTGAGAAAGGACTTCAGGAAAGAAGCGAGAAATCAGAGACCTGTTGTGTGGCCGAATCTGCAGCTCGCGACGGTATGTCCATTTTGCGTCTGATTCGCAAGGACGGAGAACAGGAGATCAAAGCAGTTTCCGCTCGCTTGCCAGACGGACGGAAGGACGTGTTTTACCCCTATCTGGCAGTCGAGGACCAGTTCATTCGCTTCTCTCATGACTTCCAGCACCCGGCCAGCGGCCAGGTCTATCGTCATGTAAAACAATTGCATGCAGGAGACGGCGTGAAGTTCTATCCATCAGTCGTTGCATCTCTCTTTCTAGAGACCACTGCAGCTAGGTTTGATCCAATAGAGATCCATTACTTGGCCGAATGGAAAGCGATGCAGGAGGTATGGGAAATCATCAAACGTATCTCTCCCAGTCAGACTGCACTCAGGGGATTTTGGAGCGAGATAGAGGCCTGTCGGGTGGCGTGGCAGAATCCTGATGGGTCTTGGATCGAAGGCGGAGAGCGGGACTGGATTGAGCTGGCTAAAGTAGGGCTGGCCAATCGACTAATGGCTCATGGTGCATCACTTGATGTGCTTGCGGATGCATTGCGGACTGGCCTGTTTGGAATGGCTCTGGAATGGCATCTACGAGTACTTAAGAAGAGTATAGGAGGGAAATTATGAGTGATGGTTTTGAGTGTTTCAAGCATGTCGGGCTTGCTCTGGACCCAATTCATGTAGGTACAGGCGGGGCTCGACTGGGGCGCGTTGATTTGAGCATAGTCCGGGATCCAGTGACAAAGATCCCAAAGATTCCAGGGTCAAGCCTGGCCGGAGTCCACCGTGCTTATGTGGCAATGGCCGAGAAAAAGTACCCTGGTTGTGCAGGTCAGGGGCAGCCAGATGCTTCTGGAGCAGGAGGGCATTGCTGCGATCCAAAATGCCCTGTTTGCACAGTCTTCGGCTTTGCCAAGGGGAAAGATTCGACCACTGGATTTACTGGGCTGGCAGCATTCAGTGATGTTCACATTCAGCTCTTTCCAGTGGCAACTCGGGAAGGGCCATTGTGGGTGACCTCTCCAGAACAGCTTCGAATCGCGGGATTGTCAATCCCAGAGAATGCAAATGCAGATGCAGTCTATCGCAAAAGTACCTCCAGCCAACCGTTGAACTTGGGATGGTTGTTGCTTCCGGTCAAGGCACTATCTGAACATTCCTGCATTAGGGATGAGCTTTGGAAACTTGGTGTACCGGAACATATTCTCGATCGGTTTGGGTTAGTCCCAGACAGACTCTTCAGCCATGTGGTCAATAGCAACCTGGAGGTGCGTACATCTGTTTCAATCAATCCTGAAACAGGTGCAGCCGAAGAAGGTGCGTTATTCACCTATGAAGCTCTTCCCCGCGCCACATTGCTCTTCTGGGAGGTCACCTGTAAGAATCCAAAACACTTTAAGATCGGTGATCTAGAAATTAAAGCCGCTAATGATAAGGACAAAGTTCACAGTTTGGTGAAGAAGGCTTACCCATATCTTGAGCATCTGGGCATCGGTGGCATGGGAACTAGAGGGATGGGACGGCTGAGAGTTCTAGAGCCAAACGCATCATCCAATCACTCATCAGAGATTGAGCAGAGCGACAAAGATAAATCACAGGAGGCAAGGCCTTGATGGAAAACTTGGACCTTTATTGCGCCAAGTTTGGGCGAAAGCTTTCTGCCATAGATGGGGTCGATGAGGAACTCCTGCAAGACTCATTGTCCGTCCTTGAGGAACAGGGTTTGTATGCCTTCTTTCTTTATCTTAAGGCGCATGGAAAAGAGCCGGGCAAGAAAGTAATGGATGAGTGTTATAAATTCTTTATTGACAATCCAGTGATGGGTCAGAAATTTCAGGTCTCAACAAACAATGTCTTTGATGCTGTGCTCGAACTGGGCCAAAGCATTAATGACCTAATCTTTGCACGAGAGCTGTTGATACAATCGCTGATCTATGCTCGTTATCATTCTAAGGCGAAGGGACGCTCGGTGAGCAAGACATGACTTGGTCATTATTCCGATGGGTATGGCGTCTCGAAGCACCTCTGCATGTAGGTATACCACCTGCTGGAAGCCTGGATCGCTGCCGTTTGTACCTGCCAGCGCGAAATCTCTGGGCGGCACTCACAGCGGCATTGGCGCGGCAAGAAATGGGCGATACACCTAAAAACCATAATAAATACCAGGAAATCGGCAAAGAGCTACAGAGGTCTTACCGCTTTAGCTATCTTTATCCTTCTGAGCGATGTGATGGAGAGTGGAGGGCGTGGCTGCCATTCTTTGCAAAGGGGAACCTCTACTGGCGAAAAGAAGCCAAATTTGATATTACACTACATAGTGCCTTTCGAGGCCGATTGCTCGATTCTCGTCCAGGTACTGCCATCGATCCATGTACTGATTCTGCTGCTGAAAAGTCGCTGCACGAGACTGAGGTCGTCAATTCATGGTGGAGGGGATCTCAGGGGAGCAAGGCCGGGCCTGTGGCCATGATAGGCTATCTCTTCTGTAGAAAACATAGTACTTATAGCGATCTTCGAGAAGTTAATCTGCTGTACATAGGAGGAGATACCCGATACGGTCTCGGAAAGCTGGTGCGAGTTGAGATGGAAAAAGCCGAGCACTTTTTTGAATATGATGTGCAACCTGACCAGGATGATCCGAAAGTATTTTCAAATGTAGTTCTTGCTCACACTAAAGCCGATACAAAAAACGATTTAATTTGCGGAGCACTGGAGAGGTTAGGTGGCTGGAATATGGGAACGCCCATATCTATGGCTGATACACCCTTCTGGATACCTGGATCCAGGCTTACCAGCGAGAAGTGGCATAAAATCCTGGACAACGGAACATGGAAGACATTATTATAGTAATCAACAGGCCGCATTAAAGCGTTGAAAAGTGAATGATTTATATGCCGATATCTAAGGAGAAAGGAATTTTTTCATATTTAATAGCTAATAAATTCACTTACCATAAACGATGATTATTAATACCTATATGTCTTCAATGGCTGCAATAATGATTTACGTCCCCAGGAAGGTGTGGCGATGACCAGAAGAGAGCCGAGATATGGTGATAAAAATACATGGATGTGTTTTTTTTTAGTATGCGTTCTGGCAGCACCGGCAGCCGGAATCTCAGTTAGCTGCTCCACTTCAGCGGGAGGAGAGACAGTAGGCTCACAGGAGAGCTTTTCCCTGAACGGCTCCACGTCGCTCCAAGAGAGCCTGCTCCTGGGCTCGGGCAGCATCTCCGCCCACCGCCAGTCAGAGGGAAAGGGAAATAACAGCCTCAAACAATCTCTCACCTTGCCGGGAAGGATGCTGCAAAATGATATCAATAGCCAGGGGGAGTTCGCCTCTTCCACCACCTCTGCTGTCTCCGGCCAGTGGGCCAGCATCCACCAGAACGCAGCCGGCACGGGGAGCATGAACCTTGAGCTTCGCGGCAGGAAGGGGGATACAGATGCTGGCCAGGAGGCGAGCGTCTCCAGCGGCAGCCTGAGAAGCTCCCAGAGCCTCTCTGCTGCTGGGGGGATATCAGCCAGCCAGAGCACAGAGATTGGCGGGCAGAAGGGAAGGGTGCTCTCAGGAGCCCTGGGCAAGGAGAATGTCCTCCTCGCTGAGGTCGGCTTCTCCGGAGAAGGAAGCCTTTCCGCCCGTCTGACTTCCGGAGCGGATGAGAAGACACTCTCCCAGGGGCATGTAGCCATTGATGATACCGTCCTATTAGACGATGGCTCCTTTGAGGCAGTCTCAAATGAGGGCGAGGGCAGGATCATGGGAATGGCCGGAGCCAGGCTGATAGGAGAGGAGGGGCAGGGCATTGGAGGCTTTGATTTAAAGGTTATGAACCTGGCCCGGAAGGAGAAGAGGCCCGATAGGCCTGAGCCGGCCAGCACAGCAGGGGCCGCAGCATCATCCGGGGGATCTTACAGCTCATATGCCCTGACAGGATGTCGCTGGAATGTGAGAGACCCTCAGGTGCAGCTTTATCTGAATCCGATAGGCACTCCGGCAGGCATAAGCGTAGAGGCCTCAAAGATGGCCATAGCTTCAGCAGCCAATACCTGGGATGATGCCGTGCGGCAGAACCTGTTTGCCGATGGCGAAACAGTGATCGTTGATTACACCAAGGTGGTGGACAATCCCTTCCCGCCCCGGGGACAGGAGGTCATGGATGGCTACTCAGTCTGCGGCTGGAAGAGCCTGGGAGCCAATTATCTGGGCCTGAACCGCTGGTGGGCAGATGGCCAGATTGTGGATGAATATAACTCCATTTTGGAGACGGATGTCTGGTTCAATAGCGATTTCCTCTGGACGACAGACCTTGCCACTGCCTGGAGCACAGGGCGGATCGATCTGGAAAGCGTTGCCCTGCATGAGCTGGGCCATGGGATAGGGCTGGACGATCTGTATCTGTTGCCAGATGGCGATCCGCGCAAAAACGACCTGCAGCAGGTGATGAATCTGTACTGCGCCCCACAAAGAGAGCTCGGAAACGGAGACCGGGCAGGGGTGCAGAAGTTGTATGATAATCGGAGATTCAGTGATACAATAGGGATATATAATCCCCAAACGGCAATGTTCTATTTAAACTATTTCAATCAACCAGGGGCTGCCGACTACAGCGTGAACTTCGGGCCAACGGGAATGGTACCAATAATCGGTGATTGGGATGGAGATGGAAAGGATAATATAGGGATATACAATCCTCATACCGCCAAATTCTATTTTAGTTATTTTAATCGACCAGGGGCTGCCGACTATAGCGTCAACTTCGGGCCAACGGGAATGGTGCCAATAATCGGCGATTGGGATGGAGATGGAAAGGATAACATAGGGATATATAATCCCCAAACGGCGATGTTCTATTTAAGCTATTCCAATCAACCGGGAGCTGCTGACTACAGCGTGAACTTCGGGCCAACGGGAATGGTGCCAATAATCGGTGATTGGGATGGAGATGGAAAGGATAACATAGGGATATACAATCCTCCTGTACTTTCCAACTTTTAGCTTTATTTATAATATATGTTGATTAATTCAAATCTCAAACAC
>MTKW01011616.1_pt1 | contig 24073 bp, 19 predicted proteins | sample 1042761 | NCBI WGS metagenome assembly MTKW01 (sample SAMN06205366, study PRJNA360243) | anaerobic digester metagenome | biome: Wastewater treatment plant; feature: Anaerobic digester sludge; material: sludge; isolation source: anaerobic digester fed with sludge from wastewater treatment plant ...
CCAGGGATCGAATGCCATGACCGGCCTTTCCGTCCCCGCCCTGCGCTCTGGGCATCGGCCAGGACCACAGTTCCCTGCGGCGCCCCTTTTTCCGCCAGGCGGAGTGCCTCGGTATTGGTCGAGCCGAGCAGGGGATAATAATTCACGCTGCTTGCATTCAGCAGCTTTCCGTTGTAAGGTGTACAGGCTGTCAACAACCGCTCTCTCTTTCTGTAAAATCTTCAAACGAATTATGACATGATCATAGACACTTAAAGGGCACCTTGTCAAACAAACAGGCTTATCCATCGGTTCAGTGGTCATCATCTTCAGCTTTTCTGCTGATGTCATTACCTGGTATACGATTGTCACCGCTTGTCGATTTGGGTCTGTTAATTTTTCAACTTTGTTATTATAATATTATATCCTTGGACACGGCAAACAAAAGCTTACACATACTGGAGCTAGTGCATGCCCGTAGAACAAAGAATTCAGCCTCCGCGAAACTATAGTATACTGTATACTAAGTTACATGGGGATGATTACTGAAGTCCGGCCTGATCCATCCGGATGGTGTTGATTCGATGTGGATAACGAAGCCTTTTGGACAATTTATCCCCTATCGACAATAGCCGTTAGAATCCCGAGAGAGAAGCTGCCCTTGTGACTTACCTGTAGACCAGGCTGGAGAAGTGGCCTGGATCGCATCAGGGATGGCCAGGCGCTGCACTTGCTCAGGCAAAGATGAATTGGTAAAATGATATATATTTGGCAGGTAAAAATAACTTGCAAAATAAAACTGTCATAACAATGCCGGTATTTAGAGATAATCTAAATGTTGGGGGGGTTGTAAAATGGGTTTTTTCTTGGAGCCAATCAAGCCGGAAGAGCGTTTGCCAATTCGGGAAAAGGTGTACATTACTCTAAAAAACGCCATTTTGTCCGGCGTAATGGAACCCGGGAAAAGGGTGGTCGAGAGGGATGTTGCCCTCCGGATGGCGGTGAGCCGTACCCCTGTTAGAGAAGCGATCCGCCAGTTGGAGGTCGAAGGTCTGGTCAAGCATGTTCCGCAAAAAGGGGTTGTAGTTTGTGGTATCCGGGGAAGAGAAGTGGATGAGATCTATATGATCCGCGGCGCTCTGGAGGGACTTGCAGTGCGGCTGGCTGCGGAACGTATTTCTGACCACGACGTGGATAAATTAAGAAATAAAATGATTCAGATGAAAACCGCGGTGGCGGATGGCAAAACGACCCTGTTAAATAAACTGCATCTAGAATTCAATGAAATTATTTACAGGTCGGCAGAATGCCCTCGCCTTTTTCAGATGATCTGTACTGTGGTTGAGTATGTAGAAAAACTTACCGGGGTTGGCTATTCGCATCCTGGCCGGATCCACGAAGCTACCGAGGAGCACCAGCGGATCGTGGATGCAATCTCAGCACGGCAAGGGGAAAGGGCGGAGACAGAGATCAGAGCGCACATGGCGAATTCGCTTCGGGCATATCGACACAGTCTCGCAGAAAAAAATGAAAAGCCTTCCGGCTGCCGGTGAGTACAGCGATGGTGAGGGATGGGGTTCAGGCATAAAGTATCTTAACCCCTCTTAAAACCGTGCTGGGGTCGATCGGGGGGGGTTGACATGTATGGCGAAATGGGGAATAATTATTCAAAAGGATGGTATACAGTATACCAAACAACCGCTGAACGGGTGCCTCTGCGGGCGGTTGAAGTAAAGATAGGGTAAGTCTGAACCAGGCATGGTCAGGGGGGTCGGGATGAAAAGCAAACGTGTGATTACACTTAAGGTGTCCAGGGGATTGTTTGAGGACAAGGGCAAGGGGATTGCAAGACTGGATCACTTCGATATGCAGGAACTCGGCTTAGAGCCGGGCAGCGTTGTTGAGGTTCTTGGAGGCCGTCAGACCGTTGCTAAAATACTGCCATCTTTTGCCGAATTGTCCGGAAGCGGTTTGATCCAAATGGATGGCCTGATCCGGGAAAACGCCCAGGCCAGCCTTGATGATGAGGTTAAAGTGAGGCCCTGCCGGGTGCAGGCAGCGAAAAGCATTCTCCTCACACCGGAAAAAATAATCGAGGGCGACCCTACTCCGGAATATCTCTCTTTTTTACGAAAACGTCTTTCCGGGATTGTTTGTCTCAGGGGAGACAAGGTAGTTCTAACCATGACTGGAGATAAGATGGCGCGTTTTACCATTGAGGGTGCCAACCCCAGTGGGGCAGTGCTGATCACCGGAGATACAGAAATTAAGATCAAGGATCCAGAAGTGCCTGTAACTGCCTGCTCTGAAACTACATATGAAGACATCGGTGGCCTTTCCCAGGAACTGAGACTTGTTCGCGAAGTCATCGAGCTGCCGCTGAAGTACCCTTTTGTTTTCCATCAGCTAGGGATAGATGCTCCAAAGGGGATTCTTCTTTACGGGCCTCCTGGAACGGGGAAAACACTTATTGCCCGGGCTGTGGCCAGGGAAAATGACACCTATTTTATCCATGTTAATGGTCCCGAGATTATGCACAAATACTACGGTGAAAGTGAGGCAAGGCTTCGGGAGGTTTTTACTGAAGCCCACAACAATGCTCCCAGCATCATTTTTATCGATGAAATAGATGCCCTGGCGCCGAGAAGGAGCGAAGTCTACGGTGATGTGGAAAAACGTGTTGTGGGGCAACTTTTGGCCTTGATGGACGGTCTCGAATCACGAAAGGAAGTCACCGTTTTGGCAGCAACAAACCTGCCGGAAATGATCGATCCGGCGCTTCGACGTCCGGGTCGTTTTGATCGAGAAATTGCGATAAATGTTCCTGACCGGGAAGGGCGGTTGGAGATCCTGAAGATACACACACGCGCCATGAGTATGAATGGGGATGTGGATCTGGAAGATCTGGCCCGGGTTACACATGGATTTGTTGGGGCCGATCTTGCAGCGCTGTGCCGGGAGGCGGGAATGTGTTCCCTGAGACGCAGCCTGCCGGAGCTGCGGCTTGCTTCAGAGGGGAAGTTGCACCTTAAGGTGGATGTTCAGGATTTTAAGGAAGCCTTGGCCAAGGTGGAGCCATCAGCCACCCGGGAATTTTATGTGGAGGTGCCTAGTGTAAGCTGGGACGATGTTGGCGGCCTTGGTGACATCAAAATTTATCTTGAGAGTTTGGTGGAATGGCCTTTAAAGTATAGTGATCTCTTTCAGAAATTTCAATTGGACAATCCCTCCGGCATCTTGCTGTCGGGTCCGCCGGGCACCGGAAAAACTATGGTTATCAAGGCCCTCGCTCAGAGCAGCGGGTTGAACTTTATCTCTATCGGGGGCAGGGCCCTCCGTTCCCGTTGGGCCGGGGAGGCGGAAGGGGCTTTGCATTCCCTGTTCCGTAAAGCCAAGCAGGTAGCACCCTGTATCTTGTTTCTTGATGAAATCGATGCCATGGCATCTTCTCGCAGCAGCAACGGTATGCCCGGGTATCTAGGAGAGCGGCTGCTCAGCCAGTTGTTGCTGGAGCTGAGCGGGATGGAGGCGTTGGGTGCAGTGGTGATTATTGCGGCAACGAACCGTATAGATCGCATTGATCCGGCACTGCTGCGTTCCGGCCGTTTTGATGAGATTATCGAATTTTCTGCTCCCGACTGCCACCAGCGCGAAGAGATCTTCAGGGTCTGCCTGCGCTCGAAACCGTTGCAGGGGCTAATCAGGTTTCAGGAACTGGCCCGGGACACTGAAGGGCTGGTAGGGGCTGACATTGCAGCTGTTTGCCGACGGGCTGCACTTCTGGCAATCACCGGGGTGGTCGCCAATAGGGAGAGAAACGGTATTCTGCCCGAAGGATATGGGATACGGGAAGAACACCTGCGCCAGGCATTAGCTGAAAGAAAGGGGCGCGCAGGGTATTAAGCCGGTGTTAGCTGAGAGGGTCATTATCAGCAATTGGATTGACCGGAACTCTTTTTGAAAGGGGTGATACCCAGGGCAAAAGAAAGTGGACTTGACTGGCATCTTGGTAACTACATGGAGAGGAGAGTAAATTATGGTCTTGGAAGAAAATCTGTTTAAAGAACCCGGTTTGACTCAAATAACCGTTTGGGCTCGGGGTGTTTTGGAAAACAAGGAAGCCCGAGATGTTGTCGTTGCTTTGACAGAGGCAGCAGTAAAGGAAAACAAGTATGTCCAGGCATGGGAAAACTACGTGGACCTGCCTGACCGGGTCAACGTGCCGGTCAGGGCGTATGCACGTATTAGCACAGAGGAGATTATCAGCAAGTACGTTTATGAAAATGAGTCGCCGAATATTGTTGTCCTGACAGAGGAAACCCTTGTCAAGGGCAATCCCATTTTCGAAGGTCTGCCCCCGGGCGGGGTTCTGGTGGTCAATAGCAAGCGGACACCTTTAGAAATCGCCGCCTATCTCGATAATCTTGACAACCTTGAGTTTGTTGCCACTGTGGATGCTTCGGGGATGGCTGGCACTACAATCACGCTTTCAGGGGCTGAAGGCGCAACCGATGCTTCGGGTATCGGGGTCGGGATGGGGGCTGCTCTGGCCGCCGCCGTCGTCCGGGTAACGGAAATAGTCAAGTATGAGAACGTCAAAGGAGTAGTGCAAAATCAGGAAGCCTTGAAGGGCGGTTATGAGAAGGTCCAAATAGCGGCAGCTGCCGATCTCGCAGCAGAGCTGAAAAAGACGAACGAAAGTCGGGGAGTGGATGTCGCCGGCAAGCATTACGCAGTCACTGACCTGCCATTTGCCGGAACCGTTCCATCGCCGCAAAAAGAAAACACAGATATGATAACCGGCCACTGGCGGACTCGCCGGCCTATCCTGGACAAGGAACGCTGCACGGAGTGCATGCAGTGCTGGATCTTCTGCCCGGATAGCTGCGTTGATCGTACCGAAGACGGCCTGGAAATCAACCTGAAATATTGCAAAGGTTGTGGCATCTGCCAGGCAGTCTGTAAATTCGGGGCGATTTCCATGGCCCCTGAGTTGGACTTCAAGGATAATTAACTGTTGAGGAGGGAAATTACAGTGGGTACAAAAAGGAGAATTTCAGGCTGTGTAGCAGTGGCTCATGCAGTAAGACTCGCTGATGTTGATGTAATCTGCTCCTATCCGATTCGGCCCTACACGGGAATCATGTCAGAACTGGCGCGAATGGTGGCGGATGGCGAGCTGGATGCCGAATTCATCCATGGTGAAGGTGAGCATGGCCAGCTGAGTGTAGTTTACGGGGCGTCAGCTGCCGGCGCCCGTGCGTTTACGGGAAGTTCCGGCGTTGGGGTTACCTATGCAATGGAGGTCTATTCGCCAATAGCCGGGGAGCGACTGCCGCTCCAGATGGCTATTGCAGACCGGACCCTGGATCCGCCCGGCGATTTCGGTTCGGAACATACCGATGCGTTGTGTGGCAGGGATCAGGGCTGGTTGCAGGGCTGGGCTTCCACGCCGCAGGAGGCTTTGGATATGAGCCTCATGTATTATCGGATTGGCGAAGATCCGCGGGTGTTGCTTCCGCAATTCGCCTGCCAGGACGGGTATTATGTCTCTCATATTCTCGGAGAGGTGGATATCCCGGATCAGGCCCAGGTGAAGGAATTTTTGCCGCCTTACAAGAACAGGCACACTCTTGATCCTCATGATCCGCAGATTATCGGTGCCCAGATCGAACCGGCCATGGGGCCGCCGATGCAGTACCAGCGCCTCGAGGCCGCCAGGGCTTCAAAGGCTGTGATCGTCGAAGTGCACGAGGAATTTGCCCGGATTTTTGGCCGCCGTTATGACCCATTCATCGAGGAATATCGTACCGATGACGCCGAAGTGGTGCTTTTCCAGATGGGTGCTCATGCTGAAACAGCCAAGGTAGTTGTTGACAAGCTGCGGAATCATGGCGAAAAAGTGGGAGTAGTCCGCCTTCGGTCTTTCCGGCCCTTCCCCACCGGAGAAGTCCGCGAAAGCTTGTCCCGTTTCAAAGCGGTCGGAGTTGTCGATAATTCGGTCAGTTATGGAATTGCCTCCGGCGGAGGGGTCCTTTTAACGGAAGCCCGGTCAGCTCTTTACGGACTTGGCGATGAGGTCAAAACCGTCGGTTTTGTAGCCGGCCTTGGCGGTGAAGTAATCACTCATCAGGAATTTCTCAAGATGTTCCGCAAACTCCAGGAAGTAGCCCGGACTGGCAAAGTGGAGAAAGAGGCATACTGGCTGCCATATGAACTGTAAAGGAGTGACGAAAATGGCTTTGGATATGATTAAATCAGTTGCAAAAGCGCCCGAACAGGAATGTTATGTTCCAGGACACCGGACTTGTGCAGGTTGCGGCCCGGCGCTGGCTTATCGCCTGGTGGCCAAAGCATCAGGCAAGAACACGATATTTATTGGACCTACTGGCTGTATGTATGTGGCAAATACCAGCTATGGCTGCGGTCCCTGGACGGTTCCCTGGATTCATGCCCAGATTACCAACGGCGCTGCGGTTGCTTCGGGGATCGAAGCGGCTTTCAAGGCGCGTTTGCGCAAAGGTAAGTATGATGGCGAATTTCCCAACGTTATCGTGATGGCGGGGGACGGGGGATCGGCGGATATTGGTCTCCAAGCCTTATCTGCAGCTTTTTACCGGGGGCACAATATTCTTTTTGTCTGTTATGACAATGAATCATATGCCAACACCGGCATCCAGGTATCACCGACGACACCGTACGGTGCCTGGACAACGTTTACACCTGCCGGGCCGGTGGTCCCCGAGGGGAAAAAACTGTTTCCCAAGGATCTGCCCAAGATAATGGCTCATGGACATCCGGAGCTGAAATACCTGGCTACGGCATCAATCTCCTATCCGGTAGACCTGATGAACAAGGTGCGTAAAGGGCTAAACGCGGATGGACCAGCCTTTCTCCACCTGCATGCACCATGCCCCAAGGGCTGGAGTTTTCCGGCTGACCAGACAGTGGAGATGGGCAAGCTTGCCGTAGAAACAGGGATGTTTCAGCTGTATGAACTGGACAATGGGCAGTACAAGCTCAGCCGGAAACCGAAACAACTGAAACCGGTTGCAGAGTACCTGAAGTTGCAGAAGCGGTTTGAACATCTGCTGCCCGAGCATATCGAAAAAATACAGGCTTTCGTCGAGGGACGCTGCCAGGAAGTGGGGATTGAAGTTCCCCCAGTTCAGCCTTCGGTGTAACCCTGATAAATAAGTGTTTGCATATAGCTTTTTTATTTTTCTCATCTAGCAGGCTGTCAGCCTGCTTTTTTTATGGGCCGTATGGGTGCAATCTAAAGAACGGTTACTGCTCAATTCATCGAATAAAGCTGGCTTACGATTTTAACATGCTACAGGATAGGTATCAGTTGAAACAGCGCAAGCACCTGCACCTATCTAAGGGCAGTTTACTGTTAAACAAGCGATAGTAAAATATTATAGAACCATAAGACAATGATATTTTACATCCGATCAGAATTACTATAACCTTTAGACGGAAAAAGGCATGGCCCAATTCAAGATGTTGGCACACGATACAAATTAATACAATGGAGGTTGCTACTTATGAAAACGGGAAAAGAAGAAGTGTACGAGGCATCATTGTCTGAGGAAATGTTGAATTTTGATAGAAACAATCTGATATTGCGCATGAATATGAAGCAATCTGAAGGCAAGTCCAGGCTGGAACCGCCAAGCATCTATGATCCCGATAAGGTGGAAAAAATGATGCAGGGAGCGATTGATGTTCATATCCATCCTGGCCCGGATCCCTATTATCCCCGGCTAGCAGATGCTTTAGAAATAGCAATTGATGCCTGTGATGCGGGGATGCAAGCAGTAGCTTACAAGTCCCACCAGTTTCCTTCCGCTCCCTATGCGAGTATCGTTCAAAATGCAGTCAACAAATGGGCCGAAGAGCACGGTAAAACAAAAATGGATGTATTTGGCGGTGTTGTTCTTAACAACGCTGTGGGGGGGCTTAACCCTGCAGCTGTAATAGCCATGGCAAGAATTGGAGGCAAGGTGGTCTGGACGCCCAACCAGGATGCCAGGCACAGGAAGAAAAGAATGGACAAGCCTGGTGGTATTGAAGTTCTTGATGAAAGGGACAGGGTTGTTCCGGAGATGATGGAAATATTGAGTCTCGTGGCTGAAGGGGATCTAATCCTGGGACTCACGGGGGGACAGAGCACCAAGGAAAGATTCATTTTGATTGATGCAGCGCGTGAAATGGGAATTGAAAAGATAGAAGTAATTCATCCCAACCAGCCAAATTGCAAAATGACAGTGCCGCAAATGAAGATAGCTGCAGATAAGGGTGCATATATCGGTCTTTATTGTTACGATTTCTGCCCCCCTCTTTTTTCATGGGATGAATTCTTAGAAGCAGTCAAGCTGATAGGTCCCGAAAGGATATTGGCAGGTACGGATATGGGTGGTTTTGTCGGATTGCCACCGATAGTTGCCATGAGACGGTTTATAACGGGTATGTTTTTCCGTGGGTTGGAAGAAAGCGCTGTGGAAAAAATAGTTAAAACCAACGCTAGAAACCTGTTCTATTAACCAATATTGTTTGCAATATCGTAAAAGGAGTGCTAAGCATGAAGATCGTTATTGTTGGCGGAGGCCCGGCAGGTTTTAGTGCCTCGGTCATTGCCAGGAACCTTGGGGCTGAGGTTGTTGTGCTCGAGAGGATGAACAAGCTGTCGGGTCTGGGGCTTCAGGCTGGCATGCACGAAATAGGTGCATCAGATGTAGCCTTAACTGAAACAATGGCTCTCGGTGGCGGCGAGCTTTTTAAAATATTCGATTCCCTTGTCATTGGCAAGGGAATTGTTATACCGGGGTTTGGCAAGATATCTACTTATAACATATATAAGCTCGATGCCTACATGCAAAGGGCGCTCAAGGAAAAGGGTATCGAAGTTCTGCTGAGGCAGCGGGTTGTAGATATGGATGTGGAAAACGGTAGAGCAAAATCTGTCCTTACAAAGGATGGCAAAGTCATAAACGGTGATGTATTTATTGACTGTACCGGGGGAGGTAAAGGGCTCGGCGATTGCAGGAAATGGGGGGTAGGATGCGTAGGATGTAGCTTGCAATGTCAGGTATTCGGACCTCTTGGTGGTGTAGTTGACCGGAAGGTTGATGTTGTGCCATTTCAGAACGAATATGGACTTAAGGAAGGCATATTTGGAAAACTTGGCACGTCAGTGATTATGGCTATGGATAGCCTATCGGAAAATATACAAAGGGAACTCGAGGAAAAGGGTTGGGTTCAGGTGCCGGTACCTGAAAGTGTAAGGCCTAATTATGGAAGAGCCGAAAAAACTGGGCATTTGAAAGGGTTACATTCAAACGAGACTTTAAAACACAATATAACATTACTAAACGTTGGGGGTGCGGCGAAGATAACAACGGTGGCATCACCTTTATATGTGGAGAACTTGAGAGATATTCCAGGGTTTGAAGAGGTGCTGTTGCTTGATCCTGTTGATGGAGAACGTGGCCATTCGGTGCGTTTGACTGCTTTTCCTTCATGGGAAAATACCATGAGATTAAGCTCGCTTAAAAATGTCTTATGCGCAGGAAACAAGGCGGGATCCTTGAACAGCTTGCTTGATGCAATGGTTACTGGGGAGCTTGCGGGATATAATGCAACAAAAATTGCATCGGGCCAGGAGTGTCTTGAAATACCTGAGACATTGGCAATCGGTTCATTTATAAAATACTTTGGTGAAATGATGCGCAGCGAAAATGGGAGAAAGAGCGGATACTCAGTGAACCGAATGGATCTGCTAAAAAAATTAGGGGTTTATAGAGAAAACAAGGATGATATAGTCAAAGAAGTAAAGAGAACAGGGCTTGACGGGATATATAAAGGATAGTTGTTTGTTCATTATAACAAAGGGTGGGAATTGAATGAGTGCAAATGTAGCGCGAAAACAGCTCCAGAAGGCGGCCTGGTTTGTAGCATTGGGTCTTGGTGTGTTCCACCTCTATACAACTATATTTGGATTACTGCCCTATATGCAACAAAGACCATTGCATTTAGCGGGGATTGCAGTCATTGGATTTCTTTTTCTCCCAATAAGCAAAAAGAAAGAGGATGATAGCTGGTTAACAATAGCTATAGATGCCATCCTGATAGTTTGTGCAATTATACCCCTTGTTTGGCACCTCATAGCTTATAAGGATATAGCGGCCAGGGGGGGGATTCCAAAAAGCTTTGAAATATTTTTTGCTTTGCTTATTTGTTTGGTTATCTTCGAACTTACGCGGCGCTCGATAGGAAATATATTGCCTGTACTTGCGATAATATTTGTTCTCTATGCATATTTTGGGAAATACCTTCCGGGGATCTGGGCTCATCGGGGCATGTCTGTTGATAGATTGACATCTATCATCTACATGGGGCCTCAAGGTATATTTGGAACACCTTTAGGCGTTGCTGCAAACGTTTTGATCATCTTTGTTATAATGGGTGCATTTTTGGAAATAACCGGTGCAGGAGATTGGATTGTTAACCTCTCCTATTCGATTGCGGGGAGATTTACAGGTGGTGCTGCAAAAACAGCAGTTATAGCAAGTGGTGGAATTGGCACTATAACCGGAGTTGCAGCTGCTAATGTTGTAGTTACTGGAACCTTTACCATACCACTAATGAAAAAGGGTGGATATTCGCCTCATTTTGCAGCGGGAACAGAGGCTGCAGCGTCTGCTGGCGGTATAATAATGCCTCCGGTTATGGGCTCTGTTGCTTTCATAATGGCCGAATTATTGGAGCTTCCTTATCGAACTATTATATTTGCCGCTTTGGCACCTGCCATTCTTTATTATTCAGCGCTGCTGGCTGCCACGCATTTTGAGGCGCAAAAACGCGGCATAGGCAGTATATCAAAAGACAAACTGCCCCGTTTTTTTAATACATTGAAAAGCGGTTGGTTTTATGCATGCCCAATTATAATAATGGTTGCTCTAATAATCAAAAACTATAGCCCTCGTTATGCGGCCTTATGGGCTATTATAACGTTGACGTTAATTGGGGTTGTTGACAGAAAAAAGAAAATTGGTGTTAAAACCATCGCTAATGCTATAGCCAAGGGAACAATAACCAGCATAAAGCTCAGCGCAACATGTGCATGCGCAGGTGTCATTATAGCATGCATACATTTTAGTGGTCTTGCACTGCGTTTCTCATCTATAGCTGTTCACCTGTCAATGGGGATTCCCTTTTTGCTTCTAATCATCTGCCACATAGTGTGCATCATTCTTGGCATGGGGTTACCCCCCGCAGCTTCTTATATAATTGCTTCGATGCTTGCGGTACCAGCGATTATCCAAACTTTCAATATTGAACCTTTGGTAGCTCATTTCTTTGTCATGTATTTTTGTGCCTTCGCTGTAATTACCCCGCCTGTATGCTTGACTTCATATACAGCAGCGGGGCTGGCTGAAGCGGATTTTGTTAAAACAGGTCTAACCGGTTACATGTTGGCTTCGCCTGGGATGTTAATACCATATGTATTTGTTTACGGTAAAATATTGCTTGCGGTTAATTTCAATTTGTTAGAATACCTGATCGCTTTTGCGACAGGGTTAATCGGGGTTATATTCCTGGCAATGGCCTTAATCGGATATTTCAGGATAAAACTAGATATTTGGCAGAGGGTATTATTGTTTGCTGCAGCAATAGGTACCATAACGCCCGGATTTACCGGAGATATATTGGGCGTTGCTATAGGGCTGCTGGTTATTGGTTTTCAATACTGGAAAGAAAGAAAGAATCCAATCAAAGACTGTCTCGAAGGGGAGGCGATTGAAATAAGTTAATGGTTTTTGGTGGAAGGAATGGACAGACAATCAACAATCTGAGAAACTCAGGAGGAGTGAAACTGTGAAGGGTAAGAGCGTTGGCATTAGAACGATCGGTTTTACGTTATTGTTGGTGGCTGTAGCCATGATGATGATAAGCGGATGTACAACCTCGGAAAGTGGTAATGGTGAAGGAAAGATACATACCTCAATTTGTACCGCTGCTACTGGAGGGTCTTGGTTCTTAATGGGTGGCAGGATGGCGGAAGTAATCAATGAAAACCAGGATATGGTTCAGGTCACTGCATTACCGTCAGGTGGGGTCAAGGAGAATATTTACCTGGTAAGAGAGCGTCAAGCAGAGTGGGGATGGCTTCATGATCATGCGGCGTACTGGGCTTATGAGGGGAGCAATACCTTTGAGGGCGACCCACATACGGAGTTAAGACAGGTATTTTGCCTAGGCTCAACCGGTCACCGTTATGCCATAGCTCTGAAAAGTTCCGGACTAAAAACCATTAAGGATCTAAAGGGGAAAAAGGTGGCTGTTGGTGATATGGCGGCAGGCACAGAGGATCATGCCAAGATGATCCTGGAAGCGCATGACATGAGTTTTGATGATTTAGGTGCAGCGCTATATTATGGGGCGGGAGAGGCGGCCGAAGCACTTGCCGATCATCAAATCGATGCTGCATTTTTTACCATTACTACACCTGCAGCAGCGGTACTTGATATCTGTTCTTCCGAGGATATAGTATTTCTTGAGTTTGATCCCGATGCTTTAGAAAAACTGATAGAGAAACCTTTTTATCGGAAATATACGCTTACTTCTGATGTTTACAGGGGAATAGANNGAAGATGTAGTTTATGCCATGGTAAAAGCGTTATTTGATAATCTGGACGAATACCATGTGGTTCATCAGGGAGCGAAAGCATTGACATTGGAAACAGCGCTTGAGTACACAATATTCCCGATGCATCCGGGTGCGGAAAAATACTTTAAAGAAATTGGAGCGTTAAAATAGTCGGAGCTGATGTTTGCCGGAAAGGCAACTAGATAGTGGGAACTATTATATATGGCCTGGGCAAAAGCAAAATGCATATAAGCCTGGGCCTTATATTGGAGAAAAGATCTGCAAAAGGGGGTACTAAATGTGGATTGTAACGAAATCAGGAAAGTTTCTATGGCTCTGCTGCCTTCACCGCTTGAGGAAGCCTTTAATTTGAGCAAGGAGCTCGGTCAAAGGATATTCATAAAGCGGGATGATGGCATTGGGCCGGCTTTTGGGGGAAGCAAAACAAGAAAANNCTAAGAAAAGGGCCGGTTAGCAATGAGGAGCCGCCGGTCCAAGGAAATCTTCTTGTAGATAAAATTCTCGGTGCCGACATAAGGTTTATGGATAAAGATATGGGTTTTGAAGAAATCGAAATTGAGATGGACAGAATAGCCAATGAGTTAAAGGATAAAGGAAAAAGGCCTTATGTTATACCCACCGGAGGCTCTTCGGATCTTGGGGCCTTGGGCTATTATTATGCTTTCAAGGAGATAGAAAAGCAGTTGCCTCCTCTAAACGATGCTCCTACCTATTTGATATCTGCAAGCGGAGCAGGAGGGACCCAGGCTGGACTTGTATTGGGGTCAAAAGCATTCAAATCAAACATAACAGTTGTTGGGATCAATATTGCACGTGAGCATGATGTTACCAAAAAAAGAATACATAGTATGGCGCAGGGAGCAGCGGAACTATTAAAGCTAGATGTTGAAATACAACATGAAGATGTGAATTTACGCAGCGAATATCTGGGGGAAGGGTATTCTATTCCAACAAATGAAGGAATATCTGCCATCAAGACAGTTGCTAGACTAGAGGGTTTAATCTTGGAGCATACCTATACGGGTAAGGCGATGGCAGGTCTTATAGACTTGTGTAAAAAAGGTGAAATTGAAAAGGGATCAAACATTGTTTTTTTGAACACCGGAGGGATGCCAGGGTTGTTTACAAGACCCCTTGCCTATGTTTGATTTTATAAAGATCTGGACAACCCTGCTGCATTATCGATACAGACGGCATCAAGCAAGCGACTTCCCACTTTTCCGACCTCCTTGACTGAGATGGCTTATGATACTGTGCTGATTATCGGAAGTTTCCAGGGTGGTTGTCGGGATCCTGAAAGACATTTCAAAGATAACTGCAAAAAAAGATGTTGCGATAAACCATAAAATAAACCGATACATTTATATATATAAGGAATTTTACAGGCTTCCTCTATGACCCTATACTAAAAAATGAGGATCACGCAGTTTGGGGTTAGCCTCTAGCGTTAACAATAAGAGGGAACGTGGAACCGGCATGATCCACAACTATAGGGAATTGTAAATAAATCCATGGGGGAGCGACATGTTATGACAGTACTTAAAAAAACACGTAGACATATAGAGGGTTCATTTTTAGCCAAGACTATTTCCTTGACGGCGGCAGTGCTGCTTCTAATCATCATCAACATTGCACCATTGGAAAGAGTAACTTCCGGTGGCTCAAGTCTCACAATGGATGGAAAAGCGGCTTTGTCTATACTTGTATTTGTAATTGTTCTGTGGGTCACAGAAGCTGTTCCTTTTGCAATAGCAGGTTTAATTGGTGTTTTGTTGATACCGGTCTTTGGTATAGAGACCTTTACGGATGTTGTGGGATATGGCTTTGGAAATTCGATTGTTGTTTTTTTTATTGGGGTGCTGGCAATATCCTCGGGGCTAACTCGTTCTGGGTTAGCGGACAGACTTACCTCCCTTATATTGAAAAAGGCGGGGCTTAGCCCGAATCGTTTGATCTTTACCTTTCTGGTTACTGGGGCGTTTTTATCTATGTGGGTGACAAACATGTCTGTGTCAGCCATGCTGCTGCCTGTGGGAATGAACATATTACGACGCTTTGACGCGAAACCCTTGAAGAGCAATTTCGGACGCGCCTTGATGATTGCTATTGCATGGGGGCCTGCCATAGGGGGCATTGGTACACCTGTGGGAAACGGTGCCAATATAGTCACTTTAAGCTACCTTAAAGATCTGGCCGGCGTACATATTGATTTTTTAAGGTGGATGTTGGTAGGAGTACCTGCAGCAATATTGATTTTGCCTTTAGCCTACCTTGTTTTAATCCGTATATTCCCTTTTGAACCTCTCAAGCTTTCATCGGATCACGAAAGTACCAATGAAGATGTTCCCAAACTTAGGGCGACTGAAATCAAAGCGTTGATTATATTTGCAGTGACTGTCTTGTTATGGGTAGGGGATCCTTTGATAGTGCGATGGACCGGTTGCTCTCTACCTCTTGAGGCCGTGGCGGTGGGTGGGGCAATTCTATTTTTCATGCCTGGCATAAACATTCTTAATTGGAAGGAAGCGCAGCAGGACATTGATTGGGGCGGTATAATTCTGATTGCTACAGGTATATCGATGGGGATGGTCATATTTAATACTGGGGCTGCAAAATGGCTGGCAGCTTTGACTTTTGCACCCTTGGGAGGGCTTAGTGTTGCCTTGCGTATATTTGTTGCGGTGCTGATTGTAGAAATTCTGAAAGTGTTTTTCTCCAGCAATACCGTAACCGGTGTGATCCTGGTGCCGTTAATTGTAGCCCTTGCTGTCGATCTTAACCTCGATCCATGGATGATGGCCGGCCCGGTGGCAATTGCCACGTCATTGGCTTTTCTTCTGGTTACCTCAAGCCCGACCAATGTAATACCATATGCATCGGGGTATTTTACTATCAGGGACTTTGCCAAGGCCGGAATACTGATCACATTATTGATTCCGATATGTGTCACCATTGCTTTTGTTGTTTTCGGTTCAATTGGATAATGATATTGCCGTAAAAATGCAGGGATCTGGAAGGAGTTGTTTGCTAAATGAAATTGATGGAATATGAGGGAAAGGAACTTTTTAAAGAAGCCGGCATTCCCTTACCCAAAAGTCAGACTGCTGCCAATGTGGATGAAGTTGCCAAAGCATCGGCTCACACAGGATTTCCTCTGGCTATTAAGGCCCAGGTTCTATCTGGGGGGCGTGGCAAGCGGGGGGGGGTTAGGGTCTTTTCAGAAATGGAATCGGCAATGTCTTTTGCAAAGACCTTGCTGGAGGAAGGTCTAACCGGGGAAAGGGTATCAAGGGTGCTGGTTGAAAAGGAAATTAAGTACGAGAAAGAGTTTTACATGTCCATTACTGCCAACCCCCTTCTAAAGAAACCGGTTCTTATGGCTAGTTTAGAGGGGGGAGTGGAGATCGAGAGCGTTCAAAAGGAAAATATAGCAATCGAGGGAATCGATGTCTTTCTGGGGCTTCAAGGTTTTGCGGTGCGCAGAGCAGTAAAAGGATGGGGTCTTGATGAAGCGGTAGTGAAGCAGATTATCAACATCGCAATGAAGCTTTATTCCATCTATCGCCGGTATGATGCAGAGTTGGTTGAGATAAACCCCTTGGCTCTTACCGCAGATGGAAAAGTGATCGCTCTTGACTCAAAAATAATCATTAACGATAACGCACTTTACCGGCAGCAGCAATTTGCCAGATCGAGGGAACGCTATGAAAATGATTTGGAATTCCGAGCTTCGAAGTACAATCTAAACTATGTCAAACTGAAAGGAAACATAGGCCTTATTTGCACCGGAGCAGGCTTGACGCTGTCCACCCTCGATCTGGTTTATGATCAGGGCGGAAGCGCCGCGAATTTTATGGAGGCTGGAGGGGCCAACTATAACAATACTTACCGGGGCCTTGAACTGGTTTTATCTGATCCGGATGTAAAAGTTCTTCTTATCAACATCTTTGGGCTTGTATCACGTTCCGATGTGATATGTCGCGGTTTGGCAGACTGCTTGAAAGATTTAAAACCGGATATACCGATAGTGGCCTGCATCAGGGGCACGGGCGAAGAAGTTGCGCGGGAGATCATGCGAGAGGAGATTGGAATTGAGCCGTTTGTTGATATGGAAGAGGCGGTAATAGATGCAATCAAAATAGCGGGAGTGAACTAGATGGGTATTATTCTGGATAGAGATACAAAAGTAATGGTGCAGGGCATTACTGGTAAAGAGAGCAGATTTTGGACGAAAAAGATGCTTGAAGCTGGAACAAATATTACCTGCGGCGTTACTCCGGGTAAGGGCGGAGAGATGGTCCATGGGGTCCCCGTCTTTGATACTGTTGAAGAGGCCGTCCAAGTACGGGATGCGAACATGGCAGTTTCGTTTGTTCCTGCCCGCTTTACCAGGGATGCAGTGTTCGAGATTATACTTGCGGGTATAAAGAAAATGGTTGTCCTGGCGGACGGCGTACCAATATTTGATACATTGGAAATCTTAAACCTGGCGGACCAACATGGAGTTATGCTTATAGGTCCAAACACACCAGGGATAGCTACTGTCGGTGAAGGAATGTTGGGCTTCATTCCAGTGTGGCAGGACAGTGTTTATCAAAAGGGGAGCATTGGTATTATTTCAAGAAGCGGATCGTTAATTAATCTGATTTCTTCTTTTGTCGTTGAAAGCGGATTTGGTGTTAGTTCCATAGTGGGCTGTGGTGGCGATCCAGTTCCAGGGACCCGGTTTAGTGACATCCTGGAGCTGTTCAAAGAAGATCCCGAAACGGAAGCTATTATTATAGTTGGCGAAATAGGCGGTTCAATGGAGGAAGAGGTGGCAGAGTATGTCCTGGAAAGAGGGTTCAGCAAACCTATGCTGGCATATATTGCCGGGCGCACTGCTCCACCTGGTAAACAAATGGGTCACGCTGGTGCGATTATCTCACAAGGCAAAGGAAGTATGAAGGGGAAGAAAAAAGCCTTGAATGCAGCAGGGATTAGGGTTGCCGATGCACCCAAGCAGATTGGTAAGCTATTGAAAGAGATCTTTAAGGGTGATAGGGCAGGCTAAGGAATAATAAAGTCTGCCTGGGTTATGATCCCATGAATGAGATTGACTGCAGGAGACGTTCGACGGGCTTTGCTTTTTAGCGATATTGTTCTATGCTAAGCGGTGGATTAAAAATTGCAATATGTACATAAGCAATCAAAATTTTACCGGTAGGGAACGCAAGTATATAATTTAAATGAGCGATTTGATAAGCTTCTATGGTCTTAAAATTAATAAGGGGTGGAAGAATGTCTATCGAAAAAGGGCAGTGGAAGAGCAGTATGTTTTGGATGAGCCATTACAACTATTTGGATGAAATCAGGCAGCAGTTCAATCTATGCAAAGAAATAGAAATACATGATGCTACATTGCGTGACGGCGAACAGACCCCTGGTGTCGTATTGAATGCTGACGAGAAGGTAAGAATTGCAGAGCAATTGGCAAAAATGGGCGTTCACAGGATTGAGGCTGGAATGCCAGCAGTTTCGGAAGGGGATTACAATGCGGTTAAAAGAATAGCGAAACTTGGCCTTCCCTCGAAAGTGCTGGGTTTTGCAAGGGCAATGCCGGATGATATAAAAAAGGTAGCGGATGCTGGTGCATGGGGAGTGGTTATCGAGGTTCCAATTGGATACCCAAAGCTCAGGTACCAATTTGGGAAATCATGGGAATGGATTATGGAAAGAAGTATCAAGGCAATAGAAATAGCAAGGGAAGCAGGGCTTCATGTTGTCTATTTCCCCTATGATACAACAAGGGCGTCATTTGATGAGTTGGAGGCTTTGTTAAAAGGGATATGCAGCCAGGCAGCCCCTGATTCTGTGGGAGTTATAGATACGGTTGGGTGTGCATTACCTTGGACAATGGCTTATCTCACCCGAAAAATCAAGGAGATTACGGGTGGCCTGGAAGTAGAAGTTCACACCCACAACGATCTGGGGATGGCCTGTGCAACCTCTTTGGGCGCGATAGTTGCCGGAGCAGAAGTGGTACACGTGTGTGTTAACGGTTTGGGGGAAAGGTCTGGAAATGCATCCATGGAGGATGTTGCTGTTGCCTTGAAGGCTTGCCTGGGTTTTGAAATGGATGGTTTCAGGTTTGACATGCTTAAGGAAACCTCCGAATTGGTCAGGAATTTGACGAATACTGATATAGCCCAGAACAAGCCGGTAGTTGGTGACAGAGTGTATACGCGTGAGTCGGGTATTGGGATAGATATGCTTTTTAAAAACCCTCTAGCCATGTTTAGTGTGAATCCTGAGTTTGTAGGCCTGGAGCCCAAGGTGGTGTATGGTAAAAAGAGCGGGAAGCTTTCAATTCAATTCATGATGGAAAAAATGGGAGTAACGGCGACTGATGAGCAAATATCAGAAGCGCTGGTGCAAGTGAAAGATTTGGGAGCCAAGAAAAAAGGGACAGTTAGCGAGGAAGAAGTAAAAGAGATTATTTCTAAGACCATAGGCTAGGAGATTATGCTTAAAATGGATGCTGACCGGGCGTTGCAGGCTAATTACGATTATGTTATTCAAAACGGACGTGTTATGGATCCTTCGAATAACAGAGATATGGTGGCAAATGTAGGTATTAAAGATGGGAAAATAGCGGCAATAGTATCTGCCGGTGTAAAAATACAGGGAGGAAATACAATTGATGCTTCTGGATTGATAGTTTGCCCGGGTTTTATCGATATTCATTGCCACGAGGATCCAAAAACGTTTTCAACGAGTGACGCTGGTAAAAGGGCCATGAGTTCTTCAAGAGTTATTTTGGGAGCGCCTAATAACATCATGAAATGCCGCCTTTTGGATGGTGTAACAACAATTGTCGGCGGTAACTGCGGAGCGTACTATTATCCATTAAGTGAGTATTATAATGCAATTGAAGAAGATGGAATATTAATCAATTATGTTTCCTATGCGGGGCATAACGTTTTGAGGGAGACGTTGGGTAGTAATAGATATTCCGCATTAGACGATGTGGAATTAGCACAATTGGGTGCCTTGATCGAGAAGGAAATGCGGGCTGGTGCAGCCGGAGTATCGTTTGGGGTGATGTACAGTCCAGGTGTCAACCTGAAGGAGATAAAGTATATTGCTAAATTGGTAAAAGACCGGAATGGGATTATAGCCGCCCATGTCAGGGATAGGGGAAACACAAACAAAACCCTGGAGGCTGTTGATGAATTTGTACAGGTAGCAAATGAAACAGGTGTTCAGTTACAAATTAGCCATATAGGATCGATTGCCGGTTTCGGTGACATGATGGAAAAATGCTTGCAATTGATGGCTGATGCCAGTGCAAAGGGCGCAAATGTATATGGCGATGTGTATCCGTATACAGCTAGCATGGCCAATATAGGTTCGGCAGCACTTGATGGAAAAGAGTTTCTGAAGGTGAGAGGTACAGATTATCATGATTATGCATTGGCGTCGGATGTAATAATTGATGGAAAGCTTGTTATGAAGGCCGGGGAAAGGTTTACGGAAGAACTTTGGAATACTGTACGAACTGCTGTTCTAGATGGAAACGTTCCTGATCCCCGTTGCATAAACCATGGTATTAGCCTCGTAAATGTCAAACTGGCAATGAAGCATCCTTTGATTATGATTGCCAGCGATGGCACGGTCATATCAAACGAAAATGGGCAGAAATTTGGTCATCCAAGGGTTTCGGGGACGCACTCGAAATTTCTTGGACATTTTGTTCGCGACAACAATGAAATGGATTTGATGGAAGGGTTGTTTAAATGCACCACCCTACCTGCAAAAGCACTTGGTTTAAAACATAAGGGAACCATTGCAGAGGGGGCTGATGCGGATATTACTATATTTGATGCGGAAATGATATTGGACAAAGCGGAATATGGCAGTATGTTTCGGGATCCCCCTCAGGGTGTCCGGTATGTAATGGTTAATGGTGTGCTTCTTGTAAAAGATAGTGAATTTGTCTCGGATGTTAAACCTGGAAGAATAATTGGCAAAACTGGTGAGGCCCGGGGAGGTGAAGCGGATGTCGGTTGAATATTTGGTTGATGAGGCGGGAATCTACCCTACGAAATTTAGTTGTCATGCTGTAAAGACCGGTAATACGATTTATAGTGCTGGGATAGTGGGGAAGGATAAGAATAATAACATTGTGGGCGGCAATGATGAGGCGGCCCAGATAACGCAAGTGTTTAAAAATATAGAAAAAGTATTACAACTGGGTGGAGCGTCTTTTCAGAATGTAGTAAAGTGTACATTTTACCTTACTGACGTAAAGCATGCTTCTACGTTCAGGAATATACGTAAAAAGTATATTCCTGAACATTTATGTTCAAGTACAATAGTTACGGTCAAAGAGCTGGGTCATCCAAGCATCATACTTGAAGCTGAGTTTGTTGCCGTAGTTTAGATATAACAAAATACAATAAATTTAACAGCAACAATTATAACATTAAAATTAATCAAACTGGGAGGGTAACCGATGTATAAGTTTGTTTCAGAGAAAGTTAAGCAAGTACAATTTTCCGGGATTAGAAAGGTATTTGAAGCAGCCCAGGAAATGGAGAAAGAGGGCCACAGGGTTATACATTTAGAAATAGGCAGACCCGACTTTGATACACCAAAGCATATTAAAGAATCAGCTAAAGATGCGCTAGACAGGGGCATGGTTCACTATGTTTCCAACTATGGGATTCTTGAACTGAGAGAGGCGTTGACACGCAAAATTAGGGATTTCAACAAATTTGAGGCCAAGCCGAATGAAATATTGATCACGGTAGGTGCCAGCGAAGCTATTTTTTGTTCGTTGGTTGCGACATTAAACCCAGGTGATGAGATATTGATACCTGAACCGGGGTGGATTAATTATACCTATGGTCCAGCTCTGGTAGGGGCGGTAAGCAAGCCATACATTATCGAGCAGAGCGAAGGCTCGGGATTTTCAATTGATGAAATAGAATCGAAAATAACCGAAAAAACCAAGATGATTCTTATTAACTCCCCTGGAAACCCTGGCGGTCTGGTAGTTGATAGAGAAGATGTAGAGGCGCTTGCAGATCTTGTGATCAAACATGACTTGCTAATTTTGTCTGATGAGGTCTACGAGGCTTTGGTCTATGATGGAAAAGAGCATTACAGTTTTGCCAGTTTACCGGAATTAAAAGATCGTACTGTAACAGTTAATAGTTTTTCGAAAACATATTCAATGACGGGTTGGCGTATTGGATACGTCCATGCACCTGAGCATATTATACCCGGAATAGTGAAGGCACACCAATATAACTGTGGAACAGCGTGTTCATTTGGGCAGGCTGGAGCTTTAACAGCGCTGACATCATCGCAGGATTGTGTAGCAGAAATGGTAAAAGAGTTTGACAGAAGAAGAAAGCTGGTTGTGGAAGGGTTTAACTCTATAGATGGGATCAGGTGTACACGCCCCGAAGGAGCTTTCTATGCATTCCCTGATGTAAGTGAGTTAGGGATAACCGGCTCGGAGGCCTGTATGCAGATTTTAGAAAAAGCAAAAATAGCACTTGTACCCGGCGTTGCATTTGGCGAGAGCATGGTAAATTACATGAGACTTTCCTATGCAAGTTCCTATGATGAGTTGAAAGAGGCAATGGAAAGGCTAAGCGATATAGCACCTTCGCTTAAGAGGTGAACTGTAGGGACATGACATCAGGCTGGCGTCGCCCCGTGGATAGATACATTCTGTAGTGAGGCAGATTTCAGTTACAAGGATTANNTCTTCTAAAAGTAAGCGTAGAAATATTCAAATTAAAAACCTAATAATGGGAGGCTGTGGACATGGTGGCAAATAACGACAAGGCAAAAGAAAAGGGGGATAGCTTTGGAGCTGCTGGAAGATGGATCAAGGAATCTGTAGAAAGACTGAATTTATCTCCTTTTGTATACGAACACCTTGGAAAACCAATGCGCCATATAGAGGTATCAATACCCGTAAAAATGGATGACGGTAAGGTGGAGGTATTTACCGGCTACAGGACGCAACATTGTGATGTACTGGGTCCATTTAAGGGGGGGATCAGATTTCACCCCGAGGTTACGGCAGAAAAAGTTAAAGCCTTATCCACATTGATGACACTCAAATGTTCGCTGGTCGGGGTACCGTTTGGAGGGGGTAAAGGTGGGGTAGCCTGCGATCCTTTAGCCCTGTCAATGCAGGAGAAGGAGAAGCTAAGCCGGGGATATATCCGTGCTTTAGGTTCTTTTCTCGGACCGGATGTTGATGTACCGGCACCTGATCTGTTTACGGATGCCCAGGTGATGGCTTGGATGGTGGACGAGTATAACCTTCTGGCGAGAAAACAATCTTTGGGTGTGCTTACCGGCAAACCCGTTGAAATAGGAGGTAGCGTCGGCAGGGCGGATGCGACATCGAGGGGATGTGTTATTATTGCACGGGAGGCAGCAAAACTATGCGATATCTGCCTGAAGGAAGCTAGTATTGCAATCCAGGGTTGTGGTAATGTTGGTGGCCATGCGGCTCGGATACTGAATGAACTTGGCTGTAAAATAGTGGCCATGAGCGATATCAGTGGAGGCGTTTACAACCAACAAGGCCTGGATATTCCTGCTTTGCTTAAGCATGTGCGTGAAAACGGTGTAATTAAAGGCTTTTCAGGCGGAGAGGTAGTTACAAACGATGAGTTGATCATGATGGAATGTGATATTCTCATTCCGGCAGCTCTCGAAAACCAGATCAATGTTTCCAATGCGGACAAGATAAAAGCNNAAGAATATTCTCCTCGTCCCTGATATTCTAGCAAATAGCGGTGGAGTTACAGTCTCTTATTTTGAGTGGGTCCAGAATAATCAAGGCTATTACTGGGATATCGAAACTGTAAACAAACGCTTGGAAAAGATGATGGTGGAAGCATTTCATGGAGTACATGTTTTTGGTCTGGATAAGTGGAAGGAAGGAAACATGCGGACGGCAGCTTATGGCTATGCGGTTCTTCGCCTAGCTGAAGCGATGCGTTACAGGGGTTGGCTGTAAAAAATAAGTAATAATGGAAAGGTGAATAAGGATTTAAAACATTATTCTTTCTTTTTTGTTATATGGATAAAACTATAACACCATGACCCCCTGGGTTGCAAAAGGGGCTGTCCCAATGGTCTAACTGGGTTGGCCCCTTTTTCGGCGCGCCCAGCATGGGCGCGGTACAGTTTCCACCGATAACATTGATATCTAATAACAAGGGGTTTACAACAAGTAAAATTTACAAATGAATGCATGAAATAGGATATCGATAATTTGTTAGAATCTGTAATGACACAATGTATTTTCCACCCTCGGCGGAGTGTAAAGGCATCATCCCGTCCCAAACCATGTTCGCGGGAAACCTATTTTGATCTTGCAACGGCTTCTGTAAATGGCTTCTA
>MTKW01008052.1_pt1 | contig 24056 bp, 25 predicted proteins | sample 1042761 | NCBI WGS metagenome assembly MTKW01 (sample SAMN06205366, study PRJNA360243) | anaerobic digester metagenome | biome: Wastewater treatment plant; feature: Anaerobic digester sludge; material: sludge; isolation source: anaerobic digester fed with sludge from wastewater treatment plant ...
TCCTGCAGATTTCCCACACTGTTTCCCATTGCGTGTGCATACTCACACTGGATTAACGGTTTGGTGGGGTTCTCTTTTGCATAACTCTCCATTGCTTCAATCCGCATATACATAGGACAGGTGATGTCGGTATTATCTCCGCCGTGAGCCTGTTCATACTGCACCGGGCGGGTGGGGTCTGCCGATTTGAGAAATTTATATGTTGCATCAAAATTGACTCCGTTGCCGGCTTCATTGCCCAATGACCAGATGATGATGGAGGACTGGTTCTTATCGCGCTCAAACATATTCCGGGTGCGAAACATGTGTGCCTCCATCCAGAGTTCATCTTTGGCAAGTGACTCTTTTCCGTAGCCCATTCCGTGGGATTCGATGTTGGCTTCGTCAATGACATAGAGACCGTATTTGTTGCACAGCTCATACCACAACTCCGGCTGCGGATAGTGGGAAGTCCGGACTGCATTCATGTTGAAAGATTTCATAATGTATATATCCTTCAGCATGGTCTCCTTGTCAACATAATGTCCTGTAACATCATGGTGCTCATGCAGGTTGGAGCCTTTCAGATAAACATACTGACCGTTGATCAATAAAATGCCGTCTTTTATCTCTACAATTTTATGTGGTTTTTTTTAATCAAAATTCCATCTGCTAAATTTAGCAAATTTCAACGGAATAGTTGATCAACCTGCTCTTTTACCATATCAGGTTCAGCATCAATATCAAATATCAGGTCGGGTGTCAGAAAGAACAGTTCCTTTTCGGCTTTGAATCGCTTTTCCCCTCCGCCAGTAATATTCAGCATAATCAATGCATCTTTGTCAATCGAATTGTTTTTGGCGGCTTCGATAAGTGAGGCAGTTGCTATTGCGGCAGCAGGGTGGATATCAATTCCTTCCGCTTCTTCAAAAAGCTGTGCAGCAGCTCTCGCCTGTTCATTGGTGGCAATCAGCACATCTCCGCCGGTGTCGGTGAGTGCATCAAAAAGTCCGCCGCTCAGGGAATAGGGTGGTTTGCGGTTAGAGAGCACTTTTGCATCAATTATTTCCACCTGTTTGCGGGCAGTGGTTTCATCTAACGGAAGTATTTCACGTGAACCGGCTTTCCATGCGTCATAAATGGGAACAAAGGGAGCATTCTGAGAAACCATCAGTTTCATCTTATTTTTCCCAAAGCGGCCATCGGCAAGAAGCCGCAAATTTGCTTCCCATGCGGCAATTGCGCCTGTGCCGCTGCCAATTGCCTGAAAGTAGTAGTCGGGTATCCGCCCGATTGTGGTTACGGCAGACAAAACCGTGGTGCCCATGCCGTCGCGGCGCGCCACATTTTTTGCACCTCCTTCAGGGAAAAAACCCTCCATCCCGGCAACAATGTTTGAGAGATGAATGGCGTCATAGTAATCGCTGCCTGAACGGCTAGAAATAAGTTTCACACAGTCATTCAGGGGTTTCTCAAACCAAAGCGCACCGAGGTTGTCTTCGGGAACACAAATCAGCAGCGGAATGTTATTGTCGGAACAAACACTGGCAAAAGAGCGGGAAGTGTTGCCGGCAGAAGCCACCACAAGCACCTTATCTAACCCGGGAGTCATTCTTCCGCAAACCGAATAGGCTTCCGTTTTTTTGAAGCTGCACGTGCTCATTTCAGCACCCTTTTCGGGCCAGTAGCCACTGAAAGTTATCCAGAGATTGTGCAGTCCGCAAAATTTTGCAAGTCCCTCACTTCTATAAGTTACCGGAGCAGAGGAACCATTCAGCATCCTCAAAACCGGCAACCAGTCAGAAAACTTATAAAATCCCCATGAATCGTTTTTGACTTCAAGTTGCTTTTTTTCATAAATCGCTCTGAGGAGCGATGGCTCATTTTCACCCAGAGCATCCAGCATCCAGCCTTCATCTTCAAAAATTTTTCCGGTCTTCACCGACTGAAGCCGATATCTGGTTTTGGTAAATGTTTTATCCATTTCTTATCTTTTCTCAAAACTACAAAAATAATATTTTGAACTGATTATAAGGCTTTTCATGCAGAATTAGTATCAAGTATCAGGATTTCACGCAAAACTCTGCCTGCCGGACAGGCAGACGCGAAGTTTTTCGTGTTGAATTATTAACTTTGTACTCTAAATTTCAACGTTATGAATTTTTTCAAAAACAAATTTTACCTAAGCCTTACTGTTGGTATTTTATCTTTAGCTCTGTTAGTCAGCATCTTGTGGGCAGGTGGTTTTATTGCCGGCTACACCGACCGGGAAACAGAGAGTAAAACCATAAAAGTGCTCACCGTCGGAAACAGCTTTGCCGACGATGCGGTCAGTTTTCTTTCCGAAATTGCTGAATCGGTTCCCGGATACAGTATTCATTATACAAAAGCCAATATCGGCGGATGTTCGCTTGCAAAGCACGTGAGCCTGATCAGTGCCTGCGAAGAGGACTCAACACTGAAACCCTATGCAAAAGAGTACTGCCTGAAAGATTTGCTGCAGGCAGACAGTTATGACTTCGTCACCATTCAGCAGGTGAGTTCAATGAGTTTCAAATGGGAATCGTTTCAGCCCTATGCCGGTGAGCTGATTGAATTTATCCGGGAATATCAGCCTCAAACCGAAATTATCATCCAGCAAACCTGGGCATATCCAAATGTTACAAAACTTGAAGAGTGGGGCATAACTTATAATGAGATGCACGCCGGATTGGTTGAAAGTTACAAAAGGCTTGCTTCCGGTTATAAAATGCGTATTCTTCCGGTTGGCGAAGCTATTTACAACGCCTACCAACAGGACAGTACCCTCAATTTATGGCGGGCAGATGTTCATCACGCCAACGAAAACGGACGTTACCTTGCCGGCTGTGTCTGGTTTGGGACAATGACAGGAGTGTCGCCAAAAAAGGTAAAATTTATCCCCGAAGGGATGGATGAGAAAATTGCAGCATTTTTACGAAAAATGGCAGATTCGGAAATAAAAAAGCAAAAACGGACAAGTTAAACTGCTGTGATTGTGGCAGATAACAGAAGAAAAAGAGTAAATACTAAATTTCGCATGATTTTGATGTTTTTAAAAATTTCCGGATATTTTTCATCACCCTAACAGTTATTCATTTCCCTTGTCTAAAAAGAATTTCCTTCTCTTCCTTAGTGAGTTTTTCATAGCCTGACTTGGCAATTTTCTCTAAAATACGGTTAATCTCTTCTTGCTGTTCATTTTTCATCCNNTCATCCGCTTTTTAGGCTTAAACCAGCTTTCCATTTTCCCGATTGCTTCAATCAATCCAGCTCCCCAGTCCTTGCCTTTCCGCAATTGTGCAATATAGAACCATCCCCAGACTGCGCCTCCAACGTGGGCAATATTTCCTCCCGGATTGGAGGCTGAGATGCTTATAACTGACAGTAAAACATAGAAAGCAGCAATATATTTCAGCGGAAACCGTCCGATGAAAAAGAGATGAATTTCACGTTGCGGGTCATACGTTGCAATTGCCACAAGAATTGCAAAAACCGATGCCGACGCGCCCAGAAGAAGAGCATTTACCGTTGAAAATGCAGGGAAAATGTTGTATGCCAATACATACAGCAACGCACCGGCAAATCCTCCCAACAAATAAACACTGAGTAGTTTTTCACCCTCAAAACGATAGAGAAAAAGCTTTCCAAACCAGTATAAACCCAAAACATTAAAAATCAGGTGCAAAAAGCCTGTATGTAAAAACATATAGGTGACGGGCGTCCACGGGCGGCGCAGCAGAGCTCCTAAATCCGACGGAACGGAGAACCACCTCACCAGTGGCAGTGGCTGCCCTATAAGATAAAACAAAACACCAACCAGCTTAATCACTATAAAAACACCTAAGTTGATGTAAATCAACCGGGTTAAAGCTGAACCTTCTTTAAATGTCTGTTTAATATCATCCCATATTTCCATCAGTAAAAGTGCTTTGTTGTTTTGTTCCAGTACTTTATGAGCAGGAAGCCAAACAGCATTCCGCCCAAATGAGCAAAGTGGGCGACATTGCTTCCCGGCTGTGACAATCCTAAATAGAGCTCAAGAATACCGTAGCCAATTACAAAATATTTTGCCCGGATTGGGATTGGGGGAAACAGCAACATGAGCTGGGTGTTTGGAAACAACATGCCAAAAGCCAGCAGAACCCCGAAAACAGCTCCCGAAGCGCCAACAGTCGGAATATCTTTTTTCAGCTGAAAAATGCGTTCCATCAGGCTCAGCCCCTCATCGGCATATGCCGTACTTTCAGGACTATCGTACCATGTGTTGATGAAATCACGAACCTGAACAGAAGCATTGGGAAGATGTTTCTTCACAAAAATGTCCAGCAGATCAGGCGACGGTGTATTTCTGAATGCTTCCACAGCATTGTTAATTGATGAAAGTTCAATATGGTTTACAAGCATGTGCAAGGCTACTGCACCCAGTCCGGTTACAAAATAATAGACTAAAAAACGGCGCGAACCCCAAACACTTTCCAACACCCGCCCAAACATCCAGAGGGCAAACATATTGAAAAACAGATGGGCTATCCCGCCATGCATAAACATGTGGGTAACAATCTGATGTGGTCTGAATTTGTCAGAACCCGGGTAGTGCATTCCCAAATATTCCACCAGATTGATGCCCCTGCTATCCAGAACCCAGGTAGCCAATAGTAACAAAACATTGATTATTATCAGGTTTTTAACAACCGGCGGCATAGTATTCGCAGCAGGACGATAATTCATTTTCTAAATTTTAATTTCATTGTGTGTAAATCTTGCCTAAAAAATTTCAACCCCGCAAAATAACAACATATTGTTATCTATTGAAAAGTTTTTCAATTTCATCAAGCGAAAAAATGGTGAGTACTTTTTTTCCATCGGGAGTGTAATTTGGTTTTGCACATGCAAAAAGCCTGTCAATCAGATGGATAATTTCTTCCTGATTCAGCTCTGTACCGTAATTCAGGGCAGAGGCTTTTGCCAGTGAAGCGGCAACCTGTTCTCTCGCTTTTGACTTGGCATCTACCGGCGAATTTTTATACTCTTCCAGCAGTTTTTCCAGAATAACCTCCGGAGAGGAGACTGCAAGCATACCGGGAAGGCCATTAATGACAAATGTGTTTTTCCCGAATTCCCTGATATCAAATCCCAGAGAGAGCAAATCACCAGAAATATTTTTCAGCAGTTCGGCATCGCCGGCATTCAGTTCGATGGTTTTTGGGAAAAGCTGCTGCTGACTGGCTGCCGATTCGGATTTAAGCACTTCCATAAACTGCTCAAAGAGAATCCGCTCGTGGGCGCGGCGCTGGTCTATCAGCATCAGTCCCGACTTCACCGGTGAAAGAATGTATTTCTGCTTCAGCTGCAGCACTTTCTTAAAAGAGCTTCCCTCCAAAGTTTTCGGGCTCCATCCCGAATCCTGAGGTGCCACATCCTGATTTTCCGGTTTAAGCAACAGCTGAGTTCCTTTGTACAGCTCTTCCCAGCGGCTAAAATGTTTCTGGTCTGTCTGCGCGCTTTTGGGAATTCTGTAGGATGGGGTCTTTTCCTGTTCAAATGGGTTATATCCCGGATTTATGCTGATACCCGGATACGGAATATCGGTTTTGTCCCTCTTTGCAATCGGAATTTCAATACTCCCATCCTGATCAAAGTCGATGGAGGGAACTACATTGTGTTTCCCTAAAGATTCGCGGACAATAGCAAAAATCAACTGCCAGATGGAGCGTTCATCTTCAAATTTAATTTCAGTTTTTGTGGGATGGACATTAATATCTATGGAAGCAGGGTCTATTTCCAAAAAAAGAAAATAGGAAGGAAATGCATCTGACGGAAGGAGTTTTTCGTAAGAGAGCATCACAGCCTTGTGAAAATATGGATGACGCATGTAGCGCCTGTTAACAAAAAAGAACTGCTCACCCATTGTTTTGCGGGCAAATTTAGGCTGCCCCACAAAACCGGATATGGTTGTCAGACTGGTTTTTTCGCCAATTGGTATCAGACTGTGATTGAGGGTTTTTCCAAAAATATCAACAATCCGACGTCTGAAATTGCTTTTGGGCAGCTCGTAAAGTTGCGCATTGTTATGAAAAACAGAAAACCGTATTTCCGGATTTGGCAGCGCTACACGGTGTATTTCATTGATGATGTGTTTCAGCTCAGTGGTGTTTGCCTTGAGGAATTTTCTACGTGCCGGCACATTAAAAAACAGATTTTTCACCGTGATTGAAGTTCCGTTGGAGCACCCGACAGGTTCCTGTTTCTTCACTTCTGTACCTGTTACATGAATGAGGGTTCCCACCTCCTCTTCCAACTGTTTTGTGCGCAGCTCAACATCGGCAATGGCAGCAATAGAAGCCATCGCTTCACCGCGAAATCCAAGTGTGCGTATGGAAAACAGGTCGTTGGCAGCGCTGATTTTTGATGTAGCGTGGCGTTCAAAAGCCATTCGCGCATCGGTTGGCGACATTCCGCATCCGTTGTCAGTTACCTGAATCATGGTTTTGCCGGCATCTTTGATGTGAATAGTGATTTCATCCGCACCTGCATCCAGTGCGTTCTCAACCAGCTCTTTTACTACCGAGGCAGGCCGCTGAATCACTTCACCTGCGGCAATCTGATTGGCTACCGAGTCGGGTAATAATTGAATAATATCGCTCACCTGAAGATGATGTCAGAATAAAAAAACAGATAGACAATAAGCGCAAAGATCATAATGAGAATAATCAGGCGGGTGTTGGATGCTCTCCGCTCTTTTTCTGAAGAGCGCGACAAGCCTCCCTGTGCCTGCCGGAACTGCCCCTTAATATTGGACTTGTAGGGCTTACTGCTCTCCTCTTTTTCTTTGGGAATACCCAATTCTTCCCTAATACGCTGTTCCCTCTCCTCGCGCTCCTCTTTGTCGGGGTCCCAAAACCGCGGAGTAAGATTGAACTTTTTTGTAGCAGGTGTATGAAAAAATTTTCCTATCATAACCGTCACCAATTTTATTGCAAAGATAAGGTTTATTCAGGAAAACACAGTAAACAGCACGCAACCAAATTCAATTACAGGGAGATAATGCAAAAGAGAGAGTTTGAAAATTTTCATTTCGCGCTTTTGAGGCTTCTCTTTTATTATGAGTAGTGTTATAATTTCTATTTTAGCAGAAATTAAAATAAGATGAGAGTTGTTGTTCAAAAAGTTACCGAAGCAGCGGTCCGTGTTGACCAAAAGGAAGTTTCTTCCATTGGCAAAGGATTGCTGATTTTATTGGGTATCGAAGATGCCGATACAGACGAGGATATTGACTGGTTAGTGAAAAAAATTGTGCAATTGCGCATTTTCAATGATGAAAACGGTGTAATGAATCTGTCGGTACAGGATACCGGCGGAGATGTTCTCATTGTCAGCCAGTTTACGCTGCATGGCAACACCAAAAAAGGAAACAGACCTTCCTATATCCGGGCATCAAAACCTGATTTTGCCATTCCTATGTATGAAAAATTTGTTCGGAAAACAGAAGAGGTTTTGGGGAAAAAAGCGGGAACAGGAATTTTTGGCGCTATGATGGACGTTTCATTAGTTAATGAAGGGCCGGTGACACTAATAATCGATTCAAAACAGAAAGACTTTTAACGGGCAGCTTTCTCCCGGAAAAAAAATCCGATAAATTATGACAAAAGAGAATATTTCATTGGCTGAGGTTCAGCAGCAGGTGGATAACTGGATAAAAACCACAGGAGTACGCTATTTCAGCGAGCTGACCAATATGGCTGTTTTAACGGAAGAGGTGGGTGAGCTGGCGCGAATCATGGCACGAAAATTTGGCGACCAGTCATTCAAGGAATCGGATAAAAATTATGATCTTGCCGATGAAATGGCAGATATTCTCTGGGTGCTTGCTTCTCTTGCAAACCAAACCGGCGTAGATTTAACCGAAGCTTTCCGAAAAAATTTGGAAAAGAAAAACACCCGCGATAGGGAGCGCCACCGAAAGAACCGTAAATTGCGCAAATAGCAATGCTGAAAACAGTTGTAAAAACTGGTAAAAGTTTTATGAAACGACCATGTAGAAATGCTTCACAAACAAGCATAATTAAAATGAGGGAGTTACATCCAATACCTTTGAAAACTTTTAATTTTAATTGGATGAAATATTATTCCGTTTCCCCGGGAAAATAGAGCCACACGATATCATGCATAGTATAAAGCAGATACTGATCTCTGTAATACACCAGAATAGGGCTTGAGTGGTCGCCCTCCACAATCGGATTGCCGGGATATTTTTCCCAGTTTATTAAATCTTCCGACACCGCTACGTTGGAAGTCCAGATGGACCTCTTTTCGGTTTTTACCCCGAGGGGGATGGCGTTTCCATGGTAATACATATAGTATCTATCTTTATATTTAATGATTTGGTTGGCAGCCACTGCACCAAAATCATACTCATCCGGCCCGGGTCTCAAAACCGGTTCGTCCTGAACGTTTGTCCAGGTGAGCTTGTCATCTGACTTTGCCAGCCAGATTGCATCATCATTACGTTCGTAAAACAGGTACCACTGTCCGTTTTCAATCCATATCACGGGCGTTCCGTAAGGAGCAGACAAAGTATCGCCCCGGGTTGTGATGATGGTTAAATCCCCCTGCTCAGTCCAGTTGATTCCGTCAGGCGAAGTCAGAAAGTGTGCCACATCATTTTCCCCTTCGGCAAACATGTAATAGGTGCCATCATCTTTAATGACAAACATATCTTCCGTCCATTTTGCATCAAAAACGGGATTGTTGCTGTGCCGGCTCCAGTTTATTCCGTCGGTTGAGGTGGCATAACCCAGATACTTAGGATCTTCGCTGCCGCCGTTATAACCGGAATACCACATTTTAAAAATTCCCTCTTCGTGCAGGATATATCCCCGCTCACGAATTTTGTCATCCCATGTGTCCGATTTGGTTCCGCTGAATACGGGATTGTTTTCATAAGGTTTAAAGCTAACCATCTCCGGGGGAAATTTTTCCGTCTCCCTTTTTGGACTATGACAACTTATCACCGTGAAAACCAGTACAGAAATCAAGAAATATAATGTTCGCATACGATAAACGGTTTTTTATGATGTATAAAAAACCAAAAATATAAAAATAGTGTTGAAACAGTGCAATTGTTGAGCTAAATGGACTAAAGTAAATCTCAAAGCCCTGATTTCCCCGTTGCCATTGGCTTTTTTCTTTGCAAAAGTGAGATTTAGAACCGGCATGCTATATTATGTTTTATACGTTCAAAATGTTATATTTGTTATCAGAAAACAATTTCACTAACAGTAATTTATAAAAAATGACCAAAAACAGAGCTCCCCGTTTTGCAGGCAAGTTTTATCCCCAAAGCGCTTCCCTTTTGCAGGAAGAGCTGGATACTCTTTTTCTTGATGCTGCGGGGAGAGCATCTGACAAAATTCCCCGTGCAATCATTTCGCCGCATGCAGGTTATGTTTTCAGCGGACAAGTTGCTGCATCTGCATTCAGCCAGATTCCGCAGAACACTCTGTTCAAAAGAGTTTTTGTCCTTGCTTCGAGCCATCGTTATTCTTTCAGCGGAGCTGCGGTTTATGGTCAGGGAAATTACATGACGCCACTGGGCGAACTAAAAACAGACACTGAACTGGAGACCGGACTTGTTAGTTCGCACGAAGTGTTCAGGTATTATCCTGAAGCACACAATCATGAACACAGTTTAGAGGTGCAGCTCCCTTTTCTTCAGCACTGGCTGGGAAAGGATTTTTTGCTGGTACCCGTCATTTTGGGAACAGACAATCCCAACGACTGCAAAAAGATTGCAGAAGCCCTGAAACCCTGGTTTACGCCCGAAAATCTGTTTATAATAAGTACTGATTTCTCGCATTATCCCGGCTATGAGGATGCAGTGAAGATTGATCTGCACACCGCCGATGCCATTTGCTCAAATAATCCCGAAAAATTGCTACATGTTATCAAAGAAAATAAAAAGAGAAAGATCCCTCAACTGGCAACATCGCTTTGTGGCTGGACTTCGGTGCTCACCTTACTTTATCTGACACAGAACCGGAACATCCATTTCAAAAAAACTGAATACCGCAATTCGGGCGATTCCATGCCCTATGGCGACAGGAAGGAAGTAGTGGGCTACTGGGCGCTGGCTGCATACGAAACGGGCATGCCTTCTCCGATTTCGCCGGAAAAGCAAAAAGAGCTGCTGAAAATGGGACATAATGCACTTGAACAGTATCTGAAAACCGGTAAGAGTGTCATTTCCCAATCGTCGGAATCTGATGAAATTTTTATACCGCATACCGGAGTTTTTGTAAGCACCTATGTGAAAGGAGAATTACGCGGATGTATTGGCAGTTTTGAAGAAAACGAAATGCTGTCTGCTCAGGTGCAGCACTTAGCGGTATCCGCCGCACAGGATAGCCGGTTCAAAAAACCGGAAATTGATGATTTGGATGAAACCGAACTTGAAATATCAATTCTGTCACCTTTCCAAAAAATCCGTTCTGTTGAAGAGATTGAGCCCGGGAAACACGGGATTTATATTAAAAAGGATCTTAATTCGGGAATTTTCCTGCCACACGTGGCAGAAAGAAATGAGTGGAGCCGTGAAGAATTTTTAGGGCACTGTTCACGCGACAAAGCCGGATTGGGCTGGGACGGCTGGAAAGAAGCTGAACTTTATGTGTTTGAGGCATTTGTGTTTAGAGGCTAAACACCTCATTTAATATCTTCAGTGATCTGATTTCGCCCAAGTGCTCAAAATGAAGCTGATAATATTCCACCAGCCCGGAGGTCAGGTATATCCGCATTTTTCTGGAAATCTGCAATTTGCCGAGATCGTGAAGTTTTAATCCGGCCAAAATGCATAGTACTTCGGTTGCCTCTTTGTTCAGGAAAAAGGGGTGCGGAGGTTCATGGGCAACCACCGTTCCCCTGCGCATATCAAACAGACCGTAAACACCGGTTTTTGGGATACCGGGCAAAAACCCAAGATATTCGGTGAGGTGAAACAGAAACCAGAGATGAAAATTTGATTTGCCGCTTTCTGTTAAATCAAAAAAGAGCAGTGCATTTTGGATGAATTCAAACAATTCGGGATAGCTCTCCTCTTCACGAAGCGTTTTGTTTAAGATTTCGGTAAGAAACAGAGCTTGTGCCGATTTGGTAACATCATAAGGAATGTTCTGATAAACAGGCTGATTGCGTATTTCCTTGATACGTTGCACTTCGCGTGTCTCCTTTTGGTAAAAAACCAGTTCTGTGAGAAATAGCGGCTGCAAAATTCCGCGATGGCTTTTCTTTTTTTTGCCTTGAGAAATATTGAGAATAAACGCCTGTCGTCCTGAAGCTTTGGTGTAAATATTAACGATTACGGAGTTTTCGCCGTATTTAATCTGATGCAAAATAATTCCCTGTGTTGAAACTAGCATTTTTTAATGGATAAACAACAATTTTTCAATATGCGTCTCTTCACCGAATTTATCAGTGCAAAAAACCAGATAGACACCTGTTTTTACGCGGTTCCCACTTAAGTTTTTGCCGTTCCACACCGCCTGACCACCCAGGGAAGTAGTCTGATAAACCAGATTTCCGGTTATGTCGGTTATCTTCACATCGGTACTTTCAACCAATCCGGTGATGATTACCGGTCCATCCCAGGTTTCTCTCACTGGATTTGGATAGACATACACATCTGAAAAAACTTTATTGGGAGCAACGGCATCACCCTGATAGGAAACGATTCCTGCATAGGTTCCGATAAAAACCTCTCCGGTCTTCTCATTGATTGCCAGGGATGTTATATTGTCGGAAATCAGCGGACTGTTGCCGGTGGTGAAGTGCTGAATCTCTTTTTCGCCATTCTCTGAAACTAAATAAACCCCCGAATTGCTGGTACCCAACCATTTCCGGTTTGCGCCGTCAACGGCTATTGCGGTAACGTTTTCAGTGCCTAACAGCCGGTGATATAACCCGTCATTGAGGTCAAGCCCGGGCTGGGAAGCATAAAATTTTTCACTCTCCCATATGCGCTCGGGGCTGGAATAAACAGCTACTCCTTTCGTAGTGCCAATCCAGATGGCGCCTTTCAAATCCTCGACAATTGACAAAATATCATTCATCCGGTTAAATTCTTCGTGCACCCCGTTGTTGAAATAGGAGGTAACAAGCAATCGTTTTTTTTGCTTACCGGTTTTGTCAACCACATAGGCATCATTCCCGCCCTGCAGAATAATCCATTTGTCATCATTTTTTGTAACTAACAAATCGCCGATTTTATAATTGTTTGCCACTTCAGGCAGGGTGATTCCCTCCCACTTTTTATCGGGCGTGAATTTCAGCAAATTTACGGCAACTTCAGAATTGGTGAGCCACAGGTTTCCTTCAGAGTCGAAGTCCATTCCGCCGATTCTGACATAAGGCGCATTGGGACTGCCCGGCAGGGCAGTTGCCAGGGGACTGTTGTGGTTCTCATAGCGATACATCAGTTCATCATTTTCAAATTCCAGAAGACCTCCGCCCCAGCTTGCGGCAAAAAAGTGATTTTCATTTTTCGGATCTACGGCAATCCTGTGAATGTTATGATACTCATCCATTTGTGGAAACTCATTTTTTGAAAAATGGCTCCAGCGATTGTTGCTGAACCGCGAAAATCGTGGGGCAATCCAACCGGTTTTGTTTCCAGGTGTTACCCACAGTGCCGATCCAATTTGGTGAAGGGAAAAGATGGTGTTGTCAATGGGCCCCGAATAGGTGATGCGCTCATAATTATTATTTGAGTGCCTGATGAAAGATTGGCTTTCGTCAGCAATCCAGATTGTTCCGTCAGCAGACAAGGCAACGCTAAGGGGATCAATGGAAGAAACTTCCTTGTCAGGAAACCGGTAGTTGGTGATATGGCGGCTGATATTATGATTTCCATCCACAATAAAAATCTGACGGCGGCTGGCGATGGTGAGATAATTTCCGTTTACCTGCATATCTGCGGCAAACTTGATCTCCCTTCGATAGGGCTCCCAGCTTCCCCCGTTCAGAACGTACATTTCATCTTCAAACCAGGTTCCGGGAGTGTAGTTGGCAATGATTTTCCCGGCATGAAAAGCCAGATGATTGAATTTACCATTCGCACGGGGAATATTTTCAATACGTTTCCACGAATTGAAATCGAGCAAATTGCTGTTGTGCCTGTCTGCCCTTAAAATCCCGTTGTCTGTTGCCGCATAAAGATATTCTGAATCGGCTTCCACATCGTTAACCGACATATAGCCTGCGCTTTCACCAATAATATAGGTGTCTTTCACCTCCTGCTTTTGCAAATTTAAAACCACAATTCCAAAGCTGCACGCCAGATAGGCTTCATTGTCGATGATTGAAATTCCATTGATATTTTTTCCGGTAATCTGCTTGCGTTTGATATCGGGGAGATTGACAATTTTCTTTTCAAAAATCAAGTCAATGTTGCAGTTTTTGTAGGCAACAATCAGCACTTTGTTTTCTTCGCTCCACTCAATGGTCTGGATTTCGAAATCTGACAGGTCTGCTGTTTTCGCAAGTTTGTTTATGCTGTTGTCGCGGGTGTCATAAAAGATGATGCCGCCACCGGTGGCACAATACACTTTATCCGGCGAGAGTGCAATTTTTGATGCGCGAGCATAGGACAAATAATCCTGCCAGCTCCCTTGCCGGTGTTGTGCATAGGTGATGTTTGTAAAAAGCAGAGTAATAACGGCAAGTATAATTTTTTTCATATTCACTTTTTCTCAATTCATTAGATAAACGAAACTCCCTTTCATTTATTTTAACGGGTGAACGGGCAGGGGTTTTTGCTCTAACGGCAATGTAAAATTTTGTTTCTCTTTAAACACCCAACTTTCAAAGCAAATGAAAAATGACCATAAAAGTGTCATTCATGCAATTCTTTTAAATAACCTGTCAGTTTTTTCACTGCTCTTGCCCGGTGGCTGATTTGATTTTTTTCATCGAGGCTCATTTCAGCAAAGGTTTTTTGGCTGCCATTAGGTAAAAAAACAGGGTCGTAGCCAAAGCCGGTATTCCCTCTTTTTTCGGTGATGATTTCACCTTCAACAATTCCTTCAAACAATCTCTCTTCACCGTTAATCACCAATGAAATCACCGTTCGAAAACGTGCCTTCCGGTTCTTCTCGTCTTTTAGCTTCCCGAGGAGCTTATCCATATTTGCCTGCGAATCTTTGGCTTCGCCGGCATAACGTGCCGATAAAACTCCGGGCTCTCCGTTCAGCGCTTCAACCTCAAGTCCTGTGTCGTCAGCAAAACAGGAATATCCATATTTTTCATAAATGAAAAATGCCTTTTGTCTGGCATTTTCGTCAAGTGTGGAGTGGTCTTCGGGAATTTCTGCATTGCATCCGATTTCCTTCAGGCTCAACAACTCAAAGCTGTTGCCTAAGATTGCCTGTATTTCCTCTAATTTGTGCTGATTATTTGTTGCAAATACTAATTTCATCACTATTGTTTCGCGTAAAAGTAGATAAAAATCCTATTTTCAGAAATTTAATTTTCATCCGGGAACAAGCTTTGAAAACACTTATTCACATACACCTGTGAATAAATATATCCTGCGAATGGAATCAATTCATTTCTGAATTTATTAACTTCGCATCAATTGAAAAATTAAAAATTATGCCCTATCGTCGATTGCCAACCACCGACAAAGCCAGGCTCCGCGCCCTGGATGCAGCTCTGAATATGGCTTCCAAAAGAGAGGAACGCAAGCTGGCTTTCAGTAAATCCACAGTTCTTGAATTGAAAGAGGTAAAAACAAACTTTGAGAACCATCTCAGACAGTATGAGTTTGATATGCAAATAGAATCGGAGCGAAGCGCAGACTACAAAGCGGCTTTTGAAAAGGCAAGATTGTATGTTTCCCATTTTATTCAGGTGCTTTACATGAATATTGAGCGGGAGGAGTTGAAAGAAGAAGTGCTTATGTTTTACGGACTTGAGCACTTGGAAAGAAAAATTCCGCAGTTGAGTGCAGAGCAGGAAATTTTGGAGTGGGGAAAAAAAGTGATGCAGGGTGAACAGAAAAGATTGGAGAAAGGGGGAAGCCCGATTTACAATCCCTCTATTGCATTGGTTAAGGTGAATGTGGAAAATTTTTACGAAGCGGCTGTTTTTCAGAAAAATCTGAAGCGCAACACATTGCGGAGCTATGAAAAAATGCAGCTACTGCGCCGCGATACCAATAATTTCATCAGCAAACTCTGGACAGAAATCGAGGATAATGTTGAAAATATTACTCCCCGGCAAAAGCGCCAGCGCGCTGAGGAGTATGGTGTCGTGTATGTCTATCGCCGTAACGAAAAGAAAAGAATCCGTTCCGAAGGGATTCAGGTCGATTTGCTGTTTGACTTCAATTAAGGAAGTACAAGTTTTTCATTCCGGTTCTCATTTCTTATCAGAAGCAAGAGCAGTAGAACCAGCGCCAGGCTTATCGCTGCCAGATAGTAGCTTCCGGGTGATGAACCAATATCTTCAAATTCCGGAGCCAACAGCCCTTTGTCAATCATATGGATGCCGATTACTGAAATTGCATTGAAAAAGATGTGGGCAATGACAGGCAGCCACATGGAACCACTCCACACCAGCAGGTATCCGAACATTACGCCAAGAAGCATGCGTGGCACAAACCCGTAAAACTGCATGTGCAGGGCACTGAAAAGAATCGCCGAAATCCAGACTCCCCAATGATGACTACGGGTCCAACTGGTGAAAATACGCTGAATCACTCCGCGAAAAAGGAGCTCCTCGCCAATACCCGCTAAAACGGCAATCATAAATAAGTTAAAGAGCAGTCCGCCAATTGAATCTACTTTTAAAAACACCTCCAGAAGAGCGGCGGCTCTTTCTTCTGCATTTTTCATCCATACTTCAAGGTTCTCGAGAGATGCTGGGAACTGCATCCGGGAGTTCCATCCGGCAATGAAATTGACAAAAGGCAGAGAGAAAAAGACCAATGCCACAACCATCAGCACCGAAGGTGAAGCAGATTTCTTGTTCAGTAGAAGATATTCTGCAACATGACCATGAAATAACCATGCCAACACAAGGGAGGGCACTATAAAAAGGCCAAAAGACTGAGTTATCTGAAAATATTTTAAAACTCGAATGCTTTCCGGATCACTTAAGTCGGCTATCCCTGTAATCTGAAGCAGGGAATCGGTTCCAAAGAGGGGCATAGCCAGCAGCATGGACAGGAGTATAAAGGAAAAAAAAATTACCAGTATCACAAACCCTGAAAACAGGAGTTGTGGGAACGGTTTCATCCCCCGAAAGGCAGTTATTTGCATTTTGAAAATTTTTGGGCAAAGATAATGAAAACGGAGAATGGATAAAAGGATGACTGAGTTAATGTTAGTGCGCCACAAAATATTATCCTCTTTTATTTCACTTTTTGATTTCAGGTTGGTAACTTTGCAGAATCAGTAAAATTTTTAAAAATGAATGAAATTACAGTACAACAGCCACAAAACAATCAGCCTGCCCCGCCACCCAATTATCTCGTCTGGGCTATTTTAACAACAATTTTTTGCTGTCTGCCTTTTGGAATCGTATCCATTGTGTATGCAGCTCAGGTAAATTCCAAATGGATGATGGGCGATTATGACGGCGCACGGGCATCCAGTAAAAATGCGAAGCTCTGGGCATGGATCTCCTTTGGTGTTGCCGTTGCTATCTCACTCGTCTGGCTTATATTAGTGATTTTTGGCGTGGTTGCCGGAATTGGCGCAGGAATTTTTGAAGGACTTTCCGTGTAAGTGATGAAAAGTCTGAAAAAAGGAGTATTGCTGACAGGTTTATTTACGCTGGCAGTTCTCTTTTTTGTGCTTGACCCTGGCAAACACATTCTCTTTCCACGGTGTATTTTCTATTCCGTTTCGGGCTGGTATTGTCCCGGATGCGGTTCTCAGCGTGCTGTTCACAGCTTGCTCCATTTGAATTTCGGAGGAGTGGTCCGAAATAATTTTCTCTTTTTGCCAGCGTTGGCTGCTATTTTATATCATTATCTGCATTCCGTTTTAAACCGGTGGTTTGGCTGGCAACTGCCCAATATTTTTTACATGAAGCAAACGCCATGGATTATTTTTGCCATAGTTCTGCTATTTTGGATATTGCGAAACCTTCCTGTTTTTCCATTTTCGGTGCTTGCACCGAAATAATCAAAGAAAATTCAACACTAAATTCCAAACACTTCACTGCATGAACCGACCTTCTCCTAAGAGCATAACCTCCGAACAGACAAATGCTTATTCTTTTTCCTTTTTCATGCCGAATTTCGGGTCATAGCGCAGATAGTTGATAATCACAAAGCCCGGAATAGTGCAAACCATCACCCAGATGAAGAAAAGTTTATAGCCAATCTGCTCCTGAATCCATCCGCTGATCATTCCGGGAAGCATCATGCCCAATGCCATGAATCCTGTGCAGAGCGCATAGTGCGCTGTTTTGTGCTCACCATCGGAAATGTATATCAGATAGAGCATAAATGCCGTGAACCCAAATCCGTATCCAAATTGCTCAATTACTACCGCCGAGGCAATTACCCACAGGCTTTCCGGTTGGGCAAAACCAAGAAAAACATACATGAGATTAGGAAGATTCATTGCCAGTACCATGGGGAGCATCCAGTATTTCAGTCCGTTACGTGAAACGGCAATTCCGCCTAAAATTCCGCCAATGGTCAGGGCAATCATGCCTGCCGTGCCATAGACAATTCCGATATTGCTTGTTGAAAGTCCAAGACCGCCAAGCTCAGGGCTATCTAATAAAAACGGGGAAGCAAGCTTCAGCAGTTGCGCTTCGCCAAGGCGAAACACCAAAATGAAAACAAGCGACAGCACAATACCCTCTTTTTTGAAAAATGTTGCAAATGTTTCCACAAAACCGGCAAGCACCTCTTTCATCGATTTTGTCTCCCGTTTCACATCGGAATCCGGATAGGGGAGAATGAACATGTGCCAGATGAAGAATGCGATAAAAAGAGCTGCAAAAATAAAAAAGGTAATGCTCCACGCCCACTGGTTGTTGTCTCCTGCTGTTTTTTCCAATTGCCCGGCCAAGATAACAAGCGGACCTTGACCGGCAAGCATGGCAAACCGGTAGAATGTATTCCGGATACCCACAAAAAAAGCCTGATCGTGTTTGGAAAGCCCCAACATATAAAAGCCGTCGGCTGCAATGTCGTGGGTAGCTGAGCTGAATGCCATCAGCCAGAAAAAAGCCAGTGTATATTGAAAAAACCGGGTCGCCGGCAGCGTGAAAGCAACTCCTGCCAATGCGGCGCCCACAAATAACTGCATGGCAACAATCCAGTAGCGCTTGGTTTTGAGAATCTCCACAACCGGACTCCACAGCGGTTTAATCACCCATGGCAGATAGAGCCAGCTTGTGTAGAGCGCAATTTCGGTGTTGGATATGTTGAGTCGCTTATACATAATCACCGAAACGGTCATTACAAAGACGTAGGGCAGTCCTTCTGCAAAATAGAGTGTGGGAATCCATGCCCAGGGATTTCGTGTAGCCGGTTTTGTCATAATTATTGCTGTTTTAATGATTTAAACCGGTAGCCTTTGGATGTGAAATGACGAATCATATCCTCCAGCAGCCGGTAAAATTTGTCTGTCCGTTCGGGCGCTGTGCCCGGATGAATGAGCAGGATTGCTCCGTTCAGTGCGTTGGGGTGCTCCTGTTCATACCGGAGCAGTCCCATATATATTTTTACGGATGATTTATAATTTTCCATTTCTGGCGTGGTGTAATCGGCATTTGTTCCGGTTCCCGGAGTGAAGTTCACCACATTGAAACCCAGCTGATGGCTCCACTTCACGATTTGGCGGTTATACCATTCATATGGCGGCATAAAAAAAGAGAGCTCTTCAGGATTAACACCAAATTTCTCCAGCTCAGCCAGATTGTTTTTCAGGTCGTTTCCAAATTCCTCAAAAGATACCAGCGTAGAATCTCTTTTTTGCCAGTCGCAATAGAGCAGATGTCCATCTGAATGAGGACCGACATAATGCCCTTGTTCCACAATCCGGCGGGTGATGTCTTGAAAAGCCGGTTCTCTCAGAAAATTGCCTGTGAAAAAGAAAGAACCTTTCAGATTATATTTTTCCAAAACATGCAAAATGTGCCCGCCCCCCTCGAAATACAAATCTGCTGTGAAAGCCAGATAAACAACCTTTTCATCGGGATTTATCCGGATAATGGCGCCCTGATTGTCCTTTTCATGTTTTTTATCCTCTTTCGCTTTATCTAAAAAAGAGAAAAAGCAGTCGATGCCGACACTATTTTTTTGATTACCGGCTCTGCTAATCAGGCTAAAAACCATGATAAGAATCAGAGAGATAATATATTTCGGTTTTGGATTCACCTTTGCTCTTTTCGTTTTTAATTCATTTTTCGGAAAATTTTAATCGTAGCTTTTTTTCAGTTCTGCTCCTTTGAAATAGTAGCTTAAAATTTCACTGTAGAGATAACCTTTTTCGCCCATCACGGCGGCGCCAATCTGGCAAAGCCCCACTCCATGCCCCCAGCCTGCACCTGTCAAAATAAATTTTTGCGGGATACCCTCTTTTTTCCCCAGGTGGGTCACTACAAATGCCGAGCTGTAGAGATGAGACTCTGACAGCCATTTGCGGATTTCCAGTTCTTTGCCAACCGTCATGGTTTTTTTTGTGCCGTATATTTTCAACCGTATAATTCGTGCTGAATCTCCGCGTTGAACCGGCTCCAGTTTCAGAATATTACCAAAATCGATCCCCGACTTTTTTTTGATAAGCTCTGCCAGCTCCGCCTGTGCATATTCCACTTTCCAGCGAAAAAAAGTTGTGGTTTTCTGGTCAAAACCGGGGAGAATCTGCGACAAAACCCGGGGGTCAGCACTATTGCAAAACACTGGAGGATTGCTGTAAATCCATTTTTCAGCTTCATTTTCATTTCGCAAATCGGGCAAATCTGTCTGCCCGGAATCAGAATCGTAAACTTTGGTCAGGTAACCATGGTGCACCGGTTCCCAAACATTTTCAAAACTTTCGGAAATGCCGCCGCAACATTTTGAAAACCGCGTGTCGCAGATTTTATTGTCATGGAAAAGTACCTCTCCTGCTGTCTCTTCCACCGCCCGTACAGCCCTTTCAGAATAAATTTTTGTGATTCCCTGATAGCGCTGGCAATGGTCGTCGGCACATACGTCGAAAGTGGAATGGTCTTCACGATCATACCAGCGGATAATTTCATCATCTGTTTCGTGCGAAGTCCGGTAAATTCCGGCATCGGTTTTCAACGATTTTGTTTTTTCGATTTGCGACAGCAGCCAGCTTCGGGAAATCACTGCATGCGCTTTCAGAAATTCCAATGAGGAGGAAGCGTTCATTTCAGAAGAAATTACACTTTTCAGGTATTCTTCTATTTCAATAGTATTGATAGCAAGAACCTTACCCTCTTCGGGAATTAGTTTTAATGCACCCCGAAAGCGCTGGTTTTCGTCTTGTTCCCAGTGAAAACCTATGCCGATGGTTACATTTTTCAGCTCAAAAAATGACTCTTTTTCTGAAATGAAAAGAAAAGAATCCCCTTCAAATTTTTCTCCACTGCCGGTCAAAATAAAAATACGGTTTTTCTCTACGGTTGCGATATATTCCCCGGCAGAAAACTGCTGGTTCTTTTCAAAAAAGCTTGAAGAGAGAAAAAACCGGAGCTCTTTACGGGATACAATACCTACATCAATTTTTGGTTGCTCTTTCATGGTTTTCTTGTATTTTGATTTTTTGAATAAAAGATTTGTCCGGGCACTCATCAAACAGTTGGCGACTGGTTTTTCTCAAAACCGGATGCACAAAATCGGGTGCAATTTCAACAAGCGGCACCAGCACAAAAAGGCGTTTCTCAATGAGTGGATGCGGTATAGTCAGGTTTTTTGCCTTTAAAATCAGGTCATTGTAGAATAAAATGTCGATATCTATTTCGCGCGAAAGATATTTACCGTTTTCCCGAATGCGTCCGAATTGCTTTTCAATCTGATGAATTTTAACCAACAACTCGTTTGGAGTGAAATCTGTTTCAATGCGCAAAACCTGATTCCAGAAATTCTCTTCGGACTCAAAACCCCACGGCTCTGTCTCATAAACAGAAGATTTATTGGTAATTTTGCCTAAATTGTTTTCAATGGCAATATAACCGTTTTTGAAATTTAACTGTTTGTTTCCGATATTTCCACCAATTCCCAAAAAAACCTGACACATAGAAGTGTATATTTGTAATTATTTTGAAATCAACACGAGTTGAAATTTAAAACAACTAAAATAAGAATTCATTGTCTATGAAACGAACATGACAAGAAATATTTCTTAAAAATAGGATTAAAACCTGCGTGGATTCTGTAACTTTCAGATATCCTGTGATTATCAGTTCAGGAGCACATCTGACTTCAGAAGAAATCAATGTTTGGGCTGATGATTTTGCAAGAAAATATTAGTTCAGGAAACCATTTTTGCAACAAAAAATGCAAAAGAGCTGTAATAAAATTTCAATTATCGTTACTAATTATATGGTACAGTTGCTTAAATTTACCCCAAAACCGGTTTCTCAAGCTTTGTTACTGATAAAATTGCCTGTGTTTCAGGTATTTTAAATTTTTGATGATGAATGGCGTAAAAAGATATTTAAAAACACATTTCCTTTTTGCTATGGTTACTGCATTTGGTCTGATATGTTCACTTAGAGTAGCAGCACAACCGGGTACACTATCCGCTGGAAAATATACGGAAGATGCTGCACGCAGAATGATTGCAGCAAGCCAGGGAACTTTGAAGCCGGTTTATGCTCCACTTGCGGAGCAGATAGTCGCCGACTATGACCTTGCAGTCAAAACTTCCGGCATTGGGATTGATTTGGGAGCCGGACCCGGTGAACTCACAATGGAGCTGTGTGCGAGAACTGATTTCCATTGGATAAATGCGGATATCAATCCTCATTTTTTCCCTTATTTTATACAGGAAGCTGAAAAAAGAGGTTTAAACGGCAGGGTGAGCGCTATTTTTGCCGATGCTCACAACTTGCCTTTCCGGGATAACTATGCCGATGTGATTGTTTCCAGAGGTAGTTTTCATTTCTGGGAGAATAAAGAGCAGGCATTCAGCGAGATATATCGTGTGTTGAAACCCGGCGGGGTTGCTTATATCGGAAGGGGATTTGCCAGAGATATGCCGGTGGATGTCGCCCGGTTGGTGAGAGGAAAACAGAAAAACTTTCCGGATTATGACGCTAAGGCAGATGCAGAGCAGATGGAAACCATTTTGAGAAATACAAAAATCAATTCATTCCATATTGAACGACCTGTACCCCCAAAATCGGAGGGATTGACTTATGGAATCTGGATTGAAATAAAAAAAGAGTAACAGAATAAATTAAAATTAATAAAAATGAAAGAATTTTTTAAGTATGTACTTGCTACGATAGTTGGAATTATCGCAGTATCAATCATCGGCTTTTTTCTGTTTTTTATGGCCATTGGAATATTGGTTTCCGTAACGGAAAAACAGGTTTCGGTGCAGGATAAATCGATGCTGTTTATTGACATGGAGCGTCAAATTGTTGATCGCGCAACCATTGACCCGTTTCAGGATATTGACATCCCGGGATTTCAGCGCGTAAAAACTATTGGCTTAGATGATATACAAACAGCTTTGGAAAAGGCTGTTAAGGACGACCGCATAAAGGGAGTTTACCTGAAACTGGCATCAGCCGGTGGTGGAATGGCTTCGGTGGAGGAAATCCGCAATATGCTGATTGCCTTTAAGGACAGTTGCGATAAACCGGTTTATGCCTATGGAAATCATTACGATCAGAAATCCTATTATCTGGCAACCGTTGCCGACAACATTGTAATTCATCCGTTAGGCTCAGTGGATTTGAGAGGATTGGGCGGCGAAATGATGTTTTTTACCAAAGCGCTCGAAAAACTGGGAATTGAAATGCAGATTATTCGGCACGGGAGATTCAAGGCGGCGGTGGAGCCGTTTATGCTTGAAAAAATGAGTGATGAAAACCGTGAGCAGCAGCTCACCTACTTGGGTAGTCTCTGGACTCACATGCTTCGCGGAATTTCAGAAAAGAGAAATCTGTCGCTGGAGCAGCTCTCCGCTTTAGCTGATGAGGTGCAGACTTTCAAATTTGGAGAAAAAGCGGTAGCCTCCGGACTGGTTGATGCAGCAAAATTCAGGGATGAAATGCTTGACGATCTGCGGGAAATCACAGGAGTCGAAGAGAAAAAAGGTATTCCCGTGATTGGCGTATCCAGCTATGCCAAAGCCACTGTAAAAGGTAAAAGCAAGCCCTACAGCCGCGATAAAATTGCAGTGATTTATGCAAGCGGAGACATCGGAATGTCAATGGGAGGAAATACAATTATTGGCGAAGAGGTGGGAAAGGAAATTCGCAAAGTGCGTCAGGACAGCACCTATAAAGCTGTTGTTTTGCGTGTTAATTCCCCGGGAGGGTCAGTTTTTGATTCAGAAGTAATCTGGCGCGAGGTGAAACTGGCTGCCGAAGAAAAAACAATGGTGGTCTCTTTTGGCGACGTTGCCGCTTCGGGTGGCTACTATATCTCCTGCCCCGCTGACAGAATTGTAGCGCAACCCAACACCATCACCGGCTCCATCGGTATTTTCGGGATGATCCCAAACATGGAAAAGTTGCTGAACAATAAGCTGGGCATCACCACCGATGTGGTGAAAACCAATGAAAACTCGAACTTGCTCTCTGTGTTTCGCCCAATGACATCATACGAGCGCAGCCTGATGCAGCAAAACATTGAAGAGGGGTACGACCTGTTTATTTCCCATGTTGCCGATGGGCGAAACATGACCAAAGAACAGGTTGATAAAATTGGGGAGGGACGCGTTTGGAGTGGTGAAAATGCCAAAGAGATCGGACTGGTTGATCAATTAGGCGGACTGCAGGATGCCGTGAAACTGGCAGCTGAAATTGCCGGATTGGAAAATTACAGAACGGTTTCCCTGCCGGCACAGCTC
>MTKW01007570.1_pt1 | contig 24031 bp, 21 predicted proteins | sample 1042761 | NCBI WGS metagenome assembly MTKW01 (sample SAMN06205366, study PRJNA360243) | anaerobic digester metagenome | biome: Wastewater treatment plant; feature: Anaerobic digester sludge; material: sludge; isolation source: anaerobic digester fed with sludge from wastewater treatment plant ...
TTGACGCTGGCCAATGCGGTCCTGGTGACAACGGCGCTCTCCCGGGAGCTTTTTGGCGCCCGCGCCGCCCGGGTCAGCGACAGGAACCTCTGCCTGACCATGGGGGCGGCCAACCTTGTCTCCGCGCCCCTGGGGGGCTACATGATGTGCCACGGCGCCGGCGGTGTGGCCGCCCACCACCGCTTCGGCGGAAGAACTGGCTATACTTCGTACATCATCGGGGGGGCGCTGCTGGCGGTGGGCCTTTTCCTGGGCCGGGAGGGCGCCGGAGTCTTCGCCCTCATACCCGAAGCCGCTCTGGGCTGCCTCCTCTTTTACAGCGGCATTGACCTGGCTTCGGCAGCCAAGCACATTGAGCAGCGGCAGGACTTCTACGTGATCCTGGCCGTGGCCGCCCTCTCCCTGGCCATAAACCCGGCCGTGGCCTTTGCCGCCGGTTTCATCCTGGCCAAAAGTTTGGAGAAAAAATGGGTTCAGATCTAAGCGCTCCCGGAGCGCCGATCCGCAAGGTGAATCAAGCCGGTACGGGCGGGTCCAAAACCCCGCCCGCTGCGGATACACCGGAGCCGCTGCAAGCAGCGAGGCCGGGGGAACTGCGGCCCCTGTGCCGGCCAAGAGAAAACCGGAAAGTAACAGAAATTTTATGCTAGGAAAATGCCGAACCCAAAACCAGGACAGCAAATACCACTGCTGCAGCCACCACCACTGCAGCGAAGATCAGGACAATGAGAAAAGTGCCTATGCTGGCCCCGGTAGTTATCCCGCGGCTTTCCCGCAGGGCAATTACATACAAAACCGCAACCCATATCCCCGAAGCGAGGGATATCAGCCCCCCGAACAGAGCCCCTGCCGCCCCTCCCACACTTCTCACCAGCTGGGCCAGGGGATTCAAAAAGGCGGGAAATTGAACGAATCCCAGGGCCGAAAAAAGGCTCCAGAACCCCCCGGACCCTTTGAATATCAGTGAGACGAGGTACAGGATTCCGGTAATGACAAAGAGACCGGCAACGGCGGTTACAACCTGGATGGCCAGGTTCGGCCTGTGCACGCCCAGCTCTTCCAGGGAGGAATAGTCGGTGACCACTGCGCTCAGCAGCGCGGCGACGGCAAATACCGCCAGCGCCCAGCCCACCGGTTTTTCCCGGGCGATCAGTTTGAATGTGTCGGCCGGTTTCCGGATCACCCCGTCCAGCAATTCAATTATATTCAGCATTTTACCCTCCTGTCAGATGTTATGTAACCAGAACCCGCCCGCCTCTCACTCAAGAACCAGGCGGGGCATATTGTTAAACTGTTGCTGCAGGTAATTGATGATCTGGACCTCGGGGGGCACAGCCTGTCTCTCTGCCAGGGCGGCCAGCTGCAAACCCAGCCCCGAGATCTGCTCCAAAAAAGTCGGCGGCGGGAACTCATATTTTTCGGGGCTCTCGATCCCGGCCAGCTCGCCGGCCCAGGCCACCGCCTCTTCAATACCGCCCAGGCGGTCTACCAGGCCCGCCTCCAGCGCCTGGCCGCCGGTATATACCTGTCCGGTGGCCAGATGGCGGACCTTTTCCAGATCCAGCCCCCTGCCTGCAGCCACATCGGAGACAAACTGATCGTATATTTCATCAGACAGGGCCTGCATGATCTCGCGCTCCTCGGGGGTGAGCTCTCTTGAAAGCATATCTTTGTGGCGGCCGCTTTTGATCACCTCTATCTTGATACCCAGCTTCTCGTAAAGTCCCTCCATATCGGTTACCTGGGTGATCACCCCGATGGATCCCGTCAATGTACCCGGTTCGGCAACAATCCCATCCGCCGGGGCGGAGATGTAATAGCCGCCCGATGCGGCCAGATCGCCCATGGAGATGATGAGAGGCTTGGAAAACGCCCTGATATAGCTCGATATCTGCTGGGAAGCGGCTACCGAGCCGCCCGGACTGTTCACCCTGAGCACAGCCGCCTTGATGGCGGCATCGCCGGCCGCCTTCTGCAGCTGCTCATCCACGTATGATGGAGTGATGTTCCGGCCAAAACCAATGCCGCCGGAGCCCTCCTCAATGGTTCCCTGGAGATGGATCACCACCACCCGCTCCCTGCTCCCTGCAAAAGAGGCGCCCTCCTTACCGCTTTTCAAGACCAGCCAGATTGCCGAAAGCAGCGCCGCCGCCACAATGACCACTACCAGCCACTTGTGTCCTTTCACCGGATTCATCCTTTCTTGCATGTTTTTCCGCGTACCCCTGTGGACCGTACGCCTTTCTTCCCTTGCCGGCTCATCCGGCCCCGTTGATCATTCTTCAAGCCTGAAGAGCTGCTCCATCGGGGTTTTCAGCAGCCGGGCCAGCCTCATGGCCAGGGCCAGGGTGGGGTTGTACTTGTCGTTTTCGATGGCATTGATGGTCTGACGCGTCACTCCGGCCTTCCGGGCCAGATCCTCCTGCCGCCATCCCCGTTCAGCGCGCAGTTCCCTGATTCTATTTTTCATCCCGGCCGCCACCCATTTTTCTGGTGAAAACAAAGTGGGCCACCCAAAAAACAAGGCTCTGCGTGATCAAGATAAAGAAGGCCCAACCCGCATTACCCGTGCTAACCGTATCGTAGACTGTCAGGGCAAAGAGCGCCAGCGCCGAATAGAGAGCAGACCAGCGCAGTGACTTTAAAGCGATCTCCTGTTCCATTTCATCGGAGCGGCGAAACCCAAACTTCCTGAAAAACTTTTTCATTTTTGAACCCTCCTGCAGTGCTGATGTCAAATCATCTTGACATCAACTATAACAGCGCTGCCGCCGGATGTCAAGACTATTTTACATTTATTTTGGGGATCTTCCTTTGCCTGCAGACTGCCCGGTTCCATATAATGGCGGGCAGGGAAAAGCAGCGGTTTCTGTGCTTAAAGGTCCAGCCCAAATTCAACAAAGGGCTGCAGCAGCTCCAGCCCCCCGCCGTTGCGGGGCGAGTACTCCAGAATACTGTAGCCGGCTATATTGAATTGTTCCTTTAACCCTGCAAAGATGGAAAGAAGCCCTTCCGGATCAAAGCCTCCCGGGCAGGGCAGCATGACATGGGGAAAGAACACCGGATCCAGCGCATCGAGATCGAGATGGATATAGATATTGCTGAAGCCCTCTTCCCTGATGAAGTCAAAAGCGGCTTCTTCCTCGGCCCCGATCTGCTCTACTGACAACACCTTCATGTTTTTTTCTTCCATGTAATCGCTTTCAGGTTTATCAAGATCCCTGCATCCGACCAGGGCCGCCTGGCTGGGGGTGAGGCAGGAGAAGCAGAGATCCAGGATTGATTTTTCCCCTTCACCCAGAAGGGAGCGCAGCGGCATGCCGTGAAAAGCCTTGCCGGGTGAGCCCTGCGGGGTATTCAGATCACCATGGGCATCGAACCATAGAACAAAAAGATCACCCTCCAGCTCCCGGTTCAGATAGGAGATCGGGGCCAGTTCGGTGCCGCAGTCTCCCCCGACAAGAAAGATCCTTTGCGGCTTTTTTTGTTCCAACACCGAAACCGCCTCTTTCAACTGCGCACGGATGCAGCTGTACCCGATAATGTTTTTCTCCGTGACAAGTCCCTCATCCAGGCTAACATCAATTTCGGCACATCCATGCCCCTTCAAGAACTGATCCCGGATCAACCCAACACCGCGGTACAGATTTTTCTCGCTTCCCGAACCCTGCCACTGCGGAAATAAAAGTCTCAGCAGCCCGGCAGCCATATTATTATCTCCTCCCCCCTTGAATTCTGCCTGCGCCCGGTCACCTCACTTCTTCATAGGCCCATTCCAGCCATTGCATGGCCAGCTCCAGATCGGAACGCTCCACGGTGGCGCCGCACCAGAAACGCAGTCCCGGAGGCGCCTCGCGGTAGGAGGCAATGTCGAATGCGGCCTGCTCTTCCGCCAGGAGCTCCGTGATCCGGCCAAGTTTATCCGGGGGCAGATCAACGGTCAGGCAGACGCTGGTATTGGAACGGGTCAGCGGATCGGAAGCCAGAAAATCTATCCAATCATGCGCCGCCACGAAATCCTCGATGACCTTTACATTGCTCTCGCTGCGCCGGATCAGGNNTTGCAAAGCATGGAAGGGGTATTGATCGTGGATCCTTCAAATATACCCTTGAGCAGTCCTCCCCTTTTCTTCAGCCGGAATATCTTCGGTACAGGCCAGGGCGGCGTGTAGTTCTCGATGCGCTCCACCGCCCGGGGCGAGAGCACAATCATGCCGTGAGCCGCCTCCCCGCCGAGCACCTTCTGCCAGGAGAAGGTGATCACATCGAGCCTCTCCCAGGGTATTTCCATGGCAAATACAGCGGAGGTGGCGTCGCAGATGGTCAGCCCCTTTCGCTCCAGGGGGATGAAGCCGCCATCTGGAATCTTGACCCCGCTGGTGGTGCCGTTCCAGGTAAAGACAACATCACCGTCAAAATTCACCCCGGTGAGATCGGGCAAAAAACCGTAACCGGCCGAGAGCACCCGCACATCCTCTATTTTCAGCTCGTTCAGGATATCATTGGCCCAGCCCTCGCCAAAGGCTTCAAAGTAAATCACATCCACCGCTTTTTTGCCCAGCAGATTCCACAGGGCCATCTCCATGGCCCCGGTGTCGGAAGCCGGGACAATGCCCACCAGGTATGAACCGGGGATGCCCAGCAGCTTTTTGGTCTCCTCTATCGATTCATGAAGCCGGGACTTGCCCAGGATGCTCCGATGCGACCTCCCCAGGGGGGCGTGCTTCAGCGTTTCAAGGCTGTACCCGGGATACTTGGCGCAGGGCCCGGAAGAAAAGTTGGGGTTCAAGGGTTTCAGGGATGGTTTTTTGTTCATTGGTGCAGCTCCTTCAAAGGACATTTTGCGAACTCTACCGGTATTGTACAACATCCGGGCCTGATCCGAAATCGAATGTTCTAGAAGGGGCCGTATCCCGTCCAGACTGCAGCGGTGAGCATCAGCACGGTAATCACCAGGACCAGCAGCTGCAAAAGACCGATCCAGCGAAACCATTTGGGATAGCTCACCGTAGTCAGGCCCAGGCAGATAAGCAGCACCCCGTTGGTAGGATAGAACACATTGGAGAAACCATCGCCAAAGCAGAAGGCCAGGACCATGGTCTGCCTGGTCAGCCCGGAGAGATCGGCCAGCGGGGTGAGGATGGGGATGAGCAGGGCCGCCTTGGCCGTGGCTGAACCTATAAAGAAATTCATGATCAGAACCAGGCCGTAGACCAGATAGGAGGCAACATAGGAGGAAGCGCCGGCGATGAGGCCCGCCGCATAGTGGATCACCGTATCCATGACGCCGCCGCGCTCGATGATGTAGCTTACGCTCATGGCCATGAGGATGAGCAGTACGGCGGGGGCGACACCGGCCAGTCCCTTGAAGAAGGTCCGGGCCACCTCCCTGCCGCGCAGGCCGCCCCAGAAGCCGGCGCCCACACCGGCAATCAGGTAGAGCAGCGCGATCCCCGGCAGGGAAAAGTCGGAGAACCACTCGATCAGATTTGCCGCGGCAATGACCGCAATGATCCCCCCGAAGCAGCATAAAAACCAGATCACCGCTCTGTTGATCCGGTCCTGATCGGACAGTTCAATTTGGGAAGCGCCTTTTTCCGCAGACTGATGAAATTTTTTCTGCAAGTCCCGATCCTCCGCATAGATGAGAGAGCGGCGGGGATCCTGCTCGATTTTTTTGGCGTAATTGATCAGAAAAAAGCAAAGCAGCGCATACAGCAATACAAAAATAAGCAGGCGGAAGGAAGCCCCTGAAAAAACAGGCAGCCCCGCCATGCGCTGGGAAACCCCCACGGAATAGGGATTGGAGATGGCCACGGCGAAGCCGAAGCAGATGGAGAGCAGGCTCATCCCCAGTCCCAGCAGGGCATCCCAACCCATGGTATAGGCCAGGATCACCACTATGGGCGCCAGGGCCACGACCTCCTCGAACATGCCCAGGGTCGATCCGAAGAACATGAATACCAGGGAGATGATGCAGATGAGCAGGTAGCGTTTCCTGCCAAACCGTTTCACAATCTTGGTGATGATCTCTTCAAAAACCCCGACGCGGTTCAGCACGGCGTAACCGCCGCCGATAAAGAGAATGAGCAGGCAGATCACCAGGGCCACCTGCGCATTGGAAGAGGCGTAGAGCACCTCTGCAGGCGCGGTGAACCAGCGGTAGACCGGCACCTCCGGTTTTTCAACCAGATGGTATGACTGCGGATCAACGAGCTTTTTCCCTTCCACCTCGATGTAATCGTAACTTCCCGACGGGATCAGCTGGGTGAGCACTCCCGAAAGGATCATCAAACAGAGAACAATCACTGCCGTGGTGATAAAGGCCTTCTTTCCTATTTTGATCTCCGCAGACTCTGTCAAATATCTCAACCCCTTCATAGTTTACTGCACGAACCGCACAGGATGTAGATAATTTCTTTGCCGGGCTGCATAATCCTTTTTTTACCGACATGATCTGTTTAACAGACGCTGAAGGGTTTTCCGGAAAGAAGGGAGAATATTTGGAATATACATCTAACAGAAAGGAGAGGATCGATCTTGGCTGAAATCACGCTGGAAAAGGTGAAAGGACTTCTGGCCCGCGAGGAGGAGCGCTATGCAAAGGAGCGGCCCAGATCAAAGGAGCTTTACGAAAGGGCGCGGCAATCCTGCGCCGGCGGGGTGCCCATGAGCTGGATGAGAATCTGGCCGGGCGGTTTCCCCCTATTTGTCCGGGAGGCAAAGGGGGCCCACCTCACCGATGTGGATGGACACCGCTACCTGGATCTCTGCCTGGGGGATACGGGGGCCTTGCTGGGTCATGCACCGCCCGAGGTGGTCGAACCGCTCACGGAGCAGCTGAACAGGGGCATCACCACCATGCTGCCCACCGAGGACTGCATCGAAGTGGGCGAGGAGCTGACCCGCCGTTTCGGGCTGCCCTACTGGCAGGTGTTGATGACCGCTTCCGATGCCAACAGGATGGCGCTCAAGGCCGCCCGCGAGTTTACCGGGCGCAGGCTCACCCTGGCTTTCAATGCCTCGTACCATGGCAGCGTGGATGAAACGCTGGTGGTGGATTTCTTCGGCAATATGATGAACATGCCCGGATTGATGGGCCCGCTGGTGGCGGACCCCACGACGATGACCCGCATCGTGGAATTCAACGATGTGGAGGCCCTGGAACAGGCGCTGGCGCCCAAAGATGTGGCCTGCGTCATCGCCGAACCGGTCATGACCAATGTGGGAATTATCCACCCGGAGCCGGGCTTTCACCGGGCGCTGCGCGACCTGACCCGCAAGTACGGCACCCTGCTGCTCATCGACGAAACCCACTCCATCTGCGGCGGACATGCCGGAATGACGGGAGAGTTGGGCCTTGAACCCGATATCTTCGTGCTGGGCAAACTCGTTGCCGGCGGCTATCCGGCGGCGGTGCTGGGCCTGTCAAAAGAGATCGGCGAAATGATTGCAGGACGGATCCCCTGGTATAACTTCTTCGGCTTCGGGGGAACACTTTCCGGAAACGCCCCTGCACTGGCCGCCATCAAGGCCACCCTGAAACATCTTCTGACAGAGGAATCATATGCCCACATGATTCCCCTGGCCCGGAAGATGGAGGAGGGAATTGCCGCCATCATCAAGAAACATCGGCTGCAGTGGTACGTGGCCCGCATCGGCTGCCGCGTGGAATTCCGCTTTCTGCCCGAGCCGCCGCGCCGGGGGATCGATACGCTATTCGATGTCGAGTACAATGAAGTCGACCTGCTCACCGAGGGGCTCACCGGTCCGCTGGAAGCCCTGATCCACATCTACTGCACCAATCGCGGGATCCTGCTGTCGCCGGTACATGACATGGCCCTGGTCTCCCCGGTCACCACGGAAGAGGATGTCAACCGCTATGTTGACGTGATCGGTGAACTGGTGGAGGAGTTGCTCGCTTGAATCGAATATGGCAGAAAGGCAGCGCCGCCCTGCAGGCGGCTCTGCCTCTTTTTAACCCTTCAACAGGTAAAGATGATAGAAATAGGGAGTAAGCGTGGATTCAACAGCCGCCGCCAGGAGAATGAGCGAAGCCGGAATCAGCAGGGCATGATGTCCGGGATAATGCCAGCACCCTTTCTCCAGCGAACTGCCCAGCCAGAGCAGGGCAAAGAACGCCGCCAGCGCAAAAGCGAGGTACTCGATGAGGCCGTGGGGTAAAACCAGGCTGAAGAGGACATCCCGGTACGGGATGCCGCTGCCCCTGCTGAAACCGGCGATGCTGCGGTTGATCCTGCAAAGCTCTTTCAAAAAAAAGAAAAGATAGCAGAACAGCGCCAGCCCCCGGATCCGCCGCTGCGGGGCAGGGGTATGCGCGGCGTAGCAGATCCAGACCGCCGAGACCAGCCAGAGAAGCAGCATCACACCCAGATTGTTCAGGGCCAGATACAAAAAGGAGTTGTCCATAGCGACCCCGATGAACGACCTTAAACAGTCCCCTGGTTCGGACATGTTCTTTCCCCCCGCAAAGGCTTGATCGAGATATAATCTATGCCCCCCGGCCGGAAAATATACCCCACCCCATCAGCAGGGCCCGTGCAGCCCGGCAATTGCCAAGGGCGGTTCCCGGTGTTAAACTCTAGGAAATATTGATGGGAGCATGTTGCAAAATGCGGGTAATCGCCGGATCGGCCAGGGGAACCAGGTTGAAAGTCCCGGAGGGCAAGGCCGTCAGGCCCACTTCGGGCCGGGTCAAGGAAGCTCTGTTCAGTATCCTGGGAGGGCGAATCTGCGGGGCGGGTGTATGGGATCTTTTTGCCGGCAGCGGCACCATTGGCATCGAAGCTTTGAGCAGGGGCGCCGCGGAATGCCTTTTCGTGGAAAGAAACAGGCGGCACCTGAGGATGATCGAAGAAAACCTGATCCGCACGGGCCTGGAAAACCGGGCGGAGCTGATGGGTACCGACGTGGGCAGGGCCCTGCAGGTGCTGTTCCGGGAAAAAAAGCGGGCCGATCTGATCTTTATCGATGCTCCTTACCAGGAGACAAATGTGCCGCAGGTGCTTCAGGCCATTGAATCATTTCACCTCATCCGCGAGAGCGGCCTGCTCGTGCTGGAGCTCTTTGCCCGCAGCCGGCTCTGGCCCGACGATGAGCCGTACATGGACCGGAGGAGGTACGGCGATACCGTCCTGGCCTTTATCGAGGCGGCCTCACTCCCCCGCGCCCTGGCTTCCCTGACCAGCTGACCCCGGCGCCGGGCGCCGGGGCTCACCAATTTTTGCGGGTATGAGAGAATGCGCTGCGCAGGGAGCGGAATATGTATATGGCCGCCGCCGGCAGGGTGAGGAAACCGAGGAAGAGCAAGAACTGGTTGAACATGAAAAGGGTGCGGGTGCACCAGAAGGAGAGACTGCCCGAAGGCGCTGTTTCCAGAAAAGCGGGCAGGGCAATATTGCTGCAGATGGCGCCTGCCGGGCCCGTGAGCAGCGCGGTAAAGCCTGCGGCGATGAAGGCATGGATGACCCGGGCAACCAGGTAGGGAGCGATACGCAGGTCGGTTTTCGAAATAATGCTGGCCACCTGGCAGTGCACCGAGAGACCGCTCCAGGCAATGATCATGCCCAGGGCGATCAGCTTTTCCCCCATTGCAGCCCCGCCGGCACCGGCTGCAGCCTGACAGCCCAGATCGATCTCGAAAAAACCGCTGACCAGGGGCGCGGCAAGAGCCGGACTGAGCCCCGCCGGCTCGAGCAGGGAACCGATGCCCCGGCCCAGCAGCGTGACCAGCCCCATCAAGTCGAGTATGCGTATGACCACGGCCAGCAGAATGATAAAGCCGCCTACCAGCAAAAGGGTCTCGATGGATTTCTGGATTGACTCCCCCATGAGCCGGCCAAAGGGGCGGCCATCTTTCTCCCGCGCCTGCACCAGGGCCTGCAGCGCCCGGGCGATGAGCGGTCCGCGCCGCGGCGCCCGCCCGGCCGGACCGGCCTCCTTACACCGGTAAAAACGCATCAGCAGCCCCAGGGCGAGACTGGAAAGGTAATGGGCCAGGACAATGGTCAGCCCGGCCTGGGGATAGCCGAGCATGCCCACCGCCACCGCCCCGATCATGAAAAGGGGATCAGCGGTATTGCTGAAGCTGAGCAGCCTCTCCCCCTCCACACGGCTGCATAGATTTTGAGTGCGCAGATCAGCGGTCAACACAGCGCCGATGGGGAAACCCGACGCCAGACCCATGGCCATGACAAAGGAGCCGGCCCCGGGGACGTTGAACAGGGGACGCATCACCGGCTCCAGGAACACCCCCATCATGTGCACAACGCCCAACCCGATGAGGATCTGCGATATTACAAAGAAGGGCAGAAGGGCCGGAAATACTACGTCCCACCAGATATGCAGCCCCTCCACTGCAGCTTCGTAGGAATCCTTGGGAAAACGGACCATGGAGACAGTAATAAATATGGCGCAAAAAGCGATGAGATAGACCATAAGGTGCTTTTTTTGACGGGGCAGCTCGTTTCTCTGGCGATAAAGCAGGTAGAAAAAAAACAAAATTACCGCGGCGGTTAAGATCGGGCGCAAAGGGCTTTTCCTCCTTGCCTATTCGCAGCTATAATCTATTATAGTGAGCTCAAGGCAAGCTTAGACCAGGTTTTGACGGCGGCGGCAAAGGAGAAAAGCGGGACAAAGGGGTACCTCCCCTCTGTCCCGCTCCTGTATATCTGTTTATGATCCGGTGACGGGCGCCTCATCCCATTTGCCTTCACGGCGCAGCCCTTCCACGATCTCTTCGGCCACCGTTTTCAGCTCGCGCTTATCCACCTTGGCCACCCTGGTCAGGGGAAACTCCCGGTCATGCGGCCAGATTTCTACATGGAGCGGCCTCTTGTAGGCGGCGATGCCCTTGCAATATTCCGTGATCTCCTCTGCACTCAGATCGGCCCCTTTCTTGGGCCGGATAAATGCAAAAATGCCTTCATCGAAAATGCGGTGCTTGACGCCCACCACATCAACAAGATCGACCTTGGGATGGGCGGCAATGAATTCCTGCACCTCGTCGGGATAAACCTGGTAGCCCTTCTGCTTGATCACGAATTTCTGTCTTCCCGAGAGGAACAGAGCGCGGTTGGAGCCGACCATTTTGTAATAACCCATATCCCCCGTGTAAAGAACACCATCGCTGGAGATAGCCTTTGCCGTTTCTTCGGGAAGATTGTAATAACCCTGGAAGACAATGGGGCCGTGCGCGCAGATCTCGCCCACCTCCCCGTCGGGCAGCTCCTCCCCGGCCGTTCCATCGGGCTGCATGGGCTTGCGAACCGTGACTGGGGCCAGCTCATCAAAGGCGGCGCCAACCTGCCCGGCCATCTCATCAACGGTGATATCCCGGGCGGTAAAGGTGTAGAAGCCGGCTGTTTCGGTCATCCCCATGCCCGTGCCGAAGCCCGGTGCCATTTTGGCCATCTCCTTCAGGAATGTGCTGTCAACGGCAGATCCGCCGTAAATGGCAAATCTCAGGGTGCTCAGATCAAAGTCGCCGTATTCGGGAAGGGCCCATTCCAGGCGGTACTGCGTGGGAATCTGTCCCAGCACAGTGATCCTGTACTTCTCGATGGCCTCAAGGGTCATCCTGGGATCAAATATGCGCAGCATGTGCGCCGTTCCGCCGAGAAAAAGGGTGGTCATCAGCTGCTCCGTGACGCAGCCCACATGGCTGGGCGGCAGGTTGATGAGCATGCGCATATCATCCCGATCGATCTCGTAGCCGAAGCCCCGCGCCAGGACCTCGTTCTGGATGATGATATTTTCGTGGCTCATCACCGCCGGCTTCGGCTCCCCCGTTGTGCCTGTCGTAAAGATGATCAGAGCCGGGGTATGTGTATCGATCCGCGCATGCGCTTTTTTCAGCCCGCCGCTCAGGATATCCTTGAGCTTCAAGCCCACCAGTTTGCGCTTGTTCATCAGATCGGTAATCGCCAGTGCTCCCTCCATCAGCTCACCGGGCTCCGGATCGGGAGTGAACTGTACCAGGTGCCGGACATAGGGGCATTCTTCCTTTACCGCCTTCCCCACTTCGCGAAAATCGCGCAGCGGTGTATTCCCCAGGAAAAAGAAGGCTTTCGGCTTGATCTTGCCCAGATCGCGCACCACCTCCGCCTCCTTGAGGCGCACATCCAGCGGTGCAATGATCGCTCCGATCTTGAAACATGCATACATCAGGATGACATGCTCGGGCACCAGCACCAGCATCGTGGCCACGCGGTCCCCCTTTTCAATCCCTATATCGAGGAGCCGCAGGGCGAAGAGATCTACCAGGGTGTTAAACTGCTTGTACGTCACCGTTTTGCCGTCTTCGTACTGAATCAGGGCCGGCCTCCGGGGTTCGATTCGAGCCCATTTTTTCGGATAATCATTCAACAGGGGCAGTTTCCATTCTGGAACGGACATCGCTCTTCCTCCTTCTTTAATGAGGTAACGGCTTTCCTTCCACCATCCCAAATAGTTCCCAAAGATCAAAGATACTATCTTCCGGTAATATTCTAATTTAAAGATAAATTAAATTTAGTCACCCGTCAAGCTATTTTTCAAATCTTTTGTTTTCCAGGGGTAAAAGGGATAAAAAAAGGGCCCGGGGCCCGGTTGAGGCTGCGCCTATTTTATTCAGGAGAATCGCAGTATGGGAAATTTTTCATGAGTGGGCCGGGCCGGAGCGCCCGGCTCCGGTATGCGCTAGCTGCGGAGTACTTCCGCAAGAGTGTCAAGAAAGCGGCAGTTCTGTTCCTCGGTGCCGCAGGTAACCCTGATCCAGGTGGGGTACCCGAAAATGTCCCCGCTGCGCACGATCACCCCGCGTTCGAGCAGAGCCTTGAATACCCGCCTTGAATCGGTTTTCACATCGACAAAGCAAAAGTTGGCCTCGGTGGGCGCTGTTTTAAAACCCATCCGTTCCAACCCCTCCGCCAGCTGCCTTCTGCCCCTTTCGGCAACGTCCCGGCTGCGGGCCAGATGATCGCCATCCTCGAGGGCGGCCAGGGCGGCGGCCTGGGCGGCGGCGTTTACATTGAAAGGCTCCCGAACCCTGTTCAGATCGGCAATCACCGGGGCCGGGGCGAAGGCATAACCTATGCGCAGCCCGGCCAGGCCGTATATTTTGGAGAAAGTCCTCAGAACCACAACCGGTCGGCCCTGCCTGACATATTCAAGTCCGTCGGGGTGTGCCGGATCGGTCACATATTCAACATAGGCATGATCAAGCACAACCAGTATGCCCGGCGGCAGCGAGGCCAGGAACCTTTCCAGCGGCCGGCGCTGCACGATTGTTCCTGTGGGGTTGTTGGGGCTGCAGATGAAGAGCAGCCGGGTGCGCTCGTTGACGGCGGCGGCAAAAGCATCAAAATCATAGCCAAATGCATCGCCTGTCTGCAGGGGGACAGGGTGCGGAATACCCCCCATCAGCCGCAAGGCAAATTCATACTCGGAAAAGGTCGGCCGGGCCATAACGGCCTCATCACCGGGATTGATATAGGCAAGCGCTAACAGGATCAGCAGCTCATCGGTACCATTGCCGATGATCAGCTCCTCCCGGGCAATGCCCAGTTTGCCTGCCAGGGCCGCCTTCAGCCTGTAGCAGCCGCCGTCGGGGTAATAGTGCAGTTCCCCGAGCAGATCTGCGACAGCCTTCCGTGCCGCCGGCGACGGCCCCAGCGGGTTCTCATTTGAAGCGAGCTTGACCGCATCGGTCAACCCCAGCTCCCGTTTGACCTCTTCAACAGGTTTACCCGGCTCGTACGGCTTGATTTTCTCCAGGCAACGGCGTCTGGCGGGCCCCTTCATTCTGTCTACTTCCTCCGCAGGCAATATATTTTTCATCTATTATAACTCAAAAATGTGGAACGGTGTAGAAAAAGCATAAAGTCATTTCCGGGGGCATATCGATCTAGGGGGGTGATTCTCTTGTTTGTCACTGTGCTGATCAAAAAGGAGCGGCTCAGGCTGATTGCCGGACTGTGCCTGGTGGCGGCGGTTCTCATTCTACCTGCCCTTCTCAACATACCGGAGAGGCTGGCGGCGGTGGTGGGACCGGGTGAAAGGCTTGTCCCCATCTATTACGTGGAGACGAATGAAAAGAAGGTGGCTCTCTCTTTCGACGCCAGCTGGGGGGCGGAGCGCACCGAAAAGATCCTCGATATTTTGAAGGAAAATGGGATCAAAACCACCTTCTTTTTGACCGGTTTCTGGGTCGAGGCATACCCGGAGTATGTAAAGCTGATTGCCGATGAGGGCCATGAGATTGGAAACCACACCCTCACCCACCCCCACCTGAACANNTCTCGGGACAAAAAACCGCCCTTTTCCGCCCTCCCTTCGGCGAGTACAGCAACCAGGTTATCGAGGCGGCCGAGGACCTTGGCTACCGGACCATCCAGTGGAGTATAGATTCCCTGGACTGGCAAAATCTGACCAGGGAAGAGATCATCGAGAGGGTCACCAGCCGGGCCCACAAAGGGGCGATCATCCTCATGCACAACAACGGCCTGTACACCGCTGACGCCCTGCCCGGGATCATTGACTATTTCAGCAAGCACGGCTACGCGATTGTGCCCATTTCCCAATTAATTTACAAGGAGGGCTATTATATAGATCCCAACAGCGGCGCCCAGATCAAAAAATAGCGGCATCTGCTGCCGGAGCGCCGGCAGAGCCGCCCGATGCACGGGCGCCGGCCCCATGAAAAATAAAATCCCCGGTACAGGCCCGTCTCCTGCAAGCAGCAGGAAGGCGGGCCTTTTGAAACCCCGCTTAGAAAATATCTCTACGGGCTTGCGGCGCCCCAGTAATTTTGGTAAGATCAAGTTGCAAAGAGACGCTGTTTTATTGTAAAAGGCGCTGCCGGAACAGAATTTGGCACATGCTTTGTTACGGGGCTGACCCCTGCCCTGGCCTGCACAAAGGCGTATTGTTAAAGGGGTCCTCCAACCTGCGGCAGGGCGGGGGTCCGTTTGAACGGGCTGCGCTGTCCTTCCGGTCCGGATACTGCACCGGGACCGTTGCTCCAGCAGCGATGTCGAAGTATTTTCCGAGCCGGTGGGGCCGCCGGTTTATCGGGTGAACAGAAACAATATTTTATTTCAAGTAGGAGGAGACTGGGACATGGAGAAGCAAAATAGCAGTTGCATCAGACACACCCCCTCCCAGATCAAGCGGGGTGGCGTGATCATGGATGTCACTACCGTGGAACAGGCAAAAATCGCTGAAAAGGCTGGCGCCGTAGCAGTTATGGCCCTGGAAAGGGTCCCGGCCGATATCAGGGCTTCGGGGGGAGTGGCCCGGATGGCGGATCCGGAAATGGTCCTCCGGATCATGGAGGCGGTGGAAATCCCGGTAATGGCCAAGGTGCGGATCGGTCACTTCATGGAGGCCAGGATACTGGAGGCGCTGGATATCGATTTTATCGATGAAAGTGAAGTGCTGACCCCTGCGGACGAGCGCTATCATATTGACAAGCACGCTTTCAAAACCCCCTTTGTCTGCGGCGCCAGGGATCTTGGCGAGGCGCTGCGGCGGCTGTCCGAGGGCGCGGCCATGCTGCGCACCAAGGGCGAACCGGGAACGGGCAATGTGGTGGAGGCGGTGCGCCATATGCGCAGGGTCATGGAGGGTCTGCGCCGGGTGCTTCATGCCCCCGAAGATGAGCTCGCCGACATGGCCAAGGAAATGCAGGCGGCGCCGGGACTGCTGAGGCAGCTCAGGGAGGAAAAAGCCTTGCCCGTGCTCAATTATGCCGCCGGCGGCATTGCCACGCCCGCCGACGCCGCACTGATGATGCAGCTGGGCGCTGACGGCATCTTTGTGGGCTCGGGCATATTCAAGTCCGAAAACCCGCAGGCCCGGGCCGAAGCCATCGTGCAGGCCACGGCGCATTACAATGACCCGGCAGTCCTGCTCCGGGTTTCCAGGGGGCTCGGTGAAGCCATGCGGGGGCTGGAGATTTCCACGCTGAGCGAAGCGGAGCGCATGCAGGAGCGGGGAAACTAGACCGCGGAGAATCGCAGTTAGAGACATCGGAGAAGGCCCGGCAATTTGGGGCCTTTTTTTGTTGCCGGCAGCCGGCCCCGGCCCTATCGACAGCCCGCGGAAATGATCATGACCCGGGCCGTGCCGCCGGGGTTTCCGCCTTAAGCTATCCCGACCTGCCCGGTTCATCACCGGGCCAGGCCTGTCTGTTCCGGGCAAGCCCGGGCGTAACCTTTGCCGCCTGGACCAGGATTACCCCGCCCAGGATCACCGCGGAGGCCAGGATGGTGCGCGGAGCAACCTCTTCCTTTAAAATCAGGGCGCCCAGCAGCACCGCCACAATGGGGTTGATATAGGCGTAGGTGCCCGCCTTGGCGGCGGGATAGGCCTGAATCATATAGATATAAGCGCTGTAGGCCAGGATGGAGCCGAAAAAGATCAGGTAAGCCAGGGCGGCAAAGCCCTTCGCTGAGGCCCCGGCCAGTGAAAAGTTGCCGGTAAGAAGAGCCAGTAACAGGAAGGAGACGCCGGCGCCAAGCATCTGCAGCCCCACCGCCGGCATCATATCCCCGCCCACTGGCCGCCGCTGTAAAAATATCGAACCGGCAGCCCAGCACAGCGCCGCAAGGAGAACGGCCAGCATGGCCGGAAGAATGTGGTTGTTGTCAGCCAGGCGAAAGCCCGGGCCGATCAACAGCACCACGCCGCAAAAACCGATGGCCAGTCCGCACCAGCCCGGCCACCCCATGCCTTTCGCCTGCGGCAGGAAAAATTCCAGCGCTGCCATGAACAGGGGGGTAGCGGCAATCAGCAGCGCCGTCAGGCCTGAATCCAGCCATTGCTCCGCCCAACAGATCAAGCTATTGCTGACAAAGAGCAGCAGCAGGCCGCCCAGAACCGTGGAGCCAACATCCCTGCGGGTGGGAGGAAAAGCCCACCCTTTTAACCTGGAACACAAGATGATCAGCAGGCCCGCCACTGTGAAACGCACCCCTGCAAAAAGCATAAACGGCATATCATTGACCCCGACCCTTATGGCCAGGTACGTGGAGCCCCAGACGATGCAGACAGTAATATAGGACAGCAATGCCAGATTTTTTGAATTGCCCAACCGTACATCCCTCGATTGTCTTTCGACGCGGAGTATGTTATCTCTCTGCAATAGATGATACTCCGATTATTGCCGCCCGTCAAAGAGCCAAACAGGGCCCACCGCTTCACCCCGGCAAGTTTCGTCCTGGGAAGCCGATCCCTCTTAGGTAAGACTGCAAGTGAGTGATCGCATGCGATTGACAGGAAAGCGCCCGCAATGTATAATCGGTACATAAATAGCTAACATGCTGCAGCTTGGCTAACGGGGGTGCTTGAGAATTGGAAGCAACATCTACAGAGGTGCAGAACAATTTTGGGGCATACCTGAAATACGCACATTATGAAAAAGTTTATATCACCCGCAACGGCATAAGTGTTGCAGTCCTGGGAGCGGCTGATCCACCCACGGCGGCCGAAGAAAGGCCCGCCTATGGCGAAAACAAGCCTAAATTATCCCTGGATGAATTTTTGGATTTGGTTTCCAAAAGCGACAAGCGCTATGAGTATATCGGCGGTGAAGTAATCCTTTCTGCCTCTCCCTCTTTTCAGCACCAAAGAATTGTCGTGGCGCTGGTCAGCCTGCTGCAGGAAAGGCTGGAGAAAAGGCCTTGCAAGACGGTAGCAGCCCCTTTTGATGTCTCCCTTCAGACCGGTGACCTGATCAATGTAGTGCAGCCGGACGTGGTGGTGATCTGCGATCTGGAAAATATCAATGAGCAGGGCCGCTACAGCGGCATCCCCACCATCCTGGTCGAGGTTCTGTCCGAAAGCAGCCGCAGCCATGATATGATCAAAAAACTCGAACTGTACCGGGCCGGCGGCGTCAAGGAGTACTGGATTGTCAATCCCTTTGCGGAAGAAATCTACATCTACACATTCGAGGATTTCGATATAGCTGACTATCGTGTATACAGCCGCGACGCACAGCTGAGCTCCTCCGCCCTCGAGGGACTTGAGATCGCTGTTGGACAGCTGTTTTCCTAGGACACTACTCCCACTCGATGGTGCCAGGCGGCTTCGAGGTGATGTCGTACACGACCCTGGATACGGCGGGGATCTCACCGGTGATGCGCTGCGATATCCTCCCCAACAGATCGCCGGGCAAATCCGCCCAGCCGGCAGTCATGGCATCGCCGGAGATTACCGCGCGCAGCGCAATCACCTCTCCGTAATGGCGCTGCCCACCCTTCATCCCCACGGCGCGGATTCCTGTAAAGACGGCAAAATACTGCCAGAGCTGCCGGGCCAGACCCGCTGCAGAGATCTCCTCGCGGAATATGGCATCGGCCTGCTGCAGGAGGGCCAATCTCCCTGCAGTAACCTCACCGATGATCCGCACCGCCAGGCCCGGCCCCGGAAAGGGCTGACGCTGCAGTATGCTTTCCGGCAGCCCCAGCACCCCGCCGACAAGGCGCACCCTATCCTTGTACAGCTCCCGCAGCGGCTCGATAAGCCTGAAACCAAGTTCCTCAGGCAAGCCGCCCACATTGTGATGGGCCTTGATGGCCTGCCCATCGGGTCCGGCGCCGCTCTCGATGACATCGGAACGGATGGTGCCCTGGGCCAGGTATGAGATGTCGCCCAGGGAAAGGGCCTTCTCCCTGAACAGGCTGATGAATTCCGCCCCGATGATGCGGCGCTTCTGCTCCGGATCGACGGCACCGCGCAGGGCCTTCAAAAAGCGATCCCTGGCATCGAGGCGATGGAAAGCGCCCTGCAGGTTTTTACCGCAGAGGGCGGTTACTTCAGCCGCCTCCCCCAGACGCAGCAGCCCGTGATCCACAAAAACGGACACCAGACGGTCGCCAACAGCCCGGTCCAGCAGAAAGGCCACCACCATGGAATCAAGGCCCCCGCTCACCGCACAGAGCACTTTTTCACCCGCTCCAACAGTACGTTCGATCTTGCGCAGCGCCGTCTCAATAAAGGTGCGGGGATTCCATTCTCCTGTGGCCGTCCTATCCATCGCAAACCCACCTTTTTCTAATTGATTACCATGAATCGCCAAATTTCGGCAAAGCCCGGTACAATCATACCCGCCGGATCTGGAAAAGACAAGGGGAAACAACTGCGCGGCAGGCGGCTCCTGCTGCCGCCCCGGATTTTAAAAGATGATCTTTAACCCGGAGCCATACCGGGTCATACTATATAGTGACAGATGTAACTAATCAGGCAGGAGGCTTTTTAGCAATGAGCCATGGAGCGATCAGAAAGATGTTTCCGGGATCAAACTCGGCCTACGGTTTCTACTCATTCTATGACCAGATCATAGAGGATAACGCCACCCGTATTTTTGTGATCAAGGGCGGGCCGGGGGTGGGGAAATCAACATTCATGCAGAATATTGCCCGGGAATTAATCAGGAAGGGCTATGATTGCGAATTTCACTGCTGCTCTGCCGACAGCGCCTCCCTTGACGGCATTGTCTTCCCGCAGCTGCACATTGCCTGCATCGACGGGACCACGCCGCACATGGTCGACCCGAAAAACCCGGGGGCAGTGGATGAAATAATACATATGGGGGAATTCTGGGACGAAGAGGGGATGATTGCCCGGCGGAAGGAAATCCTGGGATTGAACCGGGAGACAGGCCGCCTTTACCGCCGCGCCTACCGCTATCTGGCTGCAGCAAAGCTCTTTCTCGATGAAATTGAAGATTACTACAGGGAAAACAACTGTCTCGATGTGGCCGGCCTGGACCGGCTGGCCCTGCAGATGATCGGTGAAATTTTTGGGGAAAGGGTCAACAGGAGCAGCGCGGAAAGGCGGGAAAGGCATCTCTTTGCCACAGCGATCACCCCTGACGGCCCCGTCAGTTTCCTGGATACACTTGTCGGCCCCGGGTACCGGCGTTACATCATCAGCGGCGACGACGGGACAGGAAAGAACGAGCTCATTGCCCGGATCAAGGATGCCGCGGTCATGCGCAGTTTTTTCGTAGAGGTCTATCATTGCGCCCTTGATCCGGCCAAGATCGACCATGTAATCATCCCCCAGCTCGAAACCGCCGTGCTCAACAGCGTAACGCCTCATATTCTGGAACCTTCCGGTGAGGACCGCGCCATCGAGACCGATGCCTTTGTGAAAAATCCCGGGCACCGCCTGGAAAAGGAGCGCGATCTGGCCCGGGAACTATATCAGAAAACCTTTGAATCCGCCATCGAATTCATCGGACGTTCCAGGGATGCGCACAGCAAGCTGGAGTCCTACTATATCCCCAATATGCGGTTCGGCGAGATCAACCGCCTGGCCGGGGAGGTGCTGGAAAAAATCATTTCATACGCGGAAAAGACCTGAATCACCCCGGGCCCCTTTGGTAAGGGAGCACCGGGGGCGCTTTACCCTCCGGTTCAAGCCGCTGTTCATGACCCGGGGTGAGTCAAAGTCACCGTCCCCGTGACTCATTGATGGCGGCGGCAATGAAATCACGGAAAAGCGGATGCGGCCGCTGCGGTCTTGATCTGAACTCGGGATGAAAGAGAACAGCCATGAACCAGGGGTGGCCGGGCAGCTCGATCATCTCCACCAGCCCCGTCTGTTCATTGATCCCGCTGAAGATCATTCCGGCGGCTTCGAGCCTGCCGCAGTAATCATTGTTGAACTCGAAGCGATGCCGGTGCCGCTCCACGATCCCGGCTTCGCCGTAGACCTTGCGGGCCAGGGTCCCCTCCTTGACCATGCAGGAGTGGGCCCCAAGGCGAAGTGTGCCGCCCAGCCGGGTATTGTTATCCTGCCCCGGCAGATAGTCAAATACGGGATGGGGGGTTTTGGTATCAAATTCGGTGCTGTGAGCGCCCTCCAGCCCGGCAACATGGCGGGCGAATTCGATGACTGCACACTGCATCCCCAGGCAAAGCCCCAGGAAAGGGATCTTCTTCTCCCGGGCTACGCGTACGGCGCTGATCTTCCCCTCGATCCCGCGGTGGCCGAAGCCGCCGGGGACAAGAACGGCATGAACTCCCTGCAGCAGACTGTCCGGATCCCCCGTTTCAAAGTCTTCGGCCTGAATCGACCTGATATCTATGGCTGCATTGTTTGCCCAGCCGGCGTGAAAAAGCGATTCATTGACGCTGAGGTAGGCGTCGGGATAGGCTGTATATTTGCCCACAAGCGCCACGGTGATTTTTTGCCGGAGCGAGGAAGCCCTGTGAACCAGCTCTTCCCATGCGCCCATCTGCGCTGGGGCGCAGCTGAGCTGCATCTTCTCCAGGACCATCCGGTCCAGACCCTGGCTCTGCAGCTGCAGGGGCACCTGGTAAATGGTGGGGGCATCCAGGTTTTCAACCACCTCCTGCGGCTTGATATTGCAAAAGAGGGCGATCTTCCGCTTGACATCATCATTCAGGGTCTGTTCGGTCCGGCAGATAATGATGTCTGGCTGGATCCCTATGGAGCGCAGCTCCTTGACACTGTGCTGCGTCGGCTTCGTCTTCAGCTCACCCGACATGGGCAGGTAAGGCACGAGGGTAACATGTATAAAAAGGACATTTTCCCAGCCCAGATCATAGCGCAGCTGCCGGATTGCCTCCAGAAAGGGAAGGCTTTCGATATCGCCCACGGTGCCCCCTATCTCCGTAATGACCACATCGACACCGCCGCCCCGGGCAATTTTCTGGATCCGCTCCTTTATTTCATCGGTAATATGCGGAATAACCTGGACAGTCTGCCCCCGGTATATGCCCTTGCGCTCTCCCTCGATGACGGACCAGTAGATCTTGCCGGTGGTCACATTGTTGTCCCTTGTTAAGTTCTGATCCATAAATCTCTCGTAATGGCCCAGGTCCAGATCGGTTTCGGCTCCATCCTCCGTGACAAATATCTCTCCGTGCTGGTGCGGCCCCATGGTCCCGGGATCATAATTTATATAGGGGTCAAATTTCTGGATAGTCAGTCTCAACCCCCGCGTTTTCAGCAGGCTTCCCAGGGAGGCGGCTGTAATCCCTTTCCCCAATGATGAAACAACTCCGCCGGTAATGAAAATATATTTTGTCATCTGCAACCTCCATAAAATACCTTGCTGCCCATAAAAAAAGGCGGTCCCGGGCTTTCCCCGGGATGACAGGTTCAGCTTTGGCCCTGGACATGGGAAGCTTTTTTCACACGGGGAGGCCGGTAAAGTTTTCTGCCATGTAAAAGAGCCCCTGAAATGGATTCTACACTGCCCGCGCTTTCCCTGCCTTTGGAGGCCCATAAGCCCGTTGATCCCTCAATATTTACCGGAGGAGCCCTCCTGGCCGCGGCTCATCAACCCCGCTTCGAACCTTTCAGGATGCAGCAGATTTTTTTTACAGTACTGGAAGCGTAATCCTTCGTTGAGGGAGGAGCGATCACAGTGGCAGCGAGCCCTTGCCGGGGGGGCAAATATTTTGAAAGCGGCATTTTTGCAGGCGCCGGCTAGGGCCGCAGCCGGTTGCGGAGCATAAAGTAACTTCTCCGGAGCAGCTCTACAAGCACCGCCCCCTCCGCTCTCGCTTCATCAAGGGCCAGCCTCAATCTCTCTCCGGTTATGCGCGCCTCCGAAGCGATGCGGCCGGACAGGGCGCGCGCCCTGTTTTGCAGGCTGCCGGCACCGCTGCGCAGCAGCCGGGGCAGGATGCGGCTCTCCCGGCGCAGCAGCTGCCAGCCACGCTTCAGGTTCAGCGGCGCCTCCTTCCAGAGCGCGACAGCCGCACTCTGGAGATTTCCGGCAAAAAGGAGCATCGCAGAACCGACCGCCCTGACCAGCCCCGGTACAATCCGCCTCTCCAGGCCCAGCACCAGCCAGGCCCGGCGCAAATTGGAGGGAGCCTCCCTGCGGACTGTTTTCAATATACCCGGCAGTCTCCGGAGATAGTCCCTGCCCTGCCGGAGCAGAGCGTCAACCCTGCCGGGAAGGGATCTCCGGAGGCGATGCAGCCTTCCCAGGGCGCCTGGGTTGTTCAGAAAGTAGAAACCCAGAGTCGCCCCCAGAGCGGCGAGCAGAAAACTGAGCACGGTCCCGGAAACCGCATGCATGATGCCGTAATTTTCGCGGGTGCCGGCGGCGCTCCGCGGCGGCAGTTCGCCCGCTTTCGGAATCATCTTGCCCCCCTTGATAAATGCAGGGCCGTAGAAATAGTAAGAGACCACATCGGCAAAACGGGCGATCCCCCGCATGGCCGACTCCTTGGTATTCGTATGAGCCCCCACCTCCAGCAGCAGCGCCAGCGGAGAGAGATCCTGGTTGTAACTGCCCCATATGGTCAGGACTCCGTGGATCAGGCCCGGATAGAGGCGGTCGGCATATCCCTTCAGATCGTAGGCGAACTGCTGGTTCGTCGCCGTGCCGGGATTGCTCAGACCCACCACGATCTGAACCTGCGTCACCGCCTCGCCGTTCAGTTCCAGGGCGTACGCCTCCCAGGGTGCAGCATCACGGTGCACGTCAAAGATGGCGTCGGGGCGCTGCCGCAGCAGCCGCAGTGCCGTAACCCGGGAACGCCGGTAGGCACCCCGATCATGGGGCAGGTGCAGTTGATCCGAATAGAGAACGTCGATCCCCTTTTTCTCCAGCGCCTCTTTGAAAGCGAGGCCCACGTCATGAATTCCTCCGGCGCCGTAAATGGTATCGGTGTCGTCACTGGGCACATAGCATTCGGCATTGTGCGTGTGGTATATGGCAATCCTGTAAGCCGGCCCCGTCCGCCCCTGGGCGGGAAGAAAGGGGACAGATCCCGTGGAAAAATCCGGAGGGATGATCAGGTCAACCTTCCGGGTGAAGCGGGCCCGGGCCAGGTAGTTTTCCACGCTTTCGACTTCATAAAGATCATTTTCAGCTGTAAGATAGCGATCCTTGACCCTGAGACGGTGCCCGGTAACCAGGATCAGCCGCTCCTGTTCATCAACCATGTAGTAATAGCATCTGCCTTCAAGCTCTTCCGGGCTCAGCTCATCGAACTGCTGCACTCCGTCCCGGGCGCGGCTCGCTGCAGGGGAA
>MTKW01000153.1_pt2 | contig 24027 bp, 18 predicted proteins | sample 1042761 | NCBI WGS metagenome assembly MTKW01 (sample SAMN06205366, study PRJNA360243) | anaerobic digester metagenome | biome: Wastewater treatment plant; feature: Anaerobic digester sludge; material: sludge; isolation source: anaerobic digester fed with sludge from wastewater treatment plant ...
GTAAAACTAACTTTAACCATGTATAAAACCGCGTAGCATTGTGTCATTCTCAATTCGCTATGCGCTGCGTAGCCAATTACATATAAAGTCTTTGCAATTATTAAAACACTATTCTTCTTTAATGTACATTTTTCGTATTGTTCAATTAAGACTATTTTATCTTAACTGGTGCACCGGATTTTATACAACATTCGGTGCAAATAATCTATTTTAAATATAAAAATTGTAAGAAAATGTTAAAAAAAGGAAGTTGATGCAACAAAACAATAAAATTATTGCTACTTGTTAGTCTCTTTTACTTATTTCATACATCAGTATTGCCCCCGCAACAGCAACATTAAGCGAATCAATGTGTTGCATTGGAATTTTTACATTGTAATCAGCGATTTTTANNTAACTTCTTCAATAGTAATAGCGTCGTTAAGCGTTGTAGCAACAACTTTATACCCGTCTTTTTTAAGTGCTATTAATTCATCAAGTGAAGACTTTTTAACGGGGAGTAAAAAGTGTGCACCTTGTGCAGCGCTTAACACTTTTTCGTTATACGCGTTAACACTACCTTCACTAAGCAAAACTGCGCCAAAGTCAAAGGCTAAAGCGGTGCGTAAAATAGTACCTAAGTTACCAGGATCACTTACTTCATCTAAATAGAGTAAATGTTTATTTTTATTAACTTTTAGATATGGTTTTTTTATAAGAGCAAACACGCCATCAGTGGTTACTTTACCACTTAATTTTTCCGCTATTTCAGGAGTAATAAGCGTCATAGGAACATCGTAATTTAGTTTTTCAACACTAAAGATTTCAGTGACTAAGTTTGCATCTATAGCCATTTCAATAAGGTGTTTACCTTCAATTAAAAGTTCGTCTTTTGGTTTAGCTTTAAGAGCCACTAGTGCTTTAATTTTAGGGTTTTGTTTACTCGTTATTATATTCATAACATTGCTCCTTTAACACTCTATCTAAATCTTTATAATTTGGTTCATACTTTTCTAACAGCTTATAAAACTTAGGGCCATGCCCACTAACGAAATAATGCACTAATTCGTGGACGACTAAGGCATTAATAATACGCGGATGAAAGTGAATTAATTTTTCATTAAAACTTAAACTCATTGTATGTTTACTATTACTACCCCACCTTGTTTTCATCCGTTTAACTCTTACTTTGTAAGTGACAGGTATATTCATAATTTTAGAATAGTGTTTCACACTTTCTTCTAGATGACTTAAAAGTAACTTTTTTGTTAAAGCATAGAAGTGTTCAAGACTTGTCGGTACTTCTTTTAAGTTATATTTTATTTTTATGTCATTAAGACTCTTTTCTTCGCCAAAGATGTAAGTCGTATCACTAAAAGGGACAGTGCTTGTCTTTTTTTGTAGTCTTAAAAGACTCTTATAATTTTTCATAAACACTTCTTCTAATTTTGAGATTCGTGTGCCATAGGGAAGCGAAACATTAAATGTATTTTCTTGCGTTTCACACGGTCGAAAAACAATCGTCTTCATTCTTTTATAAGTAAGACTTAAAGTATAGTTAACGACACCATTTTTAGTATTAACACTGATAGTATGATTAAACATAAATCTATTGTATCATGAGAGAGTAATTAATATTTTTGAAGAATAAATAATGACAGCACTTTTTATTTACATGTTTTCGGGGTAATACACATTAGTAAGATCCAGATAGTCAATAAATTCGGGAAATGTTATAGTGGTTTTACTATTAAATACAAAATTTGCTTCATTCTTGAATTTATAATGTCTTGTTGTTTTTTCGATTACCGAATGCGTTGTTTCGTAATATGTAACTGTATAATTAATGTCATTAGTGACTCTACTAATAAGACCATCCTTATTAATTTCAATAGTCGTTGTATGGCTAGTAATATTTAAACCGTTTAGTGCTCGTTCAATGTTTTCTGAATACCACGGATGAGTTTTATACCATTCAATTTCTTCACTTGTCATTTCATCAATGTTTTTACCAAAACTTACCTTTAAGAAAAACGCTAGTTCTTCTTTTGACATTGTATAAGTCACCACTAGTTTATCTTTAGTTTTACGCGCCTCAACATTATTTACTATTGATAAAAAGCCAGGGTATTCCGCAATTCCGCGCGGAACACGTTCTATTAATAATGAACCATAATAATTGTTAAAAAAATATAAAACATCCGTCGCGGGAAGTTTTCCCATTTTACATTTGAGTTTTTTATTTAACTTATCACTTACACCGGCATTTGTTGGTGGTGGTATTGATTCTTTCTTGGTGTAGAACCATTCTTCCGTGTAGTAATTGTCACGCTTGTAAAGTGGCTCAAAAACATTTTCATCATCTTCACTAGGTTCATAATGAATATAATTTACGGCCATTTTTAGGTCATCGCTTCCTATATCGGTCGCAATTGCTTTTACATCTAGTGAAAAATGACTTACTTCACTTTCAGTCGTTTTATCAAGGTTATAAACTACTTTTCCTCTTAATACTTCCCCAATATATGTAAAATTTACAGAATCAAAATTATGGAATTGTAACTTTTCTTTCGCCGCAAATACCGCTTTATTAGCTTTTTGTTTAGATACTTTAATGCCGCTATCGCAGCTAGTAATAACTAAAAAGATAAAAGATAAAGGCAATAATTTCTTAAGTTTCATAACTCATACTCCATAATTTGTTGTACCACTATTTATTCTATAAATAAAAAGTACCGAAGTTTTACCCTCGGTACTCTTACACTTTAAATTATTTAACTATTCGTATTTAGTCGCTTTTAAGCGTTCAATTAACTTACTATCAACGCCTTTAATGACCGCGACGAGTAAATCAATAGCTGCATCAATGTCATCACTATGCACAAGTGAGACATGACTATGGAAATAGCGGCACGGTANNATTTCTTTTGCGACACTTTCAACATGGTCAAAAAGTCCGCGATGGCCAATCACGCTGCCGTCCATAATGCTAAGCGCTACTCCTGCTCCTAGTTTTGTGTCCATTGCTGGTGATCCTGGTAAGTCGTAACTCATTGTTACGTCAAGGGCAAAAGCTAGGTCAGGTTTAACTTTGTATGCACTAGTGCGTGCTCCGCGGAGTCCCACTTCTTCTTGGACAGTACCGGCAAAACTAACATTTGCGGTATGGCCTTCTTTTTTCAGGCGACGTAAGACCTCAATCCCAACTGCAACTGCGACACGGTCGTCCCACGCTTTCCCTAAAAGTGTTTTACCGTCATTTAATACCCGGAAAGTTTGTAAGGGTGTAACAGTGTCACCAACTTTAATTCCAAGTTTTTTAATGTCTTCGTCACTACCGACACCCATATCAAGGTACATATCTTTTAGTTCCATCACTTTATTGCGTTGTTCAGCGGGCATGCCGTGCGGAGGTTGAGCACCAGTGACACCAATATATTCTTTACCATCACGCGTTGTCACGACCCATTCGTGGGCTGGGATAACGTGACCCCACCACCCACCAACATTATGGAGCCGTAAAAAGCCACCTTTTTCAATTTGTTTAACAAGGAAGCCAACTTCATCCATATGCGCAGCGATTAAGACACGGGGTGCGTCTTCTTCTCCATTTAAATTTGCGATAACTGAACCTAGGTTATCGTATTCAAAAGAATCTGCAACATCTTTTAATTCTGCTTTAATAAGACGAGCGACATCGCGTTCAGCACCGCTGATGCCTTTGACTTCACTTACTTTTCTTAATAATTCTAAACGTTTTTTATCCATCATGACCTCTTTCTATTACTTCTAGTAATTATGTTGTTGTCTGTCATAGTTTACCACTAGTTTAGCGTTATAGGCATTAGTTATGTCTTGGGCACTAAACTCTAAAGCGCTACCAAGACTTAAAAATTCTTTTAAAGCGACTATGTAACAGCGTTTACTTTCTTTCCGCATTAAGTCCGTAATCCGTAAATAAACACGCTTAAAGGCATTATTTACTTCCTCTTTAGTCGCCGGTAAACTTTCGTACTCTACTTTACCGACTGCAAAATTAAAGACAATCGCAATTGAGAGGAAAAAATGTAAACCGTCCGCGAATTCATCAAGTAGTACATCGCGACTTTCACTTTTTTTAAGCGACCAATATTTAAAGGCACGCGTTGCATTAGCGAGTTCACCTATTTCCACAAGGAGCGCTAAAAAGCGCTCCGTTTTAGTACTTTCGTGAGTGACATTATGACGACTATTTATATCAGCGTCAAGTTCACGTTGTTTAAGGAGTAATGGTGCAAGATTAATTTCCATTTTTTACCTTGTCAATATGCCAAATTTCATCGATATATTGATGAATTGTGCGGTCACTGCTAAAGAACCCGCTCTTAGCAATATTATAGAGCGCACTTTCCGCCCAGCTTGATTTCTTCCGATAATACGTGACAATTTCGTCTGTGCGTTTAAAGTAGGCTGGTAAATCTTTTAAGATTAAGTACTCGTCACCCTTATTCATTACTTCGTCAAATATTGCTTTGAAAGTATGGGGGTTACCTTGACTCCATGTACCGTCGATTAATGAATCTAATATCCGACGAATTTCATGGTCATTATGGTAAACATCCCACGGATTATAAGTACCTGATTCTCTAAGTGCTTTCACTTCTGGCTCAGTTAAGCCAAAGATAAAGGAATGTTCGTCCCCTACGCGCTCATGAATTTCCACATTCGCGCCGTCTAGTGTCCCTAAAGTTAAGGCACCATTCATCATAAACTTCATATTACCAGTGCCGCTTGCTTCTTTCCCAGCGGTACTAATTTGTTCACTAATATCGGTCGCAGGAATAATAATTTCGGCAGTCTTGACGCCATAGTTTTCAATAAAGACAACTTTCATAAATGGCGAAATTTCTGGATCATTGTTAACGACATCAGCGACACCGTTAATTAGTTCAATTACTTTCTTCGCAAAGTAGTAACTTGGTGCGGCTTTCGCGCCAAAGATAAAGGTGACAGGATGAATTCTAAAATCAGCATCACTCTTCATCCGGAAATAAAGCATCATAATGCGGAATACATTCATTAATTGCCGTTTATAAGCGTGTAAACGTTTAATTTGCACATCAAAAATCGAATCAACATCAATTTTAATGCCGTTAGCGCGCTTAATATAGGCGGCAAGTTGTTGCTTTTTGAGGCGTTTAATTTGTAAGAATTTCCGTTGCACTTTCTTATCTTTTACAAAAGGTAAGAGTTTTTCAAAGTCATCGGGATTAGTAATATAAGAGTCCCCAATAAGACTTGTTAAATATTTATTAAGTTCCGGGTTACTTGCCACAAACCAGCGACGATGCGTAATCCCGTTTGTTTTATTATTAAATTTCTCAGGATAAAGACTGTAGAATTCTTTAAATGTTTGCGCTTTTAAGATTTCAGTGTGTAGCGCTGCGACACCGTTAACACTAAAACTAGCGTAAATCGCTAAGTTTGTCATATGAATCATCCCGTCGCGGATAATTGCCATATTTTGGCGATCACCTTCACTGATGCCTTTATTAACGAATTCGCGTTGACTACGACGATGAATTTCTTCAATAATCATGTAGTTGCGTGGCACTAAATGATGGACATAACGCACTGGCCAGCGTTCAAGTGCTTCGACCATGATTGTATGGTTTGTATAGGCAAAAGTCTTAGTAACGATATCCCACGACTCATCCCAGCCATATTCATAATCATCAAGTAAAATACGCATTAATTCCGGAATTGCTAAAATGGGGTGCGTATCATTAAGTTGGAACACATAGTGTTCATGGAAATTACGTAATGTTTTATGACGACGGAAATGACCGCGAATCGCACTTTGCAAGCCAGCACTGACTAAGAAATATTGCTGTCTTAAGCGGAGCATTTTACCTTTTTCGGTAGAATCATCAGGATATAACCCGTGATTAATTTCGCGGAGTGTCCGTAAATAATCATCAAATGATTCGTCACGTGGTAATTGTTCATCGCTTGGTTCAGCGCTCCATAAGCGGAGAGTATTTGCGACGTCATTACGATAGCCGACAACACTCATGTCATAGGGCACTGCTTTAACGATAGTGGGATTAACAGTTATAATCCCAAATTCACCATTGCGTTTTTGATAAGTTTCAGCGTGACCGTAAAACTTAACATTCACCGCGTGCTTTGGTTTCCGTACTTCCCAGACGTTGCCATTGACTAACCATTGATCGGGTAATTCGACTTGTTTCCCGTCGACAATCTTTTGCCGGAAGAACCCGTATTCATAACGAATACAGTGACCGTTTCCAGCGTAACCAAGACTCGCAATTGAATCAAGGAAACATGCGGCAAGGCGACCTAAACCACCATTACCAAGGCCAGCATCACTTTCTTGTTCTTCTAAATCATGAAGATTCATCCCAATTTGTTTTAGGCCTTTGTTAACGACATTATAAATTCCTAAGTTGATTAGGTTGTTTGTCAGTAAGCGACCAATTAAAAATTCCATTGAGAAATAAATTAATTGTTTCTTACCTTTCTTATTAACAGCGTCACGGCTTTTGCGCCAGTTGATGTTCGCGTAGTCTCTTACCATTGAACCTAAAATGTCATAACGTTCAGTGATGTGACTATCATCAAGGCCAACGCCGTATTTCTCTGTTAATCGCTTTTTAAATTCATGAATAAAACTTTTTGTTGTTGTAAACATAAATTATTCCTTCCTTTATTTATTTAACTCACTAAATTATTTAGTGTCTTTTTTTGTTTTAGCAGTAGTTGCTTTTTTTGTTGTAGTCTTTTTGGCTGTAGCACTTTTTGTTGCTTTTTTAGTAGCGGTGCTCTTTGTGGCAGTTTTTGTTGCCTTAGGTTCAGCCTTTTTTGTTGTCGCCGCTTTTTTAGCAGGCGCTTTTTTCGCTGCTGGTTTCTTTGCTTTAACTTCTTCGACCTTTGGTTCTTCTTTCTTTGCGGGTAAATCTTTCTTTAAAATCATCGCGGCAAATGAACCAAGTTTAAGTGTTAAGCGGTATGGACGCATTTCTGGTCCTGGACCAGCGTGTGTTGTCACTGGTAAACCGTTATATTGGTTATAACCACCATAGACATCTTTATCACTATTAAAGATTTCAGTGTAAGTACCTTCTTCTTCAACACCGATATCGTAATATTCGTAATAATTTCCAGTCATATTAAAGACAAAGATTAATGTTTCTTCACCGTATTTACGTTGGAACGCAAACACACTTTGATCACGATTATCGACCATTAACCATCTAAAGTTACGAGGGTCAAATTCACCAACATGCATCGCTTTTTCACTACGATAAATTAAGTTTAAGTCGCGCACTAAGCGACTAACTGAATCGTGTTTTGGATATGACTTTAAGTTCCACGGTAAACTCTTACTTTCATTCCACTCATCGAAGCTAGCAATTTCGTTACCCATAAAGGTAAGTTTTTTACCAGGATGCGCGAATTGATAAGTATATAAGTTACGCGTTAAGGCAAACTTTTGGTCATAGTTACCAAACATCTTATTAATAATTGTCCCTTTACCGTGCACTACTTCGTCGTGACTTAGTGGTAACATAAAGTTTTCACTAAAGAAATAATGCATCGAGAATGTAAAGAGGTTATGGTCATATTTCTTATAAATTGGGTCTTTACTATAATAGCGTAAGGTGTCATTCATCCACCCCATATCCCATTTATAGTCAAAGCCTAAACCACCCCACTCAACGTCCCGCGTTGTACCGTCAAACGCTGTTGAGTCTTCAGCAATCATCATAACACCAGGGAAATGGTAATGAACTTTACCATTGAGTCGTTTTAAGAATTCAACACCGCCGTGATTTACTCCGCGGTCACTATTACCGTGCCAGTAGACAATGTTACTGACAGCGTCAATTCTAATTCCGTCGAAATGGAAGTATTCTAAGAAATAGAAAATCGCACTAATTAAGAAGCTACGAACTGGATCGCGCCCTAAATCAAATTGCGGGGAACCCCATTGACTAAATGTATGCTCACTGTCTTGATATTCATACATTCTTGTCCCATCAAATTCAATTAAACCATAATGGTCAATGGCAAAGTGAACAGCAACAAAGTCTAAAATAACGCCAAAACCGGCTTGGTGCATACGGTCGACAAATGACATAAGTTGCATTGGGTTACCATAACGACTATCAACACTAAAGAAACCAGTAGCCTGATAACCCCATGACCCGTCAAATGGATATTGTGTAATCGGCATGATTTCGACATGAGTAAAGCCATTATCACGCATATAAGGAATTAAGTAATCAGCGATTTCTTCGTAAGATAAAATCCGCCCATTTTCTTTTCCTTTCCAGCTGCCTAAATGGATCTCGTAAATACTAATTGGTTTATCATGACCTCTACATCTACTTTTCATCCAATCTTCGTCGTGCCAAATAAAACCTTCATAGTCAAATAGTCGTGAAGCAGTACCTGGTGCTTTTTCACTAAAGAAAGCATATGGGTCAGCTTTATCTACATAATGACCATGGGCATTCCGGAATCGGAATTTATAGTTTTGGTAATTTTCTAATTCAGGAATAGTAATTTCCCAAATACCACGGTAATCGACCTTCTCCATCTTGTGGACATTTGGATCCCAACCGTTAAAATCCCCAATCACACTTACATCACTTGCCGCTGGGGCATAGAGACGAAATGTTACACTTTTTTTCTTTTTACCTTTCGCGGGATTAAAATGAGCGCCAAAGTATTTATGTGCACTCGTTGTAAACCCCATCAGGAATTCATCTATAAAACTCATAATCAACCTCCCTCGTTTTATTATTATAATAAAAAAGGACGAAGAATGGTAGTTTAAACACCGGAATTATCGCAATTTTGACAGAAAATGAAAATTTACCGACAAATTTAGACGAATAATATTCAATTTATTGAAATTTTATGCATTATCGGTATTTTTTAAATATTTGAGTTATTACAATTTTAGAGTTGTTACTAGCTTATTGCCAAATTATTTATCGCAAAATATTAATCCGCAAACAAGATAAANNTTTTTTGTAACAAAATCACAGCACGCTAACTTGTCTTTGTGTATAATAAAAAAATGAGAGGTGAAATATATGTCAAAATTAGTGTTAGCTATTAACTCGGGAAGCAGTTCCTTAAAATTCAAACTTTTCAAAGTTCCAAGTGAAAAAGTAATTACAAGTGGACTTTTTGAAAGAATTACACAAAAAATGGGAGCGTTTCGCATTAAAACCGAAACGGGTGAAGTAAGACGCGAACTACCACTACCAAATCACGAAGTAGCGGTTAATGTTTTAACGAAGGCTTTAATTGAATTTAAAATCGTTAAATCATTAGATGAAATTAACGCAGTGGGTCACCGTNNGAGAAACTTAGTCCTTTTGCCCCACTTCATAACCCCGCAAACTTAACGGGCTACGAAGCTTTTAAGAAAATCTTGCCAGATGCACTGCATGTTGCTGTCTTTGATACTTCTTACCATCAAACAATGGCACCAGAAGATTATTTATTCCCCATTCCTTATGAATATTATGAAAAGTATGACATCCGTCGCTACGGAGCACACGGTACTTCACATAAATTTATTGCTGATGAAGTTACAAAAATTAATAAAGGGAAACCGTGTAATCTTATCGTCTGTCACTTAGGGAACGGCGCAAGTATTACTGCTGTTAAAGACGGAAAATGTGTTGCTACATCAATGGGCTTTACTCCTTTAGGAGGCATCATGATGGGTACACGAACTGGTGACCTTGATCCAAGCGTCTTTTATTTTGTTAGTAAATTAGAAGATAAATCACCCGAAGAAGTTTATGACATGTTTAATAAAAAGTCAGGAATGCTTGGTGTCAGCGGTATTTCTAGTGATGTACGCGATGTTGAAAATGCTCTTCTTCAAGGCAATGAACGCGCTAAACACACCTTTGATTTATATAGTCGGCGTGTCGCTGATTATATTGGTCAATATCATATTCGTTTAGGTGGTACTGACACCATTGTCTTTACGGCTGGTATCGGTGAAAATGTCCCAGGCATTCGTAAACAAATTATCGACAAAGTTAAAGATGCGATGGGCATTGAATTTGATGACGAACAAAATAGCTTAACTAGAGGTGGAATTTATGGTTTACTTTCCACGAAAAATAGTAAAGTAAAAGTATATGTGATTCCGACTGATGAAGAATTAATGATTGTTCGAGATTGTGTGCGAATCGCTGAAAATAAAAAGAAAAAATAGGTGTAATTAATGCACATATATTCAAAAGAAATTGAACTTAAAATCAAAGAGTATAAAAAAACAACCAAAGCAATTTTTAGTCTTGTTGAAAAGTATGATAAGGTAGCTATTTTCACGCACCTTTCACCAGACTTTGACGCCTTCGGTTCTCAATTCGGTTTAGGAGTATATTTACGCGACCATTATCCCGAGAAAGACATCAAAATTATTGGGCAAAGTTTACCACTTTATAACGGTGAACTTTATCCCGAAATGGATGAAGTAAAGGATGAATGGTTTAATGATGATTTTTTAGCAATTATTGTTGATACCGCGACGCTTGACCGTGTTAGTGATAATCGTTATGAAAAAGCTAACCATCTCATTAAAATTGACCATCATCCAAATGTTGATCCCTACGGTGATATATGTTTTGTTGATGTTACTAGTGTTGCCGTCGCCGAAATGATTGCCGTTATGCTTTTAGCAGATGGCCGCACTATATCAAAAGATGTCGCTAGTTATCTATTTAGTGGTATCGTTGGTGATTCTGGACGCTTTAAATATGCGTCCACTACTTCACTTACCTTCGGTATTGCCGAAATCTTAACAAGTTTAGGCATTGATTTAAATTATATATACAATCGTTTATACATCCAAAACTTAGATGACTTACGCTGTATTGGTTATATCTTAAATAATTTTAAAATTACGAAAAATGGTTTTGCCTATTACGTGATGGATGAGGCTACACTGCAAGCATTAAATATCACTGCCGAACGCGCAAAAGAAAATGTTAATGTTTTCGCTGATATTCGCGGCATTAAAGTCTGGGCCGCCATTACCGAACGCACTGACACAAACGAGTGGCGGGTATCAATACGCAGTGCTGGTATACCGATTAATGAATTCGCCCAAAAATGGCGAGGCGGTGGCCATGTGCAAGCTAGTGGTGCTTCACTTTTAAACCGTGAAGAAATTGATGTATTTGTGAAAGAAATGGATGAATATATAGGCTAATAAGCCTATTTTCATTTCTTGTCTCTTCAATATGTTAAAATAATTATATGTCTTTTATCCCTTTAAATGTATTTACAAACTATGCGCTCCTTCAAAGTGCACTTACTTTGGACGATTATTTAAAGACACTTAAAAATCGAAACATCAAAGCAGCGGGTGTTAGTGATCCTGATACCCTTTTTAGTTATCCACACTTTGCCAAAAAAAGTAGGGAATTTCATATAAAACCACTCTATGGTGTTAGGCTTAATTTTGAAGGTTCTTCACTAGTTATTTATCCTCAAAACGAAAAGGGATATCGTGAACTTTTAGCGCTCCTTGAAGTCAAAAATAAACGCGAATTAACGCTGCAAGATTTAAAAGAAAATAGTGCAAATTTAATTGTTATTATTCCCTCTTCAGCTATTCATAATTTAGAGTTAAAAGAGCAAATTATGCAAAAATATTTTTATAATTTTGCCATTAATACAACATCATTATACATCGGTTTAGAACGGGAAAATACAGAATTAACAGCCTTTTTGCGAGAATTTAGTGATAAATATAACTATGCACTAGTAGCGTTCCCGCTTATTAAATATGCTAAAAGTGAAGACCATAAAACACTTTTAATGATTGAGGCAATTAGAGAAGGTAAATCGTTTTCCATTTATGATATTTCTAGTGGTGCCGATTATATTTTAAGTGACGCTGAACTTAATAATTATTATAGTGAAAATGAACTTAAAAATACGCATCTAATTAGTGATTTAATTAACTTTGATTTAAGCGTTAAACACGACTTAAATTTCCCGCTTCCTGGCGCATATGATCCTAATAAGAAAATTGATGAATTGACACTAAATGCGCTTAAAGCAAAAGGCTTAGATAATAATAAAAAATACATAGAACGACTCACACATGAATTAAGTATCATTCGTAATTTAGGCTATGTTAACTACTTCTTAATCGTTAGTGATTATGTTAATTTTGCAAAAAAAGCTGGAATCTTAGTCGGTTACGGTAGGGGTAGTGCACCGGGTTCACTTGTTAGTTATCTTTTAGGTATCACCCACGCTGATCCACTTGAACACAATTTACTTTTTGAACGCTTTTTAAATCCTGAACGTGTCTCTTTGCCAGACATTGATATCGACTTTATGGATATTAGACGCGGTGAAGTAATTGATTATATTAAAAAGACTTATGGTGAAGATAAAGTCGCTAATATTGTGACTTTCCAAACTAATGCCGCAAAAGCATCGTTGCGTGATACAGGTAAAATTTTTAACATTGATCCCAAATTTATTAATCGCTTAAGTAACTCTTTAGGTAACACTAACTATAACTTCCGTGATGCTTATCGTAACATTAAAGCATTCCGTGATTTAGTGGACAACGATACTTATAACTTAGAAATTATTAAAAATGCTACTAAAATTGAAGGATTTCCGCGGCAAAGTGGGCTTCACGCTGCTGGTATTATAATTGACGGCGAACCGCTCGCGAAAAACTTACCAACATTTTTTAATAACGGGTTACGCGTTACACAATATGAAATGGGTTTTCTTGAAGAACACGGATTTTTAAAGGTTGATATTTTAGGACTATCAAACCTTACTTTTGTTCATAACATCATTAGTTTAGTAAAAGAAAATCATCATATCGATATTGATTTTTATAATTTAAAATTTGATGATCCGCGGATTTATGATGTAATCCGTAATGGTCATACACTAGGACTTTTCCAACTTGAAAGCGCCGGGATGCGGAAAGCAATTGCGACAATTAAACCGACTAATTTTGATGATGTTAGCGCCTTACTTGCGCTTTATCGTCCTGGTCCGATGAAATATATTGATGAATACGCTCTGCGTAAGGAAGGAAAGTCACCGATAACTTACATCAATGACGACTTAATTGATATCCTAAAACCAACATACGGCATTATGATTTATCAAGAACAAATTATGCAAATTGCCGCGACAATGGCTGGCTTTAGCCTTGGGCAAGCCGATATCTTACGACGGGCGATTGGGCGTAAAGATGAAAAAATCATCCTAGAGCAAAAAGATGCATTTTTCGCTGGTGCTAAAAAGCGAGGCTACTCAAGAAAAGATACCGAAAAAGTGTTTGATGATATTTTACGCTTTGCTGATTACGGATTTAATAAATCGCACTCTGTAGTGTACGCGATGCTCACTACTGCTTTAGCGTATCTTAAAACTTATTATCCTTATGAATTCTATCAAGAAATATTACGCGGTTTAGTAAGTGATAATGTTAAATTCTCCTTAGCGAGACAAGAATTAAAAGCACTTAACATCAAGATAAGTAGGCCTTGTGTCTTAAAATCTACAACTGAATTTATTCGCACTAATAACTCGATTAATTTCCCACTTAGTGCGATAAACGGATTAAACAGGGAATCCGCGAATATCATTATTAGATTACGTGAACAAAAAGCTTTTAGTAGTGTGCAAGACTTCTTCTTCCGCAGTTTTAAGGCTGGTGTTACCGCTGAAGAATTTATCGCCCTTATTGAAGCTGGGGCACTTGACTCTTTTAACACTAATCGCGCACAGTTAAAAGTAATGTTTAACACCTACTTACCAACTTTAGACATTGGCTTATTTGATAATGAAGCGGCTTTACATACGATTATTGTTCCTGAGATAAAAGAGAGTGACGACCGTCTTGATTTAGAAATAAGTAGGCTGCGCTTCCCGCTTTCAGGTAATCCGCTTGATAAACTTAAACTAAAAGACATTAAACGCGTTAGTCATATTTTAGAATTAGAAGACGGTTACATTAAAACTTATGGTGTACTAACATCATTACGGCTTATTAAGACGAAAAAGGGTGACGAGATGGCTTTTGCGACCGCTAGTGATTATGAAGAAGAAATTAATCTTGTCTTCTTTCCGCGTGTACTTGCGGAAGTTAAAGGGATGTTAACCCGCAATAATATTTATATTATGGCTGGTAAACTTGAAACCAGGGACGGCCAAAAGCAACTTGTAGTTAACACTTTAGAAAGGGTCCAAAATGAGTAAACGACTTATTATTATAGATGGAAATTCTTTGCTTTTTAGAGCATATTACGCTACTGCATATATGGGCACAGATAAAATTATGCGCACAAGCACTGGTGTACCGACAAACGCCATTTTTGCTTTTGCGAATATGATTGTGCGCATTGTTAATGATTTAAAGGCTGACGATCATTTATTTGTTGCCTTCGATACCGGCGAAAAAACATTTAGACATGAAGAATATGATGATTATAAGGCTAATCGCCAAGCAGCACCCGATGAATTAGTAACTCAATTTCCGATTGCTCGTGAATTTCTTGATGCGCTTTCGATTCGTCACGACGAAGTTGTGGGATATGAAGCTGATGACTTAGCAGGAAGTCTTGCTAAAGCGGCAGGGAAAGAAGGTTTTAAAGTCGAATTATACACTAGTGATCAAGATTATTTACAATTAATTGATGAAGATATCAGCGTGCAGCTTATTCGCCGCGGACTAAGTGACGTGCGCTTTTTAGACCCAAAAGGACTATATGAAGAATTTGGTTATCACGCTTATCAAGTACCAGACTTTAAAGGGTTAACGGGGGACGCAAGTGATAACTTAAAAGGAGTGCCAGGCGTTGGTAAAGTTACCGCAACAAAATTACTTGCCGAATATGACACTTTAGAAAAAATACTTGAAAATGCCGACAATATTAAAGGTAAACTTGGGGAAAACATTCGAGAACATAAAGCTACTGCCTTACAGTCAAAACATTTAGCGACGATTCTCACTGACTTACCGCTACCGTGTCCGCTTAATGACTTCCATTATAAAGGCTTTGACAATAGTGCTGTTCACGCCTTTGCGCAAAAGTATGAAATGCGCCAATTTTTAAATAACTTAAAATATACAAATAGTGAAGTTGAAGAAGAAATTAAAGCTCATGAAATCAAAAGTTTTAATGAAGTTAAAGAAAAAGATTATAGTTATATTTCCTTTTATGTTACCGCTAGTGATGAAGATTATTACAAGGCGACACCAGAATTTATTTATTTCTCACTTGGGAAAAATGTATATCGAATAAGCTTTAACGATTTACTTCTTGATCCAAAGCTTAAAGCTTTATTTAGTGATGAAGCACTTCTTAAATATACTTATGACTATAAACGTCATGCCATTATGCTAAGTAACCACGCTCTAGATATAAAGGGCACAGTTAATGACGCACTTGTCTTAACTTATGTATGGGACACGAATGTGGCACCTAACATCAGCGCTTTCTTATTAACTTACGGGGTTAACGCTAGTAGTGAGGAAGAGGAAACTTACGCTATTTTAGTTGCGAAATTAAGTGCTATTTATCAAGAAGGCATTAATAAACTTAAAAAAGAAAATTTGCTCCAAGTTTATGAAGACATTGAAAAACCACTGACTGATGTATTAATAAAGATGGAAAAAGCCGGGTTTAATGTTGATAAAGATGTGTTAACCGCAATTGGAAGTGAATATAAAGTCATTCTTGATAACTTAACGCGTACAATTTTCTTGCTCGCAGGTCATGAATTTAATATTAATTCCCCAAAACAACTAGCGACAATCCTTTTTGATGAATTGGGGCTCAAGGCTAATCGTAAACGCTCCACTTCCGCTGATGTGTTAAATGACTTAAAAGATAAGCATCCAATTATTCCTGCTATTCTTGAATACCGCAAATATCAAAAGATTATTTCAACTTATATTGATGGCTTTATTCCCCATATTCATCGTGACGGGAAAGTTCATACTACCTTTAACCAAGCCTTAACGACAACGGGTCGACTAAGCAGTAATAATCCAAACTTACAAAATATTAGCATTCGCCATGAAGAGGGACGCGAGATAAGAAAAGCATTTAATGCCGGAGATAAGGATGTTTTAGCAATTGACTATAGTCAAATTGAGTTACGCTTACTTGCCGCTATCGCTAATGTTCCTAGTCTTATTGATATTTTTAACACTGACCGCGATATTCATAGTGAAACCGCAATAGCACTATTTCCGCTTGAAGACTTAAATTACGCAAGACGGAAAGCAAAAGCCGTTAACTTTGGCATAGTGTATGGCATTAGTGATTTTGGCTTAAGCGAACAACTTGAAACAACAGTAAAAGACGCCCGCGCTATCATTCAGTCCTTCTTCAAGACTTATCCCGAGGTATGGACTTATAGACAAGAAGTAATTAATGAGTTAATTAAGGATGGTTACGTTAAAACATTAACTGGTCGTAAACGCTATATCCCGCAAATTAATGATCCTAACTATCAAACACGCGAATTTGCAAAGCGTGCCGCGATGAATGCTCCGCTTCAAGGCAGCGCTGCCGATTTAATTAAAATGGCAATGATTAAAGTCGACGAATTTCTAACAAAGAATAAGTGTAAAACAAAACTAATTTTACAAGTCCATGACGAACTTATCTTTGCGCTTGATCAAGATGAACATGAAATTGTCGACGATTTAGTGAATATTATGGAAAATGTCCTTGATTTACCAGTAAAATTAAAAGTGGAAGTTAAAACCGGAAAAACATGGTTTGAAGCGAGTTAATAATTATGCCAGAACTACCAGAAGTTGAAACAGTTAAAAAAATCTTAAATAAAGTCATTGTTGGGGCAAAAATTACTGATGTTATTATTCATAAAGAAAACATCATCACTGGGGACCCACACACTTTTAAAAAGACACTTATTGGTGAAACTTTTAGTGAAGTAAAACGCATTGGTAAATACTTAATCTTTACCTTTGAAAGTGATTTAATTATGCTTAGTCACTTACGGATGGAAGGTAAGTATATTGAAGTTTTACCGGGTGCTGAAGATTCGCGTTACGCTCGTGTAATTTTTGTGTTAAACGATGGCAGGCGCCTATGTTATGACGATTCACGGCAATTTGGTACGCTTGAATTATCAACTAAAGACACTTACTTACAAACAAAATCAATGCAAAATGTAGGAAGAGAACCCTTTGATATTGATCCGATCGATTATTTTAATAAAATAAGTAACCGCACTACACCAATTAAACAAACTTTACTTGACCAAAAGCTGATGAGCGGGCTCGGTAATATTTATGTTGATGAAGTATTATACTTAAGTAAAATTCATCCAGAAACACCAACGAATATGTTAGGACTTATGGCAATAAATTTACTTATCGAAAATAGTATTAAAGTACTTAACGCGGCCATAAAAAAAGGCGGCACAACCGTAAGAAGTTATAGTCCTGCTGAAGGAGTGCACGGTAACTTCCAGCAAGAATTAAATGCTTATGGTAAGGCGGGTGAAAGGTGTCCTGTTTGTAATTTTAAATTCAAGAAAATATTTGTTGGTGGGCGCGGTACAACTTATTGTCCAAGTTGTCAAAAAAATCCCGCTGTGCCATTAACTGTCGCCATTACTGGTCAAAAAGCAAGTGGGAAAACACTTATCGCTAATTACTTACGGAAAAATGGACACAAAGTTATTGACACTGATAAACTCGCTAAAGAGCTTTATAAAGATATTAAAATTACAACTGATTTAGAAAAACATCTCGGCGTTAATTTACATGATAACACTACTTTTAACCTTCAATATTTACGAAATTATCTAGTGGAAAATGAAAATGAAATAAAAAAACTAAATGACTTTATTCATCCGCTTGTAAAAAAAGAAATTATTGAAATTATTAAGACGAGTAATGAAGCGATTCTTTATTTTGAAGTACCGCTTCTTTTCTCGCATAAAATATATGAATTATTTAATTTTATGATTGGGGTTGAAGTAAGCGTTGAAAAGCAACTTAAGAATTTAGAAAAGCGCGGAGATACGCATACAATTAACGCTGATGAAGCATATATGAAAAACCGTCATAAACTAGACTTAATCATCGTTAATGACGGTAGTGAACAAGATTTAATCGAAAAGTTTAAAGCTTTTAAAGTTTAGTGCCTTGTAAATAAATTTCTTCTTTAATATTGGCTTTAATTAAGTCAACAATTTGATGGCCACGGACACTGCGACCAACATAAAGACTTCGTAAGTCATTCGTGCTTAGACCCGCTAAAATAATAGTGGGCTTTTTTTGTCTGACTCTCGCTGCTAGAAGTGGAAAAATAATTGATTCAATGACAATCTTATTAACTTCTTCATTACCGAAGTTATCAAGCACTAAAACATCTAAATCAATATAATGTTGTAAATAAGAATCAACGATATCTTTTTTATCGTAGTAATCAGCAATTGATGCTCTAACAAAAGCAGGGAAATTGACAACTCCCGCTGTTTTATTTTTATCATCTTCAAGCATTTTAGTCACAAACGGAATCGTTGTTTTTAATTTACCAATCCCCGCTGTACCATAAGCATATATAAAGTAGATATCACCTTTTAAAACTTTCATAAGTTCACGAATAAAAGCTGCAAAGCCTCGTCTAGCGGGTAAGTCTTCGACTCTCAAATCCAAATAATTTTCGGGAAAATCACGAACAATAAAGCGCATCGCTAATGATTGACTTTCTAGATAAACTGGGCATAAATGTCTTTCCACTGTCACAAACGGCGCGTCAATTTGAATAGTGAGTGCATGATGCTTTTCATCACTAACGCAGTGACCAGCTTTACGACATTTTTCTACACTTAAGTAACTTTCTAAATAATCATTTAAAAGTCCAACATTGTTCTTAATTATTTCTGGAGTTGCACCTTTTTCTTCTAAAAGTTTAACGAAAGATTTATGACTCATAATTTTGTCATACATTTCTTGGCGTATTTCTTCAACATTTGTGGTGTCAATATCTAATTCTACTTTTTTCATTTTAACTTCTTCAATTCATCCCAAATTGGATCATCAAGATCATCAACTTGCGGTGTTGCTTCTTCTTTCTTGTCATCGTTAAGGATTGGCGCTTTTTTAGGTGCGCGTCCGCGTTTTTTTATCGGCCGTTCAAGTGTATCAAGGGCATCAAGCGCGGTAGTTACTTTGTTTCTCGCTAGTAAACTAGCGTTTTTCTCCACTAAAGCACGGATAAGTTCATTGTTATTATGATAAAGCGTGTAATAAACAAGGGCATTAATTACTGGTGATAATAAATTATAATCATGACTTAGCGTCGTTAAAATATTATAATCAGCAGGAGCAATTTTCGTCCCTTCATTTAAGTATTGTAAAAATTCAACGGGACTATATGTTTCCATTAAATTAATCCGCTTAATTTTTTGACTTTCACCCGCAAGTTCTTGAACTGGACGGCGTAATGGTTTACTTAAAACGGGGTACTTCACAAGTTCTTGCAAGTGCTTATTCATCGCCACAAAATCGACTCTAGCGCCAAAGGGTTGTAGAGCGTCATAAAAATCACCGACACGCTCCGCTGTTGCTACTTCCGTCAAATTATATAAACCAGCCATTTGCTCAGCTTTTTTAAGCTCTTCAGCACTTAGTGCTGAGGGCAAAATTTTACGTTCACGCGTTAAGATATTAAAAAAAGCAGCGCGATCAAATTCAAATTTAATATTACCGACAACATTTTCTAATGGTTCACCCTTATATAGGTCATCACCTTTAATATCGAAAATACGATCAGCGTAAATTTCGGCAAAAGTTGATGTAACTTCTTCTTTATTTAATGTTTCACGATCGAGCGTAAATAAAGATAATAAGTCTTGTGTATGGCGCGGACCAAGCACATCATTTAATAAATTCATAAAGATTTGATCTTGACTAAACGCTGCTGGGTCTTTTGGTGCATATAATTCTAAGACATATTCACTAAATTCATTATATTCAACATAAAATGACCGCATTAAACCAAGACCTTCTAATTTACTAAAGGCGATACTAATTTGGTCATAACTAAACCCAAAATGATCATGAATTAAAGTAAACGATAGCGAATCACCTTTTCTAAAATCACGCATTGTAAATAAATAGCGATATAAGGCTGTCGCGGCAAAGCCCATGATTGGTTGATATAAAATATCTAAAACTTCAAGATGTAACGATGTTACATAACCGCGAACTTTCACACTATAGAAATCATTACTTTTAATTAATCGCATAGTAAAATTATTATAACACAATGAATAACGCACCGTTAAGGTAAGTATGTATTTTTTTACAAAGAACAAATAATTACCAAAGTTAACACTTTTTTGTAGAATAGAAAGAAAATATTCGCACTTTCTTTAAAATTGACTATTATAAATAAGTCAAAGGTATTGTTAACATGATAAAATATAAAATGTATGGAGGAAGCAATATGACAGTTAAAGTAGCAGTATTAACATCAGGTGGCGACGCTCCAGGGATGAATGCCGCGATTCGGGCAGTTATCCGTAGCGGACTCCTTGCTGGCTATGAGATGTTTGCTATTTTTGAAGGCTTTCGCGGAATTATCGAAAATAAAATAGTTAGTGTCGACCGTACTTTCGTTAGTGAAATTATTATGCGCGGTGGCACTATTTTAAAAACTGCGCGTTTTCCCGAGTTTCGTGATTCAAAAGTTGTCGAAAAAGCAGCGGAAAACTTACGCTTCTATGGTATTACTCATCTAATTGTTATTGGCGGTGACGGTAGTTATCGTGGTGCATATGCTTTAAGTAAGCACGGCATTAAAATTATCGGGATTCCTGCGACAATTGATAATGATGTAATGGGTACTGAACAAACAATTGGTTTTGATACAGCGCTTAATACAATTACGGAAGCTGTTGACAAACTTCGTGATACTTCTAGCAGCCATCACCGCTGTTCAATTATTGAAGTTATGGGTAATCGCTGTGGCGACTTAGCGCTTTATAGCGGAACGGCATGTGGGGTTGATTTAATTATTTCCCCCGAATATAGACCTAGCGAAGAAGAAATTATTGAAACACTAAAAAACATTAACTTAAATCGCGCACGACACGCGCTTGTGATCGTTAGTGAAAAACAATTTGAAGATTTAGAAAAATTGCGGGAGCGTATCGTTGAAGAAACAGGCTTTGACGCTAAAATTGAAGTGTTAGGGCGCATTCAACGCGGCGGCTCACCGACGGCTAGTGATCGGGTACTTGCCGGTCGACTTGGTGTATATGCGATTGATTTAATTGCTAAGGGTATTGACAATGTTTGTGTCGGCTTAGTTGATGGGCGCTTACGACATCACGCCATCGCTGAAGTTACTAAATCAACTAATCCAAATTTAGATGAATTACTAAATGTAATTGATAAACTCAAATAGAAAGGAACACCTTTATGTTAAATATTTCCAAGAAAACTAAAATTGTCGCCACAATTGGACCAGTGACGAATACTCTTGAAAAAGTTCGAGAATTAATTGATGCCGGGATGAATGTTATGCGCATCAACTTCTCGCACGGCACTTATGAAACACACAAAACAATTATTGATATTTCCAAAAAACTAATCGAAGAACATATTTATATTCCGATTATGCTTGATACAGCTGGACCAGAAATTCGTTGTCACTTCTTTGAAGATGGGAAAGTTGAAATTGTCAAAGACTCCATCGTCACCATCAATATGAAAGAAGTATTAGGCACCGCTACAGAATTTAGTGTTAATTATCCTAAATTAGTCGATGATATTCTCGTCGGTGACATGATTAAGATTGATGATGGCAAGTTAAGACTTGATGTTATTGAAGTCGATAGAGAAAAGCGTTTAATCAAAGTTAAAGCATTTAATACGCATGTTATTTCCAATCGTAAAGGCATTAATATTCCTAGTGAACGAATGACTTTACCAGCACTAAGTGAACGCGATAAAAAAGATATTAAATTTGGAATTGAAAACGGCATTGACATGATTGCGGCAAGTTTTACTAGGTGTGCTGCTGATGTTATTCAACTTAAAAATTATTTAGCGGAACTAGGTGCACCGGAAATTCCGATTATCGCTAAAATTGAAAACAAACAAGGTGTTGATAATATTAAAGAAATCTTAGAAGTCGCTGATGGGATCATGGTTGCCCGTGGTGATATGGGAGTTGACATTCCACCTGAAGTCGTTCCTGTGATGCAAAGCGATATCATTTTAGAATGTCGGAAGGTCGGCAAACCAGTTATCGTTGCTACACAAATGCTTGACTCAATGCAAACTAATCCGCTCCCAACAAGGGCGGAAGTAAGTGACGTCGCGACTGCCATTAAAGAAGGCGCTGACGCTGTGATGCTTAGTGCGGAAACGGCTAGCGGTTTATATCCGGTTGAAAGTGCAGCAATGCAACAACGGATTGCCATTACTATGGAAGAATTTTTACCATATACTCAACTTGCAAACTTTGGCTATAACTATTCAAAGAAAAAGCGCAGTGACGCGATTGCCACAAGCGTCGCCTCAACGGCGAATTTAATCGACGCTAAAGCGATTGTTTGTTTTAGTGAAACGGGTAAAAGTGCGATTTGCATATCTAAATCACGTCCTAAGTGTCCGATCATTATGGTCACGAGTAGTCCCGCGGCGGGAATGCGAGTTGCACCTTACTTTGGCATTTATAGTATCGTGGTAAAAACACTACCACAATTAATTGAAGATATGGAAGCTTTTGCGCTCATTAAAATGCGACAACTTGGGTTAAAACCAAATGATAATATCATCATTACTGGTGGTACGCCAACTGGCACTGGTTCGACAAACTTCTTACGGATTGTCGCCCTTAATAAATTAGGAGATATTTAATGTTTATTATTGCACTTGATATTGGTGGCACAAATATTCGCGCAGCAATCGCTGACCAAAACGGGAAATTACTTGAGGTTGTAAAAGAAAAAACACTGCGCCATGATAAAGAAATTTTTATCACGCAAGTTAAGGGGATTATTACACAACTTGATTTAAGTAAATATGATCCTATTGCTATTTCCATTGGTGTACCGGGTCGCGTTAGACAAAACGGATTTATTGATGAATTACCAAATATTGGCATTACTAATATCGATTTAGTTAGTGCTTTGCAAAAGACTTTTAAGCTCCCTGTTTCAGTCCGTAATGATGCAGAAATGGCTGCTTTTGCTGAAGCAGCATTAGGAGCGGGTAAAGAATTAAAAAGCACTTATTTTGTCACTATTAGCACTGGCATTGGCGGCTGCCTAATTGTTGACCGCACAATTAAAAACCCCAGTCCAGAAATCGGGCATACACTAGTGCCTTATCGCGGTAATTTTTATGAATTAGAAAAGATTGCTTCAGGTGACGGAGTAATTAATCTTGCAGCGCTAAATGAGATATATTACGCAAATGCCCAAGCTTTTTTCAAAGATGTCACTTATAAAGTGCCTTATGCCTTAAAAATCTTTGATGAATGGTTAGATTTGATTACTGACTTCTTCATTTTTGTTAATGAAGCTTTTACGCCTGATGTGATTGCTGTTACGGGCGGAGTATTAAAATCGAAAAAATTATTTTGGGACAAATTAATCGAACGTGTCCCTAACGCTAATATTCAAATCGCGCATTTTAGTGAAGATGCGGGATTAGTCGGTGCGGCAAGTTACGGTTTTAAAGTATTTGCCTCACAGTAACTACTTCTTGCCTATTTAGGCAAATATGTGTAAAATTATTTAGGCGAAGACAAAGACAAGAGCTTAATGACTTCACTTATAGAGACCTAGTGGGTGGTGCAAACTAGGAGGGAGCATTAATCTTACCACTTTCGAGCCTACTAACGATGAGTTAGTCGCTAGTCACGTTACGACTAACAGAGTGCATGGCAACATGAATTAAGGTGGTACCGCGCAAATATAGCGTCCTTAAATGGGCGTTTTTTTATTAAAAAGGAG
>MTKW01002542.1_pt1 | contig 23979 bp, 24 predicted proteins | sample 1042761 | NCBI WGS metagenome assembly MTKW01 (sample SAMN06205366, study PRJNA360243) | anaerobic digester metagenome | biome: Wastewater treatment plant; feature: Anaerobic digester sludge; material: sludge; isolation source: anaerobic digester fed with sludge from wastewater treatment plant ...
CCGACCCAGCGGTGCTGCACGTGCAGGGTGAGCCTGCCCTGGGGCACTCCCCTTAAGAAAAAGTAGCCGTCCCGATCTGTGTACACAGTCATGCCGGTTCCAACTATGGTCACCTTGGCATCGCTGAGGGGCCTGTAATGTCGATTGGGATTGCGTGCTACCGTGTAGCGAATATACTCGTCATAGGGGTCGTAGGACAGGTAGCCCCAGACCTCCGCCCTGTACCTGGACGCCGGTTCAACCACAATCGGCACATCCAGATTGAGAAAAACCCTTCCCTGGCAGCCCGCCAAAAAAACTGCCAACACCATCAATGCGGCCAATCGCCAGGTCTTCTTCATAAAAAATCCCTCCAGATCCAACCCTTTTTCCATCCTATCAGACTATTCGAGGGAAGGTGCCGGTTTCTTGCTGTCTGCCGGCTTTTTTTCTTTAAGCTACCGGGCCGATCGTGTGGGTTTCATTAATGATTTTGACCGGAAGTGTTATCTGCACCGTCTCTTCATTGTCCTCGATCTGCCTCAGCAGCACCCTGGCCACCTCCTGGCCCAGGCGAAAAACCGGCTGCTGCACCGTGGTCAGAGGCGGCATTAGGTACTGGCCCACCTCAATTCCGTCAAAGCCCATGATGGAAACCTGGCCTGGAACTGCCATGCCGGCTTCGCTCAGGGCCTGCAGGGCTCCGATGGCCATCAGATCATTGCAGGCAAAGATGGCAGTTGCCTCTCCCTTTTCGATCAGGGCAAGGTGTTGGCGCACCGCCTGATAGCCGCCCTGGCGCGTAAAGTCGCCGGGCCAGACCAGCTCTTTTCTGGGTTCAATGCCCAGGGCCGCCAGCCCGTCATAGTAGCCGGCGAGGCGTTTTTCCGTCGAGACCAGCCCCGGCTCGCCGGTGATTGTGGCAATGCGCCTGTGGCCTAAGGAACCTAGAGCAAGCACCGCCTCATAGGCTCCGCCCCGATTGTCCCCATCCACCCAGGACACCTCTTCGTCCACTGTACTGCCTAAAAAGGCAAAGGGCACGCGGGACTGCCTGAGGAGCTCAATGCGGCTGTCCTCCAGGAGGGGCTCGGTTAAAATGATCCCGTCCACCCTGCTGTGGGCAACGAGCTGTTTAATCATCTCCGTCACGTTTTCCCTTTGGGCCTGGGGAAGCAATAGGCTGTAGCCCTGGGCAAAGAGCGTCTCACTCACTCCCTGCAGGTATTCCAGGAAAAAGGGATCTGCCATGGTCCGGGGCGCTTTGGGAAACATCAGGCCAATGGTCTTAGTCCGCCTTCTGGCCAGGTTGCTGGCTACCAGGTGCGGCTGGTAATTGTAGCGCTTGGCCATCTCCAGAATCAGTTCCTTGGTCTCCGGTTTCACCCTGGGATCGTCAGCCAGGGCCCTGGAGACTGTGGCCTTGGAAAAGCCGCACTTTTTGGCCAGCTCAGCCATGGTGATCTTCTTCAGCAATTCCCCCTACCTCTTTCTCCCGTAAGTATAGCGGTTCTTGCGGAGGGCCAGCACGATGGCGGGAACCAGGATGATCTGCAGGATTATGCCTGGCAGCGCGTTCACCAACGCCCCTGCCACAAAGATCTGCCAGGTAAAGGGGTTGCCTGCCAGCCCGTACAGGATGAAGCTGACCATGCCCCACACCACGCGGCCTCCAGCCATGCCAAGAATCAGGCTTACATAGACGAAGGCGTTGTGGCGCGGCAGATGGCGGTAGAACCAGGCGGTCAAAAGGCCGTAGGCCGCCAGCTCAAAGGCCATGGCCACCGCTGTCGGAAAGAGCGGCGGCATCCCAAAGAGGAAACTGCGCAGCAGAGGCAGAATAAAGCCTACCAAAGCTGCCGCGGGACTGCCCAGTACAAAGCCGCCGAGCAATACAGGGAGGTGCATCGGCAGAAGCCTCTGCCCCAAGCCTGGGATTTGGGCAGTGAAAAATGGCAGCACCAAACCTGCCGCGATCAGTAGACCAGCTATTGCTATTTGCTTCACAGAAAATTTGCGCATAGATATCTCCACCATTCATATAAATTTAGCTGAGACACAGACTACAACCAGAGGTGATGGTCATGAAACAAAAGCCTGCAAGGGATGAACTCAAAAAGAGGCTGACCCCGGAACAGTTTTACGTCACCCAGGAAAACGGAACAGAGCCTCCGTTTAGAAACGCCTACTGGAACAACACCAGGCCCGGCATTTACGTGGACATAGTCTCAGGAGCGCCCCTGTTCTCCTCAACTGACCAGTATGATGCCGGCTGCGGCTGGCCCAGCTTTACCAGGCCCATCTCCCAGGAAGCTGTAGGCTTCGCCAAGGATACCTCCCACGGCATGATCCGCACCGAGGTGCGGAGCACAGAGGCAGATTCACATCTCGGCCATGTCTTTACAGACGGGCCCCAGGAAGCAGGCGGGCTGCGCTACTGCATCAACAGCGCAGCACTGCGCTTTGTTCCCAAGGAGGATCTGGAAAAGGAAGGCTACGGCCATCTGCTTTCCCTATTCCAGGATTGACTGAATCACGCGGGCGACTCCGTCGTCGTCATTGGCGGCGGTCACCAGATCGGCCGCCTCTTTAACGATCCCGGGGGCGTTTTCCATGGCAACGCCAAGACCCGCCCACTGCAGCATGGCTAAGTCGTTGAGCCCGTCACCGATGGCCACCACTTCGCAGGGCTTGATGCCCAGAGGCGCAGCCGCCTCAGCCAGGCCCGACGCCTTGGTTACCCCCCTGCGGTTGAATTCAATGTTGTTAGCAGCCGAGGAGGATATTTCAAACTGGTCCCAGCCCGACACCCGTTCCCGTATTTCCTCAATTACACTGAGGTCGGGATCGTACATGCCCACCTTCAGGCATTCGCCCAATGGGCTTCCGTCTTCCCCGCAGCTGCCGTTGGTCCAGTACTGCACTCCGTATTCCCGGGCCAGGGTCAGCAGCTTGGGCACCTCCCCCGAAGGCAGGGCGTACCTTGCAAGGAGCTCCCTGTGGTTTCGCCACACTTCTGCACCATTGGAGATGATCATGGGCGATCCGGGGTTAACCGCACCCCAGTAGGGCTCAGAGTTAAAACGGCTTCTGCCGGTGGCAAAGGAAACGATCATGCCCGCCTCTTCCGCCCTCTTTATCCAATGGAGGTTTCGGGCGGAAATCTCCTTGCGGCTGTTCAATAAAGTCCCATCCAGGTCTAACGCGATGAGTTTAAACTTGCTCATTGATTCCCTCCACATTTCATTCTCTTAAGAGTTCTGCATGGATCTCCCATACCCTTCCGCCATATTTAGGCCGCTAAGCAGGAAAAAAAGGAGGCCTGTGGAATGAAGAAGGAACACGAAAGGAGGACGATAGAATGTCTTTTACTTTACCTCTGGGAAGTAAAGCACCTGACTTCAACTTGCTGGCCACAGACGGCAGGCATTATAGTCTCAGTGACTTCACAAACGACTGTCTCGTTGTCTTTTTCACCTGCAACCATTGCCCCTATGTAAAAAACTCCGATGAGATCACCCGCAAAACGGTGGAAAAGTTCCAAAAACGCGGCGTTGACTTTGTTGCCATCAACTCCAACAGTCCTAACACCTATGAAGAGGACTCCTATGAAAATATGGTGAAGCGCATGGAAGAGCATCGTTTCCCCTGGACCTACCTGGTAGACACCACCCAGGAGGTTGCCAAGGCCTACGGAGCCCTGCGCACTCCCCACTTCTTTGTGTTTAACAAGGAGCGCAAGCTGGTCTATACCGGGCGTGCGGTGGACAGTCCACGTGAACCCGAGAAAATCACAAGCTATGATTTGGAAAACGCTTTGGAGGAACTCTTGGCGGGCAAAGAAATCACAACGCCCCTCACAAATCCCATCGGCTGCAATGTCAAATGGGACGGCAAGGATCCCCACTGGATGCCGGTGGAGGCCTGTGACCTAGTCTAAGGCAGAATTGAGAAGACGCTGGTTCGCCCAGCGTCTTTTTTATGCCAGCTGTTCGTAGAGGAAGTCTAAAATCTCCCTAGCTGTCGGGGGGCAGCCTTGGACATGAGAGGCAAAGCCCCTGGTACAGCTGCCGATGCCGATGCCCTGTCGCCTCTTGCCTTTAAAGCCCTGGCCGATCAGAATTGGTTCAGGCAGCCGGCTGAACAGCCCCCGTTCCCGCAAACGGCCTAAGGCGTGGATCAGGCTGCCGTAACAGGCTGAGCAGGCCTGATCCTCCCGGACGATGCGGGCGAGTTCCTCCACCTGCCTGGCAGACTTGATCCTGGAGGTAGTGTGCCTTGCGCCAACTACCTCAACTTCATCGCTGCCGCTGAACACTTTTCCGACCCCGAGCTTCTCTGCCAGGGTGATGTAGGGAATCTCTGCCGGCTCATAGCCCAGGAGACTGGCTACGTAGGAATCGATCTGAACCGGATCTGTCCCGACAATAATGCGGTCCATCTGCACCGGATTGCCGCCCTCTTCAAAATCCAGATCCCCCAGGAGGCCGTCTACCACCACAAGGCCTGTCCTGACTGCCTTGTTCAGATAAGCGATGGGCTTGTGGAGCCCTAAGGTATGGAACCTGCGTTTTTCCCGGTTGGGAATGCATCCCTTGAGGTTTTTCAGGGCACAGGTGATTTTTGTCTGGCAGTGGCCCTTCAGTACCGGGAAATTGATGAGAAAATCAATGCGGCTCAGCTCGTCGCAGACATGCAGTTCCAGCTCCTCCACCCGGCGGATGTGGGAAGAGTCTTTCTGCAGGTCGATCAGCTCCACACCGTACCTTGCGGCCAGATCGGCATAGCCGCACACCTGAAAAGCCCTCTGGGTGCTGTCGCCAACCCAGGAGCCTTCCAGAACTGCCAGATCGCGAAAGCCGCAGTCCCGCAGGTACTGAATAACCCCTTCCACAACCTCGGGATCGGTAGTGGCCCCCTCCCTGGCCGGCCGGGCTACAACCAAATTGGGCTTGAGGCCGATGCGGGCTCCGGCAGGAATCATCCCCTGCAAGTTTATTGCGCTCAAAAGCTCCTTCACCATCGGAATGGGATCCTGGCCGTAGCTGACATAGATTTTTTCCGCTCTGCTCACACAGATCACCCTTTCAACTCCCCTTCATAATAGCATAAATTGGCATACCTATGGAGGATAATGGGACCGCGCCTTGAACTCTCTAGGCAAGAAGATCCTGGGGGGATGGGAATGGATGCTGAAACACTGTATCTAACCATGGACGACGGCGCGAGTATCTTTGTCCGCACCTGGCAGACAGCGCAGCCTCCCCGGGGGGTGCTGCAGATCGCCCACGGCATGGCTGAGCACAGCGGCCGCTACGCGCACTTTGCCAAGTTCTGCACTGATCGCGGCTTTATTGTTGCGGCCAACGACCACCGGGGACACGGCCGGACAGGCGAAAAATCCGGCCTCATGGGTTACCTTGCGGAAAAAGACGGTTTTGAACGGCTCGTCGATGATTTGTATGCGGTGCAGGCCTGGGCCCGGGAGAGATACCCCGGCCTGCCAATCTTTCTGATGGGACACAGCATGGGATCTTTCCTCGCCCGCCGCTATCTGCAGAAGTATGGTGAGACCGTAAGCGGGGCGATCCTGATGGGCTCAGGCGGACATCCTGGCTTCGCCCTGAAACTTGGCAAACTCATTGCCCGGCTGCAGATGTCCAGAAATGCAAAAAAACCCAGCCTGCTGCTGGATAAAATTGCCTTCGGCGCCTACAACCGCGGCATTAAGCCGGTTAAGACTAAGTTCGACTGGCTCTCCCGGGATGACGGGGAGGTGCGGAAATACATTGCAGATCCCTACTGCGGCATCGTCTGCAGCGCAGGCTTTTTCTTCGATCTCTTTACCGGCCTGGAGGCGATCCATGATCCGGCCCTGATTCACCAGATACCCAAGGACATGCCGATCCTGGCAGTGAGCGGCGATGCTGACCCGGTAGGCGGCCACGGCCGCGGCGTTGCCGAATTTGTGGGCCAGCTGAAAAAATACGGTGTGGCCAATGTTGAGATGAAGCTCTATCCCGAAGCCAGGCATGAGCTCCTCAACGAGCTGAACAAAGAGGAAGTGATGGCGGATCTCCTCGCCTGGCTGGAGGCAAGGCTTGAGGAACAGCCCGGCTAGACGCTGAGCTTTTCCCACTCCTTAGGCTTGAAGCCAATCAAAAGAGCGCTGGGACTCACTAGAATAGGGCGCTTAATCAGCATGCCGTCGGCTGCGAGCATTTCGACGGCCTCTGCCTGCGACAGGCTGCCTAGGCGGTCTTTTAACCCCAGCTCCCGGTAACGTGTGCCGCTGGTATTGAAAAAGGCCTTAAGGGGATAGTCCCCCCGCTGCACCCATTCCGTCAGTTCTTCTGCGGTGGGCGTCTGCTCTGTAATCTCCCGGTAAGTGTAGGAGATGCCCTTTTCATCCAGGAATGCCCTTGCTTTCCTGCAAGTTGAACACTTCGCGTAGCAAAAAAACGTAAAACCCATAGTCCCCTCCTATGTTGAAAAAGTGGCGGGCCGCCCAACAGCCCGCCACTTTTATTTTGTCTTCCCCGATCCAGCCGGCTAGGCCAGCATCCGCTTGAACTGCGTCTCGAGGAATTTTGGATCCATGTACTTCTTGCCGCCGGCAACGTCCCTGAGGGGAACAGCCTGGTCACGGCCTTCGAGCCTGGTGACCATCAGGCCGGTCTTGCCTTCCAGGATCAGGTCAACTGCCAGGTTGGCAAAGCTCAGGGCCAAATCTACATCAAACGGCGAAGGAATGCCGCCCCTCAGGAGGTAGCCCATCACTTGCACGCGGGGCTTGCGGCCTGTGGCCTTCTCATAAATATCGCCGACGATGTGGCCGACACCTGCTGTATAGACATTGCCGAATGCGTCCTTGCGGAGCTCACCGCGGTCGACGCCCTTCAGTTCAATGCCTTCAGATACGATGGCCAGACCTGCCCGTCCGGTTCTCTTCTTGTATTCCTTCATGCGCTCGATCATCTCTTCCAGCTCCATGGGCCCTTCAGGGCACATGCAGGCGCAGGCAGGAGTGTTCAATGCGGTGGCGAAGGCCAGCCAGCCTGCATCGCGGCCCATGACCTCTGCGATCATGTCTTTGTCATGGCCGACGTTGCTGTTGATCATGCTGTTAATGCAGGTTGCCGCCTGGCGAACGGCTGTGTCATAGCCGAGTGTGTAGTCAGTGAATCTCAGGTCATTGTCAATGGTCTGGGGTGCTCCGACGACTTTAAAGCCGAGCTCGGACAAGTGAGCTGCTACGCCCAGAGTATCATCGCCGCCCATGCAGATCATAGCGTCGATCTTGCGGTCTTCCAGGCTGGCCAACACTTGGTCCATCTGGCCGTCCTTAATGGGGTTCTTGCGTTCGCTGCCCAGCATTGTGCTTGGGGTGTGGCGATGGGGGGCCAGCATGGCGCTGTTCAGGCTGATGGCATCGTTGTTCACCATGCCCAGCCAGCTGCTGCGAAAGCCGGTCAGGGTGTGCCCTTCGCTTTCCAAACGCTTTGCCAGGAAATAGAGAAAGTCATTGATTCCTGCAGAGTCGCCTCCGCCAGTCAAAACACCAAAATTCATACACTCAACCTCCACTATCTTAATTGGTCTACGGACCATATGCTGTAACTCCGCGACATTCTTTTCTTATTTTGGGACCGATTTCCTCCCCGCAGAGCGTAGAGTTAACGGAAAGTTAGCCTAAGCCTCTAAATTTTAAACACTTTTGTTAAAAATCCGTAAATGTCGGCGTGCTCAGCAATAATCTTCCCGATAGGTTTACCGTGGCCATGGCCGGACTTCGTATCGACTCGCAGCAAAATGGGAGCATCCCCCTGCTGGGCCTCCTGCAGCGCAGCGGCGAACTTGAAGGCATGGCCCGGCACTACCCGGTCATCGCCCTGGGCTGTGATGACAAAGGTGGGAGGATACTCAGCCTTCTTCACATTGTGCAGGGGCGAATAGCGGTACAGAAACTCAAAGTGCTCTGGGTTTCCCGGATCGCCGTACTCTGGAATCCAGTAGCGTCCCACCGTGAACTTATGGAAGCGCAGCATATCAGTGACGGGGACAATGCAGAGCACAGCCCCGTAGAGCTCGGGCCTTTGGGTCATGCAGGCGGAAACCAGCAAACCTCCATTGCTGCGCCCTTCAATGGCCAGTTTCTCCCGCTTGGTGTAGCCGTTTTCGATCAGCCACTCCGCCGCTGCGATAAAGTCATCGAAGACATTCTGCTTCTTGTCGAGCATGCCTGCCCTGTGCCATTCATCGCCGTACTCACTGCCTCCCCTGAGGTTGGCCACTGCATAGACCCCGCCCAGTTCAAGCCAGAGAATGCGGGAGGCGGAAAACGAAGGTGTTATGGCAATGTTGAACCCGCCGTACCCGTAAAGGAGGCAGGGATTTTCCCCGTTGAGCTCCAGCCCCTTGCGGTGCACAAGGAACATGGAGACCTGGGTGCCGTCCTTCGACGGGTAGAAAACCTGCGAGGTTTCATAGTCCTCAGGGTTGAACTTCAGCTCCCGCCTGCCGAAGGGCTCAAGCCTCCCGGCATCCAAATCATAGCGGAATATTGCCGAGGGATGCAAAAAGGAAGTAAAGGAGATGAAAAACTCCCGGTGATCCTGCTGGCCGGAGAGACCTTCAATAAAGCCCATGGCCGGCAGCCCCGCCTCTTCCTCCAGCTCGCCGCCTGCTCCGAAAATGCAGAGCCGCGAGGAGGCGTTGTGCATATAGGCTATGACAAACTTGCCGCCAATATAGCGGCCCTGGGAGATCACATCCTCCTGCTCAGGGATGACTTCCACCCAGTTCTCCCTGTCAGGATCCTCGACATCGACGGCGATCACCCGCCCCTTAGGGGACTGCCAGTCGGTGAAGAAGAAAAACTTGGAGCCTTCGCTGCCCCAGAACCTGAATGTCGCTTCCCCCGGCTCCAGAAGGCGGACAATGGGTCCTTCCCCATCAAGTTTTTGATAGTAAAACCCATTACGGGGGTCGGTCCCGTGGTTAACGTGGATCAAAAGGTACTCCTGGTCCGCAGTGAGAAAAGGCGAAAAACTCAGCTCCTTCGCATCGGGGCGATGGAAGACCAGGCGGTCTTCTTCCTGCGGAGTGCCCAGGGTGTGCCAATAGATCTGGCTGTAGTTCACTTCATCTTCCGGAGGCACGGTGCCGGGCTCGGGAAAGCGGCTGTAATAAAAGCCCTCAGCTCCCCGCCAGGCCATGTTGGTAAACCTGCACCAGCGGATGGCCTCCGGCAGGTTCTCCTTTCTTTCCAGGTCGCGGATGTGGATCACCTGACGGTCGCTGCCGCTCTCTGATACAGTATACGCCAGGAACCTACCGCCGTCCTCAATGGTGTAGTTGCTAATGGCTGCAGTCCCGTCGGAACTCCAGGCATTGGGATCCAGTACGGTGTCCGCAGCTCCCTCCAGTCCCTGCTGGCGATAAAGCACCGGCTGGTTCTGCAGGCCGCTGTTCGCCTCGTAAAAGTACCAGTCTCCGACCTTCCTCGGCAGAAAGACACGGGGGAAGTTCCAGAGCTCTGCCAGGCGCTTTTTCAGCTGCGGACGGGGATCCCCTGAGGCAAAAAACTTCTCTGCCAGGGCGCGCTGGTTTTCCACCCAGGCCTCCACTTCAGAGTCGGTGTTTTCCAGCCAGCGGTAAGGGTCAGCAACAGGTGTTCCGTGAAAGTCTTCTACAATGTTCTCTTTCCTTGTCTGCATGCGCTTCGCTCCTTCGCTACAATCTAACCTGATCTTCGCCGCAGGCAGCCGGTACCCTTTTTTGCCTTAAACGCGAAAAACGCACCAAGGGTCCTCGGTGCGAAGCTGGACTTTTCAGATTGCTTTGCGAAACTGTTCGTAGCGGAGGGCCAGGCGGTCCCGATCCGGCCTCTCCGCCTCTTTTTTCGGAAGCAGCAGGCGCTGACTGTGGATGCCTTGGATGCCATGGCGCAGCATTGGTCCGTCGATTTCCTGCAGGAGATCATCCCGCACCACGATCTGGTAATCGGGTGTTACTCCGATGAAGTGCCGGTCATAGGCGGCATGGTGGATTTTGCAGAGCGAAAGGCCGTTGTTGACCACGGGCTCGCCGCCGAGATCACTGTCGGGGATAATATGGGCTGCATCCAACAGCTCGGCATGGCGCAGCCGGCAAAAGGCGCACTGGCTGCGGTAAGCCTCCAGCACCCTGACCCGGAACGCCCTTTGGTGCAGGCGCACCCTGAAGCTCGCTGTGATGTAGCGCCGACGCGCCAGCGCAGCCTCTTCGCTCACTGACGGGACAGACTGAATGTGATGTTTGTCGTCGACTGCAACTGTAAAGGTCAGGCCAGCGGGATCGTCGCCGACTATGTATACGGGCCAGGCAGCCACATACTTGCCTGTGGCAAGACCGTGAAAGTAAACCAGGGGAACCCCTTCGATCATTGCCCGGCGCAAGCCGGCATTTTCATGATGATTTGGGTCGGTGCCCCGGTATTTGTAGTGCAGAAGGCCGTCCTCAGTCATCCCGTCAGCGTAGTGCCCCTGGTAGGAAGTACGGATCGAGATGGGGACCGACTCAAAGGCCTTTGGCTTCCAGATCCCCTGCTGGCCGACTAGACTGATTTTCTGACCCCTGTAGAAAAATCCGTGTTGGAGCAGGGACCAGGGCAAGACGTCTTCATAAAGCGCCGACTGTTCCTCGAGCCAGGCAAAAACAGCCAGCCGGATTTGGGCTTCCCTCATCACACTTGGTCCCCCCCTTACTGGTATTAGTTGCCATATTCGGGCTTCGCCAGGCCAAATCCTGCCCCAAAACAAGGAAAAGCGGAGGCGATGCCCTCGCCTCCGCTGCCTTAACAGACTATTGAATTGGGATTTCCCTGTTGCTCGGCCCGTCAGCTGCCTTGGGGAAACGAACATCCAGCACGCCGTCTCGGTAGCTTGCCTGCACATCTTCCGGCGAGATGTTCCCCACATAGAAGCTCCGCTGACTGGACACCTGCCTTCTCTCACGGCAGATGTAGCTGTCGCTGTCTTCCGCCTTGATCTCATCCTGGCGCACTGCCACGGTGAGATACCCGTCATTGAGGGACAGCTTAATGTTCTCCTTTGCTACGCCAGGCAGGTCTGCCTGCAGAGAATAGCCATCAGCAGCCTCTTTCACATCAACATTGAACCCTTGCCATCCCTGCCAGGAAAACTCCGGCCAGCTGAACAGCTGCTGAAAACTCTGCGGGAAGAACGACTCCCTGCCGTGTCTGCGAAATGGCATTAATCTATACATGCTAACGACCTCCTCATATGTTATCTTGCTCAATTACATTCTTGCATAAACATCAGGGAAGGTCAAAGTCAGAAAAGGTCAAGAGCAGATGCTGTGAGGTGATTTTGGCAAAAAATCTTGCAGAATCTCCCCCTTTCTCTCCCTTACAACGTCAGAGAAGGTCAAACTGCCTTCCCTTGCCAAAGCTGCTCCTTTCTGGAAATTTAGCAGCAACAAAAAACCCGCAGGCTTGCGGGCTTCTTTACTCCATTATCGAGTATCCCCTTTTCCTCAGTTCGGCTTTAATGTTTTCGATATCCAGCCCCCGCATGGCTGCTCCCTTAGGGATGGTCATCACTCGGCCCACTGTCTTGAGCATGGCTGGATTGGCAATCGCTGAAAAGCCTATCTCTTTCATGACTTCCACAAGTTCAGGAAACTCCTGTACCAGCTCATATACGGTTTTGCTTAGATCAATGGTCTTGGCCATAGCGCCCTCCTTCTATCCAACAACTGTCCCAGCCCGTGGGCCGCCTGCCACAGCTACACAGTTCTTCCCTGCTTCCTTGGCCCGGTAGAGGGCCTGATCTGCCTGCAGGTAATAGTCGCGGATTCCTTCCGTTCCCTGCAGGGCGGCCACCCCAAAGCTGGCAGTGATGTGAATGGTGTTGTCCTGGCCAAGGGCAAAGCTGTGACCTGAGACGGTTTCTCTTAATAAATCTGCCAGTTCCGCAGCCTCAGCGAGGGTGCTGCCGGGCACCAGGATCACAAACTCCTCGCCCCCCAGCCGGACCAGGGTGTTCCTGCTCCCAACAGACTCCCTGACAAGCTGTGAGAACTGCCTCAAGAGGTCATCGCCGCAGAGGTGCCCGTAGGTGTCATTAACCGCTTTAAAATTGTCCACATCGCACATGATGAGGCAAGACTCTCTCTGCCTGTTTTTCACCCTTTCCACTTCCTCGCCCACAAGTTCGTCTAAAAAGCGCCTGTTGGGGAGATCTGTGAGGGAATCATGGTAGGCCATGCGGGTGAGTATGTTCTGCTGCTTGGCAATGGTCTGCTCCTGGAGCTTGGAACGGCGAAAATGCTGCCAGTTGACGATGGACAGAGCAAAACCGATGGCACAGGCAATCCTGCCGTTAACCAGCGTGGAGCTGAGAACGGTCTCCGAAACGGTGTCCAGTGACAGGAAGGCCCCTCGAAAAGCCAGAAAGGCAGCAACAAAGACGATCAGGGCAGTGCGGGGAGGCAGATAGTAAAAGGTGCCGACAATGGTAACACAAAGCAGAAACGGGGTGATGCCCGGCACAACCAAATGGTCCACCAGGCTGATCACAAGGCCTGAGGCAAGGACAAAGGCCACTGCTGCATAGATCAGGGCCTTCTGGATGGACGGGCCAGCCCCGCGCCGCCGTAAAAACCAGGCCAGCAGCCAAAAACAAATGGTTATGATGCTGGTTGCAGAGTTGGCCCTGATAATCAGGGCGCGCCACAGTGCCTCGGTCCCCTCCGCAGCTCCTTCCTGGAGCCAAAAGCCCAAGGCCGCCAGGGACGTGCCCACAGCCATCACAGGCGCTGTCCAGAAAATGCGCCGAACAGTGGCCTGAGCGGCATCATTAGATATTTCCCGATCTATCAGTCTTTTCTCGCTGATGTTCTGCTGCAGGAAGCGCAGCTGCCGCCTAAGCCATCTCACNNAAAAAACGGGCCTGGTCATTTCTAGATGACCAAACCCGTTACTTGGCGGCAGCCCAGCTGAGCTAGAGTCTGCCGTACCTCCTGACGATCATTATGATCAGCCCCCTTTCACAGAGAATTGTGGGTCCCACTGATCATATTCTATCAGCCTGACTAAATAGTGCGTTCAGAGATTGCTTGGGAATCATTTTTTCCTGCCGGCGCTAATGATTTTGCGGATGCTGTCGTAGCTCAGGTGATACTCTTCCATCAGCGAATGGATGCTTCGGCCTGCAGCTGCTTTGTCCACGATTTCCTGGTTGCGCCTACGGATCTGCCGGCGCGTGCCGTTTGCCTCACCCCACCCCAGCCTCTCCTCGGGCCGTTTGGGAATGTAGAGTTCTACACCCTGGACATACTCCTGGATCGCTTCGAGCAACGTTTCCGGCAGCACCTCTTCTGCCCTGATATACATAAAGGCCAACGTCCCCCCTCATTCTTGGTACAGCGGGCGTTGGCCTTGCTTACAGCAAAGTTAGAGCTCAGACAGAAGTCTCACTCACTGAAAGGCGGCAGGCCAACGCTCCTGATTGCAAACACAGCGACTAATTCTTTGAACATTCGGCCCACCTCACTTTCTCCTTTTTGTCCAGCATACACCAGAAACCACTTTCAGGCAAGGCAAAGTCGCTTCCGAATCATTCTTTCCGCTCCAGCTTGAACTGTCGCACCGTCTCCTGCAGCCGTTCCGCCATCTGGCTCAGTTCCTGCGCGGACGACGCCACGAAGTCAATGGAAGCAGACTGCTCTTCAGTTGTGGCAGCGAGCTGCTGACTGCCGCTGGAGATCATTTCAATTCCCTGGGAAACTTCCATAATGGCGGCGCTGATCTCTTCGATCTGGCTGATAATGTGATTCAGCAGCCTGCCGCTGTGCTCCACCGCTTCGGCGCTGGCCTCAGCCCCGGCAGCACCCTCGCTGATGCCAGTGACTGTGCGCTGGGTTTCTGCCTGGATACTGCGGACCAGCCCAATGATTTGGGTGGTGGACTGGGCAGATTGTTCCGCCAGGTGGCGCACTTCTTCCGCCACCACTGCAAAGCCCCGCCCGTGTTCGCCGGCCCTGGCAGCCTCAATGGCGGCATTGAGGGCCAGCAGATTGGTCTGATCCGCGATCTGGGTGATTACCTCGACAATCTGTCCGATCTGCCTGGACTGCTCGCCCAGATCTTCCACCACCTGGGCCATGGCGGCCATATTATGCCTCAGCCCGGTGGTTGTGGCCACCGCTTTTTCCACCGCCTCGCTGCCTTCCCTGGCTGAGGACTGAATGCCCTTGGCAGTCTCCACCATACCCTCGATATAGTCGCTCATCGCCTGCACAGTAGAGGCAAACTCGTTGGCGGTGCCGGCCACTTCCTGAATGGAGGCGCTCGTCTGCTGGGCAGAGGCGGACAGCTCCTGGCTGGACTGGCTGGTCGCGTTGGAGGCGTCAAGCACTTCCCTGATCACAGTACTGAGGGAGTGCTGCATATCCGCCACACTGCGGGCCATCTCCCCGATTTCATCCTTCTGCTTCAGCAGCCTCTCAGGCACAGTATCATAGAGCTCCTTGGAGGCGATACGGCCTACATGCTCATTGGTCATCTCTACAGATTTCACGATGCGGGATGCGGTCAACATAAGCACCGCCCCGATCACGAGAAAGCCTATCCCGCCGAAAAGCGCTGTGAGAAACGCCCTTCTGGCGATGGTCCTGTCCACAATATCCAGGGCAAAGCCCAGGTTCACAGCTCCGCGATACTCCTCCTCGACATACAGGGGCATAATCATGTCGTAGATCTTGATGTCTGTTCCGGGATATGTAGAAAGCAGATAGAAGTTGGACCGCCTGCGCAAGGCGTCCAGCTTGCTGCCTTCGCTGAACAGCTGCTCCTTGGTGAGGCCGCCGGTTGCAGCCGCAACCTGCTCTTCCGCGTCCAGGACAGCCGCGTAGGCCAGGGTGGCGCCGCTGGTGATGTCCGCTACCAGGTGCTCCGGGCTGAACTGATCCGTGAGGGCCTGGACATCGTTGGCTTCAATCCCTACCTGGACCATATAGCCGCCTGGCGCCCTGCGATACCCGTATTTATAATAATTGTCGCTCTCGGAATCTTTCCTGATGTCCTCCACCAAATGGTCCTGTCCGCTCTGCAGGAACAGGTATACAGGATGATCCCGGGGAGCTTCCCAGTTCAGGTACTCACTGTAGGCGGAGGCGATGATTACGCCCTGGGGGTTGTACCAGTGAATGGCGTCGATCCCCAGCGATTCCGCAATCTCAGTGAGAATCTCATCGTTGACCTCCTCCAGCTGAACCACAAGCTCCCCTACTGTCAGGATCTTGTCGCCCAAGAGGGCGTTGATCGCGGCGATTGATTCTGTATTGCTCTCGATGCGCGCCTTGACGTGCTGGGTAATAGACAGCCCCGCCAGGCGTTTGGATTCCATAATTTCATGGTACGCTGACTGGAGGCTGACCAAGGCCAGGGCAGCTATGCCCAAAAACACCAACAGCAAGGGAACAGTGACCAGCTTTGTTCTTACAGAGTTCAGTCTCTTCATCTTAAGCCCTCCTGCTCTGCCTCTTTACTCCCCAGCTTCGTAGGACTGTTCAAACCTCCAGGCATCCCGGCACATTTCAAAGACTCCCCGCTTGGCCTCCCAGCCCAGTTCTTCCCGGGCCTTGGTTACATCGGCGTAGCATTCGGCAATATCCCCCGGCCGCCTCTCTGCAATCCTGCAGGGGATTTTCAAACCGTTTGCCTCTTCAAAGGCCCTGACCAGCTCCAGGACAGATGTGCCCCGGCCGGTGCCCAGATTGTAGATATGAACGCCGGGCACAGCCTTCTCTAAAGCCGCCACATGCCCTTCCGCCAAGTCTACTACATGAATATAATCCCTGACGCCTGTTCCGTCGGGGGTGGGGTAGTCATCGCCGAAAATCCTCAGTTCCTTGAGGATGCCTTTGGCCACCTGGGTAATGTAGGGCATCAGGTTGTTGGGAATGCCCTGGGGCGCTTCCCCGATCAGGCCGCTCTCATGGGCCCCCACAGGGTTGAAATAGCGCAGCAGCGTAACTGAAAGCCCGGGATTGACCCGTGCGACGTCAGTTAAAATCCTTTCGCACATCGCCTTGGTCTCGCCGTAGGGGTTGGTCCTGGGCCGCAGCTCCATCGTTTCCAGGAAAGGCACCTGGTTGTCGCCGTAGACGGTTGCCGAGGAGCTGAAGACAAAGTGCCTGACACCGTGCCTGATGCAGTTGTCAATGAGGACTATGGTGCTCAGCAGATTATTGCGGTAATACGCCAAAGGAGCTTCCACTGACTCCCCTACCGCTTTAAGGCCGGCGAAGTGAATCACGCCGTCCGGTTTGTGGGTGGCAAAAATCAGGTCCATCACATTGTCATCTGCGGCATCTGCCTGGTAGAACAGGGGCCGCTTGCCGGTGATGGCCTCAATGCGGTCCACCGTTTCAGCCTTGCTGTTAACCAGGTTGTCGACTATAATCACGTCATGCTTGCTGTTTAAAAGCTCAACGCAAGTATGACTGCCGATATAGCCTGTTCCACCCGTTACGAGAATTAGCATCTTGTTTTCCTCCACTCTTGCTTACTCGGCTCCTGCCTGGACAAGCTTCTCGACCAGGATCGAAATCTCCCAGGTATCACCGCAATCATAGACATAGTCTATCTCATCGCCGACCTGCAGGCAGGATCCGATCTGAACCTGATCCGGGCTGTAAACTGCGGTGCGCAAGTTTTCCAGCTGCTGTTTTGCAAAGGGCGTGCCCAGGGCCAGCAGGGCGTTAGTTATCTTCTCCTCATTCTCCAAATAATCCTGGTGAACTCCGATCGCCATTTCATCATTTGTCACTTTCATTTTATGGCCCGGCAGATGAAAGATGTATACATGGCTGTCCGGCCACCCGAAAATATCCCGGATCACGGCATGGAGCTGCGCAAAGCTTGCCTCGGCAGAGATCTGGGCACTGCGGGCAAACAAGGGTTCAGAGTTTTTAAGTTCCACTCTGACCTTATAAGTCTGCATCCTTTTCCTCCCGACGTAGTTCTTCAATATGCTCATGGGCTTCCTTCAGACCGGAGCCCGTCTTGGCCCTATACAGCTTGATTGCTTCAATCCGCTCCCCCTGCCTGACCAAGTCCTTCAGCTCTTCCTCGATCTGCTCCAGGGCTTCTTCGTGAAGGCCAAGGTGCTTGCTGATCTGCTTCAGCTGCTGATTGGCTGCGTCCATGCGCTGGCTTAACTGGTTGAGCGTGACCAATATGGCGAGCACCGCACTGATGAACACAATTACGAAAACGATAGTTTCCATGGCGAGCCTCCCTCCTAATTTACCTGTTTGTTCTCCCTAATTTGCCATTTTCCTGCAAAAAAGTCGCGCCAGTTCTCAGGCAGGAAAGCGTTTCGCAAGTAGAGAAAGATGAACCCGAACTGAAGGAGGAGATAAGCATTGAAGTTAATCTCATGGAATGTTAACGGTCTGAGGGCTGCTGTGAAAAAGGGCTTTCTGGACTTTTTTCGAGAAATTGATGCCGACTTTTTCTGCATCCAGGAAACCAAAATGCAGGAAGGACAGCTTGAACTTGACCTGCCAGGCTATGAGCAGTTCTGGAACAGCGCCGTTAAAAAGGGATATTCCGGCACAGCCGTTTTTGCAAAACATAAGCCGCAGAATGCAATCTACGGACTGGGCATAGAAGAGCATGACCAGGAGGGGCGTGTCATCACCCTGGAATACGACTCTTTTTACCTGACCACCTGTTACACTCCCAACTCCCAGCGGGGACTGGCCAGGCTCGACTACAGAATGGGCTGGGATGATGCCTTCCGCGCCTTCTTAGGCGATCTGCGGGCCCACAAGCCCGTCATCGTCTGCGGCGACCTTAACGTTGCCCATCAGGAAATCGACCTGAAAAACCCGGATACAAACCGGAAAAACGCCGGTTTCACCGATGAAGAACGCCATAAATTCACAGAGCTTTTGGACTCGGGCTTTATTGACACTTTCCGCCACTTCTATCCTGACAAGACAGATGCCTATACCTGGTGGTCCTATTTTTCCAACGCCAGAGAGCGGAACATCGGGTGGAGAATCGACTACTTCCTGGTGTCTGAAGAACTCAAAGAAAACCTGAAAGACGCCCTGATCCATGACCAAGTCTTCGGCAGCGATCACTGCCCCGTAGAACTCCAACTGGAGGGACAGGCCCTCACACAATTTGACGAATAACGTAATCGATGGGATCCTTGACAAAACCCCCTGCGTGGCGTTAAAATACTGAAGGGAATTAATAAGTGACTCACTTATATTTATTCTAAGAACGCAGGAGGTCGATTTGAGTTGAATATGTTTTGTTTCCAGTGCCAGGAAGCATCCAAGGGAGTTGGCTGCACCATAAAAGGCGTGTGCGGAAAGGATGCGGTCACATCCAACCTGCAGGATCTTTTGATCTACACAGCCAAGGGCATTGCCAACATCGTGGTGCAGAATAACCTGAACGCAGCTGAGCTTGGTGATGTGAACCATGAAATCTTAACCAGTCTTTTTGCCACCATCACCAACGCTAACTTCGATGAAGATTCCATTGAAGGCCAGATTAGGAAAATGCTCAAAATCAGGGATGAACTCCGGGAAGCTGCAGGGGACGCTTCGGCCCTGCATGATGCAGCTGCTTTCCAGGTGACAGACCGGGAGGACATGCTTGGCAAAGCTGCGGCAGTAGGCATTCTTTCCACAGCCGATGAAGACGTGCGGTCCTTAAGGGAACTGATCACCTACGGGCTGAAAGGCATGGCAGCCTACGCCCACCATGCCCTGAATCTAGGCCAGGAAGATGCAGAGATCTATGCCTTTATTTATAAGGCGCTGGACGCTACCCTCAATGATGGGCTGAGCATCGATGAGCTGGTGAGCCTGACCCTGGAGACAGGCAAGTACGGCGTGGATGTCATGGCTCTTCTGGACGGAGCCCACACCTCCCGTTTCGGCAATCCAGGCATGACCGAAGTCAACATTGGCGTTAGGAATAATCCCGCTATTTTAATTTCCGGCCATGACCTGACGGATCTAGAGCAGCTGCTCGAGCAAACGGAAGGTACCGGCGTAGATGTGTACACCCACAGTGAAATGCTGCCCGCCCACTACTACCCTGCCTTTAAGAAGTATGAACACTTTGTGGGGAACTACGGCAACGCCTGGTGGAAGCAGGTTACAGAATTCGAATCCTTTAACGGTCCGATCCTGTTCACAACGAACTGTATCGTACCTCCCAAAAAAGAAGAAATCCGCCAACGCATTTTCACAACCGGGGCAACCGGCTATCCAGGCTGCACCCACATCGAAGCAGACGAGNNCGAAATCGAAAGCGGAACAATTGTAGGCGGCTTCGCGCATCACCAAGTCTTTGCCCTGGCGGACAAAATTGTGGAGGCAGTGCAGTCCGGCTCCATCAAAAAGTTCTTTGTGATGGCCGGCTGCGACGGCAGGATGCAGGCAAGGGAGTACTACACTGACTTTGCCCAGGCGCTGCCTGAAGACAATGTTATTTTGACTGCGGGCTGTGCCAAGTACCGCTACAACAAACTGAACCTCGGCGATATCAACGGTATTCCCAGAGTGCTGGACGCAGGACAGTGCAACGACTCCTACTCGCTGGCCATGATCGCCCTCAAGCTTAAGGAAATCTTCGGGCTGGAGGACATCAATGAACTGCCCATCGTCTACAACATTGCCTGGTACGAGCAAAAGGCCGTCATCGTTCTGTTGGCCCTGCTGTACCTTGGGGTTAAGAACATTCACCTCGGGCCTACCCTTCCGGCTTTTTTGTCGCCCAATGTGGCCAAGGTCCTGGTGGAAAACTTCAGACTGGCGACCATCGACACAGTCGAAAACGATATCGAGCTCTTCCTTGGAGCGTAAGTATGCAAATACCCGCACAGAATCTGTGCGGGTAACTTTTTATGCGCTGCTGCTTTGAGAAAGATAGATTGCTTCCAATTTGGCAAAGACCTCTCTGAGGAGCTTCACCTGGCGGGCAATAGGGTGGTTCTCGTCCTCCATCTGCTCTGGGAAGTTTCGTGCCGTCAGTTCCAAAATCTCGTCATTCTCAGCACGGTACTTGGCAAAAATGCCGGCCGCCCGCTCCGTAAATCCCTGCTCCTTTTCTACCCAATTCAGCAGGTCCTTCAGGTTGGCAATCCGATCAGCGAGCTTGATAATGGCCCCGTCCTCCAGGGCAAAGAGGTTTTTCAGATAGCCGTTTTCCTCTCCCTCTTTCCGGGTAATCAGATCCAAGAGCTGAGTTTCCTTGGGTCCCAGCCCCACCATGGACTGCACCCGCTCCAAAGTATAGCCTTCCTGGGCATAGTCTTCCACAACATCATGGAGTATCGCTACGTTGAGCAGCCTGATGATCCTGATATTGTCCTTCTGCAGATGCAGGAAACAGTAGCTGACTACATCCAGGGGATGCTCCACACTGAACTTATCCAAACCCTCCCTGCGCGTTGTGCCATAGAGTTTCTCCACTAGTTCCATGGCGGTCGTTTGACTCACTCGTTCTGATCTCCCTTCACAGCAATATATCGACGGTTCTGATTGCACACTTCGTGATCAGGCTGTGAGTCCCTTCTGCTAAAATCAAACTTTTCTTAAAAAGTTTCCCAAACGGGCGGCAGCACCAGCTAATCCAGCTTGAGATCACCCCGGGCCTGCAACTCTTTGAGGATCTGCTTAAAGAAGGCATGGTCGATTTTGTACTTATAACGGTAAACAAGGTAGCCGGCGAGGATGAAGATCAGGGGCAGAATCATCATGGCAAACTTCATAATCCACAGGCCCTGGGCAGTAACATCCGCGGGTGTGGCTGCATCGTTGATGCCTGAGATAATCACGGTTGCCCCTACAATACCGCTGGCGATGGCCCCGCCGATCTTGTTAATAAAGGGCTGGAGGCTGAAAGTAACGCTCTCATTGCGCTTGCCGAGCTTCCACTGGCCGTATTCCACTGTGTCCGCCAGAAACATCAGCATCAAAATCTGAATAAAGGCCTGCCCAAGGAACATCAGAATACCTGCAGCGCCGATAAAGATCATGTTCATGGGGGAGAAGAAGAAGATCAGGTATCCGGCCACCACCAGGGCGGTAGCTGCCGTGTACAGGCTGTGGCGGCTGAATCGTTTGCTGAAAAGGGGAAAGACTGCCAGCGCACCAATTTGGGAAATGCCGAGGATTACCGCAAAAATGGAATACATCCCCTCATCGCCGTAGGCGTACTTGAAAAAGTACAGCCCGAAGCTTGTGGTTGTCACATAGCCGATCATAAACAGCGACATGGAAATCGCGGTATAAAGGAGCTGGTCATTGTCTACAATTGCCCGCAGCATGCCCCGGAGGGTTGTGACTTCTTCCTGCTTGAAGGCCTCCCGCTGCTCCCTTACTCCCAGGAGGGTGATTGCCTGGCCGAGCCACATGATGCCGACGATAATCACAGTAAACACTGTGTAAGCGTTGACCATGCTCCCCAGCCTGCTGCCGAGCATCGCAGTAAAGGGAACAATGCCTGCCACCACTGTAAAGAGGCCCACATTGGCGCAGATTTTGGCAAAGGATCCAATCTTCTCCCGCTCCTTTTGATCCATGCTCAACGCAGGCAGCATGGACCAATAGGGAATGTCATTAATGGTATAGGTTACGCCCCAGAGAACGTACAGTATGCCGAAGACTGCGATGAAAGCAGGGCCGGTCAGGCCGAAATCAGTGAAGAGCAAAACGGTGATGATGCCGGAAGCAAAGGCGCCGAAGGCGATCCAGGGCTTGAACTTGCCGTACTTTGTCTTGGTGTTGTCGACAATCACGCCCATAACCGGGTCATTTAACGCATCAAAGATCCTGGCCAGCAGAATAATGCCGTTGATCCACCACAGAACGGCGCTGGAAACACCCAGGATATCTGTGAGGAAAAAGATCAGATACATCGTCACCATGGCGTAAACCATGTCCCGTCCCACTGTTCCTAGACCAAAGGCATAAATGTTGCGGTTCGTCCCTGTTTTCATTTGATTTCCTCCTTGTCTCCCCTGCTAACCTAGGATTCTTTCAGGATCACGGCCTCATAGGGCTGCAGTACTCCATCGTAATCCTCCCGTTCATAGTTCGAAAGCGCCAGCCTTGCTCCTGCCCAGGGCAAGCTGCGCTCCCGGGGGGAGAAGTTCAGGATCACGGCCAGACTTTCTCCGGCATGGCTGCGCCGGTAAGCAAAAAGGTCCTTCTTGATCTTCAGGGCCTCGAAGCTGCCGGCTTTAAGCGTCTCACTTCCAGCCCTGAAAGCAATCATCGCCTTGTACATGCTGCGGATCGAGTTCGGATCATCCAGCTGCGACTCAACATTGATCCTGGTGTAGTTGCTGTTCACCCCAAGCCAGGGCTCGACGGTGCTGAAACCTGCCCAGGGTCCTGCATTCCACTGCATCGGCGTGCGGGCGTTATCCCTGGAAGTGGCCTTGATCATCCGCCATCTTAACGCCTTGGGAAACCCTAGGCGCTTGGCGATGGCATAGATATTGCGGGACTCCACATCCCGGAGCTGATCCATTGAGGTAAAGTCAAAGTTGGTCATGCCAATCTCCTGGCCCTGGTAGATAAAGGGCGTTCCCCGCAGGGTCAGGAGCATGATGCAGAGGAGTTTCGCTGACTTTTCCCAGTACTCCGCATCGCCAAAGCGGGAGACCGAACGGGGCTGGTCATGGTTTTCAAAGTAGTTGGCATTCCAGGGCAGGGCAGTCTGCCACTTGCTGATGCTCGCGGCAAAACGACCGGCGTGGAATCGTCGCTTAAACCATTTGACAATGTACTGGTCGGTTTCCATATGTTCAAAGGAAAAGAGCATATCCAGCTCCTTCCGCTCAGGGTCCGCCAGATCCAGTGCGGTTTTCGGAGTCACAAAGACGGTCTCCCCGACAGTAAAACAGTCGAAGTTGTCCAAGACGTCCCGGCGCAGCTCCCGCAGTATTTCGTGGGTGCCTTCCTGGGAGAGGTAGTGCTCGCTGCCGGTCAAAATCAGGCTGGGCCTGCCGTCTGCCAGGCTGGATTTATACAGGATGTTGATTACGTCGCAGCGGAAGCCTGCGACCCCCTTATCCAGCCAGAAACGCATAATCTCTTTCACTTCCGCCATCACCCTGGGATTGCGCCAGTTGAGGTCGGGCTGATGCTTGGCAAAGAGGTGCAGGTAGTACTCGCCGCTCTTTTCATCATACTCCCAGGTTCCGCCGCCGAAGAAGCCGCTCCAGTTGTTAGGCGGCTTTTTTCCCTTTCCCGGCCGCCAAATGTAGTAGTCCCGGTAGGGGCTGTTCTTGTCGCGGCTTTGCTGGAACCAGGGATGCTGGTCCGAGGTATGATTGATGACCAGATCCATCACAATCTTGATATCCCGCTTCTCGGCCTCGGCTAAGAGCTCCTCCATATCCGCCATTGTGCCGAACTCAGGGTTAATGTCCTTATAATCGCTGATATCATAGCCGTAGTCCACATTGGGCGAAGGATACACCGGGCTGAGCCAGATGATGCCTACGCCTAAATCCTGGAGGAGATCCAGCCGCGAAATGATCCCCTGCAGATCGCCGATGCCGTCGCCGTTCGAATCCTGGAAACTGCGGGGATAAATCTGATAGACAACCCTCTCCTGCCACCATTTCAGCACACTCATCAGCCCCCTTGTCTTTCCTACAGAATCTGCCTCAGGAACTGCCTGGTCCGCTCTTCCCTGGGATTTTCAAAGATCTGCTCCGGAGGGCCGTCCTCCACGATCACCCCCTGGTCCATAAAGATGACCCGGTCCGCCACTTGCCTGGTAAAGCCCATTTCATGGGAAACCACCAGCATCGTCATGCCCTCCGCGGCCAAGTCGGCCATGACATGGAGCACTTCGCCAATCATCTCCGGATCCAGGGCGCTTGTCGGCTCATCGAAGAGCATGATTTTCGGGTTCATGGCCAGCGCCCGGGCGATGGCAGC
>MTKW01010948.1_pt1 | contig 23938 bp, 25 predicted proteins | sample 1042761 | NCBI WGS metagenome assembly MTKW01 (sample SAMN06205366, study PRJNA360243) | anaerobic digester metagenome | biome: Wastewater treatment plant; feature: Anaerobic digester sludge; material: sludge; isolation source: anaerobic digester fed with sludge from wastewater treatment plant ...
TTCTTAAGACGTGTTGCTGCCGAACTAGCTCTTAGCGAAACCTATTTATTACCGGGTAGAGCTGAGAAATGGGGCCGGGACCCCATCTATCGCGAAAAATTTAACTGCCTGGTCAGCCGCGCGGTGGCCCGAGCTGTTATTTTAGTGGAACTGGCCCTGCCACTGGTGAAAATAGGGGGAGATCTACTTATGTACAAAGGGAAAAATGGCTTAAATGAGATTGAAGAAGCCAGGACTGCAATCCGCCTCTGCGGGGGGCAAATGGAAAAATACTGGCATTATTACCTTCCTACCGGAGAAGAGAGAACCCTTTTCTTAATCAAAAAAACAGGACCGACTCCGGAAGCCTATCCCCGGCGGATTGGCAAACCAGCTCAAAAGCCACTGGGACTGTAATTTAAATTTCCTTTTTGAAGGAATGCATCCGCAGTTGTCTAATAAGTTCCATGAGTATGCATTTGAGGCGGGTGAATAGATGAAGGATGACCGGTTAAAAAAAATTCCATTCCTGGAAGGGGAACCGGGCAAGGATAAGGTTATCAAGGTGAAGATAGAGGCACTTCAACCAAATCCCTACCAACCAAGACAAAGTTTTCCAGAAGAAAAGATTAATGAGCTCAAGCAATCAATTAGAACATATGGGTTGTTACATCCAATAATTGTCCGCCGTTTCGGAAGAGTATACCAAATTGTGGCTGGAGAGCGCCGGGTGATGGCCTGCCGGGATCTAGGTTGGCAAACGATACCGGCTATTGTCAAGGAGATTAACGACAGCGCGATGGCGGCGATGGCCCTAATCGAAAATTTACAGCGGGAAAATCTAAATTATCTTGATGAAGCAGCAGGTTATGCCAGGCTAATTGAATCTTTTAACCTAACTCAGGAAGTGCTGGCCCAGAGGCTTGGTAAAAGCCAGTCTACTATTGCCAACAAGATGAGATTGCTTAAACTTCCAGATGAAGTTAAAGATCTGCTGGTAAAAGAGCAGCTTACGGAGAGACATGCCCGGGCTTTGTTAAAACTTGAATCAGAAGAGCAACAGTTGAAGATGGTTCAAGAGATTATTCAGGAGGGCCTTACTGTCAGTGATACTGAAAGAAGAATCGCCCAGCTAAACGAGCCAAGCAAGAAGAAAAAAGATAAGCGGCCGCGTAAAGGCGTGGTCCGGGATGTCCGTATATTTTTAAACACAATTCGCCAAGCGGTCAAGATAATTGAAGACTCTGGCCTACATCCTGAAGTAGAGGAGAAGGCGGAAGCTGATTTTATTGAAGTAACAATTCGCCTTAACAAGAGTAGTGCCTCTCCACAATAGCGGAGAGACGGCTAACAATTTAGTAAATTTTAAAGTAAAAAGGGAGAGGAAAAATGGCGCGGATTATAGCCATCGCCAACCAAAAAGGCGGTGTCGGAAAAACTACAACCGCGGTGAACTTAAGCGCTGCCATGGCCCAGTTGGGAGAGAGAGTTTTACTGCTGGATATTGATCCCCAGGGTAACACTACCAGCGGGATAGGCTTCTCCAAGAAAGAGATAAAGCTCTGTATTTACGATGCCTTGATTAACGGATTGCCCCTGGAGCGAATTATTCTAGCCTCTCGCTGGAAGAATTTATTTGTGGTTCCGGCAACGATTCAGCTGGCCGGTGCAGAGATAGAGCTGGTTCCAACGGTTTCGCGTGAAGTAAAATTAAAAGAGGCGCTTGCCCCGGTCGCAGAAGACTACTCCATCATTATTATCGATTGCCCCCCTTCTTTGGGCCTGTTGACCTTAAACGCCCTTACAGCAGCCAGCGGAGTTTTAATACCGATTCAGTGCGAGTATTATGCCCTGGAAGGGTTAGGTCAACTGATGAATACAATTTCACTTGTCCGTAAGCACCTTAATCAATCACTACAGATTGAAGGCGTTGTCCTGACCATGTATGATTCACGGACCAACCTTTCCGAACAGGTTGTGGAAGAGGTTAGAGGGTATTTTCAAGAAAGGGTTTACCGGACCATTATTCCTCGAAATGTGCGGCTCAGTGAAGCGCCGAGCCATGGTTTACATATTTTCGAGTATGATCCTCGCAGCAAGGGAGCAGAAGTTTACCTGGCTCTGGCCAGGGAGGTGACCGGGCGGTGAGTGAAAAAAGAAGACTTGGCCGGGGGTTGGGGGCGCTAATCAACGAAGCATTGACCGATGCCGAGGATATTGTAGAGATACCCTTGAACCAGATTAAACCAAATCCTTTTCAACCCCGCATCTCCTTTAACTCAACGAAGCTGCAGGAGCTGGCTGATTCGATCAAGGAACATGGCGTAGTCCAAGCGGTAATCGTCGCTCCGGATGAAGAAGAAGGTTACCACCTGGTCGCCGGTGAGAGACGCTGCCGGGCTGCCAGGATAGCCGGCTTAACCAGGATACCGGCCCTGGTCCGTGACTTAGACGAGAAAGCGATGCTCGAGATTGCCCTGATCGAGAATCTACAAAGAGAAGATTTGAACCCTATTGAAGAAGCGTCTGCCTATCGCCGGTTGATGGATGAATTTGAGTTGACTCAGGAGGAGCTCGGGCGGCGCCTGGGGAAAAGTCGCTCGGCAATTGCCAATACGGTACGCCTGCTTTCACTGTCAAAATGGGTTCAAGAGGCCATCGTTAGAGGTGAGCTTAACACTGGACAAGCCCGGCCCTTGCTGGCCATAACGGATCCTGTCCGGCAAGAAGAGCTGGCTAGAAAGATCATAGAGGGGAAGATGACCGCCCGGGAAGCAGAGAAACTAGCCAGCAAGGCTGGAGGAGACAAAAAAAGGCGTCGCAGCAAAACAGAGCCTGAGGCCACAGATCCACTTTTAAAAGAGTTGCAGAATGGATTACAGCGGCACCTGGGAACCAAAGTTAAGATATACCGCCGCAAGAGCGGCGGTTCGATCGAGATCTCCTTTTACGGGGATGACGACCTCGAACGACTTGTCGCCTTATTGATGCCCGGAGGGCTCCGGTAAAGGATGTTTCACATGAAACAAAATGGCGCCTTGCTTCGTTTCACATGAAACAAGTAAAAAAAGGAGAAAGGACAATTAAGGCGAACTAACATTATTAAATTTTCTTAACAACCAACTTTGAAAGGCGTTGAGATTAGCTTGCCGGCTTGGGAACAATTTAATCTATGGGTTTTCGCCCATCTCGATTCTTTTATTTTGCTTGTTGGGGCCCTATTATTGGGCTGCTTTATCCTTTCAATAGCAGCGCTGAGGACGGCGCTGCTATTGAAAAAACGCTATCAGGGGCTCATGATGGGCCGGGAGGGGGTGGACCTGGAAGAGCTGCTGAGCTATCACAGGGAATTGTTGGAAGAGGGAATCCGCGGCCGGAAGAAAATTGAGGCCCGGTTAAAAGAGGTCGAAGAGCAACTGCTGCTTGCAGTAACCGGTGTGGGACTGGTTCGCTATAACGCTTTCCGGGAAACCGGCAGCGATCTTAGCTTCTCCCTGGCTTTACTTGATCGTAACCTGAACGGGGTTATCTTAACCAGTCTTTTCGGTCGGGAAGAGAGCAGGTGTTATGGGAAGCCTGTGAAGCAAGGGCAGTCGAGCCATTATCTCAGCGATGAGGAGAACCAGGCTCTTGAAGAAGCCAGGCGCCAGATAAATGCCCGGAGGCGGTAACCTCAATCGAAAGTAGGGGATGTGGTGAAAAGAAAAAACCGCTACTTCACAATTATGATTGTGCCTCATTCAGAGGAGTCTACATATAGCATTCGTGTACCTCTTTTTGTCGGTCAATTACTTGTCGTTCTTTTCGTGATCGGGCTGGCTGCTTTTTTAATTCTTGCTTACACCTATAACCATCTCCTCTCAGAGGCAGAAGAGGTGCGCATACTACGGCAGGTTAACCAGGCCCAGCAAGATGAAATTAATTCTTTTGCTCATGAGACCCAGCAGTTGCTCAAGCGAATGCAGGAGATTGAAGACCTGGCGGAGCTAGTAGCCGACAGGCTGGGTCTTAGCCCCGGAGAAGGGGAAACCGGCTCTCAGGGAGGGGCACTTTCTGATGAGAGGCGACAATATGCTTCACGTTCAGACGAAGATCGGGTATTAGACCGCGCCGCCAATAATCTAGCTGTGTTGCAGAACTTAATTCCGGAAAGGGCCGATACCCTGGAAACCTTGAAAGGGGAAGTGGACGAATATAACCGTCGTCTGGCGGCGACCCCTTCGATTTGGCCGTGCCGAGGACGGGTTACTTCAGGGTTTGGGATGCGCCGTTCTCCATTCGGCCGGGGCATAAGTAAGTTTCACCATGGTGTCGATATCGCGTCCTCCCACGGCACCCCGATTTACGCTACCGCAGACGGACAGGTCTCTTTTGCAGGATATCGCAGGGGTTATGGCAACCTGGTCATTATTCGGCATGGCTATGGATTTCAGACCTGTTACGCTCATCTCTCCGGCTTCGCTGTTTCATCGGGGCAGTGGGTAAAAAGAGGCCGGGTGATCGGCCATATGGGTCGAACAGGGACAGCTACGGGAGTTCATCTCCACTACGAAGTTCATGTTAACGGGGTGGCGGTAAACCCGGCGCGATATATGTAAATAATTTAAGGAGATGACCGAAATATGTTTAAAAAAAGACCCATGGAATCACCTCCGGGTAAGGTAAACACAGTTATTGGTAAAGATACCTGTTTCAAGGGGTCGATTAAGACTAACGGCCTGATCAGAATTGATGGAGAGATGGAAGGCGATATTATTACCCAGGGCGATGTGGTCATTGGCGAAAGCGGAAAAGTGCAGATAGAATTGAAAGCGCGTCATGTCGCCATCGCCGGTCGGTTCGAGGGCAGTCTCGAGGCGGATGGTAAACTGGAAATTAAAAGTAGCGGCATCGTTATTGGCAGTATAAAAACAAACGGCTTGCTGGTCGATGACGGGGCCGTCTTCTCTGGAAACATGGAAATGAGCCGTAAAGATCAAATGGTGAAGCCATTACTGAGAGGGGGGGCTGTAGCAGAGTCTGCAACCAAAGAGAAAACCAACCCTTAAAATTTCTAAAAGGCCGGGCCCCATCGTTTCTAAGTTTGATTGAGGGCTCTCTGGAGACCGTGAGCGATGACCATGGCAATCTCCAGCACATGAAAAAGGCGGGTGCTTTGAAGGACCATTTGTTCCATAAAGCCGCCAAGGTTGACGATGCCGCTTAAGTAGATATGGCCCACTGGCGGCAGCTTTTTGTTAACACCGGCTCCGGGTATGAGCGGCCCTTTTCCTACCTCAACTAACCCCACGCTGCCTGGCTTGCCTAGGGAAGCATCGACGGCGATTACCAGGGGTTTGGCTGTACTTTTTTCCAGATCGGTGATATATTTTTCCAGGTTCAGGGCATGGACGGGATCGGCCAGCGTCCCCCAGATTGTCGTTCGGGGGGGCGGCAGCTGTTTCAGGTAGGCGCCGACCAGTGGTCCCAGCGAATCTCCGGTAGAGCGATCCGAACCGATGCAGATAACCAGGCGCTGCTTTTCCCGAGAATATTCTTGTAGAGGATCGATTATGTTTATAAGGGAGCCGGCAATCTTATCCACTGCTTTAAGGTCTTTACAGTTCACACGCAACACGGTTCCGGGCTGCCGTTTTATTTGAGGAGGCGTCGCTAGAAGGTCGGCCATCGGTGCCCTCCCTCGAAGGTGATGGTACCTTAGTTATATTAAAAGTTCATTTTAAATATGTATGAGAGAACCTGGATCAGTTTAAGGAAAGAGACTAAAACATGCTCTGGTTGGACCTGGCAGTAGTCTGCTTGATGATGTGGGGGGCGGTTAACGGTTACCAGGCCGGTTGGCGCAAAGCACTTTGCCGCCTGGGGGGGCTGCTCTGTGCGACGTTAACCGCACTTCTGAGCAGGAAAGAGCTGATCTGTTTTGGGGCCCGGCACAGCCCCCTCGAAAGGGTTATCGAGACCATGGTAGAAAGCCGTCTGGCCATCCCGGTGAGCGGCGGGCATTTTGGCAGTGCGGCAGCATCATATTCTCTGGATTTGCCCGGGGTATTATGGGAGGCGTTACTTGCGGGGCAGACCCAGCCTGTAGGCGGAAGCCCAGATTACCTGGTGACCCTGCTGGTGCAGTTGCTTGGTTACACCGTGGCATTTCTAACCGGCCTGACCCTCTGGTGGGGTTTTTTTCACCTGTGTAGCGCGGCCCTGGCGGGAAAAGAAGACGGCTGGTTAAGTAAGCCCTCCAGATGGGGCGGAGCCCTGATCGGCTCGGTCAGGCAGTTCTGCTGTGCAACTTTGTTGATCGGGATTGCCGTTCCTTTAGCCTGGTTGTTACGGATACCTTCCGGGTTGCTGCAGCTGGAAAAGACCTCTTTAGCCCGGTGGGCCTGGAATTTTTTTTTAAGCCTCGGGGTTTGGTATTAAAGCTCTTTTTAGTCAGCAAGCAGGAATTGACGGAAAAAAGAAGAACATTATATCCTTGGAATCAGATCCTTGGGTGTCCCAAAAGTGAGGGAAAAAGATGCTGATTATTTTGTTGGGTCCTCCGGGTGCAGGTAAAGGAACACAAGCGGAGCGTTTGGTTAAGCAATATAACCTGGCTTATATCGCCACAGGAGATATTCTCCGGGCAGCGGTAAAGAGCGGATCTCCTTTAGGAAAGCAGGCTAAGACCTTTATGGAACAGGGTCAGCTGGTTCCTGATGAGGTCGTAGTCGGAATTGTCCGCGAACGGCTCACTGCTCCCGATTGCGCCGCCGGCGCGATTCTAGATGGCTTTCCCCGCACCGTGGCCCAGGCCCAGGCCCTGGACCAGGTCCTGGAGGAGATAGGCACCAAGATAGACCGGGTTATCCATATCGAGGTTGATGAAGAGGAGCTGATCACCCGCCTGACGGGGCGAAGAGTATGCCGGGAATGTGCGGCTACATATCACATTAAATTTAATCCGCCCAAGGTGCGTAATGTCTGCGATCAGTGTGGTGGAGAGCTTTACCAAAGAGAAGATGATTCTCTGTCCACGGTTCAGGAAAGACTAGTGGTTTACAACAAACAGACAGCCCCGCTCATTGATTATTACAACCGCGAAGGTCTGTTGACCGTGATAGACGGTAACCGGGAGATTGAGCAGATCTTTTCTCAAATCAGCTCTGCTCTAGAAACGGGGTCCTCTTAGTGGAGCCTTACCGTATCGGGCAGGTTGTCCAGATGAAAAAGGGACACCCTTGCGGCGCCAATCGCTGGCAGATTACCAGGGTAGGAATGGACTTTCGGATTAGGTGCCTACATTGCGGACGCAGTGTCTTGATGCCACGGAAACGGTTTATGCGGCGGGTTAAAAAAATCATCCTTGAAGATCCTATGGAAGACAAAAGATAAGGGGGACGCCAGTTGTCATGGAGTTGTGGGATCGTCGGCCTGCCTAATGCCGGCAAATCAACGCTATTTAAAGCGCTAACGGCGATCGATGTGCCCATTGATAGCTACCCCTTTACGACTATTGAACCGAACGTAGCGGTGGTCCCCTTAGAAGATCCTCGCTTGAAGGCCCTGGCGGAGCTCTGCTCATCAAAAAAGGTGACCCCGCCGATAATACGTATTGTCGATGTTGCCGGCCTGGTGAAGGGAGCCAGCAGAGGCGAAGGGCTGGGAAACCGCTTTTTAGGGGAGCTGCGCAACGTAGACCTGCTGCTCCATGTCGTCGCTGGATATGAGCGATTTGACGGGGCGGGGAACGATCCGGCAGAGCGTGCGGCCGTGGTAAACCTGGAGCTGATACTGGCCGATCTGGATGCGGTGGCCCGGCGGAGAAAGAAGATCCATCTGCAGCAGAAAAGCGGTTCCAAGGAGGCTGCTGCTGAGCTTCTATTTCTTGACCGTCTTGNNCGAGGAAGAGTTTTTAAGCCAACTATTTTTACTGACCTCCAAGAAGATGCTCTATATTTTTAACCGTGCTGAAAACGGTGGCCCTGTAGAACCACCGGAAGAGCTAGTTAAATTGGCCCGGGATGAACGTAGCCCATTGATCTCGCTTTGTGCCCGTCTTGAAGCGGAGATTGGAGAACTGCCTGATGATGAAAAGGGACTGTTTTTAAAGGAATACGGCCTGAAGGAGTCCCAGGTGAAAGAGTTATTGCAGGAATGCTACCATCTTCTGGATCTAATTACCTTTTATACAGTTAAAGGCGAAGAGGCCCGGGCCTGGTTTATCCCCCGTGGAACGACCGCTCTTGAAGCAGCTTTTAAGGTTCATACAGATATCGGCCGGGGATTTATCAATGCCGAGGTGATCTCCTGGGATCTCTTGATCGAGGCGGGCGGGCTAACGGCGGCACGCGAACAGGGAGCCGTGCGTACTGAGGGACGGGATTATCCGGTAGTTGACGGCGACGTATTATATATTCGTTTTCGCGACTAAGGCTTCCGGGGGTAACGCCGCGAGCAAAAAAACAAATTTGCTCGTGATGGTGAAATATGCTATGATTATCTGAAACAGCCCTGCTCCGTTTAACGGGGCCGTCAGTCCAGAGGGAGGTGAGCCGCATTGGCTGTCTACGAAACCATGTTTATTCTTCAACCGGAACTTGAAAGCGAAGCCGAAGAAGAGCTGATGAAAAATCTCCAGGCCGTTTTACAGAGACTCGGAGGAGAGATTACCAAGACCGACGACTGGGGAAAACGCAAGCTAGCCTACGCAATTAACAAGTTTACCGAGGGGCATTATTACGTACTGCAATTCACAGGATCCCATGAGATCGTCCCCGAACTCGAACACTTCTTCCGGGTTAACGACGCGGTGATCCGATTTATCATCGTACGGGAAGACGAGTAAAGTACTCATTTTAGAAAAAAGGCGGTGCATGGGATGCTGAACCTGGTAGTGTTGATTGGTCGTTTGACCCGGGATCCGGAGCTCCGTTACACCCCCGGGAACGGCACGGCGGTAGCCACATTTACTCTGGCTGTCGACCGGTCTTTTGCCAACAGGCAGGGTGAAAGAGAAACTGACTTTATTAGGATCGTTACCTGGGACAAGCTGGCTGAAACCTGTGCCAACTATCTTCAGAAAGGAAGGCTGGTAGCGGTAACAGGGCGTTTGCAGATACGCTCTTATGATGACAAAGAAGGGATTCGCCGCAAAGCAGCTGAAGTAGTAGCCCGTGATGTCAGGTTTCTGGAGCCGCCGCGCAGCGAAGAGACAGATTCCTTTCCAGGTGACGAAATCTCCGTTAGCGAAGATGATATTCCCTTTTGAGGAGGTTGGTTAATTGAGGCGCGAGAGGGGCCGCAGACCCAAAAGAAAAATTTGCAGTTTCTGCGTGGATAAAGTTGAGCAGGTTGATTACAAACAGTATGATAAACTAAGGCGTTTTATTACTGAGCGAGGCAAAATTCTACCCCGGCGTATCTCTGGCAACTGTGCCAAACATCAGCGCCAGTTGACCCGGGCAATTAAAAGAGCACGGATCATGGCCTTGCTTCCCTTTACCTCCGAATAAACAGATAAAAAGGGCCCGCCATAAAAACGGTGCTGGAGACTTCTGTTACCGGCGCCGTTTTTTAGCTTTTTAAACAGGGCAGGAGCCCGCTGCTCCCGGCGCGAAATATAATCTTAAGTGTACTAAATGTATAGCGGATGACCGCCGGCAGCTATTTATGTTCAGAACCTTAGAAGGGGTGGATTCGATGAAGGTTATCTTGAAAGAAGATATACCCGGCCTGGGGGAAAAAGGTGAGATCAAAGAGGTTGCTCCCGGCTACGGGCGCAACCTGCTTATCCCCAAAGGATTAGCCGAAGAGGCTACGCCGGGGCGCTTGAAGGAGTTACAGCACCAGGAGCAGGTCTTGAAGAGAAAAAAGCAGCGGCTTCTCGAGGAAAGCCAGGTTCAGGCGGAGCGCCTGGCACAGCAGGAGCTCCGGTTTAGGCTGGCTGCCGGCGAAGGAGGACGGCTCTTTGGATCGGTGACTGCAGCTGATATTGCCGGAGAATTACAGCGGTTAGGGTTTAACGTGGATAAGAAAAAAGTTATACTCGAAGAACCAATTAAAGCTACCGGCCGGTACGAGATCACCGTAAAACTATATTCCGGAGTCCAGGCCGAGGTAGTGGTAGAGGTGGAAGAAGAGAGCTAGGAGGCAGATCATGGAGCCTGAGCAGCAGTCGACAGAGCATCACAGGCGGCTAAGCGCCTTGATCGACCTGGTTAACCGTGTTTACGGGACCGAAAAGATGATTTTAAAGGCGGGAAAATTGGAAGCGCTTTCGTTGATTCGCTCCCGCAAGCCGGCACAGCAACTGCTCGGTTTACAGCGGCTGGTTTTTGAAAATCCTACTTTAAGCGAGATCCCCGCGGAGGAAGAATATCCGCATGTTTTTAATGAGCTGGAAGAGGAGCTAGCTGAACAGCTGGCCAGGCATTCGCTTGAAGAAGCGCTGGAATTAAAAATTAAAGAGCGTCTTGAGGAACAACATGAAGAGTATCTTCTGGAAGTAAAAAAAGAGATTATCCGGGAATGGAGTGGGGTGGAAAATCCACAAACTCTAAAAAAATATGCCCGGACAGAGAAAATGTTTGCGCAGCAGCTCTCCCGCTCTGCCCAGGAGATGCTCCGCCCGGCGGGACTGGACCAGATTATCGGGCAAAGTGAGGCGGTGACGGCGCTTGTTTCCAAGCTGGCTTCACCATACCCGCCGCATATTATTCTCTACGGTCCTCCCGGTGTGGGGAAGACTACCGCTGCCCGCCTGGCCTTAAAGAGCGTCCTGAAAATCCCGGGAGCAATCTTTTCAGAGGAGGCCCCTTTTGTGGAGGTTGATGGGGCTACCTTGCGTTGGGACCCCCGCGAAATTGCCGATCCGCTGCTCGGTTCGGTTCATGACCCGATCTACCAGGGAGCGCGTCGGAACCTGGTTGAAGGTGGGATCCCGGAACCGAAACTGGGGTTGGTCTCCGAGGCCCACGGCGGAATTCTTTTTATTGATGAAATTGGTGAAATGGACTTTGCGTTGCAAAATAAACTTCTCAAGGTGCTTGAAGATAAACGGGTTATCTTTGACTCAGCCTATTACGATCCCACCGACACGCAGGTGCCGAAATATATCCGGCTCCTTTTCGAGCAGGGTGCTCCGGCTGATTTTGTATTGATCGGGGCGACGACCCGCTTTCCGGAAGCAATCTCACCAGCTTTTCGCTCGCGCTGTTCTGCGGTCTACTTCGAGCCGCTTACACCTGTCGAGATAGAGGAGATCGTGCATAGCTCTGCGGCGAGGTTAAACCTGGCTATTGAACCGGAGGCGGCCCGCCTGGTAAGCCGTTATACCTGTGAAGGCCGGCGGGCAGTGAACCTGCTGGTTGATGCTTACGGGCGGGCTCTTTACGAGCAGCAATGCCGGGGCGAAGGAGGTCAGAAGCTTCTAATCAGCGCTGCGCTGATGCAGAAAGTGCTGGTAAGCAACCGTCTTTATCCCCTAAGCCCGGTCTCGACAGGGGAGAAAGCTGAAACCGGCCGAGTGCTGGCTCTTGGCGTGAGCGGCTTTACCGGGCAGGTGTTGGAGATTGAAGCGCTGGCTTTTCCGGCAGCCGCACCGGGCCGGGGGAGCATACGCTTCAATGAAACTGCGGGCTCGATGGCCCGGGACTCTGTTTTTGTGGCCGCGTCGCTTCTACGCAAGCTGACCGGTGTCGATCTTAAAGATTTTGATCTCCATCTTAACGTTGTCGGCGGTGGTAACATCGATGGGCCCTCCGCTGGGGCGGCCATCTTTTTGGCCATACTAAGCGCCGTGAAAGAGTTGCCGCTACGGCAAGATTGCGCGGTTACCGGTGAAATATCCTTGCGCGGACAGCTAAAACCGGTTGGCGGGATCACCGAAAAAATTTATGGGGCCCATCTTGCCGGCTTGAACAAAGTGGTTATTCCGGCAGAAAATGAGACAGAGCCCAGCCGCCGCTTCCCCGGTATGAAGATTGCGGTAGCCGGAGATATCGAAGGGTTGCTGCCTCACTTTTTATCGCGCAGCGCCGTCCAACAACTGCGAACGAAGGAGAGTTAAGCGATGGTTCTCACCGGTGATAAGATTCCTCCCCAGAGCATCGAGGCAGAGCAGTCTGTCCTGGGATCGATGATTATCGATAAGGAGGCGATCTTTGCTGCGGCGGAGATGCTTCGAGAAGCCGACTTTTACCGGACCGCTCACCAGAAGATCTTCGAGGCGATTATGGGCTTAAGTGAAAAGGGCGAACCGGTAGACCTGGTGACCCTTGCCGAGGAGTTACAGCGACAGCATTCTCTTGAAGAAGCAGGTGGGACGGCCTATTTAAGTGCTCTGGCCGGGGCGGTTCCGACAGCGGCAAATGTTCAGTATTACGCTCTCATTGTTCGCGAAAAATCCATTTTACGCTCATTGATTGGCACCGCTACAAAGATTGTAGCGGGATGTTACGAAGGACCGCCAGATGTAGAGGAGTTTCTTGACGCGGCCGAACAACAGATTTTTGAGATTGGCCGGCAGGGTAAACAGCAGGGTTTTATCCCCCTGAAGGAGGTTCTTAAGGAGACCTTTGACCGGATTGAGCGGCTTTTTGACGAGAAAAAGGGGGTCACCGGACTGGCCACCGGTTTTACCGATCTGGATACGATCTGTTCAGGTTTGCAGCAATCTGACCTGATCATTGTGGCGGCCCGGCCGAGCATGGGGAAAACAACCCTGGCTCTGAACATGGCCCATCATATTGCCGTCAAGGAGAAGAAGCCGACCGCCTTTTTCAGCCTGGAGATGTCTAGGGAGCAGCTAGCCCAACGGATGCTCTGTGCCGAGGCGAAGATCGATGCACATAATCTGCGCCGCGGTATACTCTCCCAGGAAGAATGGCAGAAGCTGACGCGTGCCGTGGGCCCTTTAAGTGAAGCACCGCTCTACATCGATGACTCTGCATCGCTTTCGGTGATGGAGGTGCGGGCCAAAGCCCGTCGCCTGAAGGCCGAGAGAGGGCTGGAGGCGGTTTTTGTTGATTACCTGCAATTAATGCGTGGTTTCAGCCGGGCAGAGAACCGGCAGCAGGAGCTCTCCGAAATATCACGTTCTTTAAAAGCGCTGGCCAAGGAGCTCTCCATTCCGGTGGTGGCCCTATCCCAGTTAAGCCGTGCCGTAGAAAAGAGAGAAAGTCGCCGCCCTATTTTAAGCGATCTCATGGAATCGGGAGGCATCGAAGCCAACGCTGACGTGGTTCTTTTTATTTATCGGGAATCCTATTATCACAAGGATACAGATAAAGGGAATATTGCTGAAATAATTGTCGCCAAGCAGCGGAATGGTCCGGTGGGCATGATCGAGCTTTGTTTCCTGGATCGCTACAACTGCTTTGCCAATATTGCCCGCGATGAAGAGAATGGAGTAACGCAGGGCTCTTGAAGGGATGAACTAGATGCGTATGAAGTATGATGTGGTTATTGTCGGAGCCGGTCCGGCCGGTATTTTTGCGGCGCTGGAGCTATGCCGTCAAGAGGGGGTTCGCATCTTGTTACTGGATAAAGGTGCAGCCCTGGGGAAGCGTAAATGTGCTACTCTGGGCGAATACGGACGCTGCAAGCGCTGTGAACCCTGTGCTATCACCTGTGGCTGGGGTGGCGCCGGGGCGTTCAGTGACGGCAAGCTGACTCTTTCACCGGAATTTGGAGGGAGCTTAAACGAATACCTCTCTCTTTCGTCTTTGGAGCAGTTGATCCACTATGTAGATGAGGTTTATCTCGCCGCTGGCGCCGAAGATATTCTCTTCGGCACTGATACCGCGGCCATAAAAGAGCTCCAGCGAGAGGCCGCTGCAGCGGGGTTGCACCTGGTTCCGGCGCAGATCAGGCACCTGGGAACAGAAAATTGCTACCTCGTCCTCGAGAAGATGTACCGCCGGCTAGAGAAGCAGGTCGATATTGCTACCGGAACCGAAGTGGTTGCAATCAGCTCTTCCGGCGGACAGGTGACCGGTGTAGAGCTGGCTTCAGGGGAGCAGATCCAGGCCGATTACGTGATCTGCGGCCCAGGGAGAGCCGGAGCCGAATGGATGCACAGCGAGGCTTCACGGCTGGGACTGGAAGGAACAAACAACCCGGTAGATATCGGGCTGCGGGTCGAGGTGCCGGCGGTTCTGCTGGAACATATTACCAGTAAGGTTCACGAGTCGAAGCTGATCTACTTTTCACGTTCTTTTGATGACCGCGTGCGCACCTTCTGCATGAATCCGTATGGCGTAGTCGTCACTGAGAATAACGGAGGGCTGGTTACGGTTAATGGGCATAGCTATGCGGAGAAGAGAAGCAACAATACCAACTTTGCCCTGCTGGTGAGCAAAACGTTTACCGAGCCGTTTAACGAGCCTATTCGTTACGGTAAATATATTGCCAGCCTGGCTAACATGCTGGGAGATGGGGTTATGGTGCAGCGCCTGGGCGATCTGCAGATGGGCCGTCGTTCCACGGCCGAGCGAATCGGCCGCGGCTTGGTCCGGCCGACCCTCGAAGAGGCGACACCCGGAGATCTAAGCCTAGCTCTCCCTTATCGCCATCTTCTTTCGATTATGGAGATGTTGGAGGCTTTGGATAAGTTGGCCCCCGGGATCAATTCGCCCCACACCCTTCTTTATGGCGTAGAGGTTAAATTTTATTCCTTCCGGCTTCGTTTAACCCGTCACCTGGAGACCGATTTGGCCAACCTTTTTGCTGTCGGCGACGGAGCTGGTGTCACCAGGGGATTGATTCAGGCCTCGGCTTCTGGTGTTCTAGCGGCACGGGAGATCTGCCGCCGTCTCGATAGCGGGATTGAATAACAGATGGCATAACAGGTAATTATACCCATAAAACAGCGATAGCGATACAACCCCTTCCGGGATGGGCGGGACTTTTTTTCTTTAGGGCAGGAGTTTTAGAGTTAATGGAGAACTAATTAAGATATCTTAATGATTGTTAAGGATAAAGATTTTATCTTAACAATTCAGCTATTTTTGCCTGACTGGCCCCAAAGGAGGTTTTTTATGAGGTCCTGGAAAATCCGGCTGCGGCCGGCGGCGCTAGGGGAAAAGCTGCAGCGTGCTTACCGTTACAGTGAACTAAGAAAACTGCAGCTGTGGTTTAAGGGGAAAACTTTGCATTGGGCAGTTTACCTGGCGTCGGCTTTAGTCTTGGTTGGAGCGGCTATGACCCTGCATCACTATTACTCGTGCTTCTTTTACGTCGTGAGCGTGGAAGGGCAAGAGGTAGGCCTGGTGCGTGAAGCCGCGGAGATTGAGCAATTTCTGGATGGGTTGTATGAAAAGGGCAGCGCTTTCTACGGAATGCCCGTGGAGCCGGAACAGGAAATTACAATAGAACGCGAATTTCGCTCTTACGGGGAAGAAGATACTGTTGCCGTGAAAGAGGCTCTTCGCCAGCAGATTAACTTGATGACCGATGCCGTCATGCTGACTGTAGATCAAGCTCCGGTAATTCCCTTAATGTCGGAAGACGAGGTTAATGAGGTCATTGATCTGTTAAGCAACTCTTTTATCAGCCAGGCAGATAATGTGAAGCTGCTAGAGATAACCCTGCTTGAGGAGGTTGCCGGTGTGCCGTGTTGCGTTCCCCCGGAAGCGATCTGTACCCCGGAGGAAGTTGCTTCATTTTTGCTGGACGGCGAGGATCCCGGCGAAGGCCGGTTGCTCCTGGCCAGCCGGCATGGGGAGTTCTTACATGATGATGACCTGGAAGCGGAAGAGGTACGGCCCACGGTGCATGTACAGACTGTGGAAGAGGTCAAAACAGTAGAAAAAATCCCCTTTACGACCAGTTACAGATACAACAATCGGATGTGGCATACACAGAGCCGGGTAGCTGTCCCGGGAGAAGTGGGGAAGAAAGAAATTACCTACCATGTTACCTTCGAAAATGGCCGGGAAATTGCCAGTCGGAAAGTAAGTGAAAGGGTCCTGGAGAAGCCGACTACAGAGGTGATCGAGAAGGGTACCGCCCGGGCGACCCCTTCGGTCGGCAGCGGCCGCTTTCTCTGGCCGGTGTCCGGCGGCAGAATTAGTTCGGGTTACCGTACTGCCAGCAGGCCGGGACATATTGGCATTGATATTATCCACCCTGCGGGCAGGGGGACCCCGATACAGGCTGCGGACAGCGGGGTCGTGGTGGAAACAGGATCCAGGGGAGGACTGGGTAAATATATCGTCATCTACCACGGCCGCTACTACACGGTCTATGCACACAATAGTGTGAACTATGTCTCTTCAGGAGCCAAGGTCTCCCGGGGGCAGACCATCGCGGCGATGGGCAGTACCGGGAACGCTTCCGGGCCTCACCTTCATTTCGAAGTCCGCCGTAGCGACGGTTCAGGGGTCTGGGGACAATGGTATAAAAATGCGCCGGTTAATCCATTGAGCTTTTTTAGCCGGTAGCCTTATTTTTAACCTGGAGAGTAAAGGAGCCGCTTTTAATAAAAGCAGCTCCTTTTTTTGATATTGATGAAGTAAACGTTTTCAGCAGGGATTTAAAGCCTGAAAAACGAAATTGTGAGCTTAAGATTATTTTAAGGAGCGATTACTTGTCTGCCAAGATATTAGTAGTGGATGATGAACGGTCTATTGCTGAGATCTTAAAATATAACCTAGAGAAAGAAGGGTTTGAGGTCATACTAGCCTATGACGGCGAGGAGGCGCTGGAGCGCCTGGAGCAGGATAAACCGGACCTGATCTTACTTGATATTATGTTGCCGAAAAAGGACGGTTTTGCAGTTTGTCGCGAGATCCGTGCACAAAAAGAGATTCCCATCATTATGCTAACCGCACGGGAAACAGAGGTGGATAAGGTCCTCGGCCTGGAGCTGGGCGCCGATGATTATGTGACCAAACCGTTCAGCGCCCGTGAAGTTACGGCCCGGGTAAAGGCGATTCTCAGGCGGACCCGGGCTTTTGTCGGAGAGGAGAAGAAACTGCTGCGTCACGGGGATCTTGTAGTGGACCTGGATGCAATACAGGTTTTTAACCGAGGGCGGCCCGTGGAGCTGACCCCTAAGGAGTTCTCCCTCCTCTCAGTCTTGATGCGTAGGCCGGGCCATGTTTTTGACCGGCAGCAACTTCTCAACCAGGCCTGGGGCTATGACTATTTTGGCGATGAGCGGACCGTTGATGTTACTATCAGGCGGCTACGGGAGAAGCTGGAGTTAAATCCATCCGAGCCGGAATATATTCATACCAAAAGGGGTGTCGGCTATTATTTCAAGCAGAAGGAGCAGCTTTAACAGCCTGCAATGGAAAATCGTGCTTGTTTATTCCCTGCTTCTGCTTTTTACTCTGCAGTTAATTAGTGTCTATCTGGTGCAATCTCTGGAGCAGTACTATCTTCATAATTTTAAAACTAACTTGGAATATCAGGCCCGCCTGCTGGGTTCGTTTCTGGATCCTTTGCTTAAGGAGGGACATGAATCTGCAGAAGATATTGCCCACCTGGTGCGGGAATTCAGTGGGCTGCGTGAAATGGAAATTGATGTTTTAGACCCCCACGCGCATATCATCGGCACTTCAAAAAACCAGTCCATGGTAGGCGGACGCCTGATCCGGGATGAGATTACCAGGGCCCTTACCGGCGAGTTAAGCGAGACCATTCGTTATGATCCCGCCAGTGAAGAGAGACGCTACTATCTTGCTTTTCCTCTGAAAGATGAGGGAGGGGTAAACGGAATCATTTATCTGAGCGGCTCCCTGAATAATGTGGATACAGTATTAAACCAGATCAAGCTAATTATGTTGAGCGGCTCCGGTTTTGCCCTGGCGGTAAGCTTTTTGCTGGGGATCATTCTGGCGAAGACGATTTCGACACCGATCCAGGAGGTGACTCGACAGGCCGGGTTGATGGCCCAGGGCGATTTTTCGCAAAAGATTAACGTAAAGTCGGCCGACGAGATTGGACGGCTGGGGGCAACCTTTAACCATCTTGCCGAACAGCTGGATCGGAATATCCAGGAGATCTCTTCTGGGAAAAGCAAAGTTGAAGCGATGATCAACCATATGAGCGACGGGGTGATTGCCCTTGATGGGAAGGGGCGGCTCATTCATATTAACCCGGCCGCACAGGGGTTTTTAAAAAAGCTTGTCGAAAAGATTCCCGGGCCGGGGTGCTCCGGTTTTCCCCTGCTGGATAAATTAATCGGAGCGGAGCCGCTGCGACAGTTTATGCACGAGCGTAAGCCGTTAACATTAGAAATTTCGCGAGAGAACCCGGCGGTAGCTTTAAAGATAACCCTGGCTCCGTTTAAGGAGGAAGAAGGGGGGGCAGACGGGACCTTGATGGTGCTTCATGATGTCACCGTGGAGCGGGAGTTGGTCAGGCGGCAGCAGGAGTTTGTGGCCGATGTCTCTCATGAATTGCGGACTCCTCTGACGGCGGTAAAAAGTTATGTCGAAACGCTGCTCGATGGTGCTGCAGCAGATCCTGCAGTCTGCCACCGTTTCTTAAATGTGCTTAAGCGGGAAACCGATCGGATGGTCGATCTGGTCAGGGATCTGCTGGTTCTGTCCCAGCTCGACTATAGCCAGGTCGAGTTACATAAAACAAAGGTCGAGCTGGTCGAGCTGGTTAATGATGCAATGGAGCAATTACAGCAGAAGGCCGGGTCGAGGCTTTCTGAAATAGAGTTAGCCATACCACCGGCGCTTCCCCCGGTGTGGGTGGACCGGGAGAAGATCATGCGCGTTTTTTTAAATCTACTAAATAATGCGCTTAAGTATACCCCCGCAGGCGGTAAAATTAAGATCAGTGCGGTGCAGGCGGAAGAGAACGGTTGGCTGAAGGTGCTTGTTGAAGATAACGGGCCGGGAATTCCTGCGGCAGATCTGGAGAGAATATTCGAGCGTTTTTACCGGGTGGAGAAAACCCGTAGCCGGGATTACGGCGGGACCGGTCTTGGACTGCCCATTGCCCGCCGGGTTATTGAAGCCCACGGCGGCCAGATCGGGTTGGAAAGCATCGTGGGAGAAGGAACCAGGGCCTGGTTTACCCTGCCTGTCGCGGTCATGAAGAAGGGAGGAGAGGCTGGTGAGTGAGCGGGCCAAAAGTGTATTGCTCTTTTTACTGGTGCTCCTCAGCATTCTCCTGACCTGCCAGCTCTGGTTTGGACGGCAAACGGCGGAAGAAGTCGCGGAAAACGGTTATGAGCCGGTCTACTTTGAAGAGCCGCGGCCGCTGGCACAGATGCTTCTTCCTGAACGGATCTCTATCTATGGCGATGGGCAATGCTACCGGGTCCGCCCGGGTGATCCCGATTTCAACCTGTTTTGGGGAGCACTCTCTGGCATGTTGCAGGAGATCTCCGAGCCGGGGCACTATTATTACGGGGAGAGTTTGCCACAAGAGGCCGAGCTCTGCCTCTCCCTGCAGTTTAAACCGTTCCTGCCGTTGGGCCCGGAGAGCGTCTGGTTGAAAAGCAGGCGCAGCGGAGAGCTGGCCGGGATGCAGATTTGGCGGTCGGCTGACCGCTGCTGGGCCGTTCTGGAAGTAAACGAGAGCGCGGCCGAGCTGTTACTGCTCCCGCCCCAATGGGGAGCGCAGCTGGCCGGACTCCATGATCAGTTTGTTCCCGCAGCAAATCAGCTTTGTGAAGAGCTTGCGCCGGGGGAGTTGAAGCTTTCCCGGGGAGCCGCGGTCACCGTAACTGCCCCCATTTACGTACCTGCGGGAGAACCGGTTATCGATGAGCTGGTCTTAAAACCGGAGTTGCTCGACCGGGAGCTGCTTCTGAAGACTTTTTTTATCAATCGCAACCTGGTTCGCGAGATTAAAGAAAGAGATGGTGGGTTGATCTACACCGATGGTGAACAGGGGATGCGCCTTGGAAACGGACTTGATTATTCCCATCCCCGCCTCGAGCAAAAACCGGTTAACCTTTCTTATACTGCGGCCTTGTTGACTGCGGGCAAATTGCTTGGTTATCATGGGGGTTGGCCCGGGAATCTGCGTCTGGTAAGTCTGCACCCGGAAGATGAAGACGAAGATTCGCCNNTGAGCTATCGGCGCAGCTTATATGAGCTGCATTATACCTCCGGCAATAAAGTGCCGGTAAGCGATTTTCAAGAAGCGCTAAAGGCGGCGGTGATGATACTGGCAGACGAAGGAGTGGAGCAGTTCACGCTTGAGGAGATGGATCTGGCCTATTACTTTACCGGAATGCGGGCCATTCCGGTTTGGCTGATCCGCCTTAACGGACGGGAGCTCATCCTGAAAGCAGTTGAACTTATTCCGCCGGAAGGGTGGGAACCGTGAACTTAAGCCGGGCGAAGACGATTCTAATCTATGCTTTTTTAGGATTAAACCTTTTCCTCTGCTTTCAACTCTTTGGGGAGGAGCTGCTTAACCCGCTCCGGGTGAGGGTTTCCAGAAACGAGTGGCGTTATGTCGAAGAGCAGCTTGCCAACAACGGCTATATACTGGAGACAAAAGTGGATCGTTCCGTCAGGAAAAGCGCCTTTTTGACGGTGTCTCCTTCAGCGACAGTTAAAGAGACCGTCCGGAAACACTTTAATATTCCGGCGACATTCACGACCGGTCCTGGAGAAGTGCATCTTTATATGGGCCGAGAGGCGCAGTTAAGAGTCTATCCGGGCGGGTTGCTCCGGGTTGATCTGACACCGGGATTTCCCCTCTTGCAGGAGAGAGCTGTTGCCGATGAAACGGTACTGGTTTCACTAACCGAGCGCTATTTACAGGAGAACGGGCTAGCTCTGGCAGAGATTCGTTTTGATCACCTGGTCCGTTCAGGTAAAAAAACAGTTTTGCACTATGTGCAAATATTTGAGGGCATGCCTCTGTTTAGCGGTTATCTAAAGGCGATTCTGGAAAATAATACTCTTATGGCGGTAGAGATCTACCTGCTTGAGCCGGAAACCCCGCTTGAGGAACGGGAAATGGAGGTAATTCCGGCCGCTAGGGCTTTGTTACGATTAACCGAGCTGTTAGGTCCCAGTGCGCCCCCTCGACGAATTGTGAAAGCCGATCTCGGTTTTTACAGCCGCGAGTATGATGCGGAGAAGTGGGAGATGCCCCCGGTATGGCGTTTTCTGTTTGATAACGGAGAGAGTTGCTTTATCAATGCTTTTACAGGCAACCTGGAGCCGGAAACTTCTAACTGATGGGAGAAGATAAAGTGGAGAAAATTGTGGTACGCGGAGGAAAAAAACCTTGTGGCCGGGTTAAAATCAGCGGGTCCAAAAATGCAGCCCTGGCTATCCTACCGGCAGTCCTGCTGGCCTCAGAGAAGGTTTCGTTAAGCAATGTCCCCGATATTGCCGACGTGCGGACGATGCTGAGTATACTTGAAGACTTAGGATTGACTATCCGCCGTCGGGGACGCAATACCCTTGAATTTTATCCCTCTCGACTGCGTGGCTATACGCCTCCCTATAACCTGGTGCAGAAAATGCGGGCCTCGTCTTACCTCATGGGAAGCTTGCTGGCCCGTTTCGGAAGGGCGACGGTCCCTATTCCTGGTGGCTGCAACCTGGGGCCGCGGCCCATTGATCAGCATCTCAAGGGATTTACCGCTCTGGGGGCTACTTGCCAGATCGAACACGGCTTGATTAAGCTGGCTGCCGAAAAGCTAACCGGAGCACATATCTACCTGGATGTGGTCAGCGTTGGGGCCACGGTTAATCTGATGCTGGCGGCCGTGGCAGCGGAGGGGCGGACCGTGCTGGAAAATGCAGCCAAGGAGCCGGAGATTGTTGATCTGGCTAACTTTTTAAATGCCATGGGGGCGGTTATAAAGGGTGCCGGGACCGATGTGATTAAGATCGACGGAGTTAAGAATTTCGGTGGCGTAGAACATGTGATCATCCCCGACCGGATAGAAGCAGGCACCTTTATGATTACCGCTGCGGCAACGGGCGGTGAAATCGTGGTTGAAGAGGTTATCCCGAAACACCTGGAGGCGGTTACAGCCAAGCTGAGAGAGACCGGCGCTGAAGTGGAGGTGGAGCCTGAACAGATCAGGGTTCACCGGAACGGGCCCTTGGTTCCATCTGACTTAAAAACATTTCCATACCCCGGATTCCCCACCGATCTACAGCCTCTGGGGATGGTTTTGCTTACCGCAGCCAGGGGAACCAGCATTGTTACGGAAAATGTTTTTGACGGTCGCTTCCGGCATGTGGACGAACTTAAGAGAATGGGTGCACAGATTAAGGTAGATGGACGCACCGCGGTGATCGATGGTGGGGTGCCTCTTTCCGGGGCACCGGTGTCGGCAACCGATCTGCGGGCCGGCGTCGCGCTTTTGGTGGCCGGGTTGATGGCGGAAGGGGAGACGGTGCTCAGCGAAGTAGACCATATCGATCGAGGCTATGAAAACATAGAAGAAAAACTGGCCTCCCTGGGAGTGCAGATTAAACGGCTGCAAATCCGGGATTCCGCTAAGATGGCTGGCGATCCGGGCTGAGATGGAGCTCTGGCTGGTCCGTCACGGGAGAACCTCCGCCAACGAGGAGGGGCGATTCCAGGGGCGGCTTGATGTTCCTTTGAATGGAGAGGGGCGTCGCGAAGCGGTGCTCTTATCCTATCGCTTGGCCGGTGCTGGCGAATTCGGGCTGCTCTTAAGCAGTGATCAACAGCGGGCCTGGGAAACCGCAGAGATTATTTCCCGGGGAATTAAACTGACGCCACTTCAGGAACCGCTATTACGAGAATGTTCCTGGGGGTACGTTGAAGGGCTCCGGCGTAGCGAAGTTGAGGCGGCTTACCCTTTTCTTTTTTATCCCGGGAGCGGCAGGTTAAGGGCTCTTCGCTGCGGCGGAGAGGGAGAGCGAAGGCTGCTGGCCCGCACACGGGCCTTACGGCGGAAGATTAACCGTAAACACGGAAGCTTTCGCCGGATTCTCCTGGTCAGCCACGGCCGGCTGATTAATGCTTTTATCTCCGGCGGCCTCGGGTTATCCTCCAGGCAGAAGTGGCCCTATGCTCCTGCNNGATACCAGCCATCTTCATGTTTAAGAAATCCTTTACTGAACCGTGCGGTTTAAGTAAACTTAAAGATAAAGGAGGCGTGTGATATGGACTTAGAAAATAACCAGGGTTCTCATGCCCGGCATTTTCGCCGCGTCGCTCCGGCATGGACTTTATTTGTGGTCGGGCTCTGTGGGGTCCTGGCTGGCGGACTGCTCGTTTACTTTATCTTAGTTAATGGCAATCGCTTAGCCGACCCGGGTGATCTGCTCGAAGAGGAGCTGCCGCCCGCGAAAGAACGGCAAACGCCGCTCCAGCCGCCCAAAGATGACCTGGCCATTGTGGAGGTGGTTGATCGGGTTATGCCGGCGGTGGTAGCGGTAAACAGCTATGTCCCCGGTTCGTATTTTGGCCGGAACGTGCTTGTACAGAGCGGCAGCGGTTCGGGGGCCGTTATTTCANNATTATGGTGGTTACCTCCGATTCACGCAGCTTCGAAGCTACTGTGGTCGGAGAGGATCGTCTGACCGACCTGGCCCTTTTAAAAATTGAGCAGAGCGGCCTGACTTCTATTGTTCTGGGCAACTCCGAAGATGTTCGGGTCGGCGAGACCGTGCTGGCAGCCGGAAATCCCCTGGGCTACCTGAAGCATACTGTTACCCGGGGGATTGTCAGTGCCCTGGAACGCGAGGTCAGGGCGGCCCAAAGTCAGTATGCCTATACCTATATTCAAACCGATGCGGTGATCAATCCCGGCAACAGCGGCGGGCCCCTGGTTAACCTGCGTGGTGAAGTGGTCGGAATTAATTCGGCTAAGATTAGCGGTGCCGAGGGGATTGGCCTGGCCATACCTGCCAATACGGTTAAGCGTGTCACCAGCGACCTGAAAAAAGATGGGCGGGTTCGCCGTCCCCAGCTCGGCATTCTTATTCAGAACCTCTCGGCGTATACCGGAGATCCTACGGACCAGGGTGTCTATATCAGCAAGGTCGATTCGGGTAGC
>MTKW01005274.1_pt1 | contig 23924 bp, 20 predicted proteins | sample 1042761 | NCBI WGS metagenome assembly MTKW01 (sample SAMN06205366, study PRJNA360243) | anaerobic digester metagenome | biome: Wastewater treatment plant; feature: Anaerobic digester sludge; material: sludge; isolation source: anaerobic digester fed with sludge from wastewater treatment plant ...
TTTCCTTTTTATTTCATTACCCTCAACTCAAAAAGGGGGAGCCCCTTTTGAGACACCCCCATTATTTATGACAAAGATTTGGCGCATCTTCGGCGCTCATATACAATAGAAACATCAGATCCAAATGTCTCTAAATGAGGCTAATCATTTACCGGGGAGGTTTTAGTTCATGTACGATCTCATGATAGTAGGCGCAGGTCCGGGCGGATACATCGCGGCGGAGAGAGCCGGTCGCGCGGGGTTATCGGTTGTTTTATTCGAGAAAGATTCACTTGGGGGCGTTTGCCTCAATGTCGGATGCATTCCTTCAAAGGCACTGCTCAACTCGGCAAAATTGTACCGTCACGCTGTCGACAGCAAAGCGTTCGGCGTCACGTCCGAGAACGTGTGCTTCAGTCAGGATACTGTCGTCAAGCGCAAGAAAAAAGTTGTCCGCAAGCTCGTAGCGGGCGTCAAAAACCAAATGAAAGAGGCCGGCGTCGAGGTCGTCATGGCGGAAGCGATGATCTTACCTCGCGAGGGCGATTTGTTCTGCGTTCAGGCAGAATATAACGTCTACAAAGGCAAGCGCCTCATGATTGCGACGGGCTCCGTTCCCATCGTCCCGCCGATCAAGGGACTGGCCGACGCCATGGGCAAAACGGCGATCACGAATACGGAAATACTTGATCTCACCGAAGTGCCCGAGAAACTCGTCGTCATCGGAGGCGGCGTCATCGGTTTGGAAATGGCGTGCTATTACCAAAGTGTCGGGTCACAAGTTGTCGTCGTTGAGATGCTCGACCATATCGCCGGCAACGTCGATCCCGAAATCGGCAAACGCCTCCAGAACGTCTACGAGAAACAGGGCATGGTGTTCCACCTGTCGGCGCAAGTAACGGAAGTCTCCGGCAACGCCGTCACGTTCGTAAAAAACGGTGAAACGCAAACGGTCGAGGGCGACTACATCCTCCTCGCCTGCGGACGCAGACCGGCGACGACAGGTTTCGGACTTGAGAACCTTTCGCTCGAGATGGAGCGAGGACGCATCCTAGTCAATGACACACTTGAGACGAGCGTTCCCGGCGTCTACGCCATCGGCGACGTCATAGGCGGACAAATGCTCGCGCACGTGGCAAGCCGCGAAGGCGAAGTGGCAGTCAACCACATTCTCGGAGTCGACGACAAAATGTCGTATGCCGCCATTCCCTCCGTCATCTATACCGATCCTGAAGTGGCCGCCGTCGGCTTCACGAAAGAAGAACTGCAAGAGAAAGAAGTCCCGTTCATCGAAGTCGAGCTTCCCATGGGATGGGCAGGGCGCTACCAAGCGGAAACGGAGCGCGGAACAGGTATGTGCCGCGTCCTCTTCGACAAAGAGACGAAACATATGCTCGGTTGTCACCTCCTCACCCCGTACGCCTCGGAGATGATTCTGGCCTTCGGTATCATGATCGAACAGAAGATGTCGATGGACGAGATGAAGCGAACCGTCTTCCCGCATCCCGCAGTCTGTGAAATCGTCCGAGAAGCGCTCTTCCAGATTGCTTAGATTCGTGGTATACTGATAGGTGGAGATTTAAGCTGTACGGCAAAAGTTCAGCTTAACTGAGGAAATAATCGCTCTCTCGAGCGGCAGACAACTTGTCGCTTCGGAGAACGGAAATATTCATACAAATGTAGTGTAAGGAGTTTATTTAATGCCAAAAGAAGCCATCGAATCTGACTTAGCGCCGGCGGCGATAGGCCCGTATTCACAGGCTGTCGCCGCGAACGGTTTCCTGTTCATTTCAGGACAACTCGGGATCGACGCATCGACGGGCGAAATGCCCGACAGTGTCGTCGAGCAGACAAAACTGGCGTTAAAGAATCTTGACGCCATCTTGCGAGAGGCTGGCTGCGGACCTGATAACGTATTGAAAACGACTGTTCTTCTCGATGACATGGCCAACTTCGGTATTGTCAACGAGTTGTACGGCCAGTATTTCGTCAGCCCCTATCCCGCACGCGCTTGCTTCGCCGTGAAGCAATTGCCGAAAAACGCGAAAGTTGAAATTGAAAGCATCGCCATGCTTGAATAATGACCGGTTGACCATCTTCTGCTCGTACAGGAGCTTGGCCGGCAAATCGGTCAGGCTCCTTTTTCTTGGGGAAAATAGTGTGAATGAACGAGGAGCGAGTTTCTTCGCATGTATAAGCAAAAAAAAGAAAGTGAGGATAAAACAATGATCGTCGAAACAATGGATCAAGAACAGAACATCAAAGATTTGACGAGCCTCCTGAGAAACCAAGAATATGCGCAGCTCATCCATGAACTTCATCACGTCCACGAAGTTGATGTCGCTATCTTCATGGAAACGCTCCCCGATGACGAGACGGCATTTGTCTTTCGCATGCTGCCGAAAGAAATGAGCGCCGAGGTTTTCGCTCATTTGGAACCGGAGACACAGCTCAGAGTAGTCGAGGCCTTCACCGACGAAGAGACGACAGCCATGCTCGACGAACTGTTCATCGATGACGCCGTTGACTTTATCGAGGAAATGCCCGCCAATATGGTCAACCGTATTCTCCGTCTCGTCACACCCGCGAAGCGTCAGCTGATCAATCGCTACCTGCAATATCCTGAAGACTCCGCCGGGAGCATTATGACGGCTGATTACACGCGGCTCAAAAAGGATATGACGGTTAAAGAGGCGATCGCCCATCTGCGCGCCGTCGGCGAGGACCGCGAAACGATCTATACGCTTTATGTCACGGATGAACAGCGAAGGCTTGAAGGTGTTACATCGGTCAGAGCGCTCTTGCTATCAAAAGATGAAACGCGCGTTGAGGAGATCATGCAACGAGATATCATTTCAGCGACAACTGATGCCGACCGCGAAGAAGTCGCAAAACTCTTCCATCGCTATGACTTTCTGTCCATTCCCATCGTCGATCAGGAGAGTAGACTTGTCGGCATCGTCACCGTTGACGACGCGGTCGATGTCCTGCAAGAAGAGACGACTGAAGACTTTGAGAAGATGGCGGCAATCTCTCCATCTGAAAAGCCGTACCTTAAGACGAGTTTTCTCGAACTCGGAAAACAGCGCATTACATGGCTGCTCATCCTATTGGTATCGGGTATGATAAACGGCCTCATCTTGCAAAAAAATGAAGCCGCATGGACATCCATGCCTCTCCTTGTCTCCTTTATCCCTATGTTGACGGACACGGGAGGAAACGTCGGCTCACAGTCAAGCACCCTGATGATCCGCGGTATGACGCTCGGCGAAATTAAAATCAGCGATTTTTTCAAAGTCGTCATGAAGGAATCAACGACGAGCTTTCTCATCGGCGTCGTTCTCGCCGCGCTCAGCTTCCTCCGTGTCATAATCTTTGACAAGGATGTCGTCGCGGCCACCATCCTCGCATTGGCGATGTTCGTCACCGTCGTCATGGCTGCCGTCATCGGCGGTATCCTGCCGCTCATCGCGGAAAAACTGAAGATTGATCCTGCAATCATGGCGGCACCGCTCATCACGACACTCGTCGATGCGGCCGCCCTAGGCATTTACTTCGCCATCGCCACCGGTTTGATGGCCCTCGTGTTATGAGTAAAAACAAAACGAGTCTCTTTCTCCCGGAGCCAACCGCGTCTGATTCCGGGAGAAAAGGGCTTCTTTTCCTGCCGATCTTACAAATAGTTCACAAGCTCCATCTGCGTTCCAAGCATCGAACAAAAACATCACTGTGGTAAAATTATTAGTGGGATTAGGCCTTACTGCGCGTCAACGCAGGAGCCTGACCGGTAAAATCGCGTCAGGCTCCTTTTTTATGAAACTTCGAATAAAGATGTGACTTAGTGCTCTTTCTCATTTTTATGACGACAGAGAAAGCGAGGAGAAATCATGAGCGATGAAATCATGGACGATGAACAGAAGATTGAATACTTAACTGAGCTCCTGACAAACAAAAACTACGCTAAGCTCATCTACAAACTTCGTCACGACCATGAGGTTGACGTCGCCCTCTTTATGGAAACTCTTCCGGACGATGAGACAGCGTTTGTCTTTCGTATGTTACCGAAAGAGATGAGTGCAGAAGTTTTCGCTCATTTAGAGCCGGAAACTCAACTCCGGGTGGTCGAAGCTTTTACCGACGAGGAAACGACGAACATGCTCAACCAGCTGTTCATCGATGACGCCGTCGACTTTATCGAGGAAATGCCCGCGAATATGGTCAATCGCATACTTCGCCTAGTCTCTCCCGCGAAACGTCAGTTGATCAATCGCTACCTGCAATACCCCGAAGACTCCGCCGGAAGCATCATGACGGCGGAGTACACGCGACTCAAGAAAGACATGACGGTCGCGGAGGCGATCGCCCATCTGCGCGCCGTCGGCGAAGATCGCGAAACGATTTACACGCTGTATGTCACCGATGAACAACGCAGGCTGGAAGGTGTCACTTCGGTCCGTGCTCTCTTGCTTTCCAAAGATGACGAGCGTATCGAACGGATCATGCAACGGGATGTCATTTCCGCAACGACCGATGTCGACCGGGAAGAAGTCGCTAAACTCTTCCATCGCTATGACTTCCTCTCAATTCCCATCGTCGATCAGGAAAACAGACTGGTCGGCATCGTCACCGTTGACGACGCAGTCGATGTCCTGCAGGACGAGACGACCGAGGACTTTGAGAAAATGGCGGCTATCTCCCCCACGGAAAAACCGTACCTCAAGACGAGTTCTTTCGAACTTGGGAAAAACCGCATTCTGTGGTTACTCATCCTGATGGGATCGGGCATGATCAACGGACTTATCCTGCAAAACAATGAAGCGGCTTGGACCGCTATGCCGCTTCTCGTCTCCTTTGTCCCCATGCTGACAGGTACAGGCGGCAACGTCGGAGCGCAATCGAGCACTTTGATGATCCGCGGCATGACACTTGGCGAGATCAAATTTACAGATCTTTTCAAAGTCATCATGAAGGAGTCGGCAACGAGCCTTCTCATCGGTGTCGTCCTCGCCGTGCTCAGTTTCCTGCGCATCATGATCTTCAACAAAAACATCATCGCGGCCTTGATCCTCGCTCTGGCGATGATCTTTACCGTCATGATGGCTGCCATCATCGGAGGTGTTTTGCCTCTTGTGGCTAAAAAATTAAAGATCGACCCGGCCCTCATGGCGGCTCCGCTCATTACGACCATCGTCGATGCGGCAGCTCTCGGCATCTACTTTGCGATCGCCACCGCAGTATTGTCACACGTTTAATCATTACTCGGAAACAACATGACTTCAGACAACCGCGCACCGTCGCGGTTGTTTCCGTTTGGCGCGATATTGACGGCATAGCGGCTCCTTTGCGTGAACGCTCGGACTGCCCTTAGCGAACTGACCCTCATGGATCAAGCAAGAATATTCACTCCGAAACACGAAATGGCAGTCAACCATCACAAGATTTGCCGTGCCGTTCACGTAACATTTTGACTAAGATCGGAAAGAGCTGCCTAACCAAATATGATACAATATATATGGAGAAAATGATATGAATTTAATTAAAACTACAATTGTTCGAAGGAGAATGAAGTACGGAGCACTCAGGAAAAACTCGGTTCACGAATCGACGTCCGATGCCTATCTTTGCCCTCGCTGTCACAAACTTATCAGTTATGTGCCCGTTTTATCGCTCAAGCGTTGCGTTTATTGCAATCAGGAGCTTGATTGGTCACTTCCCTTCGTGGCGCCCCCCAAATCAATACATATTGACGAATCCTAGAAACGCACGTTTTTTCTCAAACGGCGGCTCACATAGGCGTGAGTCGTTTTTAATTGAAAGAAACTTTTTTTCGCGCGACAGCATCCACGTCCGTACTCGCAATGGTCGACAGGCGCACGATCCGCTCGTACCCACAATCTGTAAGTAAATACTTTTTTTAAGTCAGTTATTTAATGTGTTCGGCCTTTACATAGAGCCACGAAATTTTTAAATAATCTCGCCATGCCGGGAATGGTTGAAGTGAGCTCCTCCGGATGCCATTGAACACAGACAATCGGCGGCATGTCAGGACTGTCGGACTCGACGGCTTCAATGAGTCCGTCGCGACTTCGGGCTGTCACTCGAAGTCCGGGAGCGAGATTCTTAATCGCTTGGTGATGCCATGAATTGACGAGACATGTCTTCCCGAGCGCCTCAATCAAATATGATCCGTCTTCGATATCGATATGATGCGTAACGGCTTGGCGACAAGCTTGCTGCAAGTGCTGGATGGTAAACTCCGGTACATCTTCTATGTTTTGGTATAACGTACCGCCAAGAGCGACATTGATGAGCTGCATCCCCCGGCAGACGCCGAAAATCGGATAAGATCGCTCCAGCGCTCTCCTGAATAAAAGCAGTTCAAACTCGTCACGTTGCGGAGATAGTTTGCCGAGTCCCTTTATTGGCTCTTCTCCATAGGTAAGGGGCGAGATATCTACGCCTCCAGTCAAAATGACGCCCCCGCAAATGTCTAAAATAGAGTCGATCACATCGCAATCATCTGTCACCGGAATAATCAAAGGAGCCGCACCAGCATCGTACACCGATTTGATGTACGCATCGTTGACGTAGTGCCTGTTTGAACCTTCCCAATGCTTATCCTGATCGGCGATCAGCGCACCTGACAGTCCCACTCGAAACATAAATTCCCCCCCTAGGTCAATGCATCATCACCATGAGGATAAGCGACCAGGAGCGCGTATGGAATATCCACAACGAGTCGATCGCCATCATCATGGGCGGGTCATGCAACACAAGTCCATTATATACATAATACACAAAATATACAGAAGAACAGACGACGCAAATGCTGTTCGGATGCGATGAATCCGGAAGACACACAACAAAAGAGGATGCCTTGCGATAGGGTGACCGCGGGGCATCCTCTCGTAATCGATACCCGTTCTATTTTAAATGTTTCTGTGCTAGAGATGTCCTTCGTGTGAACAGGTATCCGACTTACTTAAACGTGTCAGCGAGAATTTCCGCCAATTGAGCGTCATCGACCTCAATGTTGTAGAAGAGTTTGAAGAAATCTTTTACTTGCTTCTCCGGCGAATCTGTATAGATCTCCGGATAGAACGTCGCTCCGAGCCAACGAACACCTAGGTACCTGTTGACGGACGGCGGGTAGCCCATGAAGCCATACGGTACGGAAGGAATAATGATGACCTTGTCATTTTTGACAGCTTCGAGCGCACCCCAGGCGGGGTCTTTCTTTATCTCTTCCGCTAAAGCGGCTCCGTCGACAATGAGATAGTCGGGATTCCACTGGATTATTTGCTCCATAGAAACTTCCGAGCCGCCACCTTTTGAAGAAGCTTCGACGTCAGCTACGTTGACAACAGGTATGTAGTCGAGAAGTTCGCTGTGGAATGATCCGACGGCATTCGTGTTGAGACCGAGGTCACCGGACGCCCAGTAGAGCTTGACGCGTTTATCTTCAGAAATATCCTTTTTTGCCTTTTCACAAAGTGCAAGCGTCTCCTCACAGTACTTGGCGAGCTCTTCCGTTCTCGTGTTGTCGCCGAACAACTCCCCGAGATCGCGATACGTCTTCGGCATGCCGGCAAACGTCGCCTCAATAAAGATGGCAGGCGTATTGATCTGCTCCTGCATGCCGTCCATGTCTTCCTTGATCGTCTTTTTCGCTTCGCCGATGTCAATAATGACTTCCGTATCCGCCGCAAGGACGGCCTCGAGGTTAAAGTCACCGCTCTTGCCGTAAAATTGGCCGAACGCCGGCAAATCGGCGTACTTTTTGTCGATCAGCTTGAGTTGCGTGTCCGAGAATGGCCTAGCTGTTCCGCAGAGCAAGTCGGGCGCCGCCGTGTAGAGAACAATCTGAGCCAATGGCCCTGACGGCGCAATTCTCGTCAACTTCGTCGGAAGCGTCACTTCTCGTCCGACGGAATCTGTAAAAGTACGTGTCTCCGGCTCCGCGGGCTCCGTGGCCGACGTATCCGGCGGCGCGGGTTCAGACGTGTCACTGACAGGCGGCGCAGATGTGTCCGACGGTTCGACGGGCGGAGTCTTCTCACATCCCGTGATCATCGACAGGGCCAGAATCATCGCTACAATGAGCGAGATCCACGTCAATTTTTTCTTGTTCATGTTTTTCCTCCTATAATTGACATTTTGGTTCAATTCTGCAACGGCGCATTCACTCGCCGCACTTCTCGCGATTCAGAGAATCGCGTTTGACCCGTTTTTTGATTCCGACCTACCTGTACTGCTCGCCGCGCCTAAATGCACGAAGCACCTTCACGTATTGCGTTTCTATGTACTCAGTACAACTTTATGTATCTTGTTGTTAAGTCAGTCATGGCGCAATGGCGCATGACGGCTATTTTTATCTGTACGAATAATCGCGACTCGTCTCTTCGTTTTTTAGATCGTGATTGCGCATTTTTTCAAAATGAGGCAATACAGTCACAATGTCTGTCCGTGCGCTCTTTTCCAACTGTATGGGCACGCGGTAAACGTGTGACAACAGCGCTTCTGACAGGACGTCCTGCGGTTTTCCGAAGGCCCTTGCGGTTCCTCCTTCGATGAGCAATACGTCGTCGGCATATAAAAAGATATGTTGCGGGTTATGCGTCGAGATGAGAACGAGGTAACCGCGATTGGCGAGTTGGCGGATCTCTTCAAGGACGCGTATCTGATTGCCGTAATCGAGGCTCGCCGTCGGCTCATCCATGATAAGGATCGGGGCGTCTTGCGCGACAGCACGCGCAATCAAGACGAGCTGCTGCTCGCCGCCTGAGAGCTGGTCGAACAGACGGTTGCCGAATTGTTCGATCTGAAGGAGTTTCATCGCCTCAGCCGCCTTAATGCGCTCACGTTTCCCTGGTTGCGCGAACATGCTGAAGGAGGATGTCGTCCCCATTAAAACCATTTCTTCAACGGTAAACTGAAATGTCCCCGTTTGAGTCTGCGGTATATAAGCCATCTGCTTCGCCCGCTCGCGACTCGTCAATGTTTTGACGCTGCGGCCGTTAATGATGATGTCGCCTCTTCGCAAGGGAAGCACACCGAGAATCAATTTGAAGAGCGTCGATTTGCCCGCGCCGTTCGCCCCGAGGATGCCGACGACGCGCCCGCGCGGGACAGAGAAAGAGAGATCTTTCAATACTTCGTTCTGGCGGTAGCTGAACGAAACATTCCGGACCTGCAAGCCGCTCGTCACTTTGAGATCTGTCCTCGTCATCCTGTCACACCCTTTCTGCCCTCACGGATGATGAGGTATACAAAGAAGGGAGCGCCGATAAAGGCGGTCAAAATCCCGAGCGGAATACCCGCCGTCGTCGCGCGGCGCGCGATGTTGTCGACGAACAGGAGGAAACTCGACCCGATGAGCGCCGATGCCGGCAGGGACACACGGTTATCGCTCCCGACGATCATGCGGGAGATATGCGGCACGACCAACCCGATCCATCCGATGACACCGCTCACCGACACACAGGTCGCGATAATCAATGTCGCCGAGACGACCAGAATCGTTCTAATCAGACGCGTGCGCACGCCCATCGTGGAGGCAGCCTCTTCGCCGAGCGCCAGCAGGTTAAGCTGCCATCGGAGCAAAAAGATCAGAAGAATCCCGATTGAGATCGGCACGGCGGCGAACACGAGAGACTTCAGTCGCGCCGAGTTCAGAGATCCCATAAGCCAGTACGTGATAGAAGGGAGCTGATTCGTCGGGTCGGCTGTGTACTTAATAAGTGACAATCCTGCTGAAAACAGCGAGCTCACGACGATACCTGTCAAGACAAGCGATAGCAACTTGTTGGCTCTGACGAAAGAAGCAATAAAGAGAACGAGGACGATCGAGAGAAGCCCGAACGCAAACGATACGATCGTAATCCCGGTCGATGCGAATCCCGCTAAAATTGCCAATGCCGCGCCGAAACTCGCCCCTGATGATGCCCCCAACACATCAGGAGACACCATCGGATTCTGGAACACCCCCTGAAACGTATGCCCTGCAACGGAGAGTCCCGAGCCGACGAGAAGCGCCAAGATGATACGCGGCAGCCGCACGTTGATAATGACAGTCGTGACCTCCTCCGCGAACACCGCCCCTGTCCCCCAGAGCTGACTCCAGAAGTATCGGACGATCGTGACGGGACTGATCCAGTACCAGCCGATGGCGAACGAAACGACGATAAGAACGATAAGAATCGCCCCCATTATGCCGAACCGGAGCGGGAGATGTCTCTTCTGCACGCCCTCAATGAGCTCATCGGGAATCTCTTCCAGTTCTTTTGTGATCGTGCCATCACTCTCGAGCATGATGCCTGTCAAGGAGTCGTGCGTCAAGATAGTTCGGCGCCGCTCCTTGAGTAAGACTTGATCGGACTCGGCAATATCGGAATGCGATAGCGACTCTTCAAGTGATTGATCGTGTTTCCAGACGATGATAACCGGTATTGCCCGATTCTCAAGCACCTGCATCACACGGTTGAAAATCTTGTCGTCGAGTAATTCAATACCCCCCAACTCATCAAGGACGATGACATCGCCCTGTTCTTCAAGCAGGGGAAATACCTCGTTGGCAAACTGACTGACGTCGAAGCGACTCTCCTCACCCTCGATGATGAGGAAACAATCTTTCGGAAAAGTCTTTCCGTTTTGGTGACGGACGGTCAACAGGCCGGTTTCTCGCTGAATGCCTGCCGGGACATGTGAAAATCCTGTTTTTTGACCTCGTCTCGTCATGTGACGGATCGTCATATACCCGGCGGGATTTAACGATGCATCTTCGAGATAACGCTGAACAAAGGTTGACTTTCCGCTCCCGATCACGCCTGTCACGAGCAGATGACCTTTGCTTGAGCCGTCCTCATTGAATAATACTGACTGCGCAAACATCATCGCGCCGCGTTCGTTTGCGGGGTATGTAAAAGTTTTTTCATTTAAAGCTGCCATAAGAACGCTTCCGGTTTCTTTCATCTGCAACTTATAAACTTCCCGGACGCTTCGGTTCGATCTTCCCGGACCGTACGGCGATCATCTGTGCGGCAATGCTGACAGCGATCTCTTCCGGCGTCTCACCTCCGATGTCAAGCCCGATGGGCGAGATCGCCCGGTTCACCGCCTCTTCAGAATGACCGCGATCGATAAGCATCGAATCAACAGTCCTTACCTTATACTTGCTGCCGATCACTCCGATATACCGCGCAGGCGTTTTTAATACTTGATCCTCGACATCGAGATCGTTCTTATGACCGCGCGTCATGATGCACACAAAGTCATCGGGACCGATTGATACGGTCTTATCAATATGGTCGAGGTCGCACATGCGCACGTCGTAAGCGCCGGGGAATAATGCCGGATCGGTAAATTCCTCCCGGTCATCGAGGACGACAACGGCAAAATGCGTGTGCGCGAGCACAGGGACGAGCGCTTGCGCGACGTGTCCGCCTCCGAAGATATAGACGACGCCGGGAACAACGAGCTCCTCGACGTAAAAATCATGATCACACAGACTGACGGCGTGACCGCGTTGGCAAAGCAAACGAGGGTTATCGAGCAAAGTGATCGTGCAGGGATGATCCTGCGGGTAACCCTTAAACGACCATCCCTCAACGGAAAAATCGGGATTGGCGGGATTCGTGCCTGAGGGTGCCGTATACAGCGCAAGCCCCAACTGATTCTCCTCGCTGATGTCGGTGATCAGCCAACTCGGGCGCCGTTCCCGAATGGCGTCGCGCGCTTCCTTTACAATAGCGAGCAACTCTTCGTTGTCACCGGACAGGTGAAGATAATGTACGGTTGCGCTGCCGCCGCAAATCATTCCGATATCTTCAATCTGGTTTTTCGTCAAAATAAATTGGTGAATATTCGAGCGTTCCTCTTCGATCGCCTTCTGCGCGATGGCAATTGATTGGTATTCAACAGCTCCGCCGCCTACTGTCCCTGCTAATCGCCCTGTCTTTCCGACCAACATACGCGCACCGGCCCCTCGCGGTGTCGCTCCCGAGCTCGCTGTAACGGTGGCGAGAATCGTATCCTCGCTTCCCTCAAGCGCTTCTTGGAGTGCTCTTAGAATCTGATCCATAATAATCTCCTTTTTCACACATAAAATGATAAAGAGATGCAAAAGAGTTTAGGCCTCCGCGCTTTCATATCTGCATGAATAGGACCTAAACGATTTGCTTTTCTCATTATACCCAAATTGTATTTAAAAAACACTTGCTTTGAGGTTTTTCACAAAAATAGTGCATCAAAAGCCATGTTGGTCATTTAGATTGACCCTCGGAGTAGAGCATGGCGGCTCCGATCACGCCGGCGTCATTTCCAAGATTGCTTCGTTCAATGGGGGGAGGCGGCAGGACATCACCGCTTACCGTCGTCAGAGCGACACGTGCGCGCAGGGGCTCTAACAGCACATCGCCCGCATGGCTTATGCCGCCGCCGAGCAGGATCACATGCGGTCGATAGAGGACGACAAGGTTCCTGATACCGATCGCGAGATAGTGGACGAATCGATCCAGGATTTCCTTTGCGATTTTGTCACCGTCTGAAGCCGCCGCAAAGATGTGACGAGCGTTGAAGGACGATCCGTCCGCAGATACCAGATCGAGCAATACAGAATCATCATTGGCAACGAGCGCCTCGCACGTCATGCGTTTCAGTCCGCGGATCGACGCATAGACTTCGAGGCAATCCCACTGTCCGCAGCTACACGTGATATGACCTCCTGTCTCTACAGCCATATGTCCAGGCTCAATCCCGAAACCTGTCGCTCCGCGGAAGATTTTATTTTCAAAGACGAAACCGCCCCCGACGCCGGTTCCGAGCGTCAGCATCAGGACACTTTTGTAATTATGCGCGGCACCGGCGAGGTACTCGCCGAATACGGCGCAATCTGCGTCATTTGCAATGTATACCGGCACATCCGGGTAACGCTCCCGCAAAAGTGCCGGAAAGTCGACACGCTTGAGGAACAAGTTGGTCGCATGCAGGAGCAAACCCGTTTCAAGGTCAACGACCCCCGGCACGCCGATACCGATGGAACGCAGATCGGTCACGGAAAGTCCCCGACGCATTAACAACGAACCGATACAATCTGCCATCGTATCGACCAAGGACTCGGCAGACCGCGGCGCTCTTGTTTTCACGCGCTCACGATCGATAATCTTGCAGGAATCATCAACGATTCCCACGACGATGTTTGTACCCCCGAGATCAATTCCAATTGAGTACGACATAACGATACCGCCTTCTGCAACTGCTACATACAGATAATTATACAAGAGTTAATTTACTGTCGTGACAGAAAATCGCGCAGTCGCGAACAGTGCTCCTTTGTTATTACACGATATAAGTCGTCAAAGGGTCGCGTGGCGATTCGACCAACGGATAAATCGATACGATGTGCAGTTCAGGATAGTTGGAGAAGACTTTTCGCTCGGGTACAATGGAAACGGTAGATATCAATCGCTATCTTAGAGGGGAAGGTTCATCATGAAAAATGCCGATATTGAGAAATGTATGACGATCAGACTCGACGGCCCGCTACCTCCTGCACCGACGTTTGTTGAAGGTATCCGCCGTGCGCCTCGTCGCGAAGCGAACTTGTCGGAGAGCGAGCGCGCGACGGCGTTAAAGAATGCGCTGCGCTACATTCCCGAGGAGCATCACAAGAAACTCGCGCCTGAATTCCTTCGCGAGCTCGACGAACACGGAAAAATCTACGGTTACCGCTACCGCCCGGAAGGTCGTATCTGCGGGCGACCGATCGATGAATACAAGGGGCGGTGTATCGAGGGGAAAGCGTTCCAAGTCATGATTGACAACAACCTCGACTTTGAGGTCGCTCTCTACCCGTACGAGCTCATCACTTACGGCGAGACGGGAGCCGTCTGCCAGAACTGGATGCAGTACCGCCTGATCAAAAAATACTTGGAACTTCTGACCGATACGCAGACGCTTGTCTTGTTCTCCGGACACCCCGTCGGACTATTCCACAGCCCCGTGTCGGCGCCACGCGTCATTCTGACGAACGGCCTCTTGATCGGTCAATACGATAACTTGACAGACTACAACCGCGCAGCTGCGATGGGCGTCTCAAGCTACGGGCAGATGACTGCCGGCGGATGGATGTACATCGGCCCGCAGGGAATCGTTCACGGCACTTACAATACGCTCCTTAACGCAGGCAGACAGCACCTCGGCATTCCGAACGAGGGCAATCTCGCAGGACACCTGTTTGTCAGCTCCGGTCTGGGGGGCATGTCGGGCGCGCAGGGGAAAGCCTGCAACATCGCGGGCGGTGTTTCCGTCATCGCCGAGGTGGATGCGTCGCGAATCGCGACGCGCCATAATCAGGGGTGGATCGATCGCGTCGTTGAATCGTGCGAGGAGGCTTTCCGCATCGCTCGAGACGCTATGGAACGGAAAGTCCCGCTTGCCATCGCCTACCACGGCAACATCGTCGATCTGCTCGAATATGCCATCGAACACGATATACACATTGAGCTTCTGTCCGATCAGACATCGTGCCATGAACCGTACACAGGCGGCTACTGTCCGCAGGGACTGACATTCGACGAGCGCACAACGATGCTCGATCACGACCCCGAACAATTCCGTATCCTCGTGAATCAATCGCTCACAAAACACTTCCAAGCGATCAAAGCATTGACGGCGAGGGGGACATACTTTTTCGATTACGGCAATTCCTTCATGAAGGCTGTCTTCGATGCCGGCGTCAAAGAGATTTCTCGGAACGGAGAGAATGACCGCGACGGATTCATTTGGCCGTCGTACGTGGAAGATATCATGGGACCGCTCCTCTTCGACTACGGCTACGGGCCTTTCCGCTGGGTCTGCCTGTCCGGCAAGGGCGAAGATCTGCGCGCAACGGACAAAGCGGCGATGTCCTGTATCGATCCTGAGCGCCGCTACCAAGATCGCGACAACTACAACTGGATTCGCGACGCCGAGAAAAACAATCTCGTCGTCGGAACGAAAGCGCGCATTCTCTACAGCGACGCTTTCGGACGCATGTCGATCGCGCTCAAAATGAACGAGCTCGTCCGCCAAGGCGCCATCGGCCCCGTCATGATCGGTCGCGACCACCACGATACGGGCGGGACGGACTCCCCCTTCAGAGAGACATCGAATATTCGCGACGGCAGCAACGTGACAGCAGACATGGCGACCTCCGTCTTCGCCGGCAACGCTGCGCGCGGGATGAGCCTCTGCGCCCTGCATAACGGAGGCGGCGTCGGCATCGGCAAGGCGATCAACGGCGGTTTTGGCTGCGTCCTCGACGGCTCGGAGCGCATCGATGAAGTCATCCGCAACGCCGTCCTCTGGGATGTCATGGCGGGTGTCGCGCGACGCTCCTGGGCGCGCAACGAAAATGCGATCGAGACTGCGATGGAGTACAATCGCGTGATGAAAAGCTCCGATTGCCTGACGCTCCCCTACATCGCCGACGACGCCCTAATTGAACGCGTTTTACAGGGAGGTTGCTGAGCAATCCTGCAACAGCAGGAAAACCGAATGAATTTACAGACAGAAGGCAGGACATTTTTTTGCATCTGAAAGAATAACGCGTCTTTTGAGCAGAAGAATAGTTGAGAAAACGATAATAATGATACGGGAAAGGACACGAAAGGATCCTCACATGACAGATGTAAAACAGATCGTTGAATGCGTCCCCAATTTTAGCGAAGGGCGCGACCAAGCGAAAATCGAGCTCATCGTCGCACCGCTCAAGGAACGTGAAGGCGTCCGCCTCGTCAATTACGAAGGCGATGCCGACTACAATCGCCTCGTCGTCACCGTGTTGGGCGAACCACAGGCAGTCAAAGAGGCCGTCCTCGACGCCGTCGGCGTCGCGACAGAGCTCATCGACCTCAACGTCCACGAGGGAGAGCACTCGCGCATGGGCGCCACCGACGTCGTCCCCTTTATCCCGATTCGCAACATGACGATGGAAGAAGCAGTTGAACTGTCAAAAGAGATGGCTCAAGCCATCAACGAACGTTATGACATTCCAGTCTTCCTCTATGAAAACTCCGCGACGTCGCCCGACAGAGTGAACCTTGCACGCATTCGCAAGGGTCAATTCGAGGGCATGAAAGAAAAGCTCCTGCAACCCGAGTGGGGCCCCGACTACGGTGAGCGTAAAATCCACCCGACTGCCGGCGTCACCGCCGTCTGTGCGCGTTTTCCCCTCGTCGCGTATAACATCGATCTTGACACAGACAATATCGACATCGCGAACAAGATCGCGCGCGCCATCCGTCAATCGGGCGGAGGCTTCCAATACATCAAAGCGGGCGGCGTTGAGCTGAAAGAAAAGGGCATCGTCCAAGTCACGATGAATATCACCGACTACCGCAAGAACCCGATTTATCGCGTCTTTGAGACGGTCAAAATGGAAGCGGCTCGTTACGGCGTCTCGGTCATCGGGAGCGAGGTCGTCGGACTGGCGCCGCTCGCGGCGTTGACCGAGTCGCTCGAATACTACATCGGCCTTCACGACTTCAATGCGGAGAAGATCATCGAACACTGGCTGCTCGGCTGATATCAGCCAAGCGTCACATGAAAAGCGTCTGCGTGAAACACCGTGGATACCTCCGCCTTCCCGAAGTGAAACACGGCTCGGCTGCACCGCCTCAGGCGACAGGATAGAGACAACAATGAGATTATTAGTGATTGAAAACGCAGCGGAACTCGTGACGCCGATCGGTCGATCGGCGCTTTGCGGACACGATATGGCTAAGCTTCGCTTCGTTAAAAACGGTGCCGTGCTCTGCTATGACGACGAGATCCTCGCAGTGGGCACAACCTCCGAGATAGAGAAGAAACTCGCGGAATGTACGCCCGACGCTCTCGATGTCGAGCGCATCAATGCCGAGGGAAAAACCATCCTTCCCGGTTACGTCGACCCTCACACACACTTTATCTTCGGCGGGTATCGCCAAGATGAATTCCAGATGAGACTTCGCGGTGCCACGTACATGGAAATCATGGAGGCCGGAGGCGGCATTGCGGCGACAAACAGGGCGACACGCGAGGCAACGGAGGAGCAACTATACGAAACGGGCCTCCGGCGTTTAGATCGTATGCTTGACCTCGGCATCACCACCGTCGAGGGAAAGACAGGGTACGGCGAAAACACGGAAACAGAAGATAAAATGTTGACCGTCATGGAACGCCTCGACCGCGACCATCCCGTCGACATCGTGCGCACGTACATGGGTGCACACTCCGTCCCGCCGGCTTTCAAGGGGCGGACGTGCGACTACATCGACTATCTGATCGCAGAGGGATTGCCCATGGCGAAAGGACGCGCCGATTTTTGCGACGTCTTCACGGAGACAGGCGTTTTTGAATTGGATGAATCGGAGCGACTTCTCCTTGCCGCACGTGAATGCGGTTTTAAGCTCAAGATGCACGCCGACGAGATCGTGCCTCTCGGCGGCGCCGGACTTGCAGCCAAACTGCGCGCCACGAGCGCCGATCATCTCCTCAAGGCATCGGACGAGGATCTCTTCGCCATGCGCGATGCCGGCGTCGTAGCGACGCTCCTGCCCTGTACGGCGTTCAGCCTTCGCGAACCGTACGCACGGGGGCGCTTTATGATCGACAACGGATTAGCCGTCGCACTCGGAACTGATCTCAATCCGGGAAGCTGTTACACGCAGTCGATTCCTCTGATGACGGCGCTGGCAACCATCTACATGGAGATGACGATTGAAGAGACGATCACGGCTCTGACATTAAATGCCGCCGCCGCCATCGATCGCGCCGATACGATCGGCTCGCTCGAGCCGGGCAAAAAAGCAGACATCATCATTCTCGATTGTCCAGACCATCGCCATCTCTCTTATCACTTCGCGATGAACCTCGTCGAGACTGTCGTCAAAAGCGGTGCGGTTGTCCGGCGGACTTGAAACCAAGAATAGAGAACTGTGAATTGATTTATAATGACATCAATGATCTATGAAATGAAGGAGGCTATGCCATGATTCAAGTCAATGCCATCGGCGACGCATGTCCGTTGCCTGTCATTAAAGTCAGAAAAGCGCTCGAGCAGATGACTTCCGGTGAGCTTGAGGTGCTCGTCGACAACGACGTCGCCGTGCAAAATATCGAAAGGTTCGCCAAGTCGAGAGATTGTTCCTTTAGTTATGAGAAGGGAGACGGTATATTCAAGATCCGGATCGTCAAGCCTGACGAGGGTACCTCCGAAGACTCAAGTGAGCAGATAGAAGTCGTTCCCGTGCACCCGCAGCGTGAAGCTAAGCGCGTCGTCGCAATTACGTCCGCCCAAATGGGGAGCGGAGACGACGCCCTTGGAGACATCCTGATGAAGAGTTTCTTCTTTACGCTGACGCAACTCGACGAATTGCCCCATACAGTTCTGCTCTACAATGCGGGTGCCAAGCTGTCCGTCAACGGAAGCCCCGTGCTGAAAGATCTCATCGCCTTGGATCAGGCAGGAGTCAGAATCATGACATGCGGGACGTGCCTGAACCATTTCGGCATCGCCGATCAGCTCGCCGTCGGAGAGATTACCAACATGTATGACATCGTCGATCAGCTCCGGACGGCGACACACATCATCAGACCTTAGCTCGGTTAGTACGCAAAGTCAGAGCATATGAGAGAGCGAGCGCCAAAACTCGTCATCACCTTCAGGTCGACGACCGATGCCATGATGATGGAGAAAACATGCCCTGAGGGGCGAGGCAGGCTCATTCCCGTCCCGCGCGAAATCAGCCGGGGGTGCGGGTTAGCGTGGGCTGCGGAGCCCAATCAGGAGGAATATCTTCTACGGGTCATGCGCGAAAACGACATCCCCTGGCTCGAGAAAAAGATCATCGAGTTTTACAATTATTGAATCGTTTCAACGTTGAGCGATTGGCGCGCACCACTAAGCGAGCCGGTGTCTTCCGACGCGTTACCTGCCGGTAACGGGAAGAACCCGGCTTGCTCTCTTACAAGATCACTTGTCTCGTTCTCTTTGAATGTGGAGTTTAATCGCTTCTACGGCGACGCGAATGCCGCGCATCGTGTCATGGTCTTCCGTGTCATCCATTCCCTTAGCGCGACGTTCCTGATTCCAAATCGTATTCAAAATGCAGGCAGCCTTCGCCCCGAGCGATTGGCAGACAATGTAGAGCGCCGCGCTCTCCATCTCCGATGCGAGCGCTCCGCCCCTGAGCCAGGCCTGCCATTTTTGCTCCAAATCATAACTCACGGGCATGCGTTCAGGCGAGTGTTGGCCGTAAAAAGAGTCCTTGCACTGGACGACGCCGGCGTGGTATCGGTATCCGCCCTCTCGCGCGGCATCGACAAGACAGCCCGTCAATTCAAAATCAGCGACAGCGGGAAACTCGATCGGCAGATACTCGCGCGTCGTTCCTTCCATTCTGATGGCGCCCGTCGCGATCACGAGATCGCCGCCCATCACGGAAAGCGCCATTCCGCCGCACGTACCGACGCGTATAAAGTTTCTGACGCCCGTCATGAACAGCTCCTCAATTCCGATCGCTGTCGACGGACCGCCCATCCCCGTTGACATGACGAGGACCGGTTCTCCGAGCAGCGTCCCCTGCCATGTTGTGTACTCGCGATTTCGACCGACGAAGCGCGGATCATCGAGCAGCATGGCGATTTTCTCTACACGTCCGGGATCTCCCGGCAACAGCACGTATTCTGCACCGTGCGAATCATCGAGTTGAATGTGATAAAGCTTTTCCATATGATCCTCCCTTTTAAGCTGAAAGCTATAGACCCTTGCCTATTGAGCGTTAAACTACAGACTCCTGCAAATCGTTATTCTCAATTGCCTTTTCAAAGCTGCATGGCTGTTCGACCGTCTTAATAACTGCAGAAAATGCGCTTCGCACGCCGTCCTCCAGCAGTTATAAAATGCGAGCCGACACCTAGGCAAACGCGTCTCTGTCGAATGTCTTGCCGCTGTAAGCGACGGCAATCCGTGCCGCGACGTATGCGTTATTTAAAACAAGCGCAATGTTCGCCTCGAGGCTTTCACCGCCCGTTTCTGCGACGATATTCTCGAGCAGGAAAGGCGAAACATCTTTGCCGGAAATCCCCTGTGCATCAGCCTTGGCGATGGCATCGGCAATGGCGAAGTCGATCTTGTCCTTGTCCATCGCGTCCTTAGCGGGAACCGGATTGGCGATGACCATACCGCCTCGGAATCCAAGCGACCGCGAGATACGATAAATCTTCGCCACTTCTTCCGGCGTGTCTGCCCGCATTGGTAGCTTGTAGCCGCTCTCTCTCGTGTAAAATGCCGGCATCTCATCTGTTCCGTACCCGATAACCGGGACGCCTCCCGTCTCGAGGTACTCGAGGGTCCGGCCTATGTCTAGAATCGATTTTGCCCCCGCACAGATGACGGCAACAGGAGTGTTCGCGAGTTCTTCCAAATCGGCAGAGATATCCATAGTGACTTCACCCAGTCGATGGACACCGCCGATCCCGCCTGTTGCGAAAAACGGTATGCCGGCGAGGTGAGAAGCGATCATCGTCCCCGAAACGGTCAACGATCCCGTAAGTCCTTTAGCGAGCACATAAGGAAAATCGCGTCGCGATGTTTTTGTTGCCGACAAACCCTCCGTGCCGAAACGCTCAATTTCGTCGTGCGACAACCCGACGCATATTTGGCCGTCGAGCACTCCAATCGTTGCCGGCAGGGCGCCTCCGCGAAAAACTTCCCGTTCTACGGCTAGCGCTGTCTCCACATTCTTCGGATAGGGCATCCCGTGCGAAATAATCGTCGTCTCGAGTGAGACGATCGGCATGCCGTGGAGAAGAGCCTTTGACACATCTTCCGATAAACGTATGTACCGTTTCATTGATTCCATGCTATTTTCTCCTTGATTCATCTCTCTTGATTTTGCCAGTTTTTCAGAGATCCTGAGCAGTCAGCCTTGCGCTGCCGGCGCGATGTTCCAGCATCTCGACGGTCATCGAGTCGTTGACGGCACCCGTCGATTCGAGGGTGATCGACGCGGCAGCTTGCGCGAGGCGCGCCGCACCTTCAAACGTGTGACCCGACATCGTCGCCCAAGCGAAGACGGCGGCCATCGCATCACCCGCCCCCGTTGTATTGACAATACCGGTTATCTTATCCATCCTGCCGTCACTCTGTCTATCGGTGACGTAATTATATCGAGTCGCGACAATCTGTCGTCTGTCGGCAAACAAAGCGCCGTCCGCACCGAGCGAAAGACAAATGCTGCCAATTCCCGTCGCGAGCAGCTGCTGTGCAGATTTGACCGCATCTTCAAGGCTCGTAATTGCATGCCCCGTTAAATGCCCAGCCTCCATACGATTGAGCTTCAATCCGGCGAGACGATGGAAAATCGGTTTGAGGCGATCAATTTTAACAAGCGAGACGGCATCGGCGAAGATCGGGATATTCCATTCGCTCGCCAAGCAAACGATAACGCGTTCCGGCAAATTCGCGTCGATCACTGCCGCGCATGGAAGCGTTGCCTGTGAAGCAGCGTTAAGGGACACACCTGATCCGAGCGATCGCCAACTCTCAACATCGTCCGGTGTGAGCGACTCAATGGCCGTCATCTCGTTGATAGCGGCGATCATGTCGCCTGTTTCATCGTTGATGGCGATGTATCGTGAAGAAGGAATATCCGCTCGCACGATCACATGATCGAGTTCGAGGTTCGAAGCACGACCGACCGCGTCTAAAGCCAGACCGACCGAATCTTCACCTCTCACGGACAAAAAATAAATGGGGCGCGTAAGAAGTGCGAGATTGCGAGCAATATTAAGTGCGACTCCGCCCGCTCGCTCCACAACGTTCCCGGGTGTCGAGTCTCTCAAATGAAAAGGTTGCCGAGCCGTCGCGATGAGATCAAGATTTTGACCTCCCGCGACGATCCAAAACATATCAGACATTAGTTGCTGTCCTATTCCATCAGATAATCGAGATCTTCAGGTCCGAACGAATGCGGTAGAAGCGCATGGAGGCTCGTCTCGAAAAATGCTGTTTGAGATGTCGCGACCAATATGATCATCTCGCCGGAAGGAGGCAAAAACTCGCGAAGAACTTGGCGGCAGATACCGCAGGGGTACGCCAGATCGAGATTATCCAAGTCGGCATTCTCCTCGGCGCCGATGACAGCAATCGCAACAAACGATTCTGCTCCCTCCGACACAGCCTTGACGGCAGCCGTTCGTTCCGCACAGATGGTCGCGCCATACGATGCATTCTCGATGTTTGCACCACGGAAAATCCTGCCGTCGGAAGTCAGTATGGCCGCACCGACTTTAAAGCGAGAATAGGGGGCATAGCTTCTCTCTCGCGCCAGAAAAGCCTCTTCGACCAGACGCAACTTCATCTCTGTATTAATCATCGCAAAGCACAACCTTTCGTAATGGAGAATGTAACTGAAAGGGCAAGGCAAAATCTTCTGCGAAAAAACCCGACACTTCCGTATCATTCGTCTAATGAGCGGACTTATTTTATCACACTTTATAGGCAAACCAGACAATATAGAACGTAATACTTATGCTCGATCACGGCGCCGTTTCAGTCTCTTCTTGAAAACCTACTCTACTGTACAGATTACTTTGGCATTCAGCGCATTTTCGGCAGCACTATCCGCTCCGCGTGCAGTTTCCGCTTCCCTACTATCCTTAAACAGATTGAAATACTAAAGAATAAGCAACACCTCTACACTTCGAAAGACAGGGGGGTAGGCTAAGGACAATGAAGTAGATACAATCCACTATTAAGGCTACTTTGGGTGCAGAATTTGAATTTAAGTACATTTAAGGTTTTGGTGAAAGATCTGGATCTGAGTGCAAACCAGAACCTCGGCGATAACATGAGAAAATATCCGAACACTCAAAATATGACATGACTCTGGATCGGATACATGAAAACGCTCCGGCATTTCATCTTAATGTTGAGGATGCTTGATCTGGTGCTCTGTAGTTCGACAAAATGTCTGCAATTGCATGCTAAGAACCGAATCTTCCTTTACCGTCACCCCAAGCTCCTCGTTAGACTTCGATCATGAACGATTACGTTGAGAAATACACCGGACTTCAGACATGAGCAGATACGTCAATAAATATCTTTGCGGGAAAGCGGCGCTGGATTACTGGGGCGTACCTTCCATCCGAGGAAATATCGAACCTCCCGATATCGTCTTTCAGGAAGAATACGTCATCTTTACCGACAAGCCTCTCTATCGCCCCCATCGAGCCATCATACACACCTGCAGTATCCCCGGCGCCGATCAGTATGTGGAAGGACAAGCGTGCACGCTCCCGCTTGTGTTCCTTCAAGTCGCACAGGACTACGGCATCCACGAATTAATCTACCTCGGACTGCAAATCTGTTCCTACCGCGAAGGCGATCGCCCTCGAAGCACTGTCACTGAGCTGCGCGCCTGCGCCGAAGAACTGCGGGGACATCGGGGTCGAAGAAAAGCCCTCCGTGCCATCCGCTACCTCGAGAACAACTCGCGCTCGCCGATGGAATCGATTCTCTATATGTTCCTTCGTTTGCCCAATGCACTCGGAGGTTGCGGATTTAACGAGATCGTCCTCAACGAAAAGATCGTTTTGGACGGGGGCAACAAAACATACTTTGCCGATCTCTACGTCCCTTCATGCAAGCTTGACATCGAGTACGACAGCGAAGAATTCCATAGCAGCGCTTCGGCATTCTCAAAGGACAGGGAACGTGCCGCTCACTTGGAAGCGGAAGGCTATCGCGTCGTTTCAGTGGGCTACTCTCAGCTAAACGACATAAAGGCCTTTCGGAACCTGGCGCGCCAGCTTTCTCGATTGATAGGAAAACGCATCTATATCCGCGCGAGAAAGTTTTTCGAGAACTTCGTTGCCCTACACGATCTGCTCATCAGAAAAGGACTTTGCATCCGCTCGCGTTT
>MTKW01014047.1_pt1 | contig 23918 bp, 18 predicted proteins | sample 1042761 | NCBI WGS metagenome assembly MTKW01 (sample SAMN06205366, study PRJNA360243) | anaerobic digester metagenome | biome: Wastewater treatment plant; feature: Anaerobic digester sludge; material: sludge; isolation source: anaerobic digester fed with sludge from wastewater treatment plant ...
GAAGGAGCGCTCCTGGTTGAAGATGGCTGCGGGCAGCGGCATCGTATTTTTTGCGGGGAGCTTCGGTAGGCCGTTGCAAGCGAACCGGAAAACCGTGGGTGGGGAAGGAACCCCGCCCCTGCAAATAATAGCCCTGCGGCATCGGCACTTTTACCTTTGATCCCTGTAATACCAGACGCCAAGATGATAGGATGATAATTATTATGTCGCTGCGCCAATTGAACCGAATGGCCCTGGTTACCGCCCTTATCGCCATACTGGCGAGGATCAGCATTCCCATACCTTTTAGCCCTGTGCCGGTCACAGGCCAGCTCATCGGTATATTTCTGGCCGGGCTGCTTCTGGGAGGGAAAAACGGTTTTTTTGCCATTCTGGCCTATCTGATGCTGGGGGCAGCAGGTGCCCCAATTTTCTCGTACGGCCTGGGTGGTCCGGGCATTCTCTTCGGACCCAGCGGCGGTTACCTCTGGGGGTTCCTGCCCGGTGTTTATCTCTGTGGAAAATTGCTGGAAAACCAGGATGAACCCGGTTTCACGCGGACCATCGCGGCAATGTTGTGCTGCCTGGGGTGCACCTATGTGGCGGGCACAGGGCAGCTGGCCCTGGTAATGGGCTACAGCGCAACAGAGGCTCTGATTGCCGGGGTGCTCCCCTTCATCCCTGCCGATCTGGCCAAGATCGCCTTTGCCGCCGCCGCAGGCTCCAGGATCAAAAGAAGCATCTCTCCGGCGAGCCTGCTGCCCTCTTCGCCACCAACCAAATAGTCCCGCTGTCGCACCGGCGGGTGAGCACAGTCCGCCTCTACAACGCTTGCGTCAAGGGGACGGAGACAGAACCAGGCGGGCGGGCACGGGAAGCCCGCCCCTACGCTTTTATCAGCTCATCACGGGCCAGCAGCGCAGCGCCCAGGGCGCCGGCAATCTGCGGTTCCGGCGGTACGCTGATCCTCACCTGCAGTCTCTCTTCCAGCGCCTGCACAACGGCGCTGTTCTTGGCCACGCCGCCCGTCATCATGACCGCCTCAACAAGCCCGACGCGGTAGAGCAGGCCGGCGGTGCGGGCGGCGACGGATTCGTGCAGCCCCCTGGCAACCTCTACACGCGGAACGCCTGCAGCCAGCAGCGAGACCACTTCGGATTCTGCGAAGACGGTGCAGGTGCTGCTGATAGGGGTGGCCCTGTCTGCTTCCGCGCTCAACGAAGCGAGTTCCTCCAGCCCCACCTCCAGTGCGGCAGCCATGACCTCGAGAAAACGCCCCGTCCCGGCGGCGCACTTATCATTCATCGCAAAATCGAGCACCCTGCCCTTTTCATCCAGCCGGATCACTTTGCTGTCCTGACCCCCGATATCTACAACTGTGCGCACAGCGGGATCAATATAAAAAGCACCGCGGCCGTGGCAGGTGATCTCGGTAATCTGTTCGTGGGCAAAGGGAACGCTGATGCGGCCGTAACCGGTGGCCACGATGATGCTTAAATCTTTTAGATCCAGGCCGGCTGATTGCAGGGCGGAACCCAGGGCCCTCTCTGCAGCCCGCCTGCTGTCCGCCCCTGTAGAGATGATGGTATAGGCAAGGATTCCACCGGGGCCCAGCAGCACCGCTTCGGCCGAAAGGGAGCCGACATCAATACCGGCCGTTATCCCTTTTATTTCTTTCCCCTGCCGGCGATTCATGGCAAAATTACCCTCCCTCACCGCGCCCGCCCTGTTTCAACAGAGTCTGGAGTGCGCTCCAGAGACTTTCCCTGCNNCGGGAAGTTGTTTCGCCAGCGCGCCCCGGGAAAGCTTGTCCGATTTCGAAGCCACGCTTACCGTGGGCAGGCGGTGAAAACGCAGCCACCTGCTCATGAGCAGATCGTCCGCAGAGGGGCGGTGGCGGCTGTCAACGATATGCACCGCCCCGCATAGCGGCTCCCGGCTTTCGAGATAGTGTTCGATGAGCGCGGCCCAGGCCCTCTGCTCCTCCTTGCCCACCCTGGCATAGCCATAGCCCGGAAGGTCGACAAAATAGAAAGCGTCATTGATGCCGTAAAAATAGAGAGCACGCGTTTTCCCCGGAGTGGAACTGGTGTAGGCAAGTTTTTTCCGCCCCAGCAGAGAGTTGATCAGCGAAGATTTCCCCACATTGGATCTCCCGAGAAAAGCAATCTCCGGGCGGCCCCCGGGCGGCAAATCCCTGCTGCTGTACACGACCTTTTCCAGACAAGCTTTCTTGATCAGCATGGTCATCACTTTTTTGGGCGGCCGGCCGGCAAGGGGCCGGCGCTAATGCCTAAGTGCGGGATCATCCCGGCGCTGCACCCCCGGCTCATCCCCCCTGACAGCAGGCAACGCCTCCGCCTCCGCGACGGGCTGGAAAGGGTGCTTCCTTTTGCGGGGTTTTTTAAGCAGGGCCAGATCAAGGACCTCATCCATGTGTTCCACCAGGTTCACCTCGACCCTGCGCCGCACATTGGCCGGGATATCGCTCAGATCCTTGCGATTTTCCACAGGCATGAGCATATATTTGATACCGGCCCGGTGGGCGGCCAGCATCTTCTCCTTGATCCCCCCCACGGGAAGGACGCGGCCCCGGAGGGTGATCTCACCGGTAAGGGTCACATCGCGCCGCACCGGGATCCTGGTCAGGGCCGAGGCCAGCGCCACGGCCATGGCAATACCGGCGGAAGGGCCGTCCTTGGGAATGGCCCCTTCCGGAACGTGAATATGAATATCGGTTTTCTCGTAAAAATCTTCATCCAGACCCAGGCTTTCCTCGCGGGAACGGATGTAGCTCAGGGCCGCCCGGGCCGATTCCTGCATCACCTCGCCCAGCTTGCCCGTCAGGATCATCTTCCCCTTGCCCTTCATCAGGGTTACCTCTATGGAAAGCAGATCCCCGCCGGCCTCTGTCCAGGCCAGCCCCGTGGCCACTCCAACTTCATTTTCCTTTTCACCCGTGCCGTAGCGAAAGCGGGACACGCCCAGATATTTTTGCAGCCCCTTCCGGGAAAGTTTCACCCTTGTGCCGCGATCCTTGACCACTTCGCGGGCCACCTTGCGGCAGATTGCCGCCAGGCTCCGTTCAAGGTTACGCACCCCGGCCTCGCGGGTGTACGAGCGGATAATACCGCGCACCGCCCCTTCCGATAATGAGAGATTTTCTGCGCTAAGGCCGTGCTCGGATATCTGTTTTGGGATCAGGTGCCGCCGGGCAATCTCCACCTTGTCCTCCTCGGTATAGCCGGGCAGATGGATGGTCTCCATCCGGTCCAGAAGCGGCTGCGGGATATTGTAGGGCGCATTGGCCGTGGTGATAAACATGACCTGCGACAGATCGAAGGGCAGCTCGATATAATGATCGCTGAAGGCATGGTTCTGCTCGGGATCGAGCACTTCCAGCAGCGCAGAGGAAGGATCACCCCTGAAATCCGTGGACATCTTGTCGATCTCATCCATCAGGAATACCGGGTTTTTCGACTTTGCCTGGCGCATACCCTGGATGATTCTCCCCGGCAGCGCCCCCACATAGGTGCGGCGGTGGCCGCGTATCTCGGCCTCATCCCGCACCCCACCCAGTGAAATGCGCACAAAATTGCGTTCCAGTGCCCGGGCGATGGACTTGGCCAGCGACGTTTTGCCCACGCCGGGCGGTCCGATGAGGCAGAGGATGGGCCCTTTCAATTTTTCAGCCAGCTGGCGCACGGCCAGGTATTCAATAATCCGCTCTTTGACCTTGCGCAAGCCATAGTGATCCTCATCCAGGATCTCCTCAGCGCGGTCCAGATCAAGGCGGTCCTCGGTAACTGCCGACCAGGGCAGATCCAGAAGCCAGTCCAGATAAGTGCGGATGACAATCCCTTCAGCGGCGGCCGGCGGCATCTTTTCGAGGCGATCCGCCTCCTCGAGAGCCTTCTCCTCCACTTCCTGCGGCAACTCCGCCTTCTCAATTTTTTCCCTGTATTCATCGGCCTCGGCAGTGCGCTCATCCTTTTCACCGAGCTCCTTCTGGATCGCCTTCATCTGCTCGCGCAGGTAATACTCTTTCTGGGTTTTCTCCATCTGCTTGCGCACACGCAAATTTATGCGCCGCTCTATCTCTGCAATCTCCATCTCGCGGCTGAGGATCTCCCCCAATTTTTCCAGTCTTTCCCTGGCCGAAACCGCCTCCAGGAGCTCCTGTTTCTGTTCAACCTTCAGGTTTAGATGAGAGGTTATGACGTCGGCCAGCCGCCCCGGTTCCTCAATGCCCGATACTGTTGCCAGCGTTTCAGGGGGGATTTTCCTTCCGGCCTTGAGGTAACGTTCAAACTGGTAGAGCAGGCTGCGGCGAAGCGCTTCCACCTCCGCAGTTTTGCCCTTCTCTTCGGGAATGAGCTGCGCTTCAACTTTGAAAAATGGCTCTGTATGCAGGTAGCGGATAACGGCTGCGCGGGAGAGTCCTTCCACCAGGACGCGGATCATTCCGCCGGGCAGCTTGATCATCTGTTTGATCAGGGCAACTGTGCCCACGGTGTAGAGGTCCACCTCCGCCGGCTCATCCACCTTGGCATCTCTTTGGGCCAGCAGCAAGATCCGGTTATCGCCGACCATGGCCTCCTCCAGCGCTTTAACCGATCGTTCCCGCCCTACATCGAGGTGCAGGACCATGTTGGGAAAAATCAGGACTCCCCGTAAAGGCAGCAGCGGCAACTGTTCCTTCGCTTTACGCATCGCTCTGTCACCTCCCATGAAATCAAAGAAAAACGAGAAGCCTTTTGTAATTCTATTCGCTTCCCGATTCTGCTTTCCCTTTTTTATCGGCCTGCTCCCGGCGGCGGATCATTGCCCGGCGCTGCGGCGGCAAGTCCTCAGCGGGAAGGCAGTACTGCAACAGGTTCTTTATTCAACAGCGCCTCGCGGAAAACCTCCTCGATACAGCTGACCGGGATAATGTTTAGGGGAATGTGCCGCCGGAAGCTTTCTTGCCAGTTGGACTGGGGGATCAGTATTTTCTTTATTCCAGCTTCAACCGCCGCCTCGATCTTGGCCGGTATACCGCCCACGGGGCGGACCAGACCCCGCACCGAAATCTCTCCCGTCATCGCCGTAAGCGAGTCTACATGCCCCCCGGTAAGGGAGGAGTAGATCGCCGTGGCCATGCTGACCCCGGCCGAAGGGCCGTCTACAGGCGTGCCCCCCGGAAAGTTCAGATGGATATCGTAATCGCGCAGGTTCAAACCCATGTAGCGGCTTAAAACGGTGATCACGATTTCGGCCGAGCCCCTGGCTGTGCCTTTGCGCCGCACGGTATGACCGGGGCTGCCCATTTCCTCTTCTTCAACAATACCGGTGATGGTGACCTTGCCCTGGCCCCTCTTCACCGGCAGCGCCGTCGCCTCCACCTCGATCAGGGTCCCCATGTTGGGTCCGTAGACGGCCAGCCCGTTGGCGTAGCCGATCTGAGGCTCCGGCGGAGGTTTTCTTTCCGGGCGGGGAGGCAGCTGGCTGCTGTTGACCACCCACTCGATATCCTCCGCCTCCAGAACGGTACGCTTATCGCCGGTGGCAATGCCTGCGGCCATCTGAATTATGTTGACCGCCTCCCGGCCGTTGGTGGCAAAACGGGTGACCACATCCAGGGCCGCCTCCGTGGCGGCAATGGTGATCCGCCTGGCCGCATTTTCAGCAATTATGCGTATCTCCTGCGGGGTAAGGCCGCGGAAATAAATTTCCAGGCAGCGGGAACGGATTGCCGGCGGCAGTTCGTGAGGCATCCGGGTAGTTGCCCCGATGAGCCGAAAATCAGCGGGGAGGCCGTTCTGAAATATTTCATGAATATGTCGCGGTATGCCGTTATCCTCGCTGTTGTAATAGGAACTCTCCAGGAAAACTTTGCGATCCTCGAGCACTTTCAGCAACTTGTTGATCTGGATGGGGTGCAGCTCACCGATCTCATCGATAAAGAGCACTCCGCCGTGGGCCTTGGTCACCGCCCCTGCTTTCGGCTGGGGAATGCCGGCCATGCCAAGCGGTCCTGCACCTTGATAGATGGGATCGTGGACCGTGCCGATAAGGGGGTCGGCGATGCCGCGCTCATCAAAGCGGGCCGTGGTGGCATCAAGTTCCGTGAAGCAGGCTTCCTTGCCAAAGGGGCTGAGCAAATTTTTTTTTGCCTCATCCAGAACCAGCCTGGCCGCAGCTGTTTTGCCGATGCCCGGGGGTCCGTAAAGAATAACATGCTGCGGATTGGGTCCGCAGAGAGCGGCGCGCAAGGCTTTCAGTCCATCGGCCTGCCCGATGATTTCATCAAAGGTCTTGGGGCGCGTCTTTTCAGAAAGGGGTTCGGTCAGGGAGATCCGGCGCAAGCGCTCCAGCTGATCCATCTCTTTGCGGGATTCTTTATCCACCGCCACCCGGCTGCTCTGCTGGTTGCGCAGCAAATTAAAAAAATAGAGCCCGATGACTATGGCAAAAAATATCTGGATCAGCCCGATGATCCCGGCAAAATTGCTCAAAAAAACACCCCCTTTTCAGACGATATTATCCCCTTTCCGCAGGCGATCTATCCGACTGGAGGAAAGGGGCGGCGTGATTCCGGGATGTTTATAATTCCTTCAAACGAGGTATTGCCAAATGAATCCGGTTGCCTGGGGTTATTTTCAGGGTGCCCGCCGAAGCCAACTCAATTATTGGAAGGATGGGGATCCTGGCCCGGCACCGGACAGGCCAAGGTAGGCCGCACCCCCGGCCTGACCCGGAAGATGCCTCCGGGTTTGTTTGTCAGATGCCCGATTTTCCAACGGGGATACATTTGGGCGGCCACAAGGGCCGCCCCTACAACCTTTGACTGTACTGCTGATCGGTTACCGCCTGTGTGGTTTTTCTGAATTCCAACTTCAGAACTAGGCTGTTACCTCTTTTTTCTTCCGCTTATCCTGAGTCACAAGAATCGGTTTTTCCCTTTTTAGAACAACTTCACGGGTGATCACGCACTGGCTCACATCGTCACGCGAAGGCAGCTCGAACATCACGTCCAGTAGAACCTCCTCCATGATCGCCCGCAGCCCTCTGGCCCCGGTATTGCGCTTGATGGCCTCATCGGCCACGACTTGCAGCGAGCCCTCTTTAAATTCAAGCGAAACATCATCAAGCTCGAACATTTTCTGGTACTGCTTGACCAGCGCATTGCGCGGTTCATTGAGTATCCGAATAAGAGCGGACCGATCCAGGGATTCCAGTGTGGCAATGACCGGAATCCGGCCCACGAATTCTGGAATGAGTCCGAATTTAAGCAAATCCTGGGGCAGGATCTGGCTCAAGATAGCGCCGATATTGGTTTGATCGATGCTCTGCACGTCGGCGCCGAAGCCGATCCCCTTTTTGCTGACGCGGCTCTGAATGATCTTCTCCAGCCCGTCAAAGGCGCCGCCGCAGATAAAAAGAATGTCGGTAGTATCTATCTGCATAAATTCCTGATGCGGATGCTTGCGCCCTCCCTGCGGAGGAACGCTGGCCACGGTCCCTTCAAGAATTTTCAGCAGAGCTTGCTGAACCCCCTCACCGGAGACGTCGCGGGTAATGGAGGGATTGTCGGTCTTGCGCGCGATCTTGTCGATCTCATCAATATAGACAATTCCCTTTTCAGCTTTTTCAATATCGTAATCAGCGGCCTGGATCAACTTTAAAAGTATATTTTCCACATCTTCGCCCACATAACCGGCCTCGGTCAGGGAGGTGGCGTCGGCGATGGCAAAGGGAACGTTTAAAATCCGGGCCAGCGTCTGCGCCAGCAGCGTCTTTCCTGTACCTGTGGGGCCGATGAGCACGATGTTGCTCTTCTGCAGCTCCACGTCTTCGATCTTTTGGGAGGCATTGATCCGTTTGTAATGATTATACACGGCCACGGAAAGGGTCTTTTTGGCATCTTCCTGGTCAATAACATATTGATCCAGGGATTGCTTGATCTCCTGGGGTTTCGGCAAGTCGATTAAACTGAAATCTCCCTCTTCGCCGATTTCCTCCTCGATGATCTCGTTGCAAAGCTCGATGCACTCGTCACAGATATAAACACCGGGGCCGGCCACAAGTTTACGCACCTGCTCCTGGGCTTTTCCGCAGAACGAGCATTTCAGCTGTCCCTTTTCGTCTGTAAATTTAAACATGACTGGGTTTCACCCCATTCCAGTTAAGGTCGATGAACCAGGATTTCATCCACCAGTCCGTAGTCTTTCGCCTCTTCGGCGGAGAAAAAGAAATCACGATCCGTATCCTTGGCCAGGCGTTCCACCGGCTGCCCCGTGTGCTTGGCCAGAATCTCATTCAGCGTCTCCCGCACCTTCAAAATTTCTTTGGCATGAATTTCGATATCCACCGCCTGCCCCTGTGCACCTCCGGCAGGCTGGTGCAGCATAATCCGCGAGTGAGGCAGGGTATACCTCTTCCCGCCTGCTCCGGCAGCTAGAAGCACAGCCCCAAAGCTGGCCGCCAGTCCTACGCAGATAGTGGATACCGGCGGTTTGATATACTGCATGGTATCATATATCGCCATTCCGGCGTAAACCGCCCCTCCCGGTGAATTGATATAGAGATTGATATCTTTGTCAGGATCCTCGGACTCCAGGAAAAGCATCTGGGCAACAACAAGATTGGCCACATGATCGTCAATGGGGCTGCCCACAAAAATAATCCTATCCTTAAGCAGTCTGGAGTAGATATCGTAGGCCCTTTCACCGCGGCTGCTCTGCTCTACAACCATGGGGACAAGAATGCTCATTTAAAGGCCTCCTTTTTATTCTGCCTTTTCAATTCTTGTAATCTTGGCTTCCCGGACCAGAAGATCTATGGCCTTGCGCACGCGGATCTCCTCCCGCATCAGCGGTATCCGCCCCTGCTTTTCAAAGATCTCTTTGATCCGATCCGGTTTGTCGTTGTAACTTTCGGCCAGCCCGGCAATCTTAGCATCTATTTCGCTGTCATCAACGGTGAATCCTTCTTTTTTAACCACCGCATCGAGCACGAGGTTGGCCCTGGTTCTCCTCTCCGCCTCCGCCCTTTTCTCCTCGCGGATCTCCTCCATGGATTTACCGGCCATTTCTGCGAATTTATCCAGATTCAAGCCCTGGTAATGCAGAAATTGATCCATCTCATCCAACATCCGGTCAATCTGACGCTCTACCAGGATCAGCGGCAGTTCAACCTGTGAAGCGGCGGCAACTTTTTCGATAAGCAACTCCTCAAGTTCTGTTTTTGCCTTTTCCGCATTGGCCTTTTCAAGCCGGGACTGCAGATCGGCTTTATAGTCGGACAGCGTTTCAAATTCGCCGATCTCCTTCACAAAGTCGTCATCCAGATCGGGCAGCTGTTTCTGTTTGATCTGCTTCAATTTTACCTTGAAAAGGGCCTCCTTTCCCGCCAGCTCTTCATTCCGATATTTTTCGGGAAAGGTTACTTTTATTTCCTTCACTTCATTTACCTTCATCCCCGCTACCTGCTCTTCAAAACCTGGAATAAAACTTTTTGATCCCAGCTCCAGTGAATAATTTTCCGCCTCTCCCTCCGGAAAAGGCTCTCCGTCAACAAATCCCTGGAAATCGATTAACGCCAGATCCCCTTCCCGGATTTCCACATTTTCATCTTCCAGGGGAACGAGGCGGGCATGCTGTTCACGCAGCGATTCCAGGTAACGCTCCAGCTCGGCCCCGGTGACTGCAGTAACCTCCTGCTCCACTTCCACCCCTTTGTACTCCCCCAGCTCCACATCAGGAAGCACCTCTACAACGGCCTGAAAAAGAAAAGGCTTGCCTTTTTCTATGGTCTCAAAATCAAACTGGGGCTGGTCAATGGGCTCGCAATCCACCCCGGCAATGGCCTCGCTGTATGCTGCAGGAATCAGCATCTCCAGAGCGTCCTGATGGAGTATTTCCGGGCCGAAGCGCGCCTCAAGAATATGGCGGGGCACCCTGCCCTTGCGAAACCCCGGAAGATTCACCTCTTTGACCACATTCCGGTACGCCCTTTCCAGCGCGCTGTCCACCTCCGGAGCGGCCACCTCTATTTCAAGCTTTATTTTATTGTGCTCTATTTTTTCCCAAGTGCTCGGCATTTATGCCCCTCCCTGTATAATGGTATCATATGCGCTGTGCAGGTAAAGTAAGCTTCGCCAACAAGCGCTGCAACCAGAATCCGCCGGCTACCGGCTAACGCATGTGAAAGCTTTTATATTCTACCACAGTTAAAAGCCGGGTGACAACTTTTTCAAGGCAGCTGTTCAGCGGCGTCAACTGCACCTGGATTATAGTTCCCCTTTATTAATAATCTCATCAAACCATTAATAATATTCATAAAAGTGCTTGATTTTTGTCCTGAGAGAATATACAATTAAATAGCGAATGAGCATTCATTCATTTTCTGGACTGCGGAGGTTGCGATGGCCAAGAGAACGGGAGAAAAATACTATGCCATCCTTGAAGCAGCCCTTAATGCTTTTGCCCGTTTCGGCTTTCACCGGACCCGCATATCGGACATCGCCGGCGAAGCGGGGGTGGCCGACGGCACCGTGTACATCTACTTTGAAAAAAAAGAGGACATCCTTATCTCTCTCTTCCAGGAGATGATGTCCGAATTCGTGGAGGGGCTGCGAAAACGGCTGAAAGAATGCCGGAATTGCAACGAAAAGCTTGCCACCCTGATCAACTATCATCTTGAAACCCTGGGCAGCCGTCCCGAACAGGCCCGGGTAACTCAAATCGAACTGCGACAAATTGATCAAACCATCAACGAAGGTATTTCACAACCACTTCTAAACTACTTCAAGGTCATCGAGGAGGTGATTGCAGAAGGTCAAAAAGAGGGGCTGTACCGAAGTGACCTGAATATACGCACCGCCAGGAAGGTGATTTTTGGCGCTGTCGATGAAGTGGTCACCTGCTGGGCCATGTCCAGGAAGTCGTACAATCTGGCCAGCCTGGCCGCCCCCGTCTACGACCTGCTGGTAAAAGGGTTGCAGTAGTTTCCCTGTTCAGTGAGGAGACAAAGAATGAGAGTAAAAAGGAGGTATTTTGATGGCCGTAAAAGAGATTAAAAGAGCCGCTGTGCTTGGCGCCGGAGTCATGGGCGCCACCATCGCCGCCCATCTGGCCAACGTGGGTCTCTCGGTTTACCTGTTGGACATAGTTCCCCGCGAGCTTACCCCCGCCGAAGAGAAGGGGGGGTTGGATCTGAAAAGCCCGCAGGTGCGCAACCGCCTCGCCATCATGGGTAAAGATGGACTGCTCAAACAGAAGCTAAACCCGCTTTACCGCAAATCAAATGCCGAGCTGATCACCCCCGGCAACTTTGAAGACGACATGGCCAAGCTGAAAGATTGCGACTGGATCATCGAAGTCATCGTTGAAAATATGGATATCAAGAAAAAGGTCTTCAAAAATGTCGAAGCCAACTGGACACCGGGAACCATTGTCAGCTCCAACACATCGGGGCTCTCCATCAATGAGATGGTGACGGAATGTTCGGCAGAGTTCCGCAAGTACTTTCTGGGCACCCATTTCTTCAACCCGCCCCGCTACATGAAGCTTCTTGAGTTGATTCCCTGCCGCGAGACGCTGCCCGAGGTAATGGTGTACATGCACCGCTTCTGCGAGAAGGTTCTCGGCAAAGGGGTCGTTTTTGCCAAGGATACACCTAACTTTATTGCCAACCGCATCGGGACCTATGCCATGGTGCAAACAATCAAACTCATGCTGCAGGAAAAGATGACCATCGAGCAGGTGGACACCATTACCGGACCGCCCATGGGCCATCCCAAGAGCGCCTCATTCCGGACCATGGATATGGTCGGGCTGGATACGTTCTGTCACGTAGCCCAGACCTGCATCGACAAGTCAGATGATCCCGTGGAAAAAGAGGAGATGGAAGTCCCCGAATTCCTGAAGAAGATGGTCGAGCAAAAGCTGCTCGGAGACAAAACCAAGCAAGGCTTTTACAAGAAGGTCCGGGATGAAGGCGGTTCCCAGATTTTTGCCATTGATTACGAAAAGCTGGAGTACCGCCCCCGGGAAAAGGCAAGGTTCGACATTCTTAAAAAGACCAAGGATGCGGGCCTGAAAAACGGCCTTAAAATGCTGGTCAATTCCGATGATGAGGCCGGCAAATTTGCCTGGAACTTTATGAAGAAGCTGCTGCTCTATTCTGCAAACCGAATTCCCGAGATCGCCGACGATGTGGTCAATGTTGACCGGGCCATGAGCTGGGGCTTTAATTGGAAACTGGGACCCTTTGCCAGCTGGGACGCCATCGGCCTGAGGGAAAGCGTAGAGCGGATGAAAAATGAGGGCGCCAAGATACCCGCCTTCATCGAGGATATGCTTGCCGGCGGCAACGAGAGCTTCTACCGGGAAGATGANNGTAGAGGTGATCAGCCTGCCTGCGCTGAAAAAACAGAACAAGCTGATCAAGGGAAATGACGACGGCAGCCTGATCGATCTTGGCGACGGAGTGGTTTGCCTGGAGATGCACAGCCCGCAGCAGGCAATTTCACCGCTTTTCACCCAGTTTATTTTCGAAGCCGTAGCGGAAACGGAGAAAAACTATGCCGGCATGGTCATCAGCAATCAGGCCGGAAACTTCTGTGTGGGCGCCAATGTGGCCCTGCTGCTGATGGCGGCCCAGGGCGGAGATTGGGATATGCTGAACCAATCGGTCAAGGATTTCCAGGATGCCCTGATGACGGTGAAATATGCACGTGTACCTGTCGTGGCCGCACCCTTCCAGATGACTCTGGGCGGCGGAATGGAGATCATCCTGCACTGCGACCGGATCCATGCCGCTGCCGAAACCTACATGGGCCAGGTGGAGATGGGCGTGGGTCTGCTCCCCGGCGGGGGCGGCAACAAGGAGCTGCTCTACCGCTATCTTGAAGGAATCCCCGAAGGACTGAATGTAGATCTGCTTCCCTACGTGCAGAAAGCCTTCGAGGCCATTGCCATGGCCACGGTTTCCACCAGCGCCCGCCATGCCCAGGAGCTGGGCTTCATGCGCAGGACGGATAAAATCTCGGTCAACCAGGATTTCCTGATCCATGATGCCAAGCAGACTGTCCTCGGCATGCTCAAGGAAGGATATGAACCGCCGCGGACAAAATCGGTTCCCGCCCTTGGCGACTACGGCATTGCCGCCTTCAAGGCAGGCGTGCAGAATATGCGCTGGGGCAACTACATCAGCGATCACGATATGAAGATCGCCCTCGAGATCGCCGGCGTCCTCTGCGGCGGAAACATCAGGCCAAAAACCATGGTCAGCGAACAGTATCTGCTTGATATTGAACGCGAAGCTTTCCTGCGCCTTATCGGTGAAGAGAAGACCCAGGAACGGATCATGTCCCTGCTCACCACGGGCAAGGCAGTAAGGAACTAAGGAGGTATTGAGATGAAAGAAGCTGTTATTGTCTCCAGCGTTCGCACCGCCATTGGCAGAGCACCGCGGGGTACGCTGCGCTTCACCAGGCCCGATTACATGGCTTCGGTGGTAATCAAGGAAGCAGTCGCCCGGGCCAAGGGACTGGACCCTGCAGAAATAGATGATGTCATCCTCGGCTGCGCCTTCCCCGAGGGCGAACAGGGGATGAATGTGGGCCGCCTGGCCGCTCTCGAGGCAGGTCTGCCCGACACCGTACCCGGACAGACCGTAAACCGTTTCTGTTCCTCGGGACTGCAATCCATCGCCATGGCCGCAGAACGGATCATGTGCGGCTTTGCCGATGTGATCGTCGCCGGCGGGGTGGAAAGCATGAGCATGGTGCCCATGGGCGGCAACAAGACCTCCCCCAGCCCGGCCCTTGCAGAAAGGCTCATCGAGGCCTACACCCCCATGGGTATTACTGCAGAAAATGTTGCCGATCGCTTCAACATATCCCGTGAAGACCAGGACAAGATGGCTTACCGCAGCCACATGAATGCGGCAAAAGCGATCAAGGAGGGCCACTTCAAGAATGAAATTGTCCCCTTGAAGGTCGTTCACCGCCTCCCGGGACCGGATAACAAGGTCGTCGAAAAGGAATTCATTTTCGACACCGACGAAGGGGTCCGTCCGGACACCTCTCTGGAGGTGCTGGCCAAACTGCGTCCCGTCTTCAAACTGGGCGGCAGCGTCACCGCGGGCAACTCCTCGCAGACCAATGACGGCGCGGCGGCATCGGTGGTTATGTCGGCCGAGAAGGCGGCTGCCCTGGGTCTCAAGCCCATGGCTGTATTCCGCGGCTTCGCCGTGGCCGGATGCCCGCCCGATATCATGGGCGTGGGACCCTCCATGGCCATCCCCAAGCTGATGAAGCTGACAGGGATGAAGATCGAGGATATTGACCTGTTCGAGCTGAACGAGGCCTTTGCCTCGCAGGCACTCTACTGCATGCGAGAACTCGGCCTTGAAGAGGTTCTTGATGAGAAGGTCAATCTCTGTGGTGGAGCCATCGCCCTGGGACACCCCCTGGGCTGCACCGGGGCCAAGCTCACTGCCACCCTGCTGCATGGTCTGGCCCGGCTCAACCGGCGCTACGGCGTTGTCTCCATGTGCATCGGAGGCGGCATGGGCGCGGCCGGGCTTTTCGAGAGAGTCTAGCTGACGACGCAACAGCGGAAGTGGGACAACAGGGCCGGTCCTGTTTGTCCCACTTTCTTTTCCCTTCTTCCAATCTGTCATGTCTGAGCAAAAGTACAATTTTCAGGATGACGTAAATTCGGCATTAGCGGGAAAAGAAGGTACTACCCTGTTGTCCCGTGAAAGGAGCACAAAAAATGAAAAGTGTCAAGACGCCAAAGGATGAACTGGAAAGGCGCAGGGATAAATTGCAGGGGCGGATGCGGGAACAGGGGATTGGCGGAGCATTGATCCTGCAGCGGGCCGATCTCTTCTATTTCAGCGGCACGGCACAGGATGCCCATCTCTTTATTCCGGCCAAAGGCGAGGCCAGCCTGCTGGTGCGGCGAAACCTGGAGCGGGCCCGGGCCGAAAGCAGCCTTTCGCAAGTGGAATCATTTCCCGGCTGGAATAAACTTGCAGAAAGGATCAAAGAGTCAACGGGTCCGGCAGCAGCCATCGGCCTGGAGCTGGATCTGCTTCCGGTAAACCTCTTCCGGCGCTATGAAAAACTTTTGGCTGCTCTTACCATCACCGACATTTCACCTTTGATCCGCATTGTCAGGGCGGTAAAATCTGCCCATGAACTGTTACAGCTCCAGCAGGCGGCTGCGCTCGGTGAAGCTGTATTCGAACATGCCCGGCAGATCTGCCGGGCGGGCATGCAGGAGATCGAACTGGCGGCGGAGCTGGAGGCCTTCGCCCGCAAGCGCGGTCACCAGGGCGCCATCCGCATGCGCGGCTTCAATCAGGAGTTGTTTTTCAGCCACACCATGGCCGGTGGAAACGCCGCTGCACCCAGTTTTTTCAACGGGCCGACGGGGGGCAGCGGGTTGAATCCCTCCTATCCCCAGGGAGCCGGCACTCGGGAAATCCGCAAAAATGAACCTGTACTCGTTGACTATGTTACCGTGCTGGGCGGCTACATGGTCGATCAAACCCGCATCTTCTGCCCGGGGAAACCGGCAGCAGAGCTGCGGCGGGCTCACGAGACGGCGCTGCAAATAAAAAAAGAGCTCATCGCGATGGGCATGGATGGGGCCAACGGCGCTGCGCTCTACCGGCGCGCTTCTGAAATTGCTTCCGATGCAGGACTGGAGGATCATTTCATGGGAGCGGCCGAAAAGGTATCCTTCATCGGACACGGCGTGGGCCTGGAACTGGACGAACTGCCGGTCATCGCCAGGGGCCATGATTTTACCCTTGGCGAGGGGATGGTCTTCGCCCTTGAGCCTAAATTTATCTTCCCCGGCGAGGGCGCCGTGGGCATTGAAGACACCTTTGTAGTCCGCTCCGGCGGTCTGGAGCAGATCACCCGCTTTGATGACGCCCTGCAAATCTTGTAACACCCGCCGCCCGGCAGCATAAGCTGTAATGTTCGCAGAAATCTAAAAAGATTTGGGGAGAGGGCCGGCCTTGGGTGGAATATGCGGTTTTACTGCGGCAGGGAGAAGTATTTTACCCGGGAGAGACCGGGTGCTGGCGGCAATGGCCCGGACGATGGAGCATCGCGGAAAGGGGCAGAAATGCCTTTTCCACGGCGCCGGAAGCTCCCTGTGCCTTCTTGCCCCGGCAGACAGGGAGCGGGGTTTGGCCGCCGGAGAGCTGCTCTCCGATGAGAAAAAGCACCGCTATCTTCTATGTGACGGAACCATCTACAACCACAGGCAGCTCAGACACGAACTGAAGTCAAAAGGACATCGCTTCAGATCGGGCCAGGACAGGGAGGTGGCTTTGCACCTTTTTGAAGAGATGGGGCCGGCCTGCCCCCGTAAACTGCGCGGTCCTTTTGCCCTGGCGATCTGGGATGAGGAAGCAAGGTCGCTCTACCTGGCCCGGGATCGCTTCGGCATAAAACCGCTTTACTATGCTGTTGCCCGGGATGGCGCGCTGGTTTTCGCCTCCGAAGCCAAAGCCTTGCTGGAATACCCCCACATCGAGCGCCGGGTCAACTACACCGCCCTGCCCCACTATCTTACCTTTCAATACTATCCGGATCCCGAAACCGCTTTTCAGGGAATATACCGTCTCCGCCCGGCGCATCATCTGACATGGAGCGATAGGAAGTGCAGCCTGAAAAAATACTGGGAAATACGTTTCCGCCCCGACAACAAGCCGCTGGATTACTTTGTTGAAAATACCGCCCGCCTGATCCACGAATCGGTGCGCCTGCACTGCGGCGAAGGGCTGATGCCCGGAGCTTTTCTAAGCAGCGGCGTCGATTCCAGCAATATTGCGGCCCTGCTGGGCACCCTGGGCCATGTCAGGAGCTACTCGGTAGACTGCGCCGGCGGCAAATACGACGAGTTGACACCGGCGCGGGCCACTGCCGGCTTTCTGGGAACACAGCATCGCGAAAAGAAAATCAGCGCTGCGGAGTTCTGGGAGGCGCTGCCCCGCGCCCTCTGGCACCAGGATGAGCCTGTGGCTGACCCGGCAGCCATTGCTCTGTACTTTGCCGCCGGCCTGGCGGCGACGGAGGTAAAAGCAGTTCTTTCCGGAGAAGGGGCCGATGAGGTCTTCGGCGGCTACGAGATCTACCGGGAACCGGCGGCGCTGGCCCCCCTGCAGTTGCTACCCCCATTCGCCAAAAATGCCCTGGCCCGGGCAGCCGGCAAACTGCCCGATGGAATGAAGGGGAAAAACTACATCAGGCGGGCCACAACCCCCCTGGAAAGGCGCTACTATGGGAATGCCCTCATCTTTTCAGAAAACGAAAAAGAAGCACTGCTCAGCTCCGACCTCTACTCCGCCGGCTGGAACCCCCCCTGGGAGATCACCGCGCCCTATTACCGAAAAAGTGCCGGCGCCGGTGCAGCCGCCAGGATGCAGCATCTTGACTTTTACACCTGGCTGCCCGGCGACATCCTGGCCAAGGCCGACCGGATGAGCAGCGCCCACTCACTGGAAATAGGGCTGCCCTACCTCGATCATCCCCTGGTGGAATTTGCCGCCACCATTCCGCCCCGCTACAGAGTTGTCCGCGGAATGACCAAATATGTTCTGAGAATGGCGGCAGCGCGCCACCTTCCCGGCGAGGTTTACCGCCGCCCCAAACTCGGATTTCCCGTGCCCCTGGCCTCCTGGATCAGGGATCACTACCGGGATCAGCTGCGCGAACTCTGGTGCAGCGAGGCGGCGCGCACCTGCTTCAGGCCCGCCGCACTGGAACGGATGCTCGATTTGCATTGCGAGGGCCGGGCCGATCATGCGCGTAAAATCTGGACTGCGGCCGTATTCCTGCTCTGGCACCGCCTCTACTTCGGCTAGCCCCCTTGCCGCATAAATTTCCCCCATATCATCGAATTAGAGATGGGGGAAAATGTTAAACCCTCAGGAGTGAACCACTCCCGCCCTCCTCATCAGGGACCGCAGCCCGCCAGTATGACCAGGAGCGCCGGGAGTAAAAACAGCAGCAATCCAAACCATTTTTTGCTCACCGCCAGCACCTCCTTTCGTAAAGATCTGTCCAAATGCGGATAAAACACCATTGATCCAACATCCTCACCCTGGGCTGCCGCCAGGTGTCCGGAAAGCTGTTTAACCCAATTCTACAGCAGCCGGCACCCGGCTGTCACCTCCTTTATAATGCCCGGCGAAACGCAAATCTGGTCCGGATAATCTGAATCCCTGCCGCCGCCTCGCTCCATGCGAAGACGTTTCGTCAAGAGTTTATGTCAATCAGCTGCAGCGGCGGCAAAGGTCTGATCCCTTGGTGATCGGGGCTCTCCGGTAATTCCACAAATAGTAATTCACACTATCCACAGGGTTATCCACAGCAGAAAGGCTATTTTCCCGCCTGCCCGGCCGGTTACTCACACAGTCCACAACAGGGTAACATAAAATTCAACAAGATCCGTCCAGCCGGCGCAGCTCTGTGCCGGGATAATAGTGTTCCAAAATACCCCGGTAGTCGTACCCCTTCTCAGCCATGCCCCTGGCGCCGTACTGGCTCATACCCACGCCGTGTCCATTACCCCCGCCCCAAAGAAAAACCCCTGTTATTTCTCCACCATCATTCCGCTCCAGGTTGAAACAGACGAAAGCACTGGGCAAAATTGTGCAATCCGCCAGACGGCTGCCATCATGCCGCACCAAAATAACCGGAGCGCCGCCGGCAAGGTAATTGACCGGGCGGAGCGTAAAACGGATATTGTATTCCGTCATGATCCGGTAGGTTCCGTTTGTTCCTTCCACATCGAGGATCATGATATTGCCCCCTGCACCGCGCCGGATCACCCGGATATCCCTGAGCCGCCCCAGAGGATTTCGCGGAATCTCCATCGGGACAAAGCTGTCGCCTTCCTTTGTAAGTACGTATTCAGGCTGTTCCAGATAACGCCGGGGCAGGTTATGGTTTAGCGATGCCGTTAGCTGCTCCCCGCTCATTTCCACGCCCCAGCGAAAATAGGGCGAAGAACTGTCATAGCCCTCCCAGTCTCTGCCCTCGAGAAAGGCGGCCGCTTCTTCTTCTCCAGACCCCGGGTTTATCGTATATCCGGGTATCTGGGACAGCGCCTTTAAATAGGGCACGGGCTCTGCGGGAAAATAGCCGGCGGTGGGATCGGGCCACACTTCGTGGCAGCCGGCGGTAAAGCCGCAGGAGGTTGAAAAATAGCGTGCATCAGCAGCCTGATCCCCAAAAAAAAGAATCTCTCCCCGGCTGGCCATCACCGCCTCCGTGGCGGCAGCCTCCTCAGTCACATTGTTGTAGACCTGCGACAGAACACTGTCATCCAGATGCGCACCGCAAGAGCTGTAACGGCTGCCGAGAATAGAGCGCAGGGCATAGGTGCGGGCGGCCACGGCCTGGGCCTTGAGCGGCTCCAGCCCGAAAGCGGCAGGCATCTCTCCGGGTACAACGGCGCAAAGGTATTCTTCAAGGTCCAGCTCATTGATCACAGCAAGCTTCCCGTCAATATTGGCAATTTCCAGGGTGCCGCGATATGCCGGTTTGCCGCCTGGCCAGCCTTGCCGCTGTATATTTTCTATAATCATGGCGCCGCCCCCGTTGGCAAACAGGTAAATGGGATGCTGAAACACAACGCTGTCGAGCCCTTCCGGAGTAACCCTGACCGCCTCTCCCCAGGGCTCGATAAAGAGAGACTGACCCGGTTCAAAGGCAAAGAGGGCGCCGCTTCGCCTCCCGTCAAGGGTATAGCTATCTTTACTGCGCAGGCGGATCTGGCGGTGAAACAATGTTTCAGCCGTCAGCCGATCAAGGTCTTGCCTGAGCAGCACCCGTATTGTCAGCGGCATGAACCCTTTTTCCACTTTTGCCGCAACTACCTTACCCGCCCACCGGTAAAGTTCAAGATCGCTCATGCCGACTATCAGATCCCCGGGTGAACCCTGCTCCGCCCCCGAAGGAAAACCCGGTCCAACAAGATAAACCTCCAGGGACGGCTTCAGGGGCAGATCCCCTTCCAGTTCGCCTTCGCAGCGGGCATCATCGATGCGCAGCAGACGGGAAAGACATATCCGTTCCAGCCTTTCGATGACTGCAGCATCCCCAAAAAGCCGAGCCTGCACCACCTCGCCCGCTTCGATTTTCAAGCCCTTCGGAGCCGGCAGATCGATCCTTTCATTCCGATAGAACACCTGCAAGGTGGAGGTTCCGCATTTTTCAACAAGGGCGCCGGTCATGATTTTTATCTCGGGCAGAGCGGAGATGAACCATTTCCCGCTCCGCCGCGCCAGGTGAAGGGGCGCCTGATGCGGTGAACCGCTGCTGCTGAAATAAAGCAGGGCTGTACCGCTGAAAAGACCTGTCAGACGGCACCCGCCGGTGCCCTTGTATGTAAAAACGTTTCCCTGAAAGAGATCGATCAGGAATGCAAGGCCCTCCCCGCCTTCCTCCTCCAGCAAAAACAATGACGCGCCCTCTGCATCTCCCGCAGCTACATCTTTCATGAAGTTTTCAACTGCAGCATTTATCTCTGCGGGAACCAGGCGGCAACCGTACCAGCATGCCGCACCCGGCAGCATTAACAGGATTAAAAGCGATGCCAACCCGCAGCCGCTCCGGCGATACTTTTTACCTTTTTGGCGCTTCCCGGTACCGTGCATGGTTTTGCCCCTCCAGAACGATCTTTCCGTACGTATTTTACCGAAACCAGTCCTACATTTTTATTCACTTTGAACAGACCAATTCCTTTCAAAATAAAATTACAATTTTGACGGGTTAAATTATCAGGCCAAAGAAAAGGGAAAACCTTTTATTTATCGAATAAATTATGAAGAAAAAAGTAGCAAGGAGGTTCGAGATGGAGGTTAGAGTTAATGACGAGTGCAGTGCTTGCGGTGTGTGCGAGGACATTTGCCCGGAAGTATTTGAACTCGGCGATGAAAAGGCCGAAGTAAAGGTAAACCCCGTTCCCCCGGAACACGAGGAAAAATGCCGTGAAGCAGCTGAGGAATGCCCCAGCGAAGCCATCGAAATTGTAGAGTAGTTGATTGTCTGTAAAAAGTATTGACTGGATTTAACTACGAGAACCCGCTCACGCGGGTTCTTTGCTCGACTAATTTGCCCGCCCCTTGCATAAAGAGTAGAGATGCCGCCGGATTCAGGAAGCACTGAATCATGCCGGGGCCTTATGGCAATAATTGATAGCATGCTGAATAAAAGGAGTGCAGGATTTCGGCTGCCGTTCCAAGAACTATAAATACGTTTACCAGGGAGGAGGCGCCTGCGCAAAATGATCAACCTGAAGGATTTGCTGAAAAATATAGAGGTATTGGAAAATACCGGGATCATAAATCCGTCAATTACCGGCCTGGCCTATCATTCGGAGCGGGTGCAGCCGGGACAGCTTTTTGTCTGTATCAAGGGCTTCAAGACGGACGGCCACCGCTATCTGGATCAGGCCTCGAAGAAAGGGGCCGCCGCCGCCGTGGTGGAGGAGATTCAACCGTCTATCGATCTGCCCCAGTTCCGTGTGGCAGACAGCCGCAGCGCCCTGGCCGCGCTGGCGGACGCCTACTATGACCATCCGTCACAAAAACTGAAGATGATCGGTATTACCGCCAGTAACGGCAAAACCACGACCAGCTTCATGACCAATGCCGTGCTGGAGGAGCAGGGCCTTTTGACAGGACTCATCGGGACCGTTATCGTCAAATCCGGCAGCAAGATCCGGCCGGCAGTGTTGACCACCCCGGAATCCCTTGACCTGCACCAGTACCTGCATCAGATGGTCGAAATGGGAGTTTCCCATACAACCATGGAGGTATCCTCCTCCGGGGTCGATCTTAAACGGGTGGGCTCAGTTGATTACGATATCTTTGTGCTTAACAATATCAGCCGGGAGCATATTGATCTGCATGGCTCTTTTGAAAATTACTTCAGGACCAAAACAAGCCTGATCCGGGCGGCAGGCCCGGACAAGTGGGCTGTATTCAATATGGATTGCCCCTATACAGCCTCTGTAAGCAGGGAGACGGCCGCCCAAACCCTGACCTATGGTTTCAAAAACAGCAACGCCGACTGCGTAGTAGAAGATCTTGATCTGTCCACGGGCAGGGCGCATTTTACCGTTAAGGTGAAGAAACCGGGACTGGCCAAAAGACTGACAGGCGGCCTGGAGTCTTTCCCCATCGAGCTGTCGGTTCTGGGCCTGCACAGCCTTTACAATGCCATGGCTGCGCTGCTCTGCGGAGCGCTCTGCGGCGTCCCCGTACCCGTTATTCAGCGGGCCCTGAAAAATTTCCGGGGCGTGGAGCGCCGTTTTGAACTCATCTTTGACGGCGATTTCAAAGTCATCGACGACCATTTTGCCAACAGCGGCAATATAGAAGTGACCCTGGAGACACTGAAATTCATGAAATACCGCCGTCTCCATCTTGTCTATGCCATCAGGGGCAGCCGGGGCGTTACCGTGAACCGCGAAAACGCGGAGACAATGGCAAAGTGGATCCCCCAGCTTGGGGTAAAAAGGGTTATTGCCACCACCAGCAGCAGCCATGTCACCGAAAAAGACCTTGTTTCAGCAGATGAAATCGGGGTTTTCTCGGCAGAGATGGAGGCTGCAGGCATTAGAACGGAACTTCACCGGGAGCTGCCGGATGCAATAGCCGCAGGGCTTTCCGGCGTCGGGGCCGGCGATGTGCTATTGCTGCTGGGCTGCCAGGGCATGGACTATGGCGCCGGGATCTGCCTGGAAATGATCCACCGCCGCTACCCCAAACTCGATCGCGATAAAATCTTTCAGCCGCTCCAGAACCGGGTAGCCGGCATCTAGCTGAGGGTCTTCTTCTCCTTGATATCGATGCCTCCCATAAAGGCACGGGCCTGGATGCGCAGGAACCTGCCGCTCCCCTCGCCAGTATCGCCGGCCCTGTGGCCGGCCACGATCCCGCCGTCGGCTTGATCCTTGAAGGAGACGCCGCCGAGAATGGCAGTTCCCTCGTAAACCACTACCAGATCAGGCGGTATTTTTACGTCGATTCCGCCCATAATCGCCGTCAGATCGATGATTGTTTCTTCCTCGGGAAGCTCTGCCCTGGTCAGGTCCATTTCAATACCGCCCATGAATGCAAAGTAGCTGCCGCTTTCCAGTTTCCAGGGTGTCGATGCGCCCACATTGAGCCCGCCCAGGAAGGCCCAACGCCCGCCGCCGCTCCCGGAGAGCGCGCGGCCGCGGATGAGCTGGACACCGGCAAAAATCAAGAGCACCGCAAACAGTATGCTCCACAGTACTTCTGATCTGATTTCTCCCAGGTAGCCGAATTTGCGGGCCAGGTAAAAAACGCCCACCAGAAGAACAACGAGACCGCTGAAAAAAAGCCCCGAAGAAAAGATAACTTTCCTTTCTCCTGCTGCAGAACCCGGCCTGAAGGCACTGATCGTCCAATCAAGACCCAGAATAATCAGAATGAGAGGCCAGTAAGAGAGTATTTTGTTTGCACTGATGTCGAAACCCAGCAAGCTCAAGATCATGGTTGCCCCGATGAGGAGCAAAAATAGTCCGATAAACAGCCGGCCGCTTAAAAAACGCATCCGCCAACCTCCTCATTATTGAACTACAAAATAACATGATCATCCTGTAAAATTATAGAGCAAAAGGCGGTAAAGGTAAACCCTGGTCTTTGCAGACCCCCCTCACCTTTTGTCATGCCTGCACTTTGACTTTTAGCCCGGCGCATGTTAAAATTAGCAGCGCGAGGTGGGTGTAGCTCAGTTGGTTAGAGCGCCAGGTTGTGGCCCTGGAGGTCGTGGGTTCGAGTCCCATCACTCACCCCATTTCTATCTCTGCTGGGGCGTAGCCAAGCGGCAAGGCACGGGACTTTGGATCCCGCATCGTAGGTTCGAACCCTACCGCCCCAGCCAA
>MTKW01009864.1_pt1 | contig 23859 bp, 16 predicted proteins | sample 1042761 | NCBI WGS metagenome assembly MTKW01 (sample SAMN06205366, study PRJNA360243) | anaerobic digester metagenome | biome: Wastewater treatment plant; feature: Anaerobic digester sludge; material: sludge; isolation source: anaerobic digester fed with sludge from wastewater treatment plant ...
GGGGTGCGGGTGATTTCCCCTGTACGGGCTACAATTTGTTCCTCGGCACTGGAGAGTGTGTGTGGTTTTTGTCGCAAAATATCATCAAGGTAATGACTGTAAATAACGAAACGGTTATCCTGTCGATAATTGGAGATTGTTTTATCAGAAAGAGCCAGGATTTCCGGATGGATAAAAGAAAGGGCTGTATCTACCCGGGTCAGCAGTGCTGCTGCCCGTCCAAACAGAGCTTGAGCTGTGGGGTTGGAATTATCCTCATCCCTTTTCATCCTGGCGTAGCTGTACACCTTGACTATGAGCTCCTGGATTTGGGTGCTTAAATCCAGAGCAGCAAAAAACGTGTCTGCAGATTCCGCAAGCATCCCCTGGTAGGCCTCCATCTTTCCCACCAGGGTTTCTACCTGCTGAAGTTCTTTTTCCCATTCATCATGGTTTTGATAAATATCTTCAAGCTGCCAAGTGTCTTTGTTCAATTCATTTCACCTCATTTATCCAATATTACCTATTACCTTAGAGGAAGGCGGCAGTCACCATCAGGGGTACTGTCACCTTATATTCTATGGTGATATTATATATCTTTTCCAGCTGTCAGTGGAGCATCCGCTCCGATCTGTTCACCCGGTCCCAGGCTCTTTTTTCCCACTTCCAACCTCCCGATTCCCGTTTCCCACCTCTCATTCCGCCAGGCTTGCTTTATTCCAACTACTAACGACCAAGCACCAACGACTAACTCGGCTTGCTTTATTGCTTACCGATCACCGGGATGGTTCCGCCGCGCGGAAACCGCTCGCTAGGACCGTCCCGCCGCGCGGTACCTGACCATAAAGCAACTATTGTGAGGAAGAATAATTATTTTAAAGCTAGGTACTTGTTAATACAGTTTGAAGTTGACATTTGCAGTGACAGCTGAGCTCAAGCAGTCTGAGGAAAATTGCTTAAAGTTGTCGGTACTGTTACAATAGAACAGACAACTTGTGTTCAACATAGGAGTTGCCGGATATATGTATTTATGATTTTGAGGGGGTGTGTGCTGCGAAAATAGAGGTGATCAGTAAATTAACTTAGATGTATAAAGTTTAACATTCCAAAAGGGGGAAAACATGATTAAGAAATGGATTTCTTTAATAATATGCTGTTTATTATTGTTTTCGCTGGCTGTGGGGTGTAGCAGTCAGGATGCTGAAGACCCGGAAGCTAGTGAAGTGAGCGCAGAGGCAGATAAATTCTCATTTGCTATGAGCGGTCTTTATAAACCTTTTAATTATAAAGAAAGCGGAGAACTGACAGGATTTGATGTGGATATTGGCTATGAGATTGCTGACCGCATGGGTTTGGAAGCTAATCCTGTCACAAACCCGTGGGAAACATTGGTTCAGGGGTTAAAGGCTAAAAAATACGATGCCATTATTGGGAGTATGGCAATCACAGAGGACCGGCTCAAAGAGGTTGATTTTTCACGTCCATATTACCGTTCCGGGGCCCAGGTTTTTGTTTTTAAAGAAAACGATACAATCAAAACTGCGGATGATATGAAAGACAAAAAGATCGGAGTTGTCAAAGCCAGCACATTTAGAGATGTTGCTTTGCAATATACCGATGAGGACAATGTAATAGGTTTTGACAGTGATGTAGTAGCACTGCGGGATCTGCCTACAGGAAGAATTGATGCCGTAATAACCGACAGCTGTGTTGGTGCTGCAGCTATAAAAGAGGGGTTAGAGATTAAAGAAGTTGGTGAACCTTTGTGGATTGATGAAATGGCGGTCGCTGTTAGAAAAGGAGACAGTGAGCTTTTAGAAAAAATAAATAATGCTCTTGAAGAGATGATTGCTGATGGTGCTTATGAAGAAATCAGTATGAAATGGTTTGATCGTAATATTCTTGGCGAATAATTGGTTTTTGTGTTGTTTGCCTTACAAATTGGGGTGAATGGTGATTGATTGAGATATACAATATTTTTATGCAGACATATCCAGCTTTTTTGGAAGCGACTGTTGTTACTTTAAAGCTGACGATAACTTCGCTGCTGTTGGCCATGATACTCGGCTTGATAATAGCGTTTTTTAAGATTTCGAAAAATCGGATTCTTTATAAAATAGCACAGCTCTATATTACAGTTATCCGTGGTACACCCCTGATCGTTCAATTGATGTTTTTTTATTTCGGGTTAATCGAGTTAGTAGTGCTGCCTGCTTTTTGGGCAGGATCCCTGGCACTGGCAATCCACGCCGGAGCTTACATAGCTGAAATTTTCCGGGGAGCTATTCAATCAATTGATTCAGGGCAGATGGAGGCTGCTAGGTCATTGGGTATGAGCAAAATGCTGGCTATGAGACGTATTATCATGCCTCAGGCTTTTCAAAGAGCTGTTCCTCCCCTGGGAAACCAGTTTATTATCGGCTTAAAGGATTCGTCACTGGTTGCTTATCTGGGTGTGCCAGAAATATATGGAACAGCCCTTTACGAACAGGCAGCTAATTATAATCCATTTGAGACCTATTTGGTGGCAGGCATGTACTATCTGGTTTTGGTTATTTTCTTTACCTATTTGGTGAACAAACTGGAAATTAGGTTGAAGGTGGAGGATGAGGTGAGTGTTGGTTGATCAAGATAAAGAATCTTAACAAGCATTTTGGCAAACTCCATGTCTTGAAAGATATTAATATGGAAGTAAAAAAAAGTGAGGTTGTTGTGCTGATTGGGGCCAGCGGGTCAGGTAAAAGCACTTTACTCAGATGTATTAATTTCCTTGAAATGATGGATAAGGGCAGCAGTATCACAATTATGGGGAAAAATATTGATCCTAAAAAGGATGATTTAAATTTGATTCGCCAGAATGTGGGTATGGTTTTTCAGCATTTCAATTTATTTCCCCATAAAACTGTATTGGAAAATGTTATTGAAGCCCCTATCTATGTTAAAAAAATGGATCCAAAGGAAGCGAGAGAAAATGGGCTTGCAATACTCAACAAGGTAGGTATGTTATGTAAAGCTGATTGCTATCCAGCTCAGCTCTCCGGAGGCCAGAAACAGAGGGTGGCTATTGCCAGAGCTCTGGCCATGAACCCAGAGATTATGCTGTTTGATGAGCCCACCTCTGCACTGGACCCGGAGTTGGTTAATGAAGTTCTGCAGGTAATGAAGGAGTTGGCTCGTGAGGGTATGACAATGGTAGTGGTCACACATGAAATGGGGTTTGCTAAAGAGGTGGCGGATCGGGTGATTTATATTGATGAAGGGCGTATTGTGGAAGAAGGGAGACCTGAGCAGGTGTTTGAGTGTCCTGCCCAAGAAAGGACTGAGAACTTCCTGGCTAAAGTGATATAATCGGTGCCAGGCTTGCTTTATTGCTTTATTTGATGGTCTGTCCGTGGTTAGCATCGCCAGCCAAGGGGACAGTCCGCGCGGCAGGTCTTGCTTTATTGCTCTAAGCTTGATTATCACCTGACGGTTTCGCCGACCGATCAGTAGAATCGTCACGGCGCGCGGCGCGCGAAAACTGCGGGGCGACAGATCTTACCTATCAGTAGAACCGTCCCGCCGTGCTGTTGGAATGTTAACGGGGGGTAGCTCTATTGTCAAGGACATTAGAGCTGCCCCTTTTTTATTGGTTGGCCGATCGATACCGGGGCGATCGGTACTGGGACTGATGCCTGTATGGTTTTAAATTTTATTCCTAATACCGAATACCCCTGTCAAATGTGTACCTCGGCAGTTCCTCTGATGATAATGTTCTGTCATAAGCTGCCACCTCAGGCATATAAAAAATAGAGAGGTGGGGCTATGGATAGGTTTCTCTTGGTAGCGCTCCTTACGGCATTGATCCATTTAATTGGTACACTTGTTTATGTGGCGCGCTTTTCCGGGGTCAAAACTAAACGGCTGGCTACCGCTTTTTCCCTTTATCAGGTGATTTCCCTGGTGGCCATGACCGCCAATATGGTGCAGGCCCCACTGCTTTCCCTAACTGTGGAACAGGCGATCAGTAGTGGGCAGGTTTACAAGCAGGCTTATCTCAGTGAGTTGGAATATAAAATGCGACTTATTATGCTTGCTGCCACAGGGGGAACCGCAATTGCCGGCCTGTTTGGCCCGTTTTTTTTGTTCCTTTTCAATCGGACAATCTTTTTATTTGAAAAGATCGGTTCACTGCCCACCCTGATTCTTTCATTGCTTGCTCCATCACACTTTTTCCAGGTGATACGGCAGTTGTGCCTTGCCCTGGCTTATCTGATTAAGTCTTATTCCAGGCGGTTGGCCGGGTTAGAGTTAACATCACCTGCTGCCCGCTTTCAGCAGTGGTTTTTCCCTGTCAAGCTGTTTGGTATCAACATTCTGGTGGTGGGAATCTGGACAACCGGAGTTCTGGCATCACTATATGCCGGGGCCTTGACCCCCGCATACCGGGCAACAGCAACTGAACTGTCGGGAATAGTCAATTTAATTGCTGTTTTTCTAGACACTTTTCTAGTGGATCCAGTAACCGCTGTGATAACAGACAATGCCCTGCAGGGGGCGCGCCCGGAGAGTGAGATTCTGCACCTCACCTTTTGGCTGGTTTTGAGCCGGCTTTTGGGGACACTGTTTGCCCAACTCCTTTTCCTGCCTGCAGTTCAGCTGGTCAAATATGGCACACTGCTGTTAGCTCAATAATTTTTAAAGAAGAAATGGATAGCTAACGGAAATACTTCGGTCTTATCTCCTTGTTTTCGCGCGGTGGGACAGCCCCCAGATAGCGGTGATCGGTCACCCCACGTGACAAGGGGACGGGGGTCGTGTCCATCGTAGTTGGCCGTTGGTAATTAGTCGGGTAGCAGACCTGTTCCCTTGATCGCGCGGAGGGGCAGTTCCCCTGATCGGTCGGTGATTGGTTAGTTTGCCCCTGCCAGCGCAGCGACCTGCGTAGGTTGTTACTTGCCCTTGACGAAGGAGCAGCTAACGACAGCCAAAGCGAAACATGGATGTTGAGCTAGGCGACTATGCGCCACGGACGGCGTCATAGGGCGCGATCTGCTATATAAGCGACGAGTCTTAGGGCAAGTTAAACCTAAGCTTAAGTCGCAAGTGGCAGGGATATACACTGCTCGTCGTGTGAGGGGAATACTGCGCGCGATCAGTCAACCTGTCCCCCTGATCGCGCGCGGGGACAGTCCCGGTGATCGGTCCGATCAGTCAACCTGTCCGGTGATCGGTCGATGATCGCTTGTGGTGAAAAGCTGATTGAACTCTGGTAAAATATAAAGATAGCGTATTTTCCGATGAAAACTGTTGTGAGGAGGAGTTTCTGATTCTGGATATTGTCAAGACTGTGGCTGGGGAGCTGGGGCTTCCCGAGAAAAGTGTAGAAAACACAGTGAAACTGCTGGATGATGGCAATACGGTCCCCTTTATCGCCAGGTACCGGAAGGAAATGACCGGGGAGCTGGATGAGACCCAGATCCGCCGGATCGAGGAGCAGGTTGGTTATTACCGCAACCTGGAACAGCGCAAAGAGGAAGTAATCCGCCTCATCGATGAACAGGGGAAACTGACCGAGGAGATCAAAGAGCAGATCAACCAGGCACTTAAACTTAGTGAAGTTGAGGATATCTACCGCCCCTTCAGGCCGAAGCGCAAAACCAGAGGGAGCATCGCTCGGGGAAGGGGGCTGGAACCCCTGGCTGTCTACCTTCTTTCCTTTCCTGCTGAGGGTTCACCCGATATTGAAGCGGCAAAATATCTCACAGAAGAGGTGCCAGCAGTTGAAGAGGCTCTGCAGGGGGCGATGGACATTATCGCTGAGGATACCGCAGATGATCCGAAGGTGCGCGGCTGGGTGCGGGATTATACCAGGAAGAACGGTTACCTGGTGACCAGAGCCAAAGACCCGGACCAGGATTCTGTTTACAGGATGTACTACGAATTCAAAGAGTCGGTGGCGAAAGTGCCCTCTCACCGGGTGCTGGCTATCAATAGGGGTGAGCGTGAGGAGTTTTTACATGTTTCGATAGATGTGGAAACCGAGCCGGTGATTTCTTGGTTAAACCAAAATTATGCCAAGGAAGGGGCAGTGACTACAGATCTTGTCAAAACGGCACTTGCTGATGCCTACAAGCGGCTGATTGCTCCGGCTGTGGAGCGCGATCTGCGGGGAGAGCTGACCGAGATGGCTCACGAGCAAGCGATCAATGTTTTCTCCAAAAACCTCCGCAACCTCCTGCTGCAGCCCCCGGTCCGCGGTAAGATGGTGCTGGGTGTTGATCCCGCTTACAGAACAGGGTGTAAGTGGGCGGTTGTGGACCAGACCGGAAAGCTGCTGGAAGTGGGAGTTGTGTATCCTACACCTCCTCAGCAGAGGATTGAAGAGGCAGAGCAGGAGTTTGCCCGTGTGATCAAAAAGTATGAGATCGATGTGATCGCTATCGGTAATGGCACAGCCTCCCGTGAGACCGAGCAGTTTGTGGCGGGCCTTATCCAGAAGCTCAATAAAACAGGGCTCAATCTGGCCTATGTGATCGTCAGTGAGGCTGGGGCAAGTGTTTATTCCGCTTCTAATCTAGCCATCAAGGAATTCCCCGATCTGGATGTCTCCCAGCGCAGCGCGGTCTCCATTGCCCGCCGCCTGCAGGACCCCCTGGCTGAGCTGGTTAAAATCGAACCGAAGGCCATCGGTGTGGGGCAGTACCAGCATGATGTCCCTGCCAAGCAGCTAAATGAAAGTTTGGCCAAAGTGGTAGAGTCAGCTGTAAACTATGTAGGTGTTGATCTCAACACAGCTTCTGCGGCTCTGCTCAGCTATGTTTCAGGTATTAATGCCACAGTTGCAGAAAATATTGTTCATTACCGTGAAAAAAACGGCGCTTTCAGAAACAGGAAGCAGTTGTCTGATGTGCCGCGCCTGGGGCCAAAGGCCTTTGAACAGTGTGCCGGTTTCCTGCGGATCAATGATGGGGACAACCTGTTGGATTCCACTCCCATCCATCCCGAGTCCTATGAATTGACTTACAAACTGCTCGAACTGCTGCAGGTTGATTTAGCTGAGGTCGGGACCGATGCCCTGCGCAGCAAGCTGTCAGGGTTGGATGTGGAAGAGACTGCAGAAAAACTGGGTGCGGGTGTGCCCACACTGAGAGATATTATCGAAGCCCTCTTGCGGCCTGGCCGGGACCCTAGGGATGACCTCCCACAGCCTGTTTTCAGGACAGATGTGCTCAGCATTGAAGACCTCAAGCCCGGTATGCAGTTAAAAGGGGTTGTGCGCAATGTGGTGGATTTCGGAGCGTTTGTGGATATCGGTGTGAAAAATGACGGACTTGTCCATATCTCCGAATTGAGCGAAAAATATGTAAAAAATCCGCTAGATGTGGTTGCTGTGGGTGATGTTGTGACAGTCAGGGTGCTCTCCGTGGATGCTGAAAAGGGAAGAATAGCACTGTCTATGAAGGGCATTCCTCAAGAGGATTAACCGGCCGATCACTGGGACAGGTTGACTGATCGGACCGATCACCGGGACTGTCCCCCCGCGCGATCAGGGGACAGGTTTGCTGCCCGACTAATAACCAACGACCAACTACGATGACGCGACCCCCGTCCCCTTGTAACAGGTGACGGTTCCCAGCGCGGTCTGACTTTCGCTTATACGAAGTGCCGGGTGTTGATTAGGTGGCGTTTCCTTGACTAGGGAAAGCATTGGTGTTGTGTGACGCGACCCCCGTCCCCGTTTCACACTGGAATGGAGAGGTTATTTGTGTTAAAGCTATTCAGATTCTTAAAACCATATATACCAGCGATAGTTGCAGTTTTTTTCCTTACTTTTTTCCAGGCTATTTCAGAGCTGTATCTGCCTACTTTGATGTCAGATATAGTTGATAACGGTATTGTCAATGGAGATACAGATTACATTATAACAGTGGGCATCCGGATGCTGGTCATTGCTCTTTTAGGCATGGTCTGTGCTGTATTTTCCAGCTTGCTGTCTTCAAGAACTTCGTCAGGATTCGGCAAATTGCTGCGCGGCAAGGTTTTCAGCCGGGTTGAGAGCTTTTCCCTGCAGGAATTTGAAAGGTTTGGGACTGCATCACTTATCACCAGAACCACCAATGATATTACGCAGCTACAGCATGTTGTAATGATGATGATGCGGATGATGCTGCGGGCACCCATGATGTGCATCGGTGGGATTATTATGGCCGTATATAAGGATCCGGTGCTGTCGTTGGGTATTTTCCTGGCAATCCCACTGTTGGCAATGGTGATCATTTTAGTTGTCAGAAAGGGTATGCCTCTTTTTAAAGCGCTGCAGCTCAAACTGGATAGATTAAATCTGGTGTTGCGGGAGAGGCTGACCGGTATCAGGGTGATACGTGCCTTTAACCGCACCGATTATGAAAAAAGAAGGTTTAATGAGACAAACCGCGACCTGACAGAGACCGCAGTAAGGGTCAACAAAATCATGGCTCTATTGATGCCAGTGATGAGCCTTATTTTGAACTATACAATTATAGCGATTATCTGGTTCGGCAGTATTCGCATTGATCATGGCCATATGCAGGTCGGCGACCTGATGGCCTTTATTCAGTATGTGGGGCTGATCTTGTTTTCCATGATGATGCTGTCTATGATATTTGTCATTATCCCTCGTGCCTCTGTGTCAGCTGCCAGGATCAATGAAGTGCTGGAAACAGAGTGCAGTATCAAAGATCCGCTGGATACCGAAAGGAGCGGTGCAGCAGGCGCATTTGCAGGCGCAGGGACAGCAGCTCATATATCAACTCATACGGATCATGCTGACATCATAGAAACCGGTGACAGGGCCGGCACAACAGCTCAGGCATCAGAGGGGATGGGCTCCGGCGTTCAATCAATGTCCGCTTCCTCCGCCTCCGGGCAAGGGACTCCAGCGGTTGGTGCCGGTGCTGCCCCTGACAAACCCGGTTTTGTCTGGTTTGATAATGTAACCTTCTGCTACCCGGGGGCAGAGAAAGCTGCTGTCAGCGGTGTTTCATTCTGCGCAAAACCTGGTGAGGTTACTGCTATAATCGGTGGTACCGGCTCGGGAAAATCCACCCTTTTGAAACTTATGCTGCGTTTTTATGATGTGGGCAGCGGCAGAATTCTGATTGATAACCAGGATATCAGGGAGATGCCCATTCAGGCTCTGCGGGCGAAAATCGGCTATGTTCCTCAAAAGTCTGTCCTCTTTACCGGTACCATCGCAGAGAATCTACGCTATGGGAAGGAAGACGCCTCAGCTGAAGAGCTTCAGAGAGCGCTTGAGCTTGCCCAGGCAGAAGAATTTGTTTCACAGATGGCAGATGGCATAGATTCATTTATTGAACAGGGTGGAATCAATGTTTCAGGTGGACAAAAACAGCGGCTCTCTATCGCTCGGGCGTTGATCAGAAAGCCTGAAATTTATCTGTTTGACGACTGCTTTTCAGCCCTTGACTTCAAAACAGATACCAGGCTGCGGAAGGCTCTTAAAAAGGAAACTGCCAACTCAACGATGATCATTGTTGCTCAAAGGGTCAGCACTGTCATCGACGCGGACCAGATTGTGGTTCTGGATGAGGGGAAGATTGTGGGGACCGGCAGGCATAGAGAACTATTAGAAAAGTGCAGGGTTTACCGGGAGATTGTTTCTTCACAGTTGTCGCTGGAGGAATTAGCATGAGAGATATACCTGAGGGAAAGAGAAGCAGGCCTGCAGGTGAAATGAATATCAGAGAAACGCGCAGACATATGCCTATGGGAAGGCCAGGGGGCGGCCCCCACGGGATGGTACAGCCGGCGCCAAAGGTCAAAGATTTTAAAGGTACAGCTAAAAGGCTGCTCAGCTATTTAAAACCATACAAGCTGCAGTTTTTGCTGGTATTTGTCCTGGCTGCTCTCAGCACTCTTTTTAATATCGTCAGCCCAAGGATCATGGGGCAGGCCACAACCGAGCTGTTTGAAGGGATGATGGAAAGGCTGCAGGGTGTGCCGGGTGCTGGGGTGGATTTTGGGTTTATTAAGTACATTCTTATCACTTTAGGTGTGCTTTATCTGATTAGCGCAGTATTTAGCTATTTACAGCAGTTTATAATGGCCGGTGTTGTGCAGAAGGTAGTTTACGATATGCGGAAGGACATTAACGACAAGCTTTCCCGTTTACCACTTAAATATTTTGATGCACATGCACATGGTGAAATTCTGAGCCGTGTGACAAATGATGTTGATAACATCAGCAGCACACTGCAGCAGAGTATCACTCAATTGGTCACAGCAGCGGTGACACTGATCGGGATCATTGTTATGATGCTGACCATCAGCCCATTAATGACCTTACTAGTGTGTCTGGTCATTTTACCCCTTTCTTTTATAGTAACCAAGTTTATAGCCGGCCGCTCGCAAAAATACTTTGTAGGCCAGCAGGCGGTGCTCGGTGAGCTAAACGGGCATGTGGAGGAGATGTATGGGGGACATGTGATAGTAAAGGCATTTGGGCGGGAGCAGCAGTCCATCGAAGAATTCAATGAGATTAATGAAAGGCTTTATGAAACCGGCTGGAAGGCTCAGTTTTTGTCAGGCTTGATCATGCCCTTGATGCATCTCATCAACAACCTGGGGTATGTGCTTGTTTGTGTTGTCGGCGCGATTTTTGTGATGAGAAGAGTGATCCAGATCGGTGATGTGCAGGCATTTATGCAGTATGCCACTCATTTTACACATCCTATTACTCAGACCGCCAGTATAGTGAACATCTTTCAGTCAATAGCTGCATCTGCAGAGCGGGTTTTTGAGATCCTTGACGAGCCTGAGGAGATCCCGGATGAGGCTGATGCCAGGGTGATCGAGTTCCCCAGGGGTGATGTTCAATTTCAGAGTGTTAAATTCAGCTATAAAAAGGATGTTCCTTTAATAGAGGATATGAATATTGATGTGAAACAAGGGCAGACAATTGCTGTGGTTGGTCCGACCGGTGCAGGGAAGACCACTCTGGTTAATCTGCTGATGCGCTTTTATGAAATAGATGGGGGAAGAATAACCGTTGATGGTGTCGATATCAAGGATATTAAGCGGGGCAACCTGCGCAGCATTTTCGGCATGGTTCTACAGGATACATGGCTTTTCAACGGCACCATCAGGGAGAATATAGCCTATGGCAATGAGCATGCCACAATGGATGAGATTATTGAGGCGGCAAAGGCTGCTCATGCGGACCACTTTATCAGAACCCTTCCCGATGGTTATGATACTGTGATCAATGAAGATGCCTCCAATATTTCGCAGGGGCAGAAACAACTGCTCACCATTGCTCGGGCGATCCTTGCAGATCCGGCGATCCTGATCTTGGATGAGGCTACCAGCAATGTGGATTCGAGAACCGAGTGGCTGATCCAGAAGGGAATGGCTCGCCTGATGGAAGGTAGAACCAGTTTTGTTATCGCTCATAGGTTGTCGACTATAAGGGACGCGGACCTGATTTTGGTGATGAATGAAGGCAAAATAATTGAAAAAGGCACCCATAATGAACTGCTGGCCAAGGGCGGATTTTATGCAGAGCTCTATAACAGCCAGTTCACAGACCGGGCGGTGTAATGTGGCATAGGCGGCTGGTGGGCGGATGGCGCGTCGTGTGACAAGGGTGTGACAAGGGGACGGGGGTCGCGTCACAGTAGTTGGTCGTTGGTTATTAGTCGGGCAGCAGATCTGTCCCCTGATCGATCTGCCTCGCGCGGAGGGGCAGTCCCGGTGATCGGACCGATCAGTCAACCTGTCCGGTGATCGCGGTGATCGGTCATCTTCTATTCCACTTGCTGCCAGGGGCTTCCCGCGGCAGGTACATATTCCGCCAATCATCACCAGATGCCGCAGGGGCTGTATTGCCGCTAAGAGCCTGCTTGTAAAGGTAATCTTGTATGGCTTCGTAGAGGGCATCTGCGGCTAAATTGGAACAATGCTTCTTTTCAGGGGGAAGCCCACCCAAGGCTTTTTCCACAACCTCATTTGTGATCATCATAGCTTCAGCCAAGGATTTTCCCTCGGCAAGTACGGCAGTCATACTGCAGCAGGCAATAGCCACAGGGCATCCTTTGACCTCATAACCCACTTTTTCCAGGCGGTTATTTCGTATTTTCACATAAAAACGAAAAATATCACCGCAACCTTCAGCAATGGTTGCTATACCATCAGCATCGGGGATTTTACCTGCATTGCGCGGGTTTTGAAAATGCTCAATAACCTTGGGACTATACATGTGAAAACCCTTCTTTCTTGATAAAGGACCCAATTAACTTTTTGCTAATAATATTTTGGGCCAATGCCCTATATAATGCAAGCGTTTTCTGTGTGCACCGTGTGGCGGGACGGTTCTGCTGCACGGGGGGTGGCGTAGGGATGTATCGTTTGCTATAGGCCGCACGGGGTGACGTTTCTTTTTGCTGTTTTCGCCTGGGAGGACAGTTCTACTGATCGGTCAATGTGTCCCGCCGCGCTGAAAACGCGCGGTGGGACTGTCCCACTGATCGGTCGCAGTGGGTCAACCTGTCCCTGTGTTCGGCCGGTGATCGGTCCCCTGATCGGTCAGGCAAGTACAGAGTGAATGAGCAGGAAGTTTTGGATTTGCAGAGAAATTTTATATATAATTTGCTGCCCCCCTGATCGCGGGAGGGACAGTCCCGGTGATCGGTCCCGTGGCAGTGAGTCAAAGTAACCGTCCCCTTGACTCGCCTTGACTCGTTGACTCGTTGACTCGAACTGATCGGTCTGCCCGAGGCAGATCCGGGTCAACCTGTCCCCTTGATCGGTTTGAAGGAGTATTGCTGTGCAGAAAATACAAAATGCAAAAACTAACCCAAACCATTATTTATTGAGCCTTTTGTTGACCCTTGTGGGTACCTTGCTCTTTTTGGTGAATGCCCGGGGTTTAAGCGGTTTGTCAGGGCTTCTCTTGATCAGCATCCTGCTGATGGTCACCCCGACTCTGTTCTACATTTTCAGTGAAAGGCATTCTTTGAGCAATGCCCAGTCCTTGTCCCTGCTGCTGATTCCTTTGTTTGTCCTGCAGTATATCTATTATCTGCAGGCAGGAGTACCTGTAGGATTTACAGACCCTCACAGGCACATCTTTACCTATTGGAACCTGTTTACTGACACAGGGAAAATATTATTTGAAAATGTCCAGTCCATTTCACTTAACTTTGTTGGCTTGTATGTATTGTTTCGCTTTTTATCACTGGTGAGCGGCTCAGATATTGTTACACTTGCCGGGGTCGTTCCACCATTTCTCAATATACTGATTATCCTGGCGGTTTATCTGGTTGTTGCCAGGCTCCATGAGCAGCGCACAGGGTTGCTGGCGGCCATGCTTTACGGATGGGAAAACATGGTGCATATTTTAGGTCAGGAGATGCGCACCCAGACAATGGGTGTGCTGATCTTGTTTATCATCACAGCTTTACTGCTGCTCCTTAATAATAGAACAGCCCGTTCAGGTGTCTTTGGAGCGGTGATCCTGTTAGCAGGCCTTGTGACCACATCTTTTGTGTGCAACTTCTATGCCCTGCTTGTTTTCAGTGGAGCTGTGGTGGCAGTATTTATTCAGTTTTTATGTAAAAGAGAAATCAGCTGGCTGGTGGCTAATACAATAGCTGCCGGACTGTATATGTGTTTTATTGTTTTTTATCTCTGCTACCTTATATATGTCAGCAAAGGCTTTGAACCTCTGGTGGCACAGTTTACCCGTCTGATTTTGAATGCAGTGGGGCAGGCTGCGGCGCCAGAATACGGAAGCATCATCACCTTATCTATTTTTCTTGTCATCCTGGGAGCTGCAGCTCTGGTTGGTTTCGGGCTTTTGTATCTGCTCATCAGGGCAATAACTAAATGGCGGGCTGTGGTTTGCGTCTCCATCAGCACTGGGCTGCTGCTCATCCTGTCACTGGGTGTGCTGTACTATGCAGACATACCAGTTGCTGCGACTGTTGTTAAGTCCCACCATTATCTGGGTGGTATGCTTTCTTTAGCCCATGCGCAGGCAGATAGATATGCGGAAATTTACAGCGGTTTTGTAGGTGTAGCAACATGCCTGATCTGGGGCATGCTCACCATTCCTTATATCTATTATGTTTTCGCTGTTTTGAAAGGTCATGAGAAAAACCCCAGAGCTGTGGTTTTCTTGGCGGCATATGCTGTTTTGCTGCTCTTTTGTATGGTGAACAGGTTGAACAGCCCCCTCAATCCGGGCAGGCCTTTTGTTGCAGTACTGATAATGCTGGTGGTTGCGATCGCATATTTCTTCATCAATATATCTGCTTCAGTCAAGTTCCGCCCCGGCAAAGCAGCTATAAAAGTAACAGCTGTACTCCTGATTCTGTGTTTCATAACAGCCAATGTGATGAAAAAACCGGATTATATCATAGGTAATAAAGCCCCCTTGCAAACTATTCCCGGGGAGCAGGACCTGATTTCCTACTGGCACCGGGATGATGGGCAGTACTTGGTGAGCGATTTTTTGGGGGAAACTGCTCAAGGAAGAAAGGTTTTCGCCTCTATGCGGATGCAGCGCTATCCTTTTTTGATAATGGCTCATGAAAACAGCCTAACACCACTTAATGGGATCGGTGTGAAGCCTGAATATTTGAAAAAACATCGAGGAAGCCTTGTTCTACTGCAGGACAAGATTTACGGGGAGAGTTTCTTTCAACGGGATGAACTCCCTGATACAATAGAACTTGACCAAACGGTTGAGATGGTGAGAATATATACAAATGATGACTATCTCCTGTACGCAGTGGAATAGGACCGTACGGGGAGGCTGTCGCCCGCCGCAACGGCCAACCTGCGCGTGTGACAGGGGTGTGACACGGGGACGGGGGTCGTGTCATCATAGTGGTTGGTGGTTAGTGGTTGGTTGTCGTCAACAGCCTGTCCCAGTAATTGCCCGATCACCCAACCTGTCCCACTGATCGGTCCTGATCGGTCGGCATCTAGTGAAGTCTATGGTATGATTAGATGGGTGGTGTTGTGTTGGTTAATAATAAGTGGCATACAAAAGGTCCCTATGCCACCCGTGCCAATAAAGCAAAAACGCGAACCTGGCACCGTGGACGGCAGGAGCACCGGCACCGGACGCAGGTGCTGATCATCGGTGGGGGTGCAACAGGGGCCGGGATTTTGTGGGATCTTACCCTGCGGGGTATTGATGCTGTTTTGGTGGAGGCACAGGAGTTGGCTTATGGGACTTCTGGGCGCTGCCATGGGCTGCTCCACAGCGGGGGGCGCTATCTGGTCAAGGATAGTGAAGTTGCCCGGGAGTGTTATGATGAAAATCAAATCCTGCGCAGGGTTGCCGCTGCAGCAGTTGAGGATACAGGCGGCCTTTTTGTTTATTTAAAGGGAGATGACCCTGATTATGCAGCACAGTGGGCAGCTGCAGCAAAAGAGGCAAGCCTCCCATATGAAGAGATAGATCTGGCAGAGGCACGCCAGATGGAGCCTTTGCTGAGCAGTGATGTTCAGCGGGTGTTCCGGGTGCCTGATGCTGCGATAGATCCCTTTGAGCTTATTTTAATGAATGTGCGGGGTGCTATTGAACGGGGGGCACATCTGTTAACAGGCACTAGAGTAGAAAAACTGCTAACAGATAGCAAAGGCGTCCGCGGTGCAGTTGTCAAGGATATGCACAGCGGAGAGAGCTACTCTATAGAGGCAGAAGTTGTGGTTAATGCTGCTGGCCCCTGGGCAGGGCAGGTGGCAGCTTTAGCCGGGATCAACCTGGAGATCGCTTACGGTAAGGGCACACTCCTGGTTTATTCCCAGCGATTGAACAAATGTGTTATCAACCGGCTGCGCCCACCTGGAGATGCTGATATTCTGGTCCCCGCCAAAAGTGTATCTCTCTTGGGTACAACCGATGTATGTGTTCAAACCCCTGACAACCCCAGACCATCACAGGAGGAAATCAACACCCTGCTCAAACTGGGTGAGGAGCTTGTTCCGGGCTTATCTAGCCGCAGGGTTGTGCGTGCTTTCGCAGGGGTGCGGCCCTTGTATGACCCGGGTGAATCGGGCAGAGGGGCATCCCGGGGCTTTGCGGTGATCGAACATGAGAAAACCCATGGGGTTGCCAATTTTTATTCTGTGGTGGGTGGTAAGCTGACCACCTACCGGTTGATGGCTGAACGGGCAGCGGATCTGGTAGCTGCTCATCTGGGAGTATCTGCTCCCTGCCGCACCAGGGATATTGTTCTGCCTCCCCCTGTGGATGCCTATCCTCAGAAGGGGAAGGATTCATCACCACTGATCTGTGAGTGTGAGATGCTGTCTGAAAAAGAGCTGCTCCAGGCAGCAGAAAAACTGCAACCGGTTACCCCTGAGGCTTTGGTGCGCAACACCCGTTTGGCTCACGGCCCCTGCCAGGGAACCTCCTGCCTTTACCGGGCAGCCCTGCTCCTCTATAGGGAAGGGTTTTTATCCTATGAAGGTTCTTTAGAATTTCTCCGCTATGCCCTTGCCGGAAGGTGGCGGGGGATGGGGGCTGTACTGGATGATGCACAAGCAAAACAGCTAGAACTGGCCCAGGGGGTTTATTTAGAAACCTTCGGTTTGGAGACTGTGGAAAATGAGCTATGATGTTGTGATTATCGGGACAGGTTTGGCAGGGCTGACCGCAGCCCTTAAAGCCCTAGAGCAGGGCTTAAGAACAATAGTAGTAAGCAGGGGAGCCAGCACCTTGGAAGTGATGAGCGGCTGTATTGACCTTTATGGCGCGGCAGAAGACCCCTGGCTAGGCATCGGGGCTCTGATCCGGGAAAATCCCGGTCATCCCTATGCTCTGCTTGAGGAAGAGAATATATACCAGGCATTATCTTTTTTTATACAGGAAGTAAAGGGTATCTGCCCCTATCATCATCAGGAGGGTTTTCAGAACTACCGTATCCCCACAGCCCTCGGCCAAATGCGCACAACCTGTCTACTGCCACAGGGGCAGGTGGCTGCTGCAGATGCAGATGAACATGTGCTGGTGGTGGGGTTCAAGGGTTATCGTGACTTCTGCTCTGCTCTGATGGCAGAGGGAATGAACAAAACGGGCTATTCCTGGCGCTCAATAGATGTTGATCTGGAACTGATACAAGGCCTGAATAAAAGCCCGGGGGAAAAGGCTGGGGAAATCGCTGTCCGGAACTGCTTTTATCAGAACAGTGCCAGTGTTGGCTCTTATCAAAACAGCATCCAACTGGCAGTTTGTTTAGAGAGGATCTGGCCATTGCTGGCAGAGGAGCTGAGACCGCAGGTGCAGGATGTTGATAAAGTGGCCTTTCCTGCGATATTGGGGCTCGACCGCTATCTAGAACTCCAGCAGGGGCTTGAGGAGTCTTTAGGAAAGAGGGTATTTGAGGTTCCAACACTTCCCCCATCACTCCCGGGGATCAGATTGTCCAAGTGCCTGATGAACCGGATCAGACAGCTAGGCGGAGACCTGCTCCAGCATTCCTTTGTGGTTGCTGCTGAAAAAACCGGTGATATCTGTAGTAAGGTGCTGGTAAAAACAGCAGGGAAAACCCGTGAGATTCAGGGGAAGTGTTATATCCTGGCAGCCGGTAGAATGGGCGGCAAATGGATTGCTTTGCAGGGAGAAGAGGTAGCGGATGAGAAACCCGGTTTGTTAAAAGGATCTTTAAATGGATCTGATTTTTCACGCCGGCAGTGCCCAGCAGCTTTCCCGCAACAGGATGCAGAACTCAGCATGGCTGGAATAAAGGTTAACAAACAACTGCAGCCAATAGATACAGAAGGGAAAATTCTATTAGCGAATGTCTTTTGTGCTGGTAGTGTGCTGGCAGGTTACGACCCCTTCAGCGAGGGGAGCGGGGGTGGTGTTGCTATTGCCACCGGATACAGGGCAGCTGAACTAGCAGCCAGGGGGTTAAGGGGCTAAAAAGGCAATCAAGCCGACATTCACAGACGAGCTGTCCTAGCAGCCAGGAGGGTTAAAGGTGACTGATCTAAACGAAATTTTTGAATACTGTATCAAATGCAGCATCTGTCAGAGCGTATGCCCTGTAGCAGCATATGATGCTGGATTTCCGGGGCCGAAGATTTTAGGGCCTGATCTGGCGCGCCTTCAGGCTGCAGGTGAAGCAGGTAAAAATCGAACAGCAGAACTGCTGCCCCTGCTGGGTATGTGCAGCAGCTGTCTGCGCTGTGAAACAGCCTGCCCATTCGATATCCCTGTGGCACGGCTGATCCGCCGGGCTGAACAATCTTCCAGAGAAACCCCTCCTACCAGCTTATTTTTTCAAGGGGCATTCCGCAGACTGCGGGATAAAATGCTGGCACATCCAGAAAAGTTGGGTCGGATAGGTACGGCATTGGCCCCACTGGCAAACAAGCTGATGGGGGACAGCGCTGTACAAAAGCTGCTGAGCAGGGCCTTAGGCTTGGAGATGGAGCAGCCCAACAATTTTGCTTCATGGAAACAGTGCCGGAGATTTATCCTGGAACTCAGCAGCAGTGACAACCAGCGAATTGCCCAACCACCGGCAATTTCCCCTGGGTCAGAGCAGAGCAGTTATGACAACCGGCAGGTTGATAGGCGGGCTGAGGCTGATCACAGTTCTGAAGGCTGCTCAGGCGGCTCCGACGAGAACAACAGAGGGGATTCGGCGGAAAATGCCCCGAGAACTCGCGTTGTTCATCGTGTTGAAAACCAATCGGGAGATGGGGTTGCAAACAGATCTGATAAGCAGGCTTGTAACCCCGCTATAAACCGCCTCAGGGCTCACAACCCTAAACTGCTTTATTTCACAGGGTGTCACGTCAACTTTTATCAGCCTGAGATAGGCACTGCCTTTCTGCAGCTTTTAAAAACATTGAGCATCAAGCCGGTTATCTATAATTCCCACTGCTGCGGGATCCCTCTACTGTCAAATGGGGATCGCACAGGGGCACACAGGGCATTCCTGCGCAATATTCAGCTGCTGAAGCCCTATGTGGAACAAGGTTATCAGGTGGTCTGCACCTGCCCTACCTGCGGCCTGGCTTTGAAGAAGTTTTATGCAGAGGAACTGGGGACTGAAGATGCAGAGCAACTGACTGCTGCCACCTATGACTATGCAGAGTATTTGGAGAATTATATCTGTGAACTGGAGGGACTGATCCGTCCCATAGAACGCAGCTTTATCCTCCATCTGCCCTGCCACACCCAGGCACAAGGTACTGGTTCGGCCAACCATAATTTAGTGCGGCTGATCCCCGGCCTAAAGCTGGGAATTGTTGACAAATGCTGCGGGCAATCGGGCACCTACGGCTATAAAACGGAGAGAAGAGAGGTATCCAGGGGAATCAGTGCTTCTCTCGCCCGGCAAATCAAAGAGCAGAGCAGTAGGCTTGACACTGAAACAGTTCTCACCCCCTGCAGTTCCTGCGGCTACCGCATCAGCCTTGAGTGCGGGGTCAGGGCAGAGCACCCCCTGCTGCCCATATGGGAAGCTGCTGTCAAATAATTACTGATAAATGGGTCCCATATTTTCGAATTTTTAACAGGATTTTTGTCGGTCATTGGAGAATTAAGCAATTTTATTGGTGGGGTTAGGAGGAACACTGGGGACAATGAATAAAACACCGGAGCAAAATTTAGTTTTCAAGGTCAGGTTTGAATATGAAATTCCGGTGAAAACCGGGGGATTATTCGGCAGACGCAAGGATTTCAAACAAGAAGCTGAGGCAAACAGAGAAAAGAAGATAAACATCCTGGAAAAGGTGCCTGTGAAGGGGATAAGGATCCTGGAGATCGATCCCCATCACGATGTTTATATTAAGGATGAAGAGGGCAGGAAGACTGCCTGTGCTCCTGTTGAGATCCTTTTTGAGGCAGAAACTCTGGAGGATGCCATTCCATTTCTGCTGTCCAAGGATTTCTGCGGAGTGATACTCCAATATCCGGGCAGGATCAACCTCAGCCAGAGTGAGTTCGAACGACTAATTGAAAAGGTAAGCAGTGAACTGCAGAGCCAAAAAGACCCACTGAAAATCAGATACGGCACACCTGAACCGCCCTACATGCTGCAGGATCTACCGGCAGAAGGGGTCCCCACAGAAGGCACAGAAGCAGATGCTCCAGAAGAAACTGAAGGGGAAACCACAGATGAAACCGGAGAAACAACTGAAGTAGTTGAGGTAGAGCAGCAGGATCAGGATGGCCTTCCCGAAGAGACTGAACTGCCGGACCAGGGCGGCCTTCCCAAAGAGGCTCCCGAAGAGGCGGATCTGCCAGCAGTTGCGGGTTCAGTTAAAAAGGTTTTCCGTATCGAATGGGATCTGGAGATCATAGCTGTATTATCGCTGATCCTGGCAGGGGTGATTGCCCTTGATGGCGAGGGGTGGCTCCACTATGTGCGTATCGGGCTGGGGCTTCCTTTTGTTCTTTTCTTCCCCGGCTATGTTCTCATCGCAGCCCTCTTTCCCAAAAAGGATGACCTGGGTGGGATCGAAAGACTGGCCTTAAGTTTTGGCCTTAGTATAGCTGTGGTACCATTGATCGGACTGGGGCTGAATTACACCCCCTGGGGGATTAGGTTGACCCCGATCCTTTTATCTTTGATCCTTTTTATCATAATAATGGGGTGTATCTCATTTTTCAGAAGGGATAAACTGCCCCCGGAAGACCGCTACTGCCCTACCTTCCAGTTTGAGCTTCCTGTATGGAAGGAACAGCCGCTGCTGGACCGGGTGCTTTCCATAGCTTTGATAGCAGCTATCCTTTTTGCAGTAGGGAGCATCTTTTATGTGGTGTCCATGCCTAAAGTAGGTGAACAGTTTACAGAGTTTTATATCCTGGGCATGAACGGCAAAGCTGAAGGGTACCCTAGGGAACTGGCAGTTGGGGAAGAGGGAGAAGTTATTGTTGGTGTGGTCAACCATGAGTACCAGCAAGAAAAGTATTTTGTTGAGGTCAAGATGGATGACCTGGTGCTGCCTAGAGAAGGACCGATTGTTCTGGAACATGAAGAAAAGTGGGAAAACCCCTTATCTTTTTACTATCCCGAGGAGTATGAAAATTTGAAGGTGGAGTTCCTTTTATACCGGGAAGGGGATGACCAACCATACCGCAGTTTGCATCTATGGGTGAACATACAGGGACAGAGGGATAATCATGGAGAGAATGCTGAGTATTGATGAGCAGAACTACCATTACAGCTCATCATCGCAAATAAATATAAGAAAAGCCGTGCCAAGATTTTTGCAGATTTATGCAGGAATCATCCCCTGGGTTTTTCTCCTGGGAATTATCGCAGCAGAACTGGCTGTCGGTTTCTGGAGTGTCAGCATCGGGATGGCTTTACATGTCATACTGCTGATAGCACTGCTGGCGATGGCTGTTATCTGCTGGTACTATTGGGATGAAAGCAGTGTTGAGAATAGCCACAGCAGAGCAGTCGGACAGCCTGTTGTTTCTGCAACAGATCAAAAGGAACAATCTGCTAATGCCCGTATGTGGGCTCTGTATAGCTATCGTTTATATCTTGGGCTGACCCTAGCTCCGCTGATCAGGATCCTGAGCCTTTCCATTCCTCTTGGGAATATTGATCCACAGTACTTTTTCCTTATTCCGGGCATTCCTTTGCTTGCCGCGGCTTTTACAGCTGCCAGGCTGGCGGGTTACCGGATGAGTGATATCTATCTTGCCGTAAGGAATCGTAAAAATGGGCACAACTGGAAAGTGCAGTTCGCTGTTTTGTTTTTGGGAATACCGCTGGGGTTTATGGAGTACGCTATTCTGCGCCCGGATCCCATTATTCCAGTGCTTACAGTAGGGTCAGTGGTGACAGCATCCTTTATCCTCATTATTTTTACAGGTTTAACAGAAGAAATGATCTTTCGCGGGATCCTGAAACGATCAGCTGATGATTTTTTGGGTGAGAGGGTATCGATAATATATGTATCACTGTTATTCGCTGCACTGCATATCACCCACCTATCAGCTCTTGATGTGCTCTTTGTTTTTGGGGTTGCCTTACTCTTTTCAGTGATTGTGCACAGGACAGAGTCCCTTTATGGTGTTGTAATAGCTCATGGTTTGACAAATATTAATCTGTTTATTCTGGGCCCCCATCTATTTGGTTGACATTTTTTCGTACTTTTTTCCCATTACAAGAAGGATTTTCTCGTTTAACAACGAAGACATATTTTATATATTAGAAAAAAGGAGGCCGTTATACAATGATCGCAACCGTTACAACTGTAACAACCACAACAACAACTGTTACAACAACGGCAAGCACCACTATTGTGGCTGGATTAGGTCTTCTAGCAACCCTAGTTCTTATAGCTCTGTTGGTTGCAAAAGAGTTAGCCGGTGCTGCGGTTGAATCTTCTGGTAGTGCTGGAACGGTTACTTTGTCCCGGGCTGTTGACCGTGTTCTTAATGTAGCTATTATTCCTCTACTGTTTGTTTTCGGTGCTATTGTAATATTCAAGGTATTAGAGGTTCTTCTATAGAATATCTCGGCAGGGCATTGGTTGACTTTTCCAGTCGGCCCGCCAGTACTTGCGGCGGGTATTATTGCCGCTTGATTTGGGTTGGCGGCATTTTGACCACCGTATATTTCGGTGGTTTTTTTGTCACAAATCAAATTGTCGAAAAATTAAGAAAAAGGAGCTGCAGTGGGTGGATTTTGATGTCATTGTAATCGGCGGAGGGCCTATAGGCTGTGCTGTGGCAAGAGATGTAGCTGCTGCTGGCTGCAGTGTGATGGTGGTTGAAGAGCATCCAAGAATCGGTGATCCCCTGCGGTGTTCTGGTCTGATTACTTCCAGGACACTGCAACTCTCCAGGGTATCAACAAATGTGGTTTTGCACAAGCTGACCGGTGCCCGGGTGCATGCCCCTGGAGGTGATGTTCTCGAGTTGTACGGAAACAGAGTGTATGCTCTGGCTGTTGATCGTGCGGCATTTGATCGGGATTTGGCAGCACAGGCTAAAGCAGCAGGTGCAGAGGTTATGTGCAGTATGCGGGCAGAAGACATTAACCTTGTTCCCGGTGGTGTCCAGGTTAAGCTGCGGCAGCGGGGCACCCGGGGTAAAATAGAAAAGATCACCTCGCTTTTGGTTATAGGAGCTGATGGATACAGGTCCTTTGTGGCTGGAAAATTTGGGATTTTGCCTAAAAGTAAAAAAGTACCCCTTTATGCGGCAGAGGTTGAGCTGCCGGGGAGTGAGGGGCAGATTGTTGACATTTTTCTTGGGAATCAGGTGGCACCCGGATGGTTTGGTTGGGTGATACCTACAGGGAGGGGTACAGCCCGGGTGGGCATCGGAGCAGACCGCTGTCCATATCAGTATTTTCAGCAATTAGTAAAAAACCACCCGGAAGTTTTCCAGATGATGCAAATAGTGAGGTGCACCAGCGGCTATGTGCCTGTGGGCTTTTATGACCGTACTTATGGTCCTCATGCTCTGTTAGTGGGTGATGCTGCCAGTCATGTGAAACCGATCTCAGGTGGCGGGCTTTACCTGGGGCTGATTGCTGCTGATATATGTGCTGCTGTGGCTGTGGAGGCCATCCAAGAAAAGGATTTTAGTGAAAGGTTTCTTTCCCGCTATCAGGAAAGATGGGAGAAGGCAATAGGGGATGAGATTTACTGTGGACTAAAGCACAGGGATGTATTTTTAAGTCTGACCCATAATGATATGGACAAAATAATCTCTTTTTTCAATAAGCCTTACTGGCGCAAGCTGATTCTGAGATATGGTGATATCGATTTCCACTCAGCTTTGGCCGTCAGACTATCCAGAATCCCTATTTGGGCAAAACACTTTATCGACAGCAGCAGAAATGTAATATCTGGTTTGTTTATGTAAAATGTATAGAAATTCGAGTGATAGCTATGTGCGCC